>ENA-OSEO01001337-OSEO01001337.1-sediment-metagenome-genome-assembly--contig:-NODE-1337-length-45675-cov-14.767490_pt1 | contig 45675 bp, 40 predicted proteins | sample MGYA00237883_ERZ534232 | MGnify/ENA metagenome assembly ERZ534232 | reverse complement strand
CGCCGAATGCCACCCCGTCCCCGCCGCCCCGGAAGACGAGGATGAATACCAGCGCGCTATGCACAAGAACTGCCGCATCTGCCACGCCGCACACAACAAGGAGACCGGTACGAAAGACGCCCCCGTGCTGTGCAACCAATGCCATCAAAAAAACTAGCCCGGCTGATCGCCCGGGCCGGCCCTTTCCATGAGAAGGCGGCCGGCCCGGGATGCAAAAGCATCTCTTGCACGATAAAGACCGGAACCATGCCGCTGTCATGCCGTTTGCACTGAGCGAACAGGCAAATCGCATCCTCTATTGACCTGCGACACGCAAGAATTCACCGCATGAATGATCGAAAAGAGGCAAATGGCTGTTTGTTGTCTGTATAAAACAAACAAATTAATGATGAAACCAGCAAAAAAAGCTTTTCAAGACCTGTATTTTCATCTTTTATTTTTCAATGCATCTGGTATACTGTCGCCCGTTCAAGCGTTTCTAAGCCAACGGGATAACATGCGATGTACAGATATAGGCCGCTCCTTGGTTCAACGCTATGCCCACATCGATACTCACTCGGCATGCCGTTATCATGACTGACTCTTGTCATGATTCGAACCAGCCGCACCCTTCCGGCGGCCTGTGTGCAGTGAAGCGTATTGACGGGCCATCGGCATTCCTGGATTGAACGCGGGGTTGCACCGAGAAGCCATTCCCGGATGGATATGAACGACCAATCAGGCTCCTGTTGTTCGGCTGCAATTGCAGTTGCATATGCAGACCGCTTCAAAGCAGGCTGCAAGCTTGCAGTATTTCAACGTGCGCAGATGCTATTTCGTATCCATCCGGAAATGATTTCGCGGTAGAACTCAGTTTCCAATCCGGAAATGAGGATTTTTGGCCAATATCAAGGAAATCAAGCGTTTGTGCGGAGGCGACCTGCAGGTCGCCGCACAAGCAAACGTGCAGATTGACGCCGAGATTGGCCAAAAAGACCATTTCCGGATGGAAACTATTTAAGTACGTTGTGTGCCATATGTCAACATGTAAGGTGATCTTTTGAGGTCGAAGTTTGATTTATGGGGCGCTTTTGTCGTATGGTCCAATGAAAAATGAGGCTGCCAGGCCTGCAACCTGTTGGTTTTCCAAGTATTAAAATGATATTGGATAAGGTTCAAGACTGTGGGGGGGCAGCTTGTCGGCACCGTTCATTCGCGAAATTTAGTCACATTGCTACCGAAATTTCATGCTCAAAAAGATAGCCTCTAAAAGGCTGCTTCTGTGCTGGCCTTAAAGCCCATGTCGGAACATAATCCCAGTCGGCGCTTCCGACAACTACCCCTAGATGTTCTTTCATTCTCGCCGCGGGCTTTCTGAAGGAAAGCACAGTACGCGTGAAGGAAAAACATAGTGGTAGATATTCTTTTTATCGGCGGCGTGTGAATGGAACATACCACCAGCGCGCTTCATCGAGTGCTGCAAATACAGCAATTTTGACTCTCTGAGCACGAAGGATTCGCCGTCATCCAGAATTTCTACCGACAAAATGATTTCTTTATCCTTGCGATAAATGTTCATCTGAACCCGAGTCAATCCCGAAACTGCAATCTGCTCAAGGAGAGCGACGAGCATGTCCTGGAAAATATTTTTGTCAGCAGTAACGTACAACTTCTCATCGGATGAATTTAAATTTATATCAATTTTTGATAATAGAGGTGTATAAGCAATCATATCTATAATAAGATTTACAAAGTCTGAATCAGTTTGAATTTTGTGATACATATCTGTTTTTCGCACGCTTTGGCTAATAATTTCAGATATAGTTTCTTTTACTGAATTGTATAAGTTAAAAGTGTTATCCTGATCCTTGAATTGAATTCCATAAACTACGTTAATAAAGTCAGTAAGCAAACTCTTGATTCTGCGTATGAAACAAGGATCAAAAAAGCCTGAAATGTCTTCTGGATCAAATATTTTGCTAACTTTTCTCGAAAAATGGACTGCCTTTGAAATCAGAGGTGCTCCGCGTTTACCCCTGAGTTCTGCAAGAAATTTCTGGAAATCAATTAATATGTCTTCTATTTCATTCAGATTGATCGCACACAAAACTTCAAAAGATTTCTTCTCTTCCCCAAGTAATTCGAGATAGTATGAAATTTTCATTAGGCGAGCCCCAATGATGGAGAATATATTGCTCGCTTCTTCGAGAAGAATGATCGCATATTCAGACATATACAAGGATCGTTGGCGATCGAAATGCGGGATGTTACTGAGTCTCAAAGCATCTTTGCGCGCGGATGCAAAAAGTTTCTCAGCCCGCTCAAAATCGATAATATTGCCGTGCCCTGGTAGGACGAAAGATATGCCTGTCTTACGGCCCTCCTCCAACATAGCTCCTAATGAAACAGCCAACTTTTCGTTATCCCATCCCGATTTTCCTGCTATTCCCGGGGTTGCAGCCAAATGGAGGTCACCCGTAAACAGGAGCGAGCCGAGCCGGTAACTGACGCTGTCCGGACTATGTCCCGGCGTGTGGTAGATGTGCATGTTGTCGCTTTCACTAATTAGGAAGGTCTGGCAGGGCACCTGGCCCCCAGTTCCAAGATCGACAAAGCTGTCCCGGCTGTACAAAGGGTGACACGCATTTGGCTGTCTTATGCCGGGCTCATCGAAGAAACAGGCCTTGACATGGCACTTGGGCAGAACGGTACCATTCATGTTTGCGAGCGTGATGTCCTCATCGCGGTTCTCAATGGCCCTTGCTGTTTCACGATGGCAGATGATTTCACCTGCGGGTTCGCCGTAAACGAGATTCGGCGCCGCCAAAAAATGGTCTATGTGGCAATGAGTTAGAAAAATAAAAACAGGAAAGTGTTGCCAAACCAAAAATTTGGAAATAATATTCCTTATATATATGATTTGATCCAAAAGAGCGCCGGGATCAATTATAATAATATATAAGCCAGTCTTTAAAATATAAGCATTAGAACATATAACACACGGTTTGCGTATAACTGGAAATATTTTAACATCAGCACAACCTGGTACGTCAAACCACTGATCCGGATATAAGGTAAAATTTTCTAAATCCATCGTTTTCACATCTCCAAATTTGATATTGTTTTCTACAAATATCATGTGATTATTAATTTTTTATTGTGAAACTGAATGCATTGACCTTGGTGATGTGTATAGTAGGCGCCATCTATCAATCGGCAATCCCTGTAGATCAAAGTATTCACTACAGAAACCGAATCATTACCTTACGAATCCCATGTAGTAGAAATCGAAATGAAAACTCCGCTTTCCACAGGCCAAACTATAAGGACGCAATAACTGCGAAAGCCCTGGGCGCAGTGACGAGCAATCAGTGAAGCGCAGATGGTCATTTACCGATGAAGCGGCAATGCTTCAATATCCCCCAATACGGGAGAAATCTCCCGCAGCCGCATTACCGGGGGGCGTACAGGCTGGGCGCAGCTTCGACCGCGCTGCCTTGCCGCCGGGCGGATCGCACTTCATGAATCTTGCAAACTGTAAAGGCGTAAATGTAACGGTTGAAGATTGTCAAGAGTTTTCTGAAGATTTGATGGACCTCGCCCGCGACGCACACGAATTCGAACTGATCAAGCGCCGGAAAAGCTCAAACGATGTCGGCATCTTTCCGGGCATCACAGCCGGCCGGCCGTCAACTTGGTGAACGTAAATAAGGGGAGGCTGTCGGCCTGGCTTCTGGTTTGAGGAACTTGACTTTTAAAGGGGTGTCGGATAGACCGTTCATCTGAAGCAGCCAAAAGAAAAAGGCCGAGGGATCATTCCTCGGCCTTTCTAGTCACCCTTTAGTCACCTTTTTAAGGCTACTTCGGAGTTAACACGTTACCGTCACGATATGTTGCAACGTTCGGTTTTATTGAGATGGTGGGCGGTACAGGATTTGAACCTGCGACTTCCACCGTGTGAGGATGGCACTCTCCCGCTGAGTTAACCGCCCGATAAATTCGCATCATAGGAGAGGAAACGCCCTTTGTAAACAAAAAAATGGCGCTTCCTGATTTTGGATGGGCACGGGCGGAACACTCAGGGAAGCCCCACGAGGCTGCGCAGTTCCTCCACCTCGGAGGGGGTGAGGAATCGGTAGCGGCCGATCTTGAGATCGCCAAGCGCGAGGGGTCCGAAGCCGATGCGGATGAGGTGGATGATCCGGTAGCCCAGGGTTTCGATCATGCGGCGCACCTGACGGTTCCTTCCTCGGGTGATGGTGATGCGGATGACGCTCTGCTCAGGACCGCGCGAGACCACGGTGACGGTGGCAGGGCCGCTCGGGCCGTCCTCCAGGGGGACGCCCCGCCGGAGGGCGGCGAGGTCCCCTTCCGCAATTTCCCCCGCCAGCGTCGCCTTGTAGGTGCGTGGCACGCGGTAGCGGGGATGGCTCAGGCGGAAGGCCCATTCGCCGTCGTTCGTAAAGAGGAGAAGGCCGAGGGTGTCGAAGTCGAGGCGCCCGACCGGGTAGACGCGGACAGGCAGGTCCTTCAGGTACTCCGCCACGGTCGGCCGGCCCTCGGGGTCGTTCAGGGAGCACATGACCGCAAAGGGCTTGTTCAGCATGAGATAGACGCGGGGGGCGGGCGCGGGGACCGGCCGGCCGTCGACCGCGATGCGATCGACCCCCCAGCGGGCCTTGGCCCCGGCCTCGGCTACGATTTTGCCGTTGACGGTGACGCGCCCCTCTGCGATCCACTCGTCGGCCTTCCGCCGGGAGGTGACGCCCGACAGGGAGAGGATGCGGTTCAGACGCTGCTCCTCGCCGCTTTCACGGGGCGGCCCGAAATCAGGGATCTCCCTTGCGGCCGTCCTCACCGGGCGGTTCGGGGAGGATCGCCCGGGCGGAGCCGGTTTCCTCCGGGGCTTCATGGACGGGCGCCGGCGCTTCTGAGGTCTCTTCTTCATCATGGGTTGTCAATTCCTGCAAGTCTTTCAATTGGGGGAGGGCGGCGAGGTCCCTGAGGTCGAAGACCTCGAGGAACCGCCGGGTCGTTCCGTAGATGAGCGGCCTCCCGGGGAGGTTCTTGCGGCCTACGATCCGGACGAGGTCCTTTTCGAGAAGCGTCCTCAGGATGCTGCCCGTATCGACCCCGCGAAGCCGCTCGATCTCGTGCCGGATGATGGGCTGCTTGTAGGCGATGATCGCCAGGGTCTCGAGCGCGGCCCGAGAGAGCCTCGCCGGGGACGTGCTCAGCATCTTCAGGAGAGCCTGGGCGTAAGCGGTGCGCGTGCGGAATTGGAAGCCGCCTGCCACCTCCCGGAGGTGAAAGCTCCGCCCGAGGGACTCGAACTCCCGTGCCAGCCGTTCAAGGGCCGCCTGTATCCGGTCCAGGGGCTCTTCGGGCAGCCAGGCCTGGATGTCGCGCGCCGACAGGGGGCGGGCGGCGCTGAACAAAAAGGCCTCGATCGTCCTTTCGATCTCGTCAGTCATCCGCGATGTCCCTCGGGGTGTTTTCGGGGCACGGCAGGATCTGGATGTCGCTTTCAGCCGCCGGCTGAAAGGTCCGTACGAGGCCCATCCGCACCATCTGCAAGAGGGCCAGAAAGGTCACCACGCACTCGAGGCGGCTGATGCCGCCCCCGAGGAGTTCCGCGAAAAAGAGCGGACCCTGGTCGCGAAGCCGGTCGAGGATGTGGGCGATCTTGTCTTTCACGCTCCACACATCCATCTGCATCTGCAGCTGCCGCTCAGGGATGCGCTGGTCGGCCACACGCTTGAAGGCCTGGATGAGCTGGAAGAGGCTGACCTCGAGCTCCGGTTCGACCCCCCCCGAGAGATCCTGAAGCTCCTGAAAATCCCGCCGCACGAACACGTCCCGCTCCAGGATCTCCCGGTCGAAGAGGGAGCGTGCGGCCTCCTTGAAGGAGAGGTATTCGAGGAGCGGACGAGTCAGCTCCACCCGCGGATCTTCTTCGTCCTCCTCGCCGCGCAGCTCCGGCAGGAGCATCCGCGACTTGATGTGGAGGAGCGTGGCGGCCATCACCAGAAAATCCCCGGCGAGGCCGACGTTCAGCTCCTCCATCCGGTCGATGTACGCCAGGTACTGGTCGGTGATCGCGGCGATGGGGATGTCGAAGATGTCCACCTCGTTCTTGTGGATGAGATGGAGCAGGAGGTCCAGCGGACCTTCGAACACCTCCAATTTGATCTCGTAGTCCATGCCGCCGAGCCTGGACGGGTGTTTCAGATTTTGACCACGCTCCGCACCTGCTCCATCGTGTCGCGGGCGATCGACCGCGCCCGCTGGTTGCCTTCCTCCATGATGGCATCCACCCGGCCGGGGTCGCTTTCGAGTTCCCGCCGCTTCGCCCGGATAGGCTCGAGGCCCTTCTTCAGCCCTTCGGCCATCCGCTTCTTGCACTCCACGCAGCCGATGCCGGCCTTGCGGCACTCGCGGTCGATTTCCTGGACCGTCTCGGGGTCCGTGTAGATCTCGTGGAACGCAAAGACGTTGCAGACATCGGGATCCCCGGGGTCTGTGCGCTTCATCCGCTGGGGGTCCGTGATCATCTGAGCGACCTTCTGATCGATCTCCTTGTCGGAGTCCGTCAGGTAGATCGCGTTGCCGTAGCTCTTGCTCATCTTCCGCCGGTCGATCCCGAGGAGCCTGCTCGTTGGCGCGAGCAGGGTATCGGGCGCAGGGAAGACCTCGGCCCCGAAGACGTGGTTGAAGCGGCGGGCGATCTCGCGGGTCAGCTCAACGTGCGGGGCCTGGTCCTCGCCGACCGGCACCCCGTCCGCCTTGTACATCAGGATGTCCGCCGCCTGCAGGACAGGATAGCCGAGAAATCCGTAGGTGAAAAGATCCTTTTGGCTGAGTTCCCGGAGTTGCTCCTTGTACGTGGGGTTTCTCTCCAGCCAGGGAAGCGGCGTGATCATGGAAAAGATCAGATGGAGTTCGGCATGTTCCTTGATTTCCGATTGTACGAAAAACGTGGACACCTGCGGGTCGAGGCCGATCGAGATCCAGTCCATGATCATGTCGCGGCGGCTCGCGAGGATGATGTGGGTGTCGGCATACTCGCTCGTCAGCGCGTGCCAGTCCGCCACGAAATAAAAGCAGGTGTATGTCTCCTGCAGCTGCTTCCAGTTGAGCAGTGCGCCGTGCAGGTGGCCGAGGTGCAGTTTGCCGGTGGGGCGCATCCCGCTCACGATACGTTTCTTCTCCATCTGTCTTCCACTCCTTGTGTGTATTCTTGCCGGCGACGGCGGGCCGCCCCCGGGGGGATTGATCATGGGCGCCGAAAAGGGGTGTTCGGGTGCATCGGCGGCCTCAGGGAGCCTCGGCCTCCCCGGCCCGTTCCGCGCCGGGAAAAGCAGGGTAGCGCCGGCGTACGAAGTCCACCTCGTCCTCGCGGGTCTTGACGCGGCCGTTCAGATGGGCCTCCATGAGGGCCTCGAAGATGTCCCGGAAAAGCGGACCCGATTCGAACCCCATCTCCAGCAGATCCCGGCCTCGCAGGTGCACCCGGGTCCCCTTGAGCCGCGTGAAATAGTTCGAGATCAGCTTGCGCACACGCTCGTTGTTGGCTCGCGCCATCAGGTAGAGGAGCGTCTCCGTGTGGTAGGGCGTCAGCAGGCAGTAGAGCTGGTAGTTGTCCCCCTGGAATCGGAAGAGGACATTCAACAGCTCTTCGGACTGCTCCCGCTGCTCCACCAGGGCTCGGCCCTCGAGGTCGTTCATCCCGAAGCGTTTGGCCAGCTCCCGCAGGTTTTGCGGGTCGAGGACCGAAGTGAGACCGTGCCAGTAGAGTTTCCAGGCGTCGAACGGTTCGTCGAGATAGAGCAGGCGGTACCAGGCCGCCACGTTCTCGATCTCTTCGAGCAGGTTCCTGAAGGCGTCCGTATAGGTGATCTGGGGTGAGATGACCGGGAGCAGATTGAAGACGTCCATCTGCTCGATGGCCCCGATCGGGTTCTGCTCCATCAGGAGGAGCTTCAGTTCGTGGAACAGCCTTTGTCCGCTCACGTCCTTGAAGCAGTTGATCTTGACAGCGTTCTTGATCAGAGAGAGGGTGAGCTTCCCGATCTTGAAACCGAAGCGCTGTTCGAAGCGGATGGCGCGCAGGATCCGCGTCGGGTCCTCGACGAAGCTGAGGTTGTGCAGGACCCGCAGCACGCGTTCCTTGAAGTCTTTCTGTGCGCCGAAATAGTCGATCAGCACCCCGAAATGCCGCTCGTTGAGTTTGACGGCGAGGGTGTTGATCGTGAAGTCCCTGCGGTAAAGGTCCATTTTGAGCGAGCTGGTCTCTACGATGGGCGGCGCACCGGGGGCCTCGTAGTATTCCATGCGGGCCGTCGCGATATCGACCTTGGTGGTGTCCGGCAGGATGAGCACGGCGGTTCGGAACTTCCGGTGGCTGCGGACCCTTCCACCGTAAATCCTGGCATATTCATGGGCGAACTCGATGCCGTCCCCTTCGACGACGATATCCATGTCCAGATTGTCGCGTTTGAGAAGGATGTCGCGCACCATCCCGCCCACCAGATAGGCGTTGTACTCGAGGTCATCCGCCACCCGTCCGAAGCGGCGCAGGAGCTCCAGGATGGGGTCCGGCAGACGCTCGTTCAGCAGGCTGATCATGTTCTTCGTACGCGGCAGCTGCGGAGTGCTCTTGGCGTCATAGAACAATTCGGGCTCGGTCTGGTCGCCCATCAGGATGGCGAGGAGATCCGTGCGGGTGATGACGCCGACGACCTCGTCGTCCTCCACCACCGGCAGGATCCTCAGGCGCGTCCGGATGATCAGCTCCTGGACCTCCTTGAGGGTGGCCTCCGGGCGCACGGTGGCGAACTCGATGTTCATGTAATCGGCGACCTTGATGTGGTTGAGGCCGAAGAAAACAGCCTTTTCAACGACCTGACGTGTCACGTACCCGAGCAGGCGCCCCGTTTCATCGATGACCAGCAGGACGTTGATGTTGTACCGGGTCATGATGTCCGAGGCCTTCTGGACGGTTTCCCCGGGTGCGATGTGCAGGACCGGCGAGGACATCATGTCGGCGGCGGTCTTTTTGGGGTTGACGGCGGTCTTCAAAATGGTCATGAGGTCGCTCTTGACCTGGACCAGGGTCTTGTCCTTGATGGTGGCCGAGGCGGCCTGCGGATGCCCGCCGCCGCCCAGCGCGACCGCGATCTCTCCCACGTTCACGTCCGGGATGCGGCTGCGCGCAACGAGATAGGTCCGGTCTTCCATCTGGGCGAGCGCTAAAATGACGTTCAGGTTCTCCATGTCCATGAACTTGTGGACCAGGACGGCGAAGTCCCCGACGTAATCGTCCCGGATCACCTCGGTGATGACGACGTCGATCCCGTTGACGGCATGGGTGGTTGCCGAGCGGGTGAGATCGTTCAGGATCCAGACCTGTTCCGTGGTCAGCTCCCGCGTGAGGAGATCCGCGACGACGTTGTGGTCGGCGCCCATTTCGGCGAGCCACCCCGCGGCGCGGTAATCCTCGGCGGTGGTGGAGGAGAAGGTAAAGGAGCCGGTGTCCTCGTGGATGCCGAGGCACATGATCGTGGCCTCGATCGGAGAGACCTCGATGCCCCGCTCCCGGATGAGGCCGGTCAAAAGGGCGGTGTTCGATCCGATCTTGCGGACGACCTCCAGGTCGCCGTGGACGTCATCCTCCGAGTCCGGGTGATGATCGTAGATGTGGATCTCGAGGCCCTTCTTTCCTATGATCCCGGCGAACTTCCCGATCCGGTCACGCTGGCGGGTGTCGACCAGGATCAGGCGTTTGATCCGGCTCAGGCGGATCTGCCGCAGCTTCGCGAAGTTGAAGAGGTAGGAGGTGGAGTGGACGAAAAAGTTCCGGAGGTTTTTTTCCTGGGAGCCGGGAAAGACGAGCGCTGCTTTGGGATAAAGCTTGCTGGCGGCGATCATGGACGCGAGCGCGTCGAAATCCGCGTTGATGTGGGTCGTGATGACCTCTTCGTAATCCTCGCCCGGCCGCTCGGCCTCGGGCGTGTTCTCAGGCTCTTTTTCCATATCGTGCAATAGGGCACCATGCGGCTGTGCGTGCTGCCGTCGATCAGGCAGGTTGGGCTTCCCGGTAGGGCGGCCGGGTTCGGGGCCCGAATCCGGCCGGTTGATCGGAAAGGTGGTTTGCAGCCGGTATCAGACCCCGCGAAGCCTTTCCTCGTTTTCCTGCTTCTTTTTGCACTCGATGCACAGGGTGGTGACCGGACGCGCCTTCAAGCGCTCTTCCGAGATGTCTTCGCCGCAGGATTCACAGATGCCGAACGTGCCGCTGTCGAGGCGCTCGAGGGCTTCCTTGATCTTGCCGATCAACTTCCGTTCCCGATCACGGATCCGCAGGGTGAAATTTCGCTCGGATTCCATGGAGGCCCTGTCGGTCGGGTCCGGGTAGTTCTCCCGCTGATCGGTCATGCCGCTCACCGTCTTGTTGGCTTCCTCGAGCAGCGCTTCCATCCGCTCGTTGAGGAGTTTTCTGAATTCTTCCTTCTTCTCTTCCGTCATCATCATGAGTCTCTGCTCCGCTTTCACAAGGCATTAGATGTTGAACGATGAACACCATCAGGTGACGATGTGAAGCCAGTGCGGTGCCCCTGTGGCACCTGTCGAACGGATCGTCTCCGGCGGGCATCCGGAAACGTCTCCCGCTGTCATGGAATTACCTTCTGCCAGAAGGCCTTCCCCTTTTTCTTCCTGCCGCCCGGACGCTTGTCCTCCGTTCGGGCGAAGGCCTCGAGCAGTTGCCGCTGCTCGTCGTTCAGTTTCCGGGGGATTTGGATCCTGACCTTGACATACAGATCCCCCCGCCTCTGGTTCCGAAGGCTCGGCATGCCTTTGCCCGGGATCTTGAGCACGTCACCCGGCTGTGTCCCATCAGGGATCTCGAGATCGACCTCCTTCTCCTCCTTGCCGAGCACGGGCATCTTGATCTGGTCGCCCAATGCGGCCTGCACGAAAGAGATGGGGATCTCCGCCATCAGGTCGGTGCCGTCACGGGAGAAGATCTCATGCGGCTTGAGGTGCACGACAACGAAGAGGTCGCCCGGCGGGCCCCCGTTTTCCCCCGGCTCCCCTTCACCGCGCAGGCGCAATTGGCTCCCGTTGTCGACGCCGGCCGGGATCTTCAGGGTGATGCGCCGCTCTACGCGCTGTTTCCCGCCTCCGAGGCATTTCGGGCAGGGATCCGTGATGATGCTGCCTTGCCCGTGGCAGTTCGGGCAGGTGCTGCTGACCTGGAAAAACCCCTGGGAACGGATGACCTGGCCGCGCCCCCGGCAGGTGGGGCACACCTGGCGCTCGGTCCCCGGGGCGGCTCCCGTGCCGCCGCACTCCTCGCAGACCTCCAGGCGTGGAAAGACGACTTCTTCTTCCTTTCCGGTGAAGGCTTCCTCGAGGCTCAGTTCGATGTCGTAGCGCAGGCTTCCGCCCTGGCGGGGCCGCGGGCGACCGCCCCGGTGGCCGCCGAACCCGAAGAAATCCTCGAAGATGTCCCCGAAGCTGCTGAAGATGTCCTCGAACCCGCTGAAGCCGGTAAACCCTTTGTTCTCGAGCCCGGCGTGGCCGAAGCGGTCGTAGATCTGCCTCTTTTCGTGGTCCCGGAGGACCTCGTAGGCCTCTGCGGCCTCCTTGAAGTGTTCTTCGGCCTCCCGATCGCCGGGATTCCGGTCGGGGTGATATTTCAAGGCCAGCTGACGGTAGGCCCGCTTGATGTCGTCATCCCCGGCGTTCCTGGGCACGCCAAGGACTTCATAATAGTCTCGTTTTGCCATGGCTCCGAACTATTCGTTTTTCTCTGGTGCTTCCGGTGCTTCTTCTTCGGCCTTCAACTCGTCCGCTTCGGGTTCGGTCTGTTCGACCGGAGAAGCGACGGCGGTGAAAGACTCGGCGATGCCCTCCAGGAGCAGCGAGTCTCTGGACTCCAGGCGGGCGGATTCGTCAGCCGGCTCCTTCGCAATGACTTTTGCTGCGGCGATCTCCCTCAGCGCCGTGACGATGTCCTTGTTTTTGCAGGTGACCAGCGGCTCGGCCCCTTTTCTGAGCTGGCGCACCCTTTTGGCTGCAAGGTGAATCAGACCGAAGCGGTTGTCAATCTGCTTCAAACAGTCTTCTACGGTGATTCTGGCCATGCTTGCTCTCCAGGTTTCAGGTCGTTTCCATCTGGAAATGGTCTTTTTGGCCAATCTCGGCGTCAATCTGCGCGTTTGCTTGTGCGGCGACCTGCAGGCCGGCTCCGCGCGAACACTTATTTTCCTTAGACCTTGGCCAAAAATCCTCATTTCCGGATGGAAACTGGATTATAAGGGAAGTCATTCCCGGAAACAGATTCGCCAAGAGGCGGTTGATGCCGCCCCGCAGCGATGGAACATGTTGGACAATCTAGTTTGTTTCCATCCGGAAATGGTCTTTTTGGCCAATCTCGGCGTCAATCTGTACGTTTGCTTGTGCGGCGACCTGCAGGTCGCCTCCGCACAAACGCTTGATTTCCTTGATCTTGGCCAAAAATCCTCATTCCCGGGTTGGAAACTGAGTCCTACCGCGAAATCATTTCCTGATGGACACAATCTAAAATAAACTTTACTTTATACACCTTAATGTGCTAGCTGTAAACCATAAAAATGCAAACCTCCAACACCGCCGGCGGTTCATTCCCCATGCTCTCCAGGATCCTCAGCAGCGCCGTCCTCGGCATCGATGCATACATCGTTCAGGTAGAAGTGGACATCGCACAAGGGCTTCCCGCCTTCGCCACGGTTGGCCTCGCCGAAGGGGCCGTACGTGAAAGCAAGGAGCGCGTCAAGGCTGCGATCAAGAACTCGGGCTTCACCTTCCCGTCCGACAGGATCACCGTCAATCTGGCGCCGGCCGACATCCGCAAGGAGGGGTCGGCTTTCGATCTGCCGATCGCCCTGGGGATCCTCGCCGCCACGGGGTCGATCCCGGCCTGCATCGATGAGGGGCATCTCTTCCTGGGGGAGCTCGCCCTGGACGGAAGCGTGCGTCCGGTCAAAGGCATCCTGCCGATCGCGGCGGCCGCCAGGTCCTTCGGCTTCGAGGGCATCTTTCTTCCGGGTTCCAACGCGGCGGAGGCCGCCGTCGTCCGCGGGATCGACGTGTTTCCGGTCGAAAGCCTCTCGCAGGTCGCCGCCGTCCTGAATCGAGAGGAAACGATAACGCCTGCCAGCCCGCAGGCCACGCCAAGGACTTCCGCGGGGTCCGTCGAGCCGGATTACAACGAGGTCCTCGGCCAGGAAGACGCCAAGAGGGCCCTCGAGATCGCGGCGGCCGGAGGGCATAACGTGCTCATGATCGGCCCGCCAGGGGCGGGAAAGACCATGCTGGCGCGCCGTCTGCCGACGATCCTGCCTGAACTCGGCCTCGAGGAGTCGCTCGAGACCTCCAAGGTTTACAGCGTGATGGGGTTGATGCCAGAGGGCGGCGGCCTCCTCCGCTCCCGCCCTTTCCGGTCGCCTCACCACACCATCTCGGATGCGGGCCTGGTCGGCGGAGGCTACATCCCCATGCCGGGGGAGGTCAGCCTCGCCCACAACGGGGTGCTGTTCCTGGACGAACTGCCGGAGTTTCACAGGGGCGCGCTCGAGGTCATGCGGCAGCCCATGGAGGACGGATCCGTGACGCTTGCCCGCGCGCGCTTCAAGGTCACCTACCCGGCGCGCTTCATGCTCGTTGCGGCCATGAACCCGTGCGCGTGCGGGCACTACGGCAACCCGCGAAAGGAATGCGTCTGCACCCCGGTTCAGATCCAGCGTTACCGGAGCCGGATCTCCGGCCCGCTTTCGGACCGGATCGACATGCACATCGAGGTGCAGGCGGTGGATTACCGGGATATCGGGGCCGGCACCAGCGGCGACCCCTCGGCGCTCATCCGTGGGCGGGTCGATAAGGCGCGGGAGATCCAGCGCGCCCGGTTCGAAGGCGAAGGGATCTATGCCAACGCGCAGATGACCAACCGGCACCTGCGGCGCTTCTGTCCGCTCGGGGCGGAGCCCGCGAAACTCCTCGACACCGCGATGCAGCGCCTGGCTCTTTCCGCCCGGGCCTACACCCGCATCATCAAACTCGCCCGCACCATCGCCGACCTCGAGGGGTCGGAGCCGATCGGAGCGAGCCACGTGGCCGAGGCGATCGGCTACCGGACCCTCGACCGGGCGTAGCCATCCGCCGGAAATCGTTTTCTGGTCCGATCTCGGCGTTCATCCACGCGTGTGCCTGTAAAATGACCTGGAATCTCGCCTCCGCTCGAAGGCTTTGCAGGGAAGGTTCACAGCGGGCAGGGGGAGGTCTCGTGGATATTCGTCTATCCGGCTTCCGGAAAAGGGGACCTTCCATCGCTCGAACGCTGCAGAGGGGAAGGCTCACAGGAGAATGGGGAGGTCTCGTGGATGTTCGTCTGTGAAACTCCCTGGAATGGGGGTCTTCCGTGCCGGCGCACGGACAAGAACGGGTCTTCGTGCGGAGCTTTACAAAAAGGGGTTCGATGCGATAATCTTGTGCTGCGGCATCGGTTATCGTTTTTTTTGTGAGGCGGGCGGCAGGGCCTTCGGCGCGGGGCGTAAACGAAGGTTCGGATGAAACCGCCGTCCGCCGCGATGGGGGCACGTCTTGTTGAAGCGTCTTTTTCTGGGATTTTCCATCCTTTTCGGGGTGGTCCTGCTGGGGCTGCTCGGTGTGGGCGTCTACTTCTGGTACATCTGGTCGAGCAACCTCCCGTATATCGGGGTTCTGAAGGATTACAGGCCGCCGGTGGTGACGCGGGTCTACAGCGCCGACGGCGAGGTCATCGGCCGGTTCTGGGAGGAGAAGCGGGTGCTCGTCGATCTCGACGCCTGTCCGGACCACCTGGTCGAGGCCTTTGTGGCCGCTGAAGACGCGCGGTTCTTCGAGCACGAAGGGGTCGACATCAAGAGCATCGTCCGGGCGATGCTCCGCAATTTCACGGCAGGCAGGATCGAGCAGGGCGGGAGCACCATCACCCAGCAGGTCACGAAGTCCCTGCTGTTGAAAAACCCGGAAAGGACCTACCGGCGCAAAGTCCGGGAGGCCACCCTGTCCCTCCAGGTCGAGCGGGTGTTCACCAAGCACGAGATTCTTTACCTGTATCTGAACCAGATTTACCTCGGGCAGGGCGCCTACGGGGTGCAGGCCGCGGCCGATACCTATTTCGGCAAGACGGTCGAGGAGTTGACCCTCGCCGAATCGGCGTTGCTCGCGGGTCTGCCGCAGGCGCCGGCGCGCTATTCGCCGGTCAGGCACTTCGATCGGGCCAAGGCCAGGCAGCGCTATGTGCTCGAACGGATGGTAGAGGAAGGATTCATCACGCGGGAGGCGTTCCAAGCGGCTCTCGCAGAAGAGCTCGACATCCGGGAGCGCGAGGACAACACCTTCCAGAAGGCGCCCTATTTTACGGAGCATGTGCGCCGGGACGTCCTGGAGCGTTACGGCCGGGATATGCTCTATCGGGGAGGGCTCGAGATCCACACCACCGTCGACCTGAAGCTTCAGGCGTTGGCCAAAGAGGCGCTTCTGCGCGGCCTGGGGGAATTGGACAAACGGGAGGGCTACCGGGGTCCGCTGCGTCGTGTCGAGGGCGCCGAGGCGGTTCGGTTTCTGGAAGAGCAGGCCGGGCGTTTCGCAGAAGCCCCGCCGAAGGCCGGTGATATCGTCGAGGGGCTGGTGCTCGCGGTCGACGACGGTGGGGGCGCTGTGTCGGTCGGGCTGGGCCATGAGAAGGCGCTGCTCCCCCTGAGCCACATGGCCTGGGCGCGCAAGCCGAACCCGCGGGCGGCCTATTACGCCGCCAACCTGAAAAAACCCTCCACGGCCCTGCGCCAGGGTGACCTCATCCTGGTCCGCCTCCTTGCCGAGGACCCGCCGGAGGGGTATTCACAGGTGGCGGCGCTCGAACAGACCCCCGAGGCGCAGGGGGCGATCCTGGCCATGGATCCGGCGACGAGGGCCGTTCTGGCCATGGTGGGGGGAAAAGATTGGAACGAGAGCCAGTACAACCGGGCAACGCAGGCAAAACGGCAGCCCGGGTCGGCCTTCAAGCCCATCGTCTACGCCGCCGCCCTCGACAAGGGCATGACGCCGGCTGACATCCTGATGGATTCGCCGATCGTCGCCGAGGGCGGGGAGGCGGGCTCCGTTTGGAAGCCCAAAAACTACAAGGATACCTTCTATGGGCCGACCCTCATGCGTACGGCCCTGGCGCAGTCGCGCAACGTGATCACCATCAAGCTCCTGCGCAGGATCGGTGTTCCCTACACGATCGAATACGCCCGGAAACTCGGCATCGAGTCGGATCTGTCCCCGGATCTGTCCCTGGCCCTCGGCTCCTCCGGTGTGTCCCTGCTGGAACTGACGCGGGCCTATGCGGTCTTCGCCAACGAGGGCAAGGCTGCACCGCCGGTCTTTGTGACCCGCATTGTGGATCGCGATGGAAGGGTGCTGGAGGAAAACCACGCCGAGGCCGAACAGGTGATCTCGAAAGAGACTGCGTATGTGATGACCGATCTGATGAAGGCGGTGGTCGAGGAGGGGACGGGCGCGCGGGTCAAGGCGCTGCAGCGCCCCGCCGCCGGGAAGACAGGGACGACGAACGATCTGCGGGATGCCTGGTTCCTGGGGTTCACCCCGGACCTCGTCACCGGGGTCTGGGTCGGCTATGACGATCAGCGGTCCATGGCCCGGAACGAGACCGGATCCCGTGCAGCCAGCCCGATCTGGCTGTACTTCATGCAGGCGGCGCTCGAGGGGAAACCGGTGAGGGATTTCGAGGTGCCCGAGGGGATTGTCTTTGCGCGGATCGATGCCAAGACGGGGCTCCTTCCGGGCCCATCATCCGGTCAAACCGTCCTCCAGGCCTTCGTGGAGGGCACCGAGCCGAAGGAGGTGAGCCCGGAGCCGGCGGCCGCGCGCGCGGGGCATTTCAGCGAATTCGATCTGGGCTTCGAGGGAAATTGACGATGACGGGCAATCAGGTGCTCGAGGCGGTCGACCTCACCAAACAGTACGGCGGTCGCGTGGTGGTGAACGGGGTCAGCCTCAGGATCCGGTCGGGCGAGGTGGTGGGGCTGCTCGGGCCGAACGGGGCGGGAAAGACCACCACGTTTTACATGATCATCGGGCTGGTGCGGCCGGACAAAGGGAAGGTCCTGTTGAACGGGGAGGACATCGGAGACCTTCCCATGTACCAGCGTGCCAGGAAGCACATCACTTACCTGCCCCAGGAGCCCTCCATTTTCCGGAAGCTGACCGTGGAAGAAAACATCCTGCTGGTGCTCGAGACGCTCGATCTGACGGCCGAAGAGAGGCGCCGGCGTCTGGCCGAACTCCTGAAGGAGCTCAACGTCGCGCGCCTGGCGAAGAACAAGGCCTACTCCCTGTCAGGAGGCGAGCGGCGGCGGGTCGAGATGACGAGGGCCCTGGTGCTTTCTCCGGCCTTTATTCTCCTGGATGAGCCCTTTGCGGGCATCGATCCGCTGGCGATCAACGACATTCAGAACATCATCGAGCAGTTGAAGGAAAAGGGGATTGGCGTGATCATCACGGACCACAATGTGCGGGAGACCCTCAAGGTCTGCGACCACGCCTATATCGTGAACGACGGGGTGATCCTCGAGTCTGGACCGCCGGAGAAGATCGCCGCCAGCAAAAAGGCGCGTGAGATCTACCTCGGCGAGCATTTCGAGATGGACGCATCCCGCTCGGCTGAGGCGTCGTCGTGAAAACAGAGGTGCTCGCGGGGCATGTCGAGCGAGGAAGGTCTTGATAGGGAATGGCAATGGTTCCGGTCCGTAGCGGACGGGCGGGTATGGACTGCGGCTGCTGTGTTGGGGAGCCGCCGGGCGCCGGAGAGGGCGCGCCGGGTCGGGCCGGCGGATGGAGGCGGGAGGTTCAGGGATGTTCGAAAGCGAGATCACGCGCAGGACGTTTGTGAAGGGGACCTTGGGCTGGGCTGCAGCCGGCTCCCTCGGGATGATGATCGGCGGGTGGCCGTTGAGGCGGCTCCACGCGTCGCCCTATCCGGACGTGGCGGTGGCCGAAGGGCCCGCGCCCAAGGCGACGCGGGCGGCGGTCAAGGCGCTTGGGGGCATCGGGCGCTTCGTCAAAACGGGCGACAAGGTGGTGATCAAGCCCAACATGAGCTTTGCGAGCAGTCCCGAGGAGGCGAGTAACACGCATCCGGAGGTGGTCAAGGAACTGGTCGGCCTGTGCCTCGAGGCGGGCGCTTCGTCCGTCAAGGTCCTGGACAACACCCTGCGGCCGACGGAGCTCTGTCTCGAAAAGGGAGGGTTTTTGGAGGCCTGCCGCATGATGCCGAATACCCGTGTGGAAGGTCTCAAGGAGGAGCGTTTTTTCAAGGAAGTCGCCGTGCCTGAAGGACTGAATCTGCGGAGCACCAAGGTGATGCAGGAGGTCCTGGAGGCGGATGCGCTCATCGCGGTGCCGGTGGCCAAGTCCCACGGGGCGACCGGGGTGACCGTTTCCATGAAGGGGATGATGGGGCTGATCTACGAACGGGAATCCTTTCACTATTCGATGGATTTGAACACGGCCATCGTGGACCTGTGCACGGTCATCAAACCGAAGCTGGTCGTCGTGGACGCGACCCGCATCCTGAGCGACGGGGGGCCCTACGGGCCTGGGAAGATCATTCGGTTGAACCAGGTGATCGCCTCGACGGACATGGTCGCCGCCGACGCCATGGCGGTTCAGCTCGGGACCTGGTACGGCCGCCGGATCGAGCCCCGCCAGGTCAAACACATCCGTATGGCCCATGACAGGGGCCTCGGCAACATGGACATCCCATCCCAGGTGGTCAAACAGGTCAGCGTCGGATGAGACTGCAGCGCCTGGTGCAGTCATTGGCCCTGGCGGGTTTCCTGTGGCTGCTGTTCCTCAATGCTTTTCCCCCGCCGGACTGGATCGAGGTGGATCTTTTTCTTCGCCTCGACCCGCTCCTCTCGGTCGGCACGATGCTGGCCGGCCGGGCTTTTGTTCCGCGGCTCGCCTGGGCGCTCGTGATCCTGGCGGCGGCCTTTTTCCTCGGCCGTTTTTTCTGCGGCTACCTCTGTCCGATGGGTGTCACCATCGATCTCTGGGACCGTCTGGCCCGCGGGAGGCGCCGCCGCGCCGCCGATGCCGGTGCCGGGCCCGTCCCCAGACGGCTGCGCCGATCGAAATATCTCCTCTGGGTCGGCGTCATGGGCGCGGCGGCGGCCGGATTCTCGGTGGTCTATTGGTTTTCGCCGCTCTCGCTCGTGACGCGTTTCTACGGCCTGGCCCTCTACCCCCTGCTGCTCGACGGTGCGTCGGCCGGGCTCGGGGTGCTGCGGCCGGCGGGGGAGTGGTTCGGGTGGGAGGGGATCCGCTATCTCGAGCTGCGCGAACCGGTTTTTGCGACGGGGCTCTTCGTCGCCTGTCTGGTCATGGCGGTGCTGCTCCTGGGCTGGTTCGCGCCGCGCTTCTGGTGCCGGTACCTGTGCCCGGCGGGGGCGATGCTGGCCCTGTGTTCGCGGCGGCCTCTTCTGAGGCGCCGGGTCTCGGATGCGTGCGTCCACTGCGGAAAATGCGCGCAGGAATGCCCGATGGGCGCCATCCGGGAGGATTTTTTCAGTACGGATCACCAGGAGTGCATCGTCTGCCTGAAGTGCCGGGACATCTGTCCCTCCGGCGCGATCTCGTTCGGTCCGTCGTCCGGGAGGGAAGGCGCCGAAGCGCCCGAGCCGGACATGGAACGGCGGCACTGGATCGGAGCGGGCCTGACGGGGTTTGCCGCCGGCGCCCTCTCGATGAACGGCCTGGGGCAGCTCTTCGACGTCACGAAGGCAGCGGATCTGCGCTCCTCGCGGCTCGTGCGTCCGCCGGGTGCGCTGCCGGAGCGGGCCTTCCAGGCGCGGTGCGTGCGCTGCGGCGCGTGCATCGAGGGCTGCCCGACCAACACCCTGCAGGCGGTCTGGTTCGAGGCCGGGCTAGACGGGATCTGGACGCCGAAGGTCACGGCGCGCCTTGCGGCCTGCGAGCAGTTCTGCGCCCTGTGCGGACAGGTCTGCCCGACGGGGGCGATCCGGCCTCTGCCGCTGGGGGAAAAGATGTACGCCAAGATCGGGACGGCGCGGATCATCCCCTCCCGGTGCATCGCGTGGGAGCAGGAAAAGAGCTGCCTGATCTGCGACGAGATCTGCCCCTACAATGCCATCGTCTCCCGCTTCATTCCGGGGCATTCCGTGACGGTCCCTTTCATTCAGGAGGATCGCTGCAACGGCTGTGGCTACTGCGAGAGCAAGTGCCCTGTCGACGGCGAGTCGGCCGTCGTCGTCGAGGTGTTGGGGGAAGTGCGGCTGACGAGCGGTAGCTACCGCCAGTGGGCCCGTGAGCGCGGCCTCGTCTTCGAGGCGAAGCAGGGGCTCGAAGAAACGGTGCTTGCGCCGCCCGGGGAGGGCGAGGGCGCATCGGAGCCCGCAGGGTCTGCGGGGCCCGGGCTGCCGCCCGGCTTCGACTTCGAAGACTAGGCGATATCCATCCGACAGGCGCCTTCCGGGATGGTTTCGACAGCTGATTGGAGAGGGGTGCGTCTTCGGATCGGTCCGGGGTCCGTGCCCGACAAGCGGTCCCGCCTGCAATCCGGGAGGTTTACAGGCGGGGGAAGGCACAGAAAGGGGGAAGCATGGCTGCTGTGGAGTTTTTGCCGAACGTCTATTGGGTGGGCGTGGTCGACTGGAATCTGAGGGACTTTCACGGATACGCCGCCGCGCCGCGCGGGACGACCTACAACGCCTATGTCATCAAGGGCGAAAAGACCGTCCTCGTCGACACGGTGTCGGCCGCTTGCAGCCGGGCCTTTTTCGAGGCGGTCGAGGCGGTCGTCCCGCTGGAGGCGATCGATTATCTGGTCGTCAACCATGTGGAGCCGGACCACTCCGGCTGTCTGATGGAGGCCGTCGAGCGCATCCGGCCCGAGAAGATCTTCTGCAGCGCCATGGGAAAGGCCTTCATGCTTTCCCACTACCACCGCTCCGACTGGCCGTTCGAGGTGGTCCAGACCGGCCAGAGCCTGCCCCTTGGGGGAAAGACGATCGATTTCCTCGAACTCAAGATGCTGCACTGGCCCGACAACATGGGCTGCTACGTCCGCGAGGACGGCCTCCTGATTTCAAGCGACGCCTTCGGGCAGAACTGGGCCACCAGCGAGCGGTTCGACGACGAAATGGATTTCAACGAGATGGCGGGTTTGATGGGGTCCTACTACGCCAACATCATCCTGCCGTTTTCGGAGCATGTCCTGAAGGCCCTCGGGCGGGTCGAGGAGCTCGGGTGGCCCATCCGGATGATCGCGCCTTCTCACGGTGTGATCTTGAGAGGCCACGTGGAGGAGGCCGTCGGGCTGTACCGCAGGTGGGCCCGGCAGGAGGTGGCCCGAAAGGCGGTCATCGTCTATGACACGATGTGGAAGAGCACGGCGCTCATGGCCGAGGCGATCGCCGAGGGGCTCATCGAGAAGGGGGTCACGGTGAGGGTGTTCCACATGAAGGCCTGCCACCACAGCGACGTGATGGCCGAGGTGCTCGATGCCGCTGCGGTGATCCTGGGCTCTTCGACCCACAACAACGGGATACTGCCGCTCATGGCGGACATGGTGCGCTACATGGAGGGCCTGCGGCCCCGGGGCCGGGTCGGTGCGGCCTTCGGGTCCTACGGCTGGAGCGGCGAGGCCCCTAAGCAGCTCTCCGAGGCCCTGGAGCGGATGCGGATGAAGGTGTGCGACGTGCTGCGGGTCAAGAACGTTCCGGCGGAGGCCGACCTCGCTGTCTGCAAGGACCTCGGCCGCCGCCTCGCGGGCGAGGTCGACGCACTCGCCGGGGCCTGACCGGCCGTCCTCACGCGGGCATTACCGGAGCGGCTGCACGGTCTTCTGGAATTCCTCGGTGGTCTCTTCCCAGCCGGCCTGGATGTGGAGCGGCTTCCGGTCCTTCAGAAACGGATGGCTGCGCCGCAGGTTCAGGACCTCCCCGGCATCGATCTCCGCCAGCAGAAGGGTTTCTTCAGCCCCCGCCCGGGCGAGGGTCTCCCCGTTCGGCGAGATGACGGCCGATCCGCCGCTGAAGGCGTATCCGCCGCCCTCGCCCACCCGGTTGACCCCGACGACGTAGGCCTGGTTTTCGACGGCCCGCGCGGGCAGAAGGACGTCCCAGTGCCTTTGGCGAGCCGCAGGCCATGAGGCGATAACGAGAAAGAGGGTGCAGGCGCCGGCCAGGGTCCGGAAGAGCTCCGGGAAGCGCAGGTCGTAGCAGATGAGGCAGGCGGCCCCGAACCCGGGCAGGGCGAAGGGCGACGGCCGGGCGCCCGGCCCGTAATGGCGGTCTTCGTCCAGGATTCCGATCTGATGGATCTTGTGATAGAGGGCGAGGTCGGCTCCGTCGGGGGCCGTGACCAGGGAGGCGTTTCGAGGCCGCCCGGGACCGTCCTTGATGACGAAGCCGCCCGCGACGTGCATGCCGGTCTCCCGGGCGAGGGTGCGCAGAAAGGCGCGGGTGGGGCCGTCCGGGGCCTCCTCCGTCGCGTTCGTGTCCATCGAAAAGCCGGTGGAGAACATCTCGGGCAGGACAAAGAGGTCCGCCCCGGCCCGTGCGGCGGCATCGGCCATGCGGCGGGCGGCCGAGTAATTGGCGGGGCGGTCGTGCCAACGGATATCGATCTGGGCTGCGGCGATCTTCATGCGGTGCGGATCCTCTGCTTTCCGCGCGGTTGTGCGCGAGGGTTTTTCCTCTGAACTCGATCTCGATCAGATCCTTCAGACTCGGCGCGGCTGTGCGCGCGGGTTTTTCAGGCTCGGCGCATCGAATCGGGTGCGATTTATGGGGGCTGCGGACCGGGGATCGCTGCGGGCGGCTCCCCGGCGCACCCAGTCGGGAAGGATGCCCAATAGCAGTATGCGCGAACGGCCCGCTTTGGACCAGTGATTTTTGGCTGGCCATCCGCACAACCTTTACAAGGGCATGGCGATAGCCTTCGCGACTGATTACGACAGGGCTCCAGGATCACTACAAGGGCGTTTATGGTCCCTTAGCAGTTTCCATCCGGAAATGGTCTTTTTGGCCAATCTCGGCGTCAATCTGCACGTTTGCTTGTGCGGCGACCTGCAGGTCGCCTCCGCACAAACGCTTGATTTCCTTGATATTGGCCAAAAATCCTCATTTCCGGATTGGAAACTGAGTTCTACCGCGAAATCATTTCCGGATAGAAACTAGCTAAACAGGGCCCCGCCGCGAAGCGGTGGAACCGAGCACCCGAAGGGTGTGAAGAAACCGGGACCCGCCCAGCAGGGGCGGGACTGAGCACGCGCAGCGTGTAAAGAAAAATCCTCATCTCCGGATTGGAAACCGGGTTGTACCGGGAAATCATTTCCGGATGGGAACCATTTGGGAAAGCACGAATGGCCGACACGGCGAAAACGGAGTCTACGGCTGCGCACACCGCGGCGGCAGGGCGGCAGGACGATCGAATGAAGGCGCTCTTCGAGCGAATGGAGTTTCACAGGAACGGGCTGGCCCTCCTTCCGGCGCCTTCCGACCCCAAACCCGGGGCTGCGTTTCTTTACGACGGCGGTCCCCGTGCTGTTCAGCAGCGTTTTTGCACCTGCGGAACCCAGGAAGCCGTCTCGTGCCCGCATACGAAAGACCTCGCAAAGGCGGGGAAGGCCTTGAAAGACGCTTTCGGTGGCCAAGGCCCCGACGGGGCGTTCCATGAGAGCCCCTGGTTCAAACTCGGCGCTTTCCTGGGCGAGGGTTCGCCGGACACCCCTGAATCGGTGCGGTTTCAGGTGCAAGAGGGCGAGTCTGCGGTGATACGGGTAAGCGGGAGGCGCGACGCCCCCCTGGTGACGTATTTTCCCGAAGGCGGCGAAGGGCTGCGGTTCATGGATCGATGCGGCCGCGGCCGCCCCGCCGCGGGGTCGCTCTCCCGCGGGGAGGTCATCGACCGGCTGCGCCTTTTGACAATGACGGAGACCGAACGCCTGCTGGCCAGAAGAGGCTCGAAGACCCGGGGGCAGCTCCTGGAGGAGGGGTTCTGGTTCCGTTTCGCCTACCACTGCTTCCGGGAATACGGCGGCCGAGCGATGCGGTTCGAACCGGCGATTTCGAAGCGCACCGGTGAGTTCACCATCCGGTGCAGGGGGGAGGCCGAACGGGAGTTTGCACGCGTGTTCGTGCCGAGGGAGCGGGTCAAAGGACTCCTCGGCAGCCTCGGTGGGATCCTTGCCAACCGCCACCGGTTGGCGATCCACCCGGTCCCGCTCAAGTCCATCTTCAGGGTAAGCGCTACGACCGAGATGGACCTCGAGATCCGGCCGATGATCGAAGTCCTGCAGGCGGGCGGTGAAAGGGCCTTCTTCGACCGCGGGGACCTCGAGCGCTACCGCTACGGCGATCTGGTCTACATCCCCGAGCTGGAGCTCCTGGCGGAGTTGGAGCCACCCGGAGAAAAGGCGCGGAAGTTCGGGACGCCCGTCAGGATGGTCCTCAAGAAATCGCAGATCTCGAGCTTCCTCGAAGAGGCGCTGGGGACCGGCGGCGACTGGGCGCCGGGGCGGAAATCGGAGGTTGTGGGGTTGAGGCTTCACCGCGAGGCGGACTGGCTGTCGATCGAGGCCGGGGAGGCGGACCGCGAATGGTGCTGGCTTTCGGCTTCGTACGGCTTCGGGGAGGGCAGTCTGTCGATCGAGGAACTGCTGGAAGCGCGCCGAAACGGACAGCGGTATGTCGGCGTCGCGGGGGGCTGGGTGGATCTCCGCTCGGAAAAACTGGCCGCGTTGGACGCCTTTCTGGAGCGGCTGCCGGAGGGTTGCCGCGCCGAGGGAAGGCGGGGGCTCCGGCTTTCGAGGTTGGATCTCCTCCGCCTCAGATCGACTGTTGCAGTCCGCCCGCGCATCGGGGGGGAGCCCGCGCAGTCTTCCGTGCTCGAGGCCTTTCTCGACCTGAAGGCGGGGCGGCCGCTGCCCGCCCTCACGGGGATGCGGTGCGAGCTGCGGCCTTATCAGGGTGAAGGCCTTCGCTGGCTGTGGTTCCTGGTCGAGAATGGACTGGGCGGACTCCTCTGCGATGAGATGGGCCTCGGCAAGACCCATCAGATCATGGCGCTGATCGAGGCGCTCGCACAGACCGACCGCCTTCCCTCGCCCTGCCTGGTCGTTGCGCCCACGACGGTCTTGAGCCATTGGGAGGCGAAGCTCCGCCGGTTCGCTCCCGGGCTGGCAACGGCCGTTTACCACGGGGGCGATCGGAGCTTGGACGATGCCGGAGCCGGGCCGCAGGTCGTGTTGACGAGCTACGGGATCCTCCGCCAGGACGCCGAGCAGCTGAAGGCGGTGTCGTTTTCCCTGGCGGTCTTCGATGAGATCCAGTATCTGAAGAACCCCGAGACGCAGGTCTACCAGGCGGCCCGGGATGTCCGCGCCCCGGTTCGGATCGGGTTGACCGGGACGCCGATCGAAAACCGCCTCTCGGACCTGAAGGCCTTGATGGATCTGACCGTGCCCGGGTACCTTGGCGGCGACCGGTTTTTCGAGCGGCAGTACGCCCGCCCGATCATGCAGGACGCCTCGGAGCAGGCGCGGCAGGAACTCGTGCAGGTGCTCCGGCCTTTTGTCCTGAGACGGCGGAAGAGCGCCGTTCTGCAGGATCTGCCGCCGAAGATCGAGGATTTCCGGAGCTGTGTGCTGAGCGCGGACCAGGTGAGGCTCTACCGGGAGGTCATCGCATCCCGGAGCCCCGAGATCCGTCTGGCTCTGGCGGATGCCGGCCGCCCGGTGCCGTATCTTCATATCTTCGCGCTGCTCGATCTGCTCAAGCGGATCTGCGATCACCCCGCGCTGGCGGTGAAGGAGCCCCTGGCCTACACACGGTACGAATCGGGCAAATGGGAGGCCTTCAAGGAACTGCTGGGCGAGGGGATCGACAGCGGGCAGAAGATCGTCGTCTACAGCCAATATCTGGGCATGATCGACATCATGGCGGAGTTCCTCCGTTCGGAAGGGATCGGGCACGTGACGCTCACGGGGGCCACCCGGCAACGGGGGAAGCTGATCGAACGCTTCAACGAGGACCCGGATTGCCGGGTCTATGTCGGCAGCCTCAGGGCCGGTGGAACCGGTATCGATCTGATCGCCGCGTCCATGGTGATCCACTACGACCGGTGGTGGAACGCCGCCCGGGAGGACCAGGCCACGGACCGCGTCCACCGTATCGGGCAGAAACGGGGGGTCCAGGTGTTCAAGCTGATCACCGAGGGGACCCTGGAGGAGAAGATCGCGGCCATCATAGCCAAAAAGAAGGGTTTGATGGAGGAGGTCGTCCCGGAGACGGACCCCGGCGTCCTGCGGCAGTTCAGCCGCGAGGAGCTGCTCGAGTTCATGGACATCCCCCTCCTGAATTTCGGAGGAGGAACCTGACCTCCGCCCACCTCCTGCCATGCCGCCCTGTCCGAGATGCGGCAGAATTCCATGCCTCGGGGGCCTTCCCCTGACCGTCTGCCAAGCGCCGTTGTCGATGTCCGCCTGCGGGACGCTTTACGGTCATCCCTGAACCGCGGGTAAGCCTTTTTTGGTTGAAGATACATTGACAAATTTTCATTCGATAAGTTAAAATTCCAAGTTTATGGTTTGGATTTTTCTCCGTTTTGGGGAAGATCCGCTGAAGCGGTGGACGCCAGGTGCGACCCATCCGGCCGTTTCGTTTTTTTGTGGGAAAAGGCTGGTCGGTCTCTCACGAGGTGTTCCGTTGGATGAGGGGGCGCTTCGTCCTCTCTAGGGGAAACGATGCAGAGCGGAAAGACGAATCGGAAGGGTCCCGAGGAATGGGCCGCAAGCCGGATCATGCGGCGAAAAGCCTCTTCGTGAACCTTACTTTTGTAGGCTGTGTGCTTGAAATCGCCGGAAGGGTCGTTATTTTGATACGAAATGCTTCGGTCGGATACACGATCTCCCCGCGCCCGAGAGCGACCTGCCTCAGATGCGGCCAGCCTCCGCTGTCATGTATCCGTCCAGAATACAATCCTGAAGGGTGTCCACTTCTGCGAAGGTCTTTGGGCACCAGCGAGTTTCCGATGAAGCAGTGATTTTCAGCGATTTGGCGGAAATCGGCCCGATGGTCCGTTTTCGGCCCGCGCCCGCAGGCATTCGGAAAGGAGCCCCGCGGGGTCCAGGCAGGAGAGTTGAAGATCCGCTTTGGATCGGGGACGATCTCACAGAGCGAGGAAAGAACGTATGAGAACCCAGGTGGAAGACATCAGTGCGGTCAAGAAGAGACTGGTGGTGGAGATCGATGCGGCGGAGGTGGACAAGGAATTGAACGAGGCTTACAAGCGCCTCGGCAAGACTACCAAGCTCCCGGGATTTCGTCCCGGCAAGATACCGCGCACCGTGCTCGAAAGCTATTTCGGCCGTCAGGTCCGGGAGGATGTGGCAAGGGACCTCATCAACCACACGATATCCGAAGCGCTCAACGAAGCGCAGACCTTCCCGATCGGGGCGCCGATCCTCGAGAAGGAAGACCTCAAGCCCGGCGAGGGTTTCCAGTACAGCGCCGTGATGGAGGTCCGGCCCGTCATTCAGCTGCCGGAATACGAGGGGATCGAGGTCCAGAAAGAGGTCCTTCAGGTGACCGACCAGGACGTCGAGAACCAGCTCGAGAGGATCAGACAGGGAAACGGGAAGCTGAAGACGATCGAAGAGGACAGGGCGATCCAGACGGGCGACTACGCCGTGGTGGACTACGAGGTCTACGACGGTGAGGCGCCGGTCGAAGGTTTCGCGGCCACCGATGCCGTGATCAAGGTCGGGACGCACGAGTTCGACGCCGTTGTCGAAGACGCCTTGGTCGGGGTGCGGAAAGGCGAGGAGAAAGGGGTCACGGTCCATTTCGGCGATCACCACCCGCGGGTGGATCTGGCCGGGAAGGATGTGCTTTTCAAGGTGCATGTGAAGGAACTGAAATTCCTCGATCTTCCGGTCGTCGATGACGCCTTTGTGGAGGGCCTGGGGGCTGATTTCAAGACCGTCGACGAGTTGAAGGCGAAAATCAGGGAGGAAATCCGGACGGCCGAGGAGCGCCGGATCGACCAGGAGTTGAAGCAGCGGCTGATCGAAAAGATCGCCGAAAAGGTCGAGGTCGAGCTGCCCCCCGTGCTGGTGGAATCCGAACTGGAAATGCGGATCGAAAACCTCAAACAGAGCCTCAAGCGCTCCGGAGCCGACCCTGAACAGGCCGGTTTGACCGACGATCGCATGAGGGTCGATCTCAGGCCCGTTTCCGAGAAGCGTGTGAAGAATATGCTCATCCTTGGCGACATCGCCAGGGAAAAGGGCCTGAAGGTGGAAGAAGAGGACTTGGAGGAGCACTTCGCCTCGCTCGCGGCGTCGACCGGTCAGGACGCGGCGATCCTGCGGAGATACTACGAAGCCAGGGAGCTTCTGGACGGCCTCAGACAGCAGCTGCTGGAGGAAAAAACGTTGAAGTACCTGGTTGAGCATGCTAGGATTTTAGAAGTAGAACGAAGTGTTCTAACCGGAAATGCAGCAAAATAAGGAGAACGTGTTATCACAATGCTGATACCTATTGTTGTCGAACAGTCAAACCGCGGCGAGCGGGCTTACGATATCTACTCGAGGCTCCTCAAGGACAGGATCATCTTCATGGGTGAGCAGGTCGTGGACGCCACGGCCAACACGGTCATCGCCCAGATGCTCTTCCTCGAATCGGAGGACCCGGCCAGGGATATTCACCTGTATATCAACTCGCCCGGGGGTTCTGTCACCGCCGGTCTGGCGATATACGACACCATGCAATACATCAAGCCCGAAGTGATGACGATCTGCATGGGGCAGACAAGCAGCATGGCTGCCCTGCTCCTGGCGGCCGGCGCCAAGGGAAAGCGCTATGCGCTCCCGCACGCGCGGATCATGATCCACCAGCCTCTTGGCGGGGCGCAGGGTCAGGCGACAGACATCAGCATCCACGCCAAGGAGATCCTCAAGGTGCGGGAGACCCTCAATCAGATCCTGGCCGGCCATACAGGGCAGGACATGGAGCGCATCAACCTGGACACGGAACGGGATTTTTTCATGACCGCCGAAGAGGCCAAAGCCTATGGTATCATCGACAAGGTCATCACCCGCAGGGAAATGGCGGGTCTATCGGAACATACTGACGGAAGGTAAGGTGATATGAGCAAACATCACGATTCCGGCGACGACCTCTTATGCTCCTTCTGTGGGAAAAGTCAGGACGAGGTCAAAAAGCTGATCGCGGGACCCTCCGTGTACATCTGCGATGAGTGCATTCAGCTGTGCAACGAGATCATCGCGGAAGAATACACGCAGGATTCGGACGGCCGCAGCACGAAGGATCTGCCCAAGCCTTCGGAGATCAAGAAGATCCTCGACGAGTACGTGATCGAACAGGACAAGCCGAAGAAGGTCCTGTCCGTGGCGGTCCACAACCATTACAAACGCATCGCCACCAAGATCGACATGGAAGGGGTCGAGATCGAGAAGAGCAACATCCTTCTGATCGGACCGACCGGTTCGGGCAAGACCCTCCTGGCGCAGACCCTGGCCAGGATCTTGAAGGTGCCCTTCACGGTCGCGGATGCAACGACCCTGACCGAGGCCGGGTATGTCGGCGAGGACGTGGAGAACATCATCCTGAACCTCGTTCAGATGGCGGATTACGACGTCGAGGCGGCCTGCAAGGGGATCGTTTACATCGATGAGATCGACAAGATCGCCCGTAAATCCGACAGCCCGTCGATTACACGCGACGTCTCGGGCGAGGGTGTGCAGCAGGCGCTCCTGAAAATCATCGAGGGGACGATGGCCAATGTGCCGCCGAAGGGTGGACGGAAGCATCCCCAGCAGGATTTCGTCAAGGTCGACACCGGCAATATCCTTTTCATCTGCGGCGGGACGTTCAACGGCCTCGACAAGATCATCCGGGGCCGTGTGAACAGCAAGATGATGGGCTTCGAGGCGGACATCAAGCGCAAAGAGGAGATGGACATCAACAAGACCATGACCCTGGTCCAGCCGGAAGACCTGATCCGCTTCGGGATGATTCCGGAGTTCATCGGCCGCATCCCCATCATCACCACGCTCGACCAATTGAGCCTCGATGCCCTGGTCCGGATCCTGAGCGAACCGAAGAATGCCCTTCTGAAGCAGTACCAGAAGCTCTTCGAACTCGAAGGGGTCAAGCTCAAGGTGACCGACGGCGCCCTTCTGGCCATAGCGCAGGAGGCCATCAAACGCAAATCGGGCGCCCGCGGACTGCGCTCCATCCTGGAGTCCGTCATGCTCGACATCATGTACGACATCCCGTCGACACCGGGCGTGCATGAGTGCGTGATCAGTGAAGATGTGATCCTGAAAGGGGAGACCCCCCTTCTCATCTATGAAAACCAAGTTGGATATGCGTAAAGCTTATGTTTAGAGTGACGAATAAAGATGCCGCCGGTGAGGGGATGACCGAGAGGTCTTACTACCCTCTCCTGCCGCTCCGTGATGTGGTGGTCTTTCCGAATGTGGTGGTGCCGCTTTTCGTGGGCCGGGAAAAATCCATCAGTGCGCTCGAGTTCGCCATGAGCCACCAGAAGGAGATCTTCCTGGCGTCGCAGAAGGACGCCAAGGTGGATGACCCCGCCCCGAAGGACATTTACACGATCGGGACCCTCAGCTCTGTGCTGCAGCTCCTGAAGCTGCCGGACGGGACGGTCAAGGCCTTGATTGAAGGGAAGTCCAGGGGCCGGATCGACCACTTTCTGGACAAGCAGGATTTCTTCATGGTCGAGGTTTCGCGTCTGTCGGATCAACTTGAAACCGACGAGGAGACCATCGCCCTGATGCGCAGCATCAGCACCGGCTTCGAGGAGTATGCGAAGCTCAACACCAAGATCAGCCAGGAGGTCGTCTCCACGGTCACCGGCATCGAGGATCCGGTGCGGCTGGGGGACACGATTGCGGGGCATCTCTCGCTGAAGGTCTCCGACAAGCAGCGCCTGCTCGAGATCCGGGACCTGAACGCGCGGCTCCAGGAGCTTTTCGAAAAGCTCAACGGAGAGATCAACATCCTGCGGCTCGAGCAGCGGCTGCGCAGCCGGGTCAAGAAGCAGATGGAGAAGACCCAGAAGGACTACTATCTGAATGAGCAGATGCGGGCCATTCAGAAGGAGATGGGCACCAAGGACGACTTCAAGGCCGAGTTGGACGAACTCGAAAAGAAGATCAAGGCGAAGCGCCTCCCGAAAGAGGCCCACGCGCGGATCCGGCAGGAGTTCAAGAAGCTCAAGATGATGTCGCCCATGTCCGCCGAGGCGACGGTCGTCCGCAACTACATCGACTGGATGCTGTCGCTCCCCTGGCTGGAGAAGACCAAAGAGAAGCTCGACATTGAAGAGGCCGAAAGGATCCTCGAGGAAGACCACTACGGCCTCGAGAAGCCGAAGCAGCGGATCCTGGAGTATCTGGCTGTGCAGCGCCTGACGAAGAAGATCAAGGGCCCGATCCTGTGTCTGGTCGGACCTCCGGGGGTCGGCAAGACCTCTCTGGCGAAATCCGTCGCGAGGGCGACCGGTCGGAACTTCGTCCGGCTCTCCCTGGGGGGCGTGCGGGACGAGGCCGAGATCCGTGGCCACCGCCGGACCTACATCGGGGCGCTGCCGGGCAAGATCCTTCAGCTCCTCAAAAAGGCCAAATCCAACAATCCGGTTTTCTGCCTGGACGAGGTGGACAAGATGAGCATGGACTTCCGGGGGGACCCCTCGGCCGCCCTGCTCGAGGTGCTGGACCCGGAGCAGAACAACGCCTTCAACGATCACTACCTGGATCTCGATTACGATCTGTCGGACATCTTCTTCATCACGACCGCCAACAACCTGCACAACATCCCGCCGCCGCTTCAGGACCGGATGGAGATCATCCGTCTGGCCGGGTACACGGAGCTCGAGAAGCTGAGCATCGCCAAGTTCTTCTTGATCAGGAAGCAAATCGAGCAGAATGGTCTGGATTCGAAGAATATCCGCTTTTCCGACAAGGCCGTCCTGGACATCATCCGGCACTACACCCGGGAGGCCGGGGTGCGGAACCTCGAACGCGAGATTTCCTCGATCTGCCGCAAGGTCGCCAAGGAGGTCGTGCGCCGGGGGAAGGGGACATCGGTGACCGTGACGGCCCAGTCCCTTCACAAGTACTTGGGGGTGCAGAAGTTTCACTACGGGCGGGCCGAGGAAAAAGACGCCATCGGCGTCACCACCGGGCTTGCCTGGACCGACTTCGGCGGCGAACTTCTCCAGACCGAGGCGACCATCATGCCGGGCAAGGGAAGCCTGGTCTTGACGGGGAAGCTCGGAGACGTCATGCAGGAATCGGCGCAGGCGGCCCTCAGCTACGTGCGCTCCCGGACGCGGCAGCTGCGCCTCCCGGACAACTTCTATGAAAAGATCGACATCCACATCCACGTTCCCGAAGGGGCCACGCCCAAGGACGGGCCTTCCGCCGGGATCACCCTGGCGACCTCGATCGTCTCGGTATTGACCCGCCGGCCTGTCAGGAGCACCCTGGCGATGACCGGCGAGATCACCCTGCGCGGACGGATTTTGCCGATCGGCGGCCTCAAGGAGAAGATCCTCGCCGCCCACCGTGCGGGTCTTGCCAAGGTCCTGATCCCCTTCGAGAACAAGAAGGACATCGAGGAGATTCCCAAGAAGATCCTCCGCAAGGTGGAACTCGTCCTGGTCAACCACATGGACGATGTCCTGCGTGAGGCGCTCGTGGTGCCCGAAGGGGAATCCCTCTTCGCGACCCAGGATGAGTGTGAACCCTTCTATCTGGCGGCCTGTGAGGAGCGCAAGAGCGATCCGGGATCGGAGTTGATTGCCCATTGAGGATCAGTCTCCCCACGCCCGAAAAACGTTTTGTTGGGGCACTATTTCGCTTGACAGAACCAGCCGCCATCCGCTATAAAGATATGATCTTCAGCTTGGGCGGATAGCTCAGCGGGAGAGCGTCGGCCTTACAAGCCGAGGGTCGCAGGTTCAAATCCTGTTCCGCCTACCACGGGGGCGTAGTTCAGCTTGGTTAGAACGCCGGCCTGTCACGCCGGAGGTCGCGAGTTCGATCCTCGTCGCTCCCGCCAGTCAATACAAGGGGTTACGTCAAAAACGTAGCCCCTTTCTTTTTGGGCGAAATCCTTTTCCAACCATTCTACTATCTGGCGGGAATCAACGGAAAAGATGCGTACTTGGTCTTCTTGCACTTCGCCAATGCGCCGGATGTCGAGAAGCCGGTGTCGCTTGAAGCATGGAAGGGGGCGAATCGGCTTGCCCGGAAATGCCTTGGATTGACCGATTGTAGGCTGTTGAGGCGCGTGGCGGAGCTGATAGTTGATTTAGAGGAAATTTGAAGGTGGAAGTGCGGTGGATATCTCGTTTGAAGAGAACAGAATTTGGATTTGGGTTCATCCGACTAAAGCGTACTTTGCCTCGTGCACGGCCATGATTTTGATTTTGAAGAAGTCCACGTCACTGAATCCATATGCCTGTTTCTGGAGCGTCTTGATTTTGTTGATCAGCCAGCGCTTCAGGCACGTCGCGATTGAGGTGTTCCATCCCGTCTGCGAGCCGTTGGAGGAGTGAGAGCATCACTGTTTGGAAATCTGGAATAGCCATTGTCTTCTTCTTTGTGCGAACAAAATCTGTATCTTGTATCTACCGCGGTTCTTAACGCAAAAAGACGTTCAAAGTAGAAACTAGAGCATGCCTGATGAGAGATTTCAAGGAGAAAGTGGGAGACAGCGGGGGTGGAAGAATAAGCGGGTTACGCATCGGGGGCGCTGTCGCAGACCCCGAGTGCGCAACCCACACAAAGGCTTTGTTGAAAGTGGCTAGCTTTTCTTAGCGGCCGCCACCTCGCTCTGGCCATTCAATTTCCATCTCCTTCAACCGGTTGGGGCAGTTCTCATTGGCGCGAAGGATTTACTCGAGCGCATCGGGGGTGTGGTCCTCGACCAGGAAATGCCCGTCGAGATCCTCGTGGGCCAGCACTAGGCCGCGCTTGTCCCTGTCTTTCAAATTTCTCCGGTTCTGCGTTTCATGAAGTCTCTGTGTTCTTGAAGCAGAAAATACGCATATTCCCTTCGAACCCGATCCGAAGAGGGGATGTAATTTTTCCTTTCTTCCAGCCGGATTAAGATCTCTTCCACTTTTTCATCCGTTGCCCTTTTGCCTTGGGTGTAAAGCTCATTCATAATGTCATCGAGACCGATAACCCGAACCTGAGTATCATCTGGAAAGGTAAGTAAGCGCCGGCCACCTGGCGGCTGAGAGGGTTCTCACCCCTCATTTCATCCATCGCCCGCAGGCTGCGAAAGAGACTGGTTTTTGTCGAGGATGGAATTTGGTTATTCAAAGGTTTCTCCTCCTGGTGCGCCATGTCGATTTTCTTCCTCAGTCCATCATCTTGCTTTGTGGTGAGTCCTGCTTGCCTTTCATTTTGCCGCAAGCCATCGCAGCGACGGTTCTCCCGGTCCAGGCGGCGAGAGGTGCGAGGTAAGTATTTCCGCTGCGGGGCGGAGGGAAGGAGTGAGGTTCCCTGGGCTAGGGTCCCGCCTGGGGGCGCCGCGGACGCGAGCCTTCCAACTTCTCTGAAAGCATTCCTAAATTCTCGCCCTACATTGTGCAGGATCATCTCTGAATATGGCTCCCGGCAGACTTTTCACGAAGGCCCTGATCTCGTGCCGTACCCGGCGGTAGTGTTGCAGGGCTTCCTCTTCCGTGCGGGCGCCTTCGGCAAGTTTCGGCGGGTCGTCGAAGCCGACATGGACAATCTTGGCCTCCCCGAAATACAATGGACATGTTTCGTGGGCGTGGCCGCACAAGGTAACCACCGCGTCGAAGCGCTGGAGAGGCAACTCATTTATGGTTTTTGAAAACTGCGCGCGGATGTCCACGCCTTCCTCGGCCATCACTTTGGTGGCTAGCGGATTCAGCCCGTGCTTTTCGATGCCAGCCGAAAAGGTTTCCAACTCGCTCGATTTCAGATGTTGCGCCCATCCCTCGGCCATCTGGCTGCGGCATGAGTTCTCCGTGCAGAGAAAGAGGATCTTTGGTTTGCTCCCCATGTGCTATTCCTTGGGTCTCCTCAATCGAAGTCGAACTGTGCGAGATAATCTGAGAGCGTCACCTTGGCTGGTTCGCTCAAATCCGGGCAGTGTTGCAAACCGCGCCCTTCCTCCGCGAGAAGAGCTGCGAACGCCATGCAGCTGGGTTGACCGCACTTCCGGCAATTGGTCTTGGGCAGGAGAAGAAGGATTTCCAGGAGCTTCGGTCTGGTTCTACCGGCATAGCAGGGTGTTATGTGTGCACGATCCTGCCAGGCCTGGTTGATTTCGCTCTTCATCCATTTGAGGATGCGGTCCGCTTCCTCCTCATCCCTCAGGGCGTTGACGGCTATCTCCCGAGCTCCCACTTTGATGATCCTGCCCTGATGATGGAACATCACCTCCGGCGGGTCGGTGAAGTATAGGGTTCCGCCCAGGATGGCATTGAGGTAGGGCAGCGCCTCGCCCACGTCGTCATTCAGATGCGCAACGCAGTGTAGGGATAGGAAACTCGGATTGCACTCTGGCCGGAAGACTTCTTTGGTGTATCCTGTAAGCAGCATGTTTTCCTGCTTCTTCATGGCATCGCCAGTGTTTGTTGGTCGATCTCCTCACCGAGGAGAAGGCGGATTTCCCGCGAACATCAACGTCTTCTCGGGTTTGTTTCCCGGCACCGCCCCTGGGTGCAGGCGCCTGTGGCTGCTTTTATCTCTTGCAGCGATCGGGCTCCTGCCCCCATCGCCTTGAGGATCGCTCCCTTGCTTAAACTGGAGCAATAGCAGACCGTTTCCGTGTCGGGTGCATTGCGGATATCTTCGGTAAAGGGGGCTTTGTCGGCCATGGTGTTTTACTCCCGTGCTTTAGCTCTTCAAAAAAGCCACTAGGGGGGAGATGGTGTTTCAGGCGCATCTCGGGTTTTCCCGGGATGAGTCTGGCCAGCATGCCAGGCAGCCGTTGGCGGCCACCAAGAGAGGGCGTCTCCGATTGAGTGAATAAAACCGGATAGTTGTCGCCGATTAAGGGCGTATGGAACATGCTGCAGAACCGGTCTTGGCTGGCTTCGATGGCCGCCTGATTCAAGTCATGCCCGGATTTCCAGTCACATTCCCGGTTCGGAGAAAGGCTTGACCGCCAGGATGTAGGCTGAAAAGACGACCTTCTCAGCCCCCTCCGCAACATTCCAGCCACGGATGATCTCTTGGCTCTGCTCTTTTTCGTGGATCCTGATATCCTTGAAGCCCACGCCCCAAAGGATTTCTTCCACCTCCCCGGGTGAAATGGCCCCGGCCACTCACCCGGTGTAGGCGGCGGGGTTGTCCCGAAGGGAGTCCGGGATCTCCCCGGAGCGGAGCACGTCGGAAATCACGATGCGTCCTCCGGGCTTCAGCACCCGGTGGATCTCGCTAAAAACCTTTCCCTTATCCGGAGAGAGATTGATGACGCAGTTGGAGATGACCACGTCCACGGTGTTGTCTTCGACAGGAAGGGCTTCGATCTTTCCGAAGCGGAAGTCGACGTTCCGAACCCCCAGTTTCTCGGCGTTTTCTTTGGCTTTCTGAACCATTTCTGCGGTCATGTCCAGGCCGATCACGTGTCCTGAGTGACCCACCTGCCTGGAGGCCAGAAAGGCATCGAAGCCCGCGCCGCTCCCGAGATCAAGCACGGCCTCCCCCGCCATCAACCCCGCCATGCCGATGGGGTTGCCGCAGCCGAGCCCCAAGTTGGCTGTCCCGGGCGCAAGCAGAAGATCCTCCTCCCGGTAATCCAGAAACTTCCCCCTCGCTTGAATCTCTGTCATGGTCGGCGTGTTGCCGCAGCAGGCGGAGCCTCCCAGCCCCTCTTTGCCTTCCGCAATCGCACCATATTTTTCCCTTACGAGATCACGGATTTCATCATCTTTGCATTTCGGCATGAAAAATCCTCCATGGTGCGTGCTATCCGGAGACCCACTTCTTGACGTCGTCCTTGGAAGGGACCTTGCCCACACTTTTGACCTCGCCGTCGACCACCACAGCTGGCGTAACGAAAACGCCGTAGCCCGCTATTTTCATGGTATCGGTGACCTTCTCCACGGTGGCGTCCAAGCCGGTTTCGGCGACCACCTCCTTGACGACCTTTTCTGTCTGCTGGCATTTGGGGCAGCCAGGACCCAGCACTTTGATGTCCATATCTTCTCTCTCTTTTCTGTATTCCTTCGATGTTTCCAAAGCCGGCACGTTTCTGCCGGTGTCGAACTGACGCGAACAAATCTCCAACGGCTGCTCTGGAGGGATCACGCAAACCACGCACCATAGATCATCCCGGCGAAGGTGGACATCACCACGATGATCGCACAGAAGACGGCTGTCTTCTTGACCCCCATCACGCTTCCGATCACGAGCATGTTGGGAAGGGAAAGCGCCGGTCCGGCCAGCAACAGGGCTAGAGCCGGCCCCTGGCCCATCCCGGCCCCGAGGAGGCCCTGCAGGATGGGGACCTCGGTGAGCGTGGCAAAGTACATCAACGCTCCGGCCACCGAGGCGATCAGGTTGGCCCCGAGGGAGTTCCCGCCCAGCAGCGACTGGATCCACTGCTCGGGGATCAGGGCGGCATGGCCGGGACGGCCCAGCATGAAGCCGGCCACGAGAACTCCCCCTGCTAGGAGAGGAAAGATCTGTTTCATGAAGCCCCAGGTGGCTTCCAGCCAGCACTTGCACTCCTCTTTGGTGAACCAGGCCTTGAGCATGAGCCCCAGTAAAATCAGCAGCCCGATGGTGATGTGCCACTTGGCGGCGAAAACAGTGGGCCAGATCCCGGTCGAGCCGGGAGCCGGCTTGGCGAAAGCGGCGAAGACCAGGATCAGCACCATGGTCCCGATGTACAGGGTGTCCTGAAAAAGAGTCCGCTCATTTCCTTCGGTCTCTGGCACGTAGATCTGGCCGGTGGTGCGCGCGGTGTCATCCTTTTTGAAGATGATGGCCATCAGCAGGCCTGTCACCACCGCGAAAATCACGGCTCCCACGGCCCGGGCCAGGCCGAGTTGCCAGCCGAGGATTTTCGCGGTCAGGGTAATGGCGAGCACGTTGATGGCCGGTCCGGAGTAGAGAAACGCCGTCGCAGGCCCGATCCCCGCGCCCCGCGTGTAGATGCCGGCAAACAGCGGCAGGACCGTGCAGGAGCACACCGCCAGGATGGTTCCCGAGACGGAGGCCACCGAGTAGGAGAGGATTTTGCTTGCCTGTGCGCCGAAGTATTTGAGCACGGAGGCCTGCGAGACGAACACCGCGATGGCGCCGGCAATGAAGAAAGCGGGGATCAGGCAGGTCAGCACGTGTTCGCGGGCGTATTCCTGCAGCATCATGAAGGCCTCGAGTCCGGATTGTCGAATCGTGGGATGGGCCCAGGGCACATAGTAGGCCGCCAGGAAGATCGCGGCGATCAGCAGGAGTTTAGTACGTTCCTTCATTCTCAACTCCTTTTCAGCGTGTTGAACCAGGAAGAGGCGTCACGGCGGCGGCGGCGCTGACGGGCCGTTGGCCGTGTCATGATACGTTATTACTGGGGGTATCAAATGTTTCCATTACCGGTGGGGGACCTTTCGCCGAAAGTTACTAGCCATAACATGATAGAAATGGAAAGGAATGATGCTCCCGGTAATAACGCAAAAAAATCAGTTTCCACAGATGTCCTCCCGGCGGATGCGGGGTAGGCGGGCGACCAACTCCGAGACATCGGCTTCGTCCTCCATCCAGTCGCAGACCTGCTTGAGCAGGATGGCCGCATACGGATTTGAAGGGGTTTTCTCCAGTTCATAGTTGACCCACAGCCCGTCTTCCGTGTAGTTGATCAGACCTGTATCCTCGAGGATTTTAAGATGCTTGCTCGTGGTGGATTGGGCAAGTCCCAGTGCCGCCTGGATTTCACAGACGCACAGCACGCGCCGCTGCAGGATCTTGATGATTTTCACCCGGTTCGGAAAGGGCCTTGACGACTCTGATGGAATCCTTCATTGCATCGCCATATCGCTATTTATAAATATATTCTTTCCCCAGAGCGCTGTCAAACAAAAAAATCCGTGCGTCGATTCTTGTGCGATCTGGGCGGTCTTAGCAGGGTGTTGAAAAAAACCCTTTCAATAGCCTGCTAGCCTGAATTCGGCGCATGATCGGTCTTCCCGGATGGCCGATCGTTGGTTTGGCACCGAGGTCCGTCTTTTCAGCGGCATCCCTCAGTCTTCATGATGCGCTCGAAAAGGATGGGAGTCGTGCTCTTTAAGGATTGAAGGCATGCTGATTGGTGACGGGAATGACCACGGATATTGACAGAAGCCAGCGAGTGGTATATTCATAAATGCGTATACAGAAATCTTCTAATGATCCTTGCGCAGCGCTTGGAGAGGAGGCTTTCGACTCTGAGTACAGGTCTAGGGGCTTGTGAAGGTGGCGAGGAGGAGTGGCAATGGAGCACAGTGATGGATGAGAACAAGCATTTTTCAGATCAGGGTGAAGGGGCAACCTGTGGGGATCATCGGCTTGGAGGCGGCCCTCGTGGAAATGCGCGGGCAATTCGTAACGGGTCGGAGGAGGAAATCAGGGCCGCACTCATGCAGAGGCTGGGCAGGAAGAATTATATTCCTGCCAAGGCCCGGGGGGATTATGCGCAGGCGTTTTTCCGCGAATACAGAAAGTATTGCGGCTTGCCTCATGGAGACGAGCCCGGTGGCCAAGAACTGGACATAGCGGTCCTGGCCCCGGCTGCGCCCAGTGCGATCAAATGGAGAGGGAAGTCATGGTTGTACTGACAGAACTCGATCTTTCCGCCAGTCTTCGGCATGTCAGAGATATCAAGGAGATTGGGAGCTATGGCGTCATGGGCATGCCGGCCCTTGTCATCAACGGGCGTGTTGTTGCAGCAGGGGCGGCGCTCCCGCGAGTGAAGCTGCGGGCGCTCATTGAGAAGGCCGAACGTGAATGATCAGGGAATGACCCATGACGCCCGGTGCCCTGAACAAGCCGGGGAGGCAGGATCGGGACACCTTGTGACGGGGATTCCAGAGGGAAAATCGCATCCGCTTGAGCGGGATGGATCAAAGGGGGTTATGAACATGAACGGGATTCACGCCAAGGTCGGTCTGGTCGTGTTTTTCGCAGTGGTGGTTCTGATGGGTTCCAGCGCCCGGTTCCACGCTTCTGCATCTTCCTCCAAGGAGGTGCCGGTGCAGGGCATGGTGACCATGGTGGATCTCGGAGCCGATAAGTGCATACCATGCAAGATGATGGCGCCCATTCTGGAACGTTTGGAAGAAGCCTACAGGGGAAGGGCCGCAATTGTTTTCCTCGATGTCTGGAAGGATCAGGCACCTGCCAAACGCTTCGGAATCCGTGCCATCCCGACCCAGATCTTTTTTGACGAGGACGGAAAAGAAGTTTACCGGCACACGGGCTTTATGGCCGAGGCGGATATCGTCGCCCAGCTGAAGAAGATGGGCGTACATTAGATGGGCGGAGAACTCCGCGCGCGGGGAAACGCAGATGTTCGAGGAGATCTTTCTCACCATTAACCAATGGATGAGCGGAGGCGTGCTCATTGGAGGGCTCGGGTGTTTTCTGTGGGGCATGGTCAGCGTTCTTTTCAGCCCGTGTCACCTGGCTTCCATACCCTTGATCATCGCCTATGTCGGCGGTCAGCGGCGGGTGCTGCAGCCGAGGGAAGGCGTGTACTTCTCCGCAAGCTTCAGCGTGGGGCTGTTCACCAGTATCGCACTGGTGGGCGTGCTGTGCGCCTGGCTCGGCCGGATGCTCGGAGACATTGGGAATTACTGGCAGATCCTGGTGGGGCTCGTCCTGGTCTGGGTAGCACTCGGCATGCTGGGAGTGGAACGGTGCACGTTTTCAGGGCGATGGCTCCAGCGGCTCAACTTTTCGGGCTTGGGAGGGGCATTTGGCTTAGGGTTAGCTTACGGCGTTTTGTCCGGGTCGTGTACTTTCGGGTTCATTGCGCCGATCCTGGCGATTATCACGGTCCAGGAGGCGATCAGCACAGGCGTCTTTTTCATTCTCCTCTTTGCACTCGGGCATTGCCTTCCGATCCTGGTGGCGGGAAGTTCGACGGCCGCTGCCAGAAGGTTGATTGAAAGTAGTGTTCGGCAAGGGGCAGGGATATGGTTTCGGAGGGGTGCCGGCGTTTTGATCGGGTGTTTGGGGGTTTATTTCATAGGGAGTCCGTTTATCGTGCTCTGAGAGAAGAGTTTTGGCCCGCGATAGGGTGCGGCTGAGGCATGAAGATCTTACGATCAAACGAGAGGAGGGGTTTGGATGGCTGGAGAGCGATTGCTGGCGGAATGGTTCCCGGAATTTGCGGATGCGCTGGACAAGATCGATGCGCTTTACAAGGAGAAGCGCCTTATAGACGAAAAGACCTACCAGTTCATTTGTTTTGCTCTGGCAATCAAGGCCAGATCAAAGCCGTGTTTGTTGAAGCACTTTATGGGGGCGCTCGAGGCAGGGGCAACGGTCCAGGAATTGGCCTACATCATGGCGTTGACATTCAGGGAGGCTGCCGGCGGGGATGACTGCTGGACCCATGATGCTTTGGGCGACTGGCGTCAGCTGCTCGCCGAGGGCATCAAGAGTTCTTCCTGTTGCGCTAAATAACGGGTCTTCGAGTGAGAGGTTTAACAGGGTCTTTCAAATGCGGATATCAACACGCTGCTAGGGAAGAGGGCAGGGGATCCGTTTGAGAAGCACAGAGCAGTCGCGTCCTCTGGTTTTCACGAATGGCCGGCGGCGCGTGCTTTGCCCGGCCACTAAATCTCCATCTCTTTCAGCCGGCCGGGGAAGTTCTCATTGGCGCGAAGGATCTACTCGAGCGCATCGGGGGTGTGGTCCTCGACCAGGAAATCCCCGTCAAGATCCTCGTGGGCGAGCACCAGGCCGTGCTTGTCGCAGACTGTGGCGATCTCGGTGAGGAATGAGTCGATCTTGGGGATCTTCACGTTTTCAGGGGCGCGGCTGCAGCTGTGAGGTAAACCCCAAGTAAGGGATCATTTTTCGAGAGATATAAGGTGTAATAACTCCAATTTCACTCCGACTGTTCGTTAGTCGGGGCTCAATGTCATTGACTTAAGCTATGAGCTTGTAAGCCATAGCGGCAATTTTCAGTTTCGGCCCTCTCTCTTCGCCCGTGCTTGACCTCCATTGCCACGAACTGGCCTTGGTAACAGATCAGGATGTCGCTGACCCCGCGCATCGCGCTACGGGGTGACGGCTCGACCCTGAATGCGTGAAGGCCTGGTATTGTTTTCAGATAGCGCAGGATGCGCTGTTTGAGTTCCGCCTCTGCCATACAGCCTCCACCAGTTCTCGTTTTCGCGGGTCAGTTTGCGTTCTAGCGCCTCCAGGAGCGGCACGTTGTCGCGCCGTGCCTGCTCCTCGATGGTCTCAATGTCCCAACCCCCTATAGCAGCAGTCATTTATTCCCTCTCAAGCCCCGGTGTGAACCTCCCCATCATTTTGAGAAGGCTCCGGCAGTATCTATCCAGGCCGAAGCCGTGAAGAGACCGTTGAACTGGTGACTCAAGCAAAAGTCCGAAATTTAGAGGTGGCCAAAAATAATTAAGGCCAAACCTCAGGGGTGGGTCAATTTTCGGTTGTCATTTCGAGATGAAGGGTCTGGAGGTCCTTTTATGGCCTTTGGAGGATTGGGCGGCCAATCAATAGTCCGGTCCTCGCTGCTCTATCTTTTCCCGTCTCCTAATTTCTTCCAGTGTCTCAAGGTATATGGATCTGTTTGGTCCGCCCAGACGAATGGCTTCAAGCACTGATTCGGTGGCCTTTCCAGGTTGACCCTGATCAGCTTGCACCTGGGCCAGGTTGTTAAAAGCGTCGCCGCAGGCTGGGCAAAGGACGGTGGCCTTCCGGAAAGCTGTGTTCGCCTGTTCCAACTCATCCATCATGTAAAAACTGTTGCCCAGGCCCATGTATGCCCTGAAACTCGAGGGCCAACGCGTAAGAGCGGTTCGGTAGGCAACAGCTGCATTGCTCCATTTACCGATGTCTTCGAAGGCGGTCGCCGCCTCAAGGTAGGATGCCTCATCGGCGCTTGCCGGCAATTCATCCAGGGGGAAGACGGCCAGACCCCAGTTTTCCGCGCGTGCCCACGTCTTTTGAAAGATTCCCCAGCCCTTTTCCATTCTCGGAACTTCGCCGGACCGAAGAATGATGAGCCTCCTGTCCCGATCGTAGCCGATCACGACGGCGTAGTGCCAGATCGGGTAGAAACCGAGAGAGAGGTTCTGGAGCACGACAACCGGATGCCCCGCAGCCGTCTCCCTGATAAGGGCTTCGAACGTGTCAATGAGGTAAGGCAGGCGATTTCGGCTACGAACGGCACTGAGCAGAAGAGACTGAAGACTGCCCTCCAGGTTCGGCGTGTAGACTTCGCTGCTGATCTCCTCTGGAGAAACCTCGCAGCCTGAGGATTCCAAAGCGCTTGCTAAGGCTGCTGGACCGCACTGGTATTGTTTCTGGGGATGAAAAGGCACGGAGACGAGTTCGGTGCGCGGCGGAACGCCTTCCCAGCCCGGTATGGTTCCGGAACGGTAAATAGCTCCCATGCAGCCCGCCATCAACACAAGCAGGCAAAGAAGAGCAGAGAAACGGGCCACAAGGGGAATGAAGAGAGAAATCCGTTGCAAAGGCACTCAATGCTACCTTACGAATGGAAACACATCGGTGAATCCGAGAATGTCGGTGATCAGCAGCACTAGAAAAATGAGAACCACTGCCCCAACAACCGCTCCAACACCGTTGCCCCCAGCGGGAAGCTGGTCCAAATGTCGCGCCATCGTAGCAAGTTCTTCGTCCGTCAGGTTGGCAAGCCGCTTCTTGGCTTCCTGTTTGCTCAGACCCCATGCTTCCAACTGCTTCTGTACATCCTCCCGCTCCAAAAAGAGCTTTATCCGCTCTCGGTCAGGTCTCGCTTGCACGCCTTCGGAAATCTGGGAGGTGCTGACGAGCTTCGCCTCAGCGCCCGAGAACCCAATCGTCAGCCAAGTGAAGCAGATCGCAAGAGTGAGACACACAGTTTTCCTGAAACAAAACCTCATCATTTTTCCTCCTGGACAGTAAGATCGAAGCGCCTATTGGACCCGCACGGATTGCATCACTTCCTCGAATTGCTCTTCCATCTCCTCGAAATTCTTTTTAGGGGAACTGGCCGTAAAAAAAAGTACATTGTCAGTTTCTTTCTGAACTTGATACTGAATGTATTTCTGTCCCTTCCAGTAATCATCGGCTACGAGGCGCAAGGCCGCATTTCCATCCAATAAACTGAGTTCACATCGGTGAACCTGCACTTCTTTGCCGGCTTGATTGGAGAGTTCAGCGGAAAGGTTCTCGCAAACATCTCTCAACTCAACCGAGGATCGCGGAACGTTCGCCCTCCCCATGTAAACAGATAAGGTGAAACGCGGATCCGGGCTGTAATAGTAATCTATTTTTCCATCCTCCAGCATCGCCTTCAGTTGATCGGAGATACGATCGGGCCATGCGGTCAGCCCCTCGCTTTTTCTTGCAGCCTTCAGTGCCGCCTCGACCACCTCGGGTTTCCCCCGGACATCCCCGTTGTTGAGCGTCACCCAATCATCAGGAACCGTGATGGTGTAACCGAGTTCGCTCCGATGAGTCTCAGCCGCAACTATCAGGGTCCAAAGGAGCAATGGGAACAGAATCATCCCCGAAACGAGCTTTTTCATCGAATGCCTCCTTATCAGGAAATTCTTCTCCGCCTATCTTTTCGATTCATCATATATCAGGCCTCCAATTGCTCCAGCGGCCGCCCCGATGGCTGATCCCCCAGCTATGCTTCCACCTGAGATGATGGAGATGGCAGCTCCGGACCCGGCCCCGATAGCCCCGCCGCTGAGTATCCTCTGTTCCCTCGTCGTCATGCCTGAGCATCCGGCAAGTGAAAGGATCAATAAGCCTGCCACAAAGAGCTTTTTATTTCTCACGTCGTTGTCCCTCCTTTCCTTTAGATTATGCCTTATAAGGTACTCGATGAAATTTCCGGCGCCAATGGGTTGTGCAATGTATTTTGGCCGGGGCGTTAGGTAGCGCAAGAGGAGGTTGCAAGATGGCGAACTGGTATCGAATCGATTTTTCCAAGCAGAATCTTCGGTGTCCTTTCGGCGGGCGTGTAGAGATCAATAAATTTTCGGCAGGTAAAATTTTTTAGCCCAAGTTTGCCAAAAATCCCAGATTGGGGGTTATTTTGGCCCTAAAATCAACCTATCTACAGACATAAGTACTTGATTTTTCAGTATCCAGGCCTTGTTTTTGACATTTGTAGTGACCCATCACTGTATTTCCTGCTTTACAGGCGGTTCTATAAGTGGTATGCCTCTGAGCATGTATATTAAACGGGCACGCAAATCCAATCGCCACTCCAAAAAGGTCTACGAGTATTTGCATCTCGTCGAAAACGTTCGGACAAAGAACGGACCGAGACAGCGCTTGATCCTCAACCT
>ENA-OSEO01001335-OSEO01001335.1-sediment-metagenome-genome-assembly--contig:-NODE-1335-length-45789-cov-6.678225_pt1 | contig 45789 bp, 42 predicted proteins | sample MGYA00237883_ERZ534232 | MGnify/ENA metagenome assembly ERZ534232 | reverse complement strand
TTCTTCCTTTAGGTAATCTCTTTATTTATTAACCGATTTTACATCTTTTCGGTTACCTTTTATTTTGAGGCAACTGGTGATCTTTTATTCCAGTTTGAGATAATGATATTCGGTTGTTTTACAATTAAATAACTTTTCATAAATTTATTACCTAGCAATTAAGGTAAAGCGGATGGATAAACAAGTTAATTACAATTCAATCTCCAATTCTTATGATAAACGATACACTGCAAGTCCACTGCAAGGTCTTGCCCAGGAATTTTTAGACTTAATCCAAAAGGAGCATCCGGTTAACATTCTCGAGATTGGATGCGGAACAGGACATTGGTTGAATTTAATTTCTTCTCCGAATGCAAATCTATACGGAATTGACCTATCACTTGGAATGCTGCGGAAAGCAAATAAAAACAACAACAAACTAAAATTAGTCAATGCAAAAGCCAACCAATTACCTTTAATTAAATCTCACTTCGATTTGATTATGTGTATAAACGCAATACATCATTTTGAAAATCCGCTTGGTTTTGTTTCCTCTATCAAAAGTCTTCTTAAACCAGAGGGCCGATTCTACATAGCGGGTCTTGACCCCGCAGACTTGAATATCAAATGGTATTTATACGATTATTTTAACAATGCTTATGAATATGATTTAAAACGTTATCCAAAGTTTGAAGATCTAAAACAAGCTATCTCTGAAAATGGATTTGCAGGGATAACTATTAAAACGCTCCACATAATTTCCAACATTTTTATTAATGATGAAGTTTTTACAGATACATTTATTGAGAAAGATCAAGCTTCTCAACTAGCCATACTATCCGATGAAGAATATCAAATTGGTATCGCTAAAATTAAAACAGCAATAAATACCGCGAACATGAATAAAACAGAACTCATTTTCCCTGTTCATTTGATTTTCAAAGGTATCACAGGTACAGTTCCAGTTTAACAAATAATTATAACCAATTATTATAGTGAACCGAGAATAACCTGATACGTCTTATTGCTTAGAAAATAATTCAATCACTAGGTGAGCTTAATGATCACATTTATATTATGGCTTTTTCTTTTAATTTGCTGCTGGCCGGTTGCTATTGCCGCACTAATCTTATACCCTATTATTTGGCTGCTTCTTTTACCATTCAGGTTAATAGGAATAACGGTAAAAGCTGTATTCGATTTGCTTACGGCAATTATTACATTCCCTATCCGGTTATTGAGAGGCCCGGCGGCTATAAAATAATCTTACGATTACTGCGACCATTTTTTTAGAAATGTCATCATCTTATTTAAATCATAAGATTTCTCGAATTCCAAGTCGCCGGTGTTTTGTGAATGTAAAAATTCTCCTTCTTTACTTAATACAAAAAGATGTGGATAACCGGCAACTTGCGGATACTTTGAAAGTACTTTTTCGTTTTTGTTCTCCGGGCTGTAATTTATTTTTACAACAATGAAATTATCGTGTAAGTAATTATTCAACTCATCATTTTCTTTTATGAAAGCATCAAGTCTATGACACCAAATACACCATTCCCCTCCAACATCGAGTAAAATATTTTTATTTTCTTTCCCGGCCTCAATAACAGCAGCAGCAATATCCCTGGCTGCGTCTCTCGAAGGGTCGAATTTTGCCGCCGATTCATAATCGTTTTTATATTTATTGCACCCTGTTAAAATTATAAGAGTAATAATAACCAACAGAACCCGTCTTAACATACTATCTTGTACTCTTCCCATTTAATCTCCGTTGAATAATATGCAGAAAAAAACGTCATAAAATATCAAAAAACAGGTTAAAATGATCGATTTATATTTCATGACCTATTACCAAAATATGATTGAAACTCTTAATACGGTTTATATAGATTCATAAAAATGATTATATTAGCAGAGAATTATGTGCAATGGGAAACGACTGACAATGGGCGATAAAGAACAATTGGGATATTTGGTAAACTTAGTTGATGATGAAGAGGAAGAAGTACGCTCTGAAATTTTAAAAGAATTATCAAACTACGGAGTTTCTCTTGAAGAAGATTTGAAAGAATTTTCAGACATTATGGCCCCCGAAAAAATTGGTCTTATCAAACCTATCTTAGAAAATAACAGGCGTAATTGGTTGAATTCTAATTGGGATAGTTGGTTCGACTTGGAGAGTGAGCCGGCAAAATTAGAACTTGCATTAAGTCTAATAGCGCAATTTCAATACGGTATTAATTATCAACCGTCAGTAAAAAAATTGATTAACCAATTAGCGGATGAATTTAGAGTGGCTGCCCCTTTCGGCACCGAGATTGATTTATCTGATTTTCTCTTTGACAAAAAAAATATTCGCGGTGATCAAAAAGATTATTATAATCCACTAAACAGTAACCTGATATATGTTATTGAAAATAAGAAAGGTATTCCCATAAGTCTTGCCGTTTTATTGATTTTAGTGGCCGATAGACTTGGATATGAAATCGAAGGGTGTAATTTCCCCGGGCATTTTCTGGCAAAGATTAGATTTGGAGCAGAAATATTATTGATCGATTGTTTCAATAACGGTAAACTAATTTATGAAAAAGACGTTATGACATTAGCCAGCGGATCGGCAGAAACAATTCTTCGTTTGGTAGAACTCAAGACCAGTTCAACCACAATTATTAGGCGTGTTATTAACAACCTGATTAATGCTTACAGAAATACGAACGAGATCGGAACGAGTGATTTTTTTAGAGAACTTCTTAGTAAAACACCAATGTAGAAAAAAAACTTAGGAGAATAAAAAATGACTTTTATAAGCTTTGTTGTTCTTTTGGTAATTGCCGCAATATGCGGCGCTATTGGGCAAAGCCTTGCCGGTTATTCACTAGGCGGTTGTTTTGTTTCTATTATAATCGGATTTTTAGGAGCATGGCTTGGACCATTGATAGCGCGTGAACTGAATCTTCCCATGTTTTTTACTTTATCTATTCAAGGTCAGCAGTTTCCAATTGTCTGGTCTATAATCGGATCAACACTGTTTGCACTAGTTATTGGTATGCTGACCCGAGGGCGAAATAGCGAATAGTATTTCTTTCTTAAACATACTTTATATTGCCTCAGTTTTCTGCTTGCCAAAATTTCAATTGAACTAATCTTTCCTCAGTTTGGTTGATTATTTTATTATGTAAAACTCTTATAAAGTTAAATTATGAATCAAAATGCGGAACGTAGCCCAAATAAATTAATATCGGAGAAAAGCCCATACCTTTTACAGCACGCATTTAATCCTGTTGATTGGTATCCATGGTCGGAAAATGCATTTAATATGGCCGCTAAGTTGAACAAACCGATCTTTCTCTCCATTGGGTACTCAACATGTCATTGGTGTCATGTGATGGAGAATGAATCTTTTGAAGATGAGTATGTCGCTTCTTTATTGAATGAGCATTTCATTTCAATTAAAGTTGATAGAGAAGAAAGACCCGACATTGATAATATTTATATGAAAGTCTGCCAAATGGTAACCGGGCGAGGCGGCTGGCCCCTTACCATTCTTATGACCCCGGACAAAAAACCCTTTTATGCCGGGACCTATTTCCCCAAGGAAAGTAAATTCGGTAGAATTGGTATGATTGATCTTTTAACTCAAACAAACAATTTGTGGGTGAACAAACCGGAAGAGATTCTACGCGCAACCGGTGAAATTTTTAATGGTATTCTAAGAATTAGTGAAAACAAAATCTCAGGTGAAATTGATCATTCAATATTTAGCAAAGCTTTTTCCGAATTGCAAAACCAGTACGACGATATTCACGGCGGATTCGGCAGCCAGCCAAAATTTCCGATACCCCATAATCTTTTTTTCTTATTGCGCCAGTGCAGAAAGGGCTTTTCCGAAGATGCTTATCCTATCGTTGAAAAAACTCTTGAAGCAATGCACAAGGGGGGTATTTATGATCATATCGGATATGGCTTTCACCGCTACTCAACCGACAGAGAATGGTTGCTTCCCCACTTCGAGAAAATGCTATACGACCAGGCATTGGTTGCTATGGTATATACGGAAGCTTACCAGTACAGTAAAAATGTCTTATTCAAAAATATTGCCGAAGAAATTTACGAATATGTTTTGCGTGATATGACTTCTCACCAAGGGGGCTTCTTTTCTGCTGAAGATGCCGATAGCGAAGGTGTGGAAGGAAAATTCTATACTTGGAGCTCGGGTGAGTTAAAGCAATTATTAGACAAAAACGACGCTGATCTTTTTATGCTTACTTACAATATTTCGGAGGAAGGCAATTTCATTGATGAGACGGCTCATGAAAAATCAGGACTCAACATACCTCATATTACAAAAAGCATAAGCGAGATTGCAAAGGAGCATCATTATAATGACCAACTCCTTATTGATAAATTATCCGTAATAAAGAAAAAGTTGTTCCATTACCGTGAAACCAGAGTACACCCTCTGAAAGATGATAAGATATTAACAGACTGGAACGGTTTGATGATTGCCTCTCTTGCAAAAGCAAGTGTTGTATTCGGCAATCAAAAATTGCAGGACGCCGCGGTTGTAGCTGCCGAATTCATTTTGAGAAATATGATTACAAAGGATGGTTTATTGCTTCACCGGTATAAAGACGGTTCTACCGAAATTAATGCTAATGCAGATGATTATGCATTCTGTACATGGGGATTATTGGAATTATATGAATCAACTTTCGACTCAAAATATCTTGAAGCGGCTGTTTCCTTAACGGAAAAATTCATCCTTCATTTTTGGGATAATGTTGACGGTGGATTTTATTTCACTCCCGATTTCGGGGAGAAATTGCTGGTTAGGTCCAAAGAAATTTACGACGGTGCCGTTCCTTCTGCCAATTCCGTCGCATTATCCAATCTTATTAAATTATCTCGTATCACTGCATTAACAAAATATGAAGATTATGCTCACATGATCAGCAAAGCCTTCGCGGGAGATATTTCACGCATGCCTTCGGTATATACACAATTTTTGTGCGGTTACGATTATTCTACAAGTCCCTCAATCGAAATATTAGTAACCGGTAAACGGGATTCAAAAGACACAAAAGAAATGATCTCAGCTATTAATTCATGTTTCATCCCCAATAAAATAGTTTTGTTTCTTCCCACTGATGAAAACAATAATTCTATTTATAAATTAGCCCCTTATACAAAGAAATATAAAATGCTTGATGGTAAAGCTACGGCATTTGTCTGCAGAGATTATGAATGCAGCATTCCAACAACCGATATTTCCGTTATGATGGAATTATTAAAGTAGCTTTTCCCCGGCAGGAAGTATTTCCGACTTTCAATTATTTGCGATATAGATTATTTTAGCGGCACTACTAATAGGTATTTATAATGAAAAAGTTTCTCTTACTTGCTTTGCTTGCCTGCATAATCACAACTATTTCTAATTATTCACAGCAAACTCAAGAAATTACTCATGGGTTATCGGCGATTGATAAAAACAAATTGATGCAGACTGTTGAATATCTTTCGTGTAAAGATTTAGGCGGGAGATTATCGGGCAGCGCGGGATATGACACAGCGGCAAAATTTATGGCCGATCAATTTGCTTCTCTCAATTTGACTCCGGCAGGTGACGATGGTTTTATGCAGTATCTTAATGTTGAATATAATGAAATAGGTTCACCATGCAGATTGGCGGCAATCAACAGTAATCTGACTAAAACAGAATATAAACTCGGCAATGATTTTGTCTGCAGGGGATTTACAGGTTCCGGTGATTTAACCGCCCCGGTAGCTTTTTGCGGATACGGCATTTCTAGTCCCGATCTCGGTTATGATGACTACTCCGGGATTGATGTTAATGGTAAAGTTGTAATGGTATTTAAATCAAACCCAGCTTGGGAAATGGGCGGGAACAATTGGGGAACCAACTATCCTCGCGAGAAATCATTTGCAGCGGCAAACCATGGAGCCGTTGGCATTCTCTTCGTTTCAACTCCCAATTCCGATCAGGTGCAAAAAACAATCGGCAGTGTCCTTGCGGGGGATGGAGCTCAAAACGAATTATTCCCTCAGCTTCACATCGATCTACAGACAGCAGAAAATTTCCTTAATGAAAGCGGGTTTACATTGAGTCAACTTCAGTCGGCTATAGATGATTCAAAAAAACCATTCTCTATCTCCCTGGCCACATCCGCTGAGATCGAGGTTCATGCAGTTTATACAAAAGAACGGAGAACCGAAAACGTAATGGCAATTTTAGAAGGGAGCGATCCATTACTTAAAAATCAATACATCGTTATCGGGGCGCACCTTGATCATGTAGGAAGCCAGGCAAACAAAATCTTTTTCCCCGGGGCGAATGATAACGCATCTGGCGCTTCTGCTGTTCTTCATATTGCAAAAGCATTCGCGGGTAATAACGTTAAAATTAAACGCTCAATTATCTTTGTCCTATTTGCCGGGGAAGAACTTGGATTAAACGGAGCATTTCATTTTGTTAACAATCCCCCGGTGCCTCTCAATAGTATTACTGCAATGCTGAATTTGGACTGTATTGCACACGGCGACAGCATTATGATCGGCGGAGGAGGTTTGTCAAAAAAATTGTGGAATGTTGCTTTTGAAGAAGATAAAAAACTTGCCAATATGATGGTGAATAATACTTGGCCCGGCGGCGGTGCCGATGCTACTCCCTTTTTTGAAAAGGGAATCCCTACCCTATACTTTGTAACTACTAACAGTTACACACATCTACATTACATGACTGATACTCCTGAAACACTAAATCCTGAATTATATGAAAAGGTGGTAAAATTGTGTTACGCTACTGCATACCGAATTGTGATGGGAGACTATACACGCGAAGAGATATATCACCAATAGATAAATTGTTGATTTTATTAACAGGCTTGTTGAAACGACAAACCTGATTTTTCAGATTGCTCGAATAACTATTTACTTTTGAGTATACTTTTATTACTAAGGAAGTATTGAGTTTAACCCGATAAATATTTTTTCTTTCAATTTGTTTTGTAACCCGTCGAAGTACGTTTCCCTATTTGCGGATGATGTAATAATAAAACGTTCACCCATTTCATAGCCCATAATTTCCACTAACTCACCTGATTCATTCTCAACCGTTAATTTATAAGTCGGAGCCGGTAGTTGATCCGGGGTAATATCATCAAAGAAAGAATTGCCCGAAATATTCCCGAGCTGCCTCAAATACCTAACTGCTTTTGTTGAATCTGAATTGACGAAATTCGCAATCCAGCCATTTTCAACTTTTATCATCTGGAATGAACTGTCAGCCGGGTAATCAAAAGATAATTGCTTCCATGATTCAAAATCACTATTGATTATAGAACCGTCTCTAAAAGTATTGGCCCCTTGATTGAAACTCATTTCAAGAAAGCCGTCAACTTCATAAATGTCTACATCATTTGCCAGTCTTACAAAAGTCGACATACTTCTCGGCTGCTGCTGGTAAGAAAATCTACCTATAATCAAATCCAGAGTTATATCCCCCTCTTCAACAACTTTTACCCTCGTAGCAGTCGAATCGACTTGGAATTCGTTCCATTTGCTTTGATCTCTTGCCGCCAATCTTTTAGGCACAATTGCCAAAAGCTGGGCAAATAAGCCTGTAATTTTTTGAGCCGGGACGAATGCGCTTTTTTCTTCAGACAGCTTTACATACCAATCATCGTTTTCTTTATATAATTTTACTTCATCATGGTTTTGAGATTTGGGATACATCATTATCTCGGTTACAGCCGCGGTATCAATATCTACCAAAACTTCCCGGAAGGTTCTATCATCTTTACCGTTCCATAACAACATCACACCAAAAATTACGACTAAAACCGCAAAGATGATTCCCAACTTACTATTTGTGAATTTATTAAACATAATCAACCGACATTAATTTATTTCTTAATTTTCTGCGAACCTGGAAACGGTAAATACCGTAAGCAACAATTAATAAAATCGGTACAAGGAAGTTGAAATATTTTAAAAATGTTTTTGTCCCGTCTTCCAAAGTTTGATCTATGGGTCTCGATGTAACGCCTTTAGTTCTCAATTCAACTAGACCGGTGTCATCCGATAACCAATCAAGTGAATTTACCATAAGGTTAATATTATCTTCCTGTAACTGCTGTGCATTTTGTCCTTCTCCGTTCACAACAAAATCCCCGTCGCTGAATACAACCATTTTTGTGTTCGAATTTCCTTCAATAGTCCCCTCAACAGAAACGGCTATGGGTAGACGCGGAATTGTAAAATCCGTAGCTCCCCATCTCTTCGAAATATCGAAATAAACCGGAGGCGCTTGTACACCCGATTTTTCGGATGAATTAGCGAGCGGTATGACACTTATCGACGTATCCCTTGGTGTAACCTTGATCGGGCTTACAAACGGGAATACAACGGCTTCCAGGCCCTCTGTGATGGGGTGATCGGCAAACTCCGTGATAATAGGTATATATGGAAATCTAACCGGGGTATTAAATGTAAAAGCCCCCTGCTGCTGCTGAACCATTACCTGGCTGCAATTTATATCGATAAGAAAACTTTCTTCAACTTCCACACCGTATTTCTTCAGCCAATCGGAAAGACCGGTATATAATTTTTCACCGGCGCCGGTCTGCATATTTCTATCAACTGTATTCAGCGCTAATAATAAACGCCCTCCCCCGGCAAGAAAGTCATCCAAATAATTAAAGAATAGATCAGGTAAAGTATCCCTCGAACCTACAATTGCAAGCGTATTAATATCCGATGGAACTCCTACAGTATCGTAAAAATTTATTGTAGTAACTTCATGAATGACCGATAGCGCTCCTGCCAGTTGGCGCATTGCCTGTAGTGACGGTTCCCCGTTGCCCTGCAGGAAAGCAACCTTTGGTCTCTCCTTAGCCGATAATTTTTTTATGCTGGATGATAATGCGAATTCCATTGCGGAACCGGGTTGAAGGAACGGGATAATGTCTTTCTTCTCCCCCAGTTGAACAACGGCGCCTAAGTATGCCCTTTGTTGTTTTACCTGATCTCTTTCTCTCACATTGATCATAATAGGTTGTATACCCGCCTGCTGCGCCTGCATTTCCGTTTCTTGATCAATATTCGGGTTAAGGAATTCATAAACAACTTGGCCGTCGGAGTTGTTTGCATATTCTGTTAGAAGATCCTTGAAATCGGTTCGTACTTTTGCAATATCCGGAGGAAGGTCTTCTGAAAAATAGGCATTTACAGTAACCGGGTTATCCAGCTCGGACAATATGTTTTTTGTCGCCTTGCTTAAACTGTACCTTTGATCCGCGGTAAAATCAAGTCTTATAAATATCCGGTCGCCTATTAGATTCACTAAAATTACAATGCCGAATATTAATAGTAGTGTTGTTTGTACTTTTTTGCGTGTTAACATAATATACCGTTAGTCTACTATATTCCTTTTTGATAATGCTGTTTCAGCCGATACTAATCCTAAAAAAGATATTGATAAGAAATAAAGAATATCTTTCGTGTCTATCACACCCCTTGCAATTGATTCGTAGTGAGTTGAGACGCTGAGATAATTAAGAATATTACCTATTATACCCGTAAAATTATTTGCCAGTATGTCGAAAATAATTAAGAAAAATACACCGATTAGTAATGACATTAAAAATGATACAACTTGGTTGTTTGTGATACTGCTTGCAAATAATCCTATACTTATATAAACCATACTCATAAGGAGCATACCCAGGTAACCACTCCATACAGCCCCGTGATCAACCGGGCCAATTGCCCAGATAGTAATATAGTAAGGGATGGTTAATGCAAGAGCAATAGCGATCAATATCAGGCATGACATAAATTTGCCAAACACCACCTGCCAATCTGTTACAGATTTTGTAAGGAGTAATTCAATTGTGCCGCTCCTTTTCTCTTCGGCAAGCATTTTCATTGTTAATGCCGGTATAAAAAAGAATAAAGTCCAATATGCCACTGAGAAAAAGGGTTGTAACGTAGCCTGCCCGATAAAGAAAATATCCGAACCGAAAAGCCATGTAAAAAATCCGCTCAATCCTAAAAATACAATAATCATTATGTAGGCAGTGAGGGAATCAAAAAACGACTTCAGTTCTCTTTTTGAAATAATCCAGATTTGTTTCATTTTAAAATCAATTTGTTGTTAATTGTCTGAATACATCTTCCAGTTTTGTTTCAATAGGCGTCATTTCAGTTAACACCCATTTCTTTTTAACGCATAACTTAAAAATATCTTTCCGCGACGATTGATCATTTTTGCTGTTAACTATAAAAGTGCCGATCGAATCATTAATAGGATCAACCAAACCGACAGATTCAAGTTTCTGCAGCTCCGTTATAATCTTATCGTTGTCCGGCGCTTCGGAGATTTGTACTCGCAATATTTCCTGCCCTTGGCTTTGTTTCCGAAGAGCATCCGATGTACCGTCTGCAACAATTTTGCCGTCGTTGATTATTAGGATTCTATCGCATGTTGCTTCAACTTCAGGCAGTATGTGGGTGCTTAGAATTACAGTTTTCTCACGCCCCAATTCTCTTATCAACTTCCTTATTTCCACAATTTGATTCGGATCCAAACCGGTTGTAGGTTCATCCAAAATCAATATTTCAGGGTCATGAATCATCGCTTGAGCCAAACCTACTCTTTGCCTGTATCCTTTTGATAATTCACCTATCTTTTTGTGCTTTTCAATATTAAGTCCGCAGACTTTAACCATCTCTGCAATTCTAACAGGAATTTTTTCTTTTTCAACACCCTGCAGTTCGGCAATGAATTCCAAATATTCCAGAACTCCCATTTCATGATAAAGAGGATTGTTCTCAGGTAAATAACCAATCATCTTTTTAATTTTATTTTGATCTTCATGAATGGAAAGTCCGTTTACTTTTATATCGCCGTCAGTAGGCGCCATAAAGCATGTTACGGCTTTCATCGTTGTGGTTTTACCCGCCCCGTTTGGGCCAAGGAAACCTAATATCTCGCCGGTTTTTACCTCGAAGGAAATATTGTCTACAGCTCTTTGCTGGCCGTATTTTTTTGTAAGGTTTTCAACAACTATACTCATTTCGTGTAATTATTTGTTTATGAAGAGTGTGCAATTTATAAAGAGTTAATATTTTTTTCAAGATAAATAATAATCTGTCTACGTAATTTCATTTTTTTTTGGATTGCTCAGTGCTGTCCAAATTGCTTAGTTGTTACTTGCAAAGACGGAAACCTCTTTATATCGTCCCTGACGGGACTTTCCATTCTTTTGCAGAATTTTTTTATAGACATTATGTACCTACGGGACAAAAGATTTATCTTTTTAAGTAATAGTCCCCTTTGAGGACAAAATATTTTTAAAAGAACAATTACATCATTAATAAAGTAGCCCCTTTAGGGACGATTAAAAAATTGTTTTGGACAAACATTATCCGGTTACTTTAATACAAATTTACGGTTTTTTATACAAACGAAGTTTTTGAATGGTTTCAATTATTTTTAAGAAAATATTATACCATGCATAAATATAAAACACCCAACTTCATGAAAAAGAAGTTGGGTGTTTTTAAAGCAAAAAAAAGCCCCTCTGTTCGAGGGGCTTTTGAAAATCTACCAAGTAATTTCTTACTTAGCTAACATCATCTTCTTAATTGAAACAAATTCACCAGCTTGTAATTTGTAGATATACATACCAGTAGTCATGTTTGAAGCATCAAACTGAACTTCATGGTAACCGGCTGACATATTTTGATCCAATAATGAAGCAACTTCCTGACCCAGGATATTGTAAACCTTCAATACAACGTTAGTAGCTTCAGGCAAGCTGAATCTAATTGTTGTAGTCGGGTTGAACGGGTTAGGATAGTTCTGTGATAATGAGAAATCTGTAGGTACGTCTAATTCATCTTCAACACCAACTGCAGTAACTGTTACTGTAGCTGTTGTTGTAACAACATTACCTTGACCGTCTGAAACCTGGACAGTAATAACATATGTACCGTTTGAAGTAGCAGTCCATGTTAATACACCGCCGTCGGTAATTTCAGCGCCGCTAGGAATCGGGGCAACGATTTCAAATGTTAACGCATCGCCGTCAGGATCGGTAGCTGTATATGTAAATGTAAACGGAACAGGAATTTCCTGGTCTGTTAATACATCAACAAATACCGGAGGTAAGTTTGTTAATGTTGTAACCGTAACTACAAATGTATCTGTTAATTCGTCGCCGTTGGTATCAGTGTAAGTAACTGTTACGTTAGCTGTACCGTCTGCAACGCCTGTTATTGTTAATTCTGAACCAGCTAATACTGCAGTAGCAACTGCAACGTCATCAGAAACAGCGCCGTAAGTAACTGCGCCAATGCTTCCGCTTACGTAGTCTGCTAAGTCGATAACAACCGGGGTACCGTTTGTTTCAACGTTTTGGTCTGCAATAACTGTGTTGGCAAATGTAGATTCATAACCAACTGCAAATAATTGCTGTGGTTCAAGTGTCCAACCTTGAACGCCTGCGTGAACAACAGTAGGATCGCCTGCTATTGAGTAGAATGAACCTATGAATGTTCCGGGGATTAACCAAGTATTAAGAACGTTTGTTAATCTGTATAATGCTCTGATTTTAGTAATATCACCGAATGTGAATCCGCCTGCTACTAATGTAACTGTCGGGTTCTGGAACGGAGTTAATAATACTGCGTTAGCAGCATTATAGAATCCGGCTAACCAGTAAGCAGGTGTAAGTTTATTAACTGTAACACCACCGTTTGTAATACCACCATCTACAATACCAACTTCACCAACTGGAGCTTCATCAACATGCTGAACGCGGATAACACCAAATTGTGCAGCAGTTAAAGCAGCTCTTGTAGCAAATCCCATTGTCAATGGTCTATAGTTGCCATCATCTGTACCCATCGGGAATACATGATTGATAGCAGCAGCAGGGTTTGAATCTAAGTAGAAGTGTACATTACCAACAATGTAACCGGCTACTCTAGCTATTGGATTAGGAATAGCTGCAGCAACTAAGCCCATTTGAACTGCAAAGGCTCCGGTTCTTAATTGACCGGCTGTAAGAGTTAATGTAGCTTTACCGTTATTATCATCAAGAGCCAAGTTTTGAGCTAAGTCAACACCGGCTGCGTTGTTGATAGTAACAAATTCTACATTAGGTTTATTTGTATTGATAGTTTGAGCTTCTGTACCTGTAAAGTTAAATACTGATCCAACAGGTTGATTTAGCGCACCTGATGTTAGAACAGCATGTGCCCAAGTAAAGTCACCCTGGAAGAACCAGTCATCGCCACCAGCCATGTTGAAGTTATCGAATAATGCACCAACTGTGAAATCACCAAGAATTGTGATATCATCCATAGCTGTGATAGCAAATGCACCGTCTGTACCTGTAAAGCTGTCGAATGTCCAATCAGCTGTAGCTACGTCAGGTGTAAATGTTACAGCGTTAGCAGTTGTTTTAGCGATTTCAAGATTTGGCCATGCTGTGGCTTTACCTTGCAATTGAGCTGCAGCGCCTGTAAGTTTCAATTTACCGGCAACGCCTGTTGTCATCGCGCCGTCAACATCCCAGTTACCGCCTGCAACTGTTAATGTATAATCAACAACATCTAAAGTACCGAACAATACCTGACCGTTACCGGCTAATGTAACATCGTTAGCTAAGGAAACTTTCTTGCCAGGTGAGTTTTGTAAGTAAGCAACAATCTTACCATCATTTGTCCATTCAGGACCTGCTACCAAGTCATTAACAGTGTTCATATACTGCAATGTTTGGTTAGTGCCCCATACCGGGTTACCGGTGATGGCGCCTTCAGCTCTGATAATGGTACATAATGTTTGAGTAGTTAAATTACCGCCGGCAGCTAAAATACCTTTTGATAAGTTAACTGTACCGCCTGTTAAGACAGTAACGTTTTTATCTAAAGTATAAGTACCAGTACCGTTAGCGATTAACTGAGTTAATACGTTCGGTAATTCAAATCCGGCTTGAGTATCGGCAGCGCCGATGAATTCAACTTCAGCCGGACCAACTGCTGCGAATGTAGCTAACACACCAGCATCTCTGATAATTCTATCAGTTCCGCCAGCCATGCTTAATAGACCATTGTGTGTCAATGTTCCTAAGCTTAGTAATAAGTTAGCAACTTGCCAGTTGTTTGCAATACTTGTAACCGATACGCCTGCAGCGTTGTTGATACCAACTCTAGGCATAATCAAGTTACCGCCGGTAATAGATAGAGCTTGAGCAACTGCGCCGTCAAAAACTATTCTACCGCTAGCAGTACCTGCAAATGTAAATGTAGGACCGCCTGTAAATGTATTTGTAGCACCTTTTAGGTGTAAACTACCTATGCTTGTTGTTGGGAATACCACTACTGCTGTACCAGCTGCAAATGTAGCATTACCATTAACTGTACCGCTACCGTTACCGTTAAATGTAAAGGCACCGTTAGTTAATGTAAGTGTAGCTCCAATAGACAAGTTATGTACTATTAGATTACCAGTAGCTTGAGTGTAATCTCCACCAACTGTGAAATCATACCATGTGTCACCGGCAACGTTAACAAAAGATAAGTTACCAGCTGTTTGTGTTACGTCGTCTGTTACGGTTACAGATTTTCTGAATGTACCAGTACCGATATTAAATACAGCATCGTCACCGATTGTTGCAGGAGCGCCTGTGCCCCAAACAACTGTACCAGCGCCACCAACAGATGTAAAGTCACCTGTTAATGTAGCAGGACCATTCATATTAACTGTACCGGCAGCGCCTGCAAAGTCAGCTTCAAAGTTAGAAACAGAACCTGTTCCTTCGATATCATATGCTGTAACGTTGTTTATGTCCATAATTAATTTACCGGCGCCTGATACGGTACCGTTAATTAACATTTTATCGCCGGCAGCATCGCCGTCTGAATCAACTACGAAATTGTAGTTGTTTAAGCCGTTTGTCATTGCCAATTCACGGTTAGCGTCAACGGTCAACTTACCGTTTAGCTGAGCCATTGTAGCTGTCAATGTTACTTTACCGCCTGTTCCTGTCAATGATAAATTGTCAGTAACGCCGCCAGCTTGGGCAACGGTATATTCACGGCCTGTAGTAATATCAGTTTGGTTTGTGTAAACCAAGCTAACTGTACCGGCTAGAGTTTGATTAGCTATTTCAATAGCACCACCGCTTCTAGTAATAGTACCACCGTTTGCTATAGTTAAGTTTGTACCACTGATACCATTACTTGTTAACCAAAGTTTGGTTACAGTTAAAATATTACCAGTAACATAAACTGATTCTTTTCTTTCATCAACTTCAGCAGCACCACCGCCGTCACCAGTAAGAGCAGTTACGTCAGAATCTGTACCGGCATTTGCAACTTCCAAATTAAGAATTGCCAAAGCTTGGCCGGCTAAATTGATATTTTGTGCGTTTGCGTAAGTATCAAGATCACCAGTACCATTAAGAATTACTCTTGCGTTTGCATCAACTGCAACAACAATAGAAGTAACACCGGCAGGAACTGTAATGTCACCGGATACATATAGATAGTAATAGCTTGTTGCACTTGCAGCATTAACATTAATAGTAGCTGCTGCGTTAGCGCCTGCTAAATCTGAAAATGTAATATTTCTTAATTGACCGATCGGTGTGCTTGCGTCGTTAAAGTTAATAACGTGAGCAAGATCGTCATTAAGTAACAAGTCTCGAGCGCTCATGTTGCCGTAGAAGTTAACGGTCATAGGCGTATTACCAACTGTCAGGTTATCAAAATCCAAGTCGCGGGTGAAGTTTGTTACGCCGTCAAATCTCCAAGATTGACCGAATGTAGCGCCTGCGCATCTAGCGTCGTTACCAACATCAACCGGACCGTAGAATCTAAGAGCAGGAGCACCGGCATTAACTGCTGAAGCAATGATGTCGTTTCCAACTGTATTTTGTGCAGTGCCTTTATAAGTATAAAGACCGGCATTTGAAAATAAGTCGTTACCAACTGTTAAAGCACCGTCAACGTTCACGTCGCCAGCGCCTGTAATCATATCATTTCCTACAGTACATGTACCATCGATGTCTGCATCACCAGCACCGAAAGTAGCATCGCCTGTAGCTAATGTAACAGCCAGATTACCGTTAATATCAATAGCACCGCCTGCGAATGTACAAGCACCGCCTTGAACTGTTAATCCGTCAGCTTTAAATGATGTATTACCTGTAAGAATGAATGTACCAGCAACGGTAACTGTACCAGCATCTTTGTCAATTACAGTTCCAGCACCGGTACCGTCATCAGCAAAGTTACCATTAATAGTTACGTTGCTTGTACCGTCAAATGTAGTACCGTCGGCCATTGTAAAGTTACTTGTAACACTAACATTAGTAGTGTTCAAAGTCAATGTACCGCCGTTAACAGCAACAGCACCGTTGATTAACTGTAGTGAAGAAGTAATCATTTCACCATTTGTTAATGTAAGGTTATTACCAATGGTAATGAGTTGTGTAAATGTATAAGTTCTAGCGTTGCCGCCATCATTTACAACCAATTGAGTGTTGATAGCACCGGCACCGTCAGTAACTACGTTACCAGTTGTAACACCAACTGTGAAAATACCTGTACCATTGATGTTACCGCCAATTGTACATGTAGTTGTATGGTTAGCGCCTAAGGTTACATTATTATCGTTACAATTGAAGTTACCACCTGTAAAGATGAATTGGTTTGTAACTGTCAAAGTAGAAGCACCACCGCCGCCATCAACAAAATTAACAATACTACCGGCAGGTTTGTTGATTGTAAATCTTTCAATATTAGTTGCGGAAGCACCAGGTACTGTTAAATTAACATTACCGATTGTACCTGCGGTACCGCTCATGATAAATCTACCTGTGTTAGCTGCAGAACCGTCGAGTATAAAGTCGCCGGCTAAAGTAACGCTACCAGGAGTTTCTAAATTAAAACCATCCAAATCCAAAGCTGCGTTCAATGTAATTAAACTAGCTGTAACTTGGCTGATGTTTAAGAATGTCAAGTTAGAACCTAAATCTGTTGCGCCGTTGATTACGAGATCCATAAAAGTACCGGCACCGGAAATAACACCGCCGGCCATCTGGATTTGGTCACCAGCTGCACCAACAATAGCACCGTTGTTAGTAAAGTCATTACCAACTGCAATGTCGATATTGTTTGTTTCTAAGTCTAAAGTAGACCCGGCACCAACTGTAAGATCGTTAACAACAGTCATGTTGGCAGGTAATGTAAGAGCGCCTGCTGTGGTGACGTTAACATCCATAGGATTAGCATCACCTAAGTCGTTAGCAGCATAAGCAACATTACCGGCATAAGTGAAGTTCCAAGTAGTTAGGCCTGCGTTTACATCAACTTGTGCATCCAAACCGGTATATGTGTTGGAGAAACCAATATTAAGAATACCACCGTCAGCCAAAATAATATGACCGGCTGTGATATCATAATCACCGGATAGGATTGCTAAAGTATTATTAACAGTGATGTTTTCACCAGCACCGTAATTTGTCTCTGCAATCTTAGTGTCTGTAGTTGAACCGGTGTTTAATGTAAGATCATTTACAGTAACACCAGCAGCACCATTCACATACAATTCCACTCTTTTTGTGAGTGTAACTGATTCAGGATAAATACCTGCAACGATTTCAATTAAGTCACCGTTGACAACTGCGGGATCATTCAGCATAGCTTGGATGGTCGCTTTCGGACCAATATTACCGCTGACAAACGCAGCAGCTGTACCAGACCAAGCATCATTACCGCCACCAGTACCATCAACATAGTAAGTGGTCTGTGCAAATGCATTGCCGGAAAGCAGCGTCACAAATGCAAGCAGAAAAGTGAATTTTAAAAGGTTTTTTAGATTCATAATTTACTCCCTATTGAGTTGGAAAATAAAAATTTGCCGTTTTTAAAAAATTTGTAACAAAGAAAATTTAAGGTGGTAAGTTTTTTCTCATACATTAGTTCCCTTAATGACTTGTAAAAAAATGATGTTTTATTTGAATGTGATGAATCCTGATTGATTTGCATAGCTATCATTATTATTAAAAGCCCATGAATATATACAATACACTTAACGATGTCAAACAATCCCCCTTCCGAAGGTGATGTAATCCACAAATAACTCCGCAACACAGCCTAAAATAAAAATTTGAATTTATGTTGTCAACAAATATTTTGCCTTAGAGAAGAATTTAATTTTAATTTAATTTTGACAATAAAGAAAAAATTCTCTCAAAATTTGCTCGTCTTAGCACAGGTTTAATCTTTAACCATCTAATTTTGTAAATGAATAACTGCAATATAAAAAAAAAATCTTGCATTCAAATACTTTTTTTAAAAAAATAATAATCTATTTATAGGGTGTGTTCCCCCTCAAACTAACCTTTTGAGGCTCTTACTTCGGTAATACCTTTATTCCCTGCAATAATAACATAGTCTGAAAGACCAATAAATAAGCCATGTTCAACAATGCCCGCTCTATTATTCAATTGATATACAAGCTCTTCAGGATTTTTTATTTCACCGAAATCAGCATCTAATATAATATTCCCCTGGTCGGTAATTAATTTTTCCCCTTTACTGTTTACGCGTAATTTTATTTTTGCATTAATAGATTCCAAAAATATTTTTTCCGGGTTAACTGCAAAAGGAATTACTTCAACAGGCAGGCTCCATTTTGTTCCTAGTTTTTCGGAGCGTTTCGATTCATCAATAATTATAATAACGCGTTTACTTGCCTGGGCTAAAATTTTTTCTCTAAGCAGTGCGCCCCCTCCGCCTTTAATTAAATAGATAGTGCGGCATCTTTCGATCGATAAATTTTTATTCTTTGTTGATGAATTGTATTGAGATACTTCGCCGGTTGAAACGGAGTTATTATGATTTCCGGATATACCGAAAGCCGCCTCGTCTGCGCCGTCTATAGTTAAATCAATAACGGGATATTCATCCAAAGTTGATAAAGGTATATTTAATTTTTTCGCTTCCAATTCTGTTTGAACCGAACTTGGAATTCCAACAATGTTTTTTAATTCACCTGACTTAATCAATCGGGCAATTTTTTTGAGAGCAAATAACGCCGTACTTCCTGTTCCCAACCCGATCACCATTCCCGATTTAACGAAAGTAACGGCATATTCAGCAGCTTGTTTTTTTAAGTCGTCAATGTTCATTCATCTCACCGTACTTAAGATCATTCTCAACGGTAGTAATAAAGATAGAAACACGATAAAGCATTTGATTCCATAGAGTGTATTTTTTTTGTGTAATTTATCTTGCCTGGTATATTGCGCGGATTGTATGATTATTTTATTGATAGAAAAATTCATGGAACAAATTAACATACAGCAATAGAATTATCAAGCATTATTATAATGCGTTCAAATTGCGGAGTAGATTATATAGAGTCCTCTGAAAAACGGGGCTTGTTATTTCTTCCGAAAGTCCGAAGGACTCCAATGGAGAATTCCTTTGGAAGAAACCTGTTCTTTCGGATTAGAAGTATTAAAACGGTAAGAAAAGATTCCTCCTGACTTGTGACAATTAGTATGATAGAGAGATAGGAGTAAGAATCTTTTGAAATTAAGCATTCAACAACTTTTTTTGTAGGTGTATTTTTTCTAAATCAAATAGAAATACAAAGCATGACCGCGAAGCGGTCAAATATCTGTAACTCAGGATGATACCAAAGAGATTACCGATGCCGTAGGCATCGAAGAATGCACAAATTATTTACACCATAATCTCATTACTATTATATTTACTGTCAACCAATTATTGGAGAAATATATGTCGGGTACATTTCACCAAATCTATGTTCAAGTAATCTTCGGAACGAAAGGAAGAGAATACTGTCTTCCTTCCAGTAAGAAAGTCAATCTTCACAAATACATAACTGGAATTGTTCAAAATAAAAATTGTAAAATGATCTGTATTAACTCCGTTCCGGATCATCTCCATTTTTTTATTGGATTGCATCCGGCGGTTTGTATTTCGGATTTAGTCAAAGACATTAAACTTGCGACAAGTGAATTAATCAAAAACGAGAAATGGGTTCCCGGCAAATTTTACCGGCAGGGCGGTTTTGGAGCTTTCTCTTATTCAAGGTCGGATATTAAACGTGTCTGTCAATACATCGAAGCTCAGGAGGAGCATCACAAAAGAACTACTTTTAGAGAAGAATATGAGGCGTTATTAAAAGAATTCGTAGTCGAATTTAATCCAAAATATTTATTGGATTGGGAATAGTCATTTCTCTTCAACCGCTTTGCGGTTGTATTCTACTTTTTCTTTAGACATGTTTCATATGTTCAACTGCTTCGCAGTTGCTATACTTTGCAGGCAATCTCGACTTATATTTTTATCTGTTTTGTAAAAATTATTGACCAAACATATGGCGTACAACTACGAAGTGAGTGAACGTTTGTAGCTTTGGATGATCTTTTTGTCATTCGCACTTTAAACCATGCTGTAATTGCGCCATTAGTATGGCAGACAAAAATAAATCTACTTACTATTATCCATTTCCCAATGTTTTTCTCCTCCTAATGGATGCTGTCACAAGTCAGTAAAAATATTTGTGGATTACAATGCGAAAAAAATGGGGGAGTGTTTATAATAAAATCCGTTCAGCAGGCGGTTGAAAAAAAGAGGAATAAATGAGAGAATTTGCTGCCATAAGCGGAGGGTTGTTGCTATACTTATGTTATGCGCCGACAAAGGGGGGTAAGCATTTATTTTTCAAAAATATTTTGCAATAACCATATCACAAAAAAATCAAGATAGAAAATGAAATATTTTTTAGAGACAACCTGCTAAAAATCTCTCGAAGTGACTGTCCGCCTATATTTGTGCCATATGGCAATTATATAATTTATTTAGTAATTAGTCGTTCAAGTAATTCTACAATGAATACCTCACCTGAAGAATCATCTTTCCATTCTCTAACAGTTGGAATGTTTGAACAAGTAAACTGTTATGCCAATTTAAACAAAGAGGAATCTCATTTAGAAAATTACAAGTTGATTTATAAATTCACCAGAATCTTCGAAACACAATATCTATAAATATTACTTCTTTTATTTCAAACAAATATTGCGTGGGCTGCTCCTTCGCCTTCTTCACAATCATACTCACTAAACTGACTCATCGGAACTTGATACTCTAATTTCCAAACCCCAAGTAAAAAATTGAACTTATCCGTTGGGTTTATTTCTTCACTCATAATTTACAGCCGTTTTATTGTTAACATAACGTTCGCTGGAAGCCATTGTTAGGTGAGTCTATAATAACAGCGAAGATACTATTATCTTTTCAGACGAGTATAAGATATTTCACTCGGGTTTGTTATACATACATTTAAGTCTTTTAATAATCCATTCTCAAGACTGTATATCCAACCATGTACCGCCAACTCCTGACCCGTTTTCCAGGCTTGCTGCACAATTGTTGTATGACATACATTTGATACCTGCTCAACAACATTCAGTTCACTTAACAGATTTATTTTTTCTATCTCATTCTCCAGTGTGTCTATTTCTGCCTGGTGATAACGATAGATATCTTTTATGTTTTGAAGCCAATTATCAATTAATCCATGTTCTTTTTTCTCCCAGGCAGCATGAATACCACCACAGCCATAATGCCCGCAGACAATTATATGTTTTACCTTTAATATGTCTACTGCATATTGAATAACGGACAGACAGTTTAGATCCGTATGTATAACAAGATTAGCAATATTGCGGTGAACAAATATTTGACCTGGCTGAACATCGACTATTTGATTCGCTGGTACCCGGCTGTCGGAACAACCAATCCATAAATATTCAGGTTTTTGCTGCTTTGAAAGCTTTAGAAAAAAATCAGGTTCTGATTTCTTTACGTTTTCAGCCCATCTCTTGTTTTGTTCAAAAAGCTTATGTAAGACTCTCATATTTTTTCACCACTTTATGTTTATTTATTCTCATATAACGATTTCTATCTTCCCGAAAGGGAAGCGAATAATTTTTTAGTTGTGCCCCCGTTTTGTTCCGCCGAAGACGGTTCTGCTTACTTGTCCCGCAGTCCGCCGCGGCGGACCAAATTTATTAAACAACTTTTTAATTAGAACAAACTTTCATTTATAAACTACGCTTCACAACAAAGCCGAAACAGCCTGCCCCGCTTAGCGGGGGAACTACTAACTTTTAAATTACACAAATACAGATTGCGAAAATAGTATACTCCCGATGTTGTTTATCGGAGCTTTCGGCATGTCCGAAAGACTCCTTCGGAGAGGTGCTGTTAGGTAGCTCTTCAAACATTATCTAATTTTTTTATAAGAACTTTATCCACTCTTTTCCCATCCATATCCATAACCTTAAATTTATAAAGACTATAAGTTACTTTGTCACCTACTTCAGGTATTTTCCCAAGGCGCTTCATTAAAAAGCCGCCAAGTGTAGTGTAATCTTTTGCAGTAAATTCAACTTGCAGTAGTTCGGATAGCTTTTTTATTTCAATTGAACCGTCAACTAAATATGACTTATCTTTCCTTTCAAATATCTCAGGTCCGGATTTTTCAAATTTCCCCGGTATATCTCCGACAATATTCTCGATTAAATCGTGCAAAGTGATAAGCCCATGTGTCCCCCCATATTCATCAACTATTAAAGCAATGTTTGTCTTATGAGTGCGGAATTTTTCAAATAACTCAATTGAATAAATAGATGCCGGCACAAATAAAATTTCGTTTAGAATTTTGCGCAAATCAAAGGTATTGTTTATATGAAACTTGAGCAAGAATTCTTTTGATTCCAGAATCCCAAGAGTGTGATCAATATTGTTTTCGCAAACTATATATTTTGAATAATGATGAGAAGAAATAAAGTTTAGAATTTCTTGATTTGTCATTGATATATCAATCCAATCAATTTCTGTTCTTGGAACCATTATTTCTATAACTCGTTTATCATTAAAACTAAATATTTTTTTTATGATCTCTGTTTCTTCTTTTTCAAAGGTGCCGTGTAACTTTCCGAATTCCAATAACGATTTTAGCTCATCTTCCGATACAGGCGGTTCTTCACTCTTTTTTATACGAAAAAGAAATATTATAAATCTTGTTGATACACTTAGTAGCCAAACAAATGGTGCAAATGCTTTTGAAAGAAAAAACATAAATGCTGCCATTAATAAAGTAATTCTTTCCGGATTTTTAAGCGCTATACTTTTGGGAACAAGTTCACCTATAACTAAAGATAAATAAGTAATTGCTGTGACAATAATTGCAAAGGAAATTTCAATAGAATAGGGCTTTAAATATTCTATATGATTTATATATGGCACTAAGTCTTCAGCCATTGCATATCCGCCAAATGCTCCGGCAAGAATTCCTATTAGCGTGATACCTATTTGAACAGCCGAGAGAAATTTTTCAGGGTCACTGAGTAAGGCCAATGCCTTTTTAGCCGATTCACTCCCTTTTTTTGCTTTTTCTTCCAGCTTAAAACGTTTTGCTGAAACGAATGCAATTTCACTCATTGCCAAAAAACCATTTAGCACTATGAGAAGTAATATTATAATTATTTCATACATATAGAATTTGCCGTGTTAACTAACGATTTCTATCTTCCCGATAGGGAAGCATATAATTATTTACTTGTGCCCCGCAGTTCCGTACCGCCGAAGACGGTTCTGCTTGCCTGTCCCGCAGCCCGCCGAGGCGGATTTGCAGGGATCCGCCGGTCATTGGGCGGATTGAAGGGGTTATATGGCAATTACTTCTTTGATCCTATTTGCCAGGTTTTTATAAATTCTTCAGCAGTTGAAATAGCAATTTTACTTTTTTTGTAATCAATTTTATTTCTTGTTAAAATTAAATTGATTCCATTGTTTACTGCCGTGAAATATTCAATCGCATCCTCAAAATCTTTGAACTCTGAATTCAATGATTGCTCGATTACTCTTTCATCAATAGGCAATATATTTATTAAGGTTTTCAACTTTCTTAGGCTTTTTAACGCAGATTGATTTGATGTTAGTTTTTTAAGAAGGTAATGGAGGTTTGCAAATACCAGTGGAGAAGTAAAAGCTATAATTTCTTGTTGATCTATCAATGTAAACAGCTTTGCGGCATGAATATAATGCGGCTCTCTTTGAGAAAGTAAATCTAAAATTATATCCGAATCAACAAATGCTTTTATCATCTTAAATATTTCTCCTCAAGGTGTTTTCCATAAATATCTTTAAGATTCATATTCCCCGGTATTTTAATAATACCAGATAGTTCCAATACATTTGGAGAAATTTCAATATCATTTTTGCTTTCTTTATCAGAAATAGTTTTAAAGTAATTCTCAACCATGACTGAAAGGCTCTTATTATTCTTTTGAGCATATTTTTTTGCTCTTTCTATCACTTTTTTATTAAGCTTGAGTGTTAATTTTGTGTTCATTGTTCTTCTCTTTATGTTACGTACTTTTAATAGTTATAAGATACGTATCACCGCCGAAACTTTCAAATGATTTTTTGCCATATAGCGGCATCGCTTTTCACCCGCCTGTCCCGCAGCCCGCCGCGGCGGATTAAACAATAGCCGGTTATACCAGAGCTATTTTATATCTTTATCAGGTAATAGTTGTTTAAAATTTCGTACGGTAAGAACAGATACTTTTTTAGGTTCGATACGATAAATTATTCTATAGTCACCCTCAAATACTTCGCGAATTTCTTCTCTATTTGCTTCCGGAACTTTTCTTCCTCTTTCAGGATACTTGGATAAAGTTTCTACTCGCTTGAATATTTTTGTAATCATTTTATGTGCTGCAATTTCATCCTCTTTTGAAATATATTCAAAGATATCCTCCAGTCTGTCAACAGCTAAGGGGGACCAAAATATTCTCACAATTATACTCTCTTAGCAAATCTTTTTTTTACGTCTTGATGGGATATTCCTAAGCCGTTATTAATTTGAGATTCTGCTAATTTGATATCTTCCAATACTTCGATTTTATCAACCATTGATTCATATTCCGAAACATCTATAAGAACTGCAGCGCTTTTACCATTTTGAGTAATAACTAAGGGTCTTTTTGTTTTTTTAACTTTATCAAAATAAAAAGCTACTCTTGAACGAAATTCTGAAAGTGGCTGAATGTCTTTGTCTAACTGTATTCTGTGCATAAATACTCCCTTTTATTTTGTGCTGTTAAACGTACAATATTTTGCACAATATATCAACAATAGAATATTTTTGTTTGTGGTATAACGGCGTGTTATATGCAAAACTATAATAACATGAATTTCTTTTTAGAGTTAATTACTGGATAATCATATTCAATTAATTCCAACTCATTGATTTCCCCGTTAATAAGTATATTCTCTTTATTAATATTATCCGAGATTTTTTTTGCTTTATTAGGGGATTTACTTGCACCGATTCCTATATGCGGAATAAATGGAATATCAAGTCGTAATTCTTCAGAAAGTATATCAATATATAATTTATCGTGTAACTTTATTATTTGACTATTCCCTTCGTCCGGGACTAAAAATAGATCCGTAAAATCACTAAATGAATCTTTTACAATAGTAGTCACTCGAATAGTAAATTGAATTGAATTAGTAGTATTGCACACATTTTCAATGTGATTTTCAAGTTGAGTTACATCATAGTTGAAAACCGGGAATACAATTGTAAAGTGAGGATCAACAACTTTATAATAGCGACTATCATATTCTTCTCTAATCGTTTGAATCCAATTATAATCTTCTTCGCTTAATTTTGGATACGCTATTACTAAATTTGATACCATTATTTTCCTTTTGCAAATAACCCCCGATGTTCTTTATCAGGGGCGTTCGCTTGATTGGGGGTTATATGGCATTTTACCAACTTTATAATTCTATTTATATTTAGCTACCATTACTGAGAACAACATATCATAACTTATTTTATCAGCTCCTTTTAGTAACAACCTTTGCTCTTTTAAAAGTATCATCCCATTCCTTTCCAATAATCTCTTAATAAAATTTGGAGAATGTTTGTATATCGGCACTCCCCAAGATGTCATTTGTTTTGTGTATTCTGCTACCGTAAGGTCAGGTGCAATCGTGAAAGCAAATATTCCCCCTTCTTTTATTATTCTTGACACTTCTGAAAATATATTTCCTAAATCACTAAGGAAATGAAAAACTCCACTGCAAATGATGTGATTAAAATAACAATCGTTATATGGTATTCTATCGGCAGACAGATTATGCAGCTTTAATTCCTCTGTAAATGATTTAATTCTACATACGTCCAACATTTCATCGGAAATATCAAGTCCGTATACTTGTAATCCTATCTTAGAAAAATTTATTGAAGCTAAACCAGTTCCAATACCAAGATCGAGTATTCTCTCGTTAGGCTTAACATACTCAAAGCTCATTCCAAAGAGTACATCGTGCCCGTAGCTATCATATTCTTTGACTTGCTCGTCATATTGACTTGCATTCTCTTTGTAATCATATTCATCCATATTAGGTTTCTCTTAATTTTTATTTGACATATAACTAAATAACCAATAAAACAGTCAACCTTTTTCAGTACGATTCAGCCGCACGTTGATTATTTTTTGTGAACAAATTTTTATCTTTATTAAGTCTAACTTTCATTGCTCGTTTTATATTTTAGCTTGTTTTACTACTCGTCTGCCTGCCCGTCTGCCGCTGACCTGTGCGCCGAAGCGTATGCAGGCCGGTCTTTAGGCGGATTAAAGATATTAGCTGGCGTTATTTATTTTGTATAAAATTTGTAAATGAAAAATTATTTGTTTTATAAAATTCCTTAAATTCATTTGTAAAAGATAATTTATGACTCAGCTTATTTTCCTCATACCAATCCAACCAAATAACAATGAAACATTTAAAATTTTGTATTCTCCATACATCCCTAACTAGTCTTTGTAAATATCTAGGAATTAATAAGAGGTTGCCTTTATCATCAAATACATTTGATGGTCTACTAACCTTTAATTTACAGTGTTGAATCTCGTGAAATTCTATAAAGAGAATGTCATTTTCATTCGTTACAACAAAATCAAATGAAATATCAGTTGCGGATAAAGCAACTTTTAAGGAACGTGGTAATTTCTTTAATTCATTAATACAGTTAGATTTTCTTTTCAAAGGTAGTTTATTATCATTCTTCAAATTATTTATTATACTTTCGCAAGGAACAGTTTTATTTAAAAGACTTTCTTCAATTCGATAATTTTTATTAATATGTTCATAATTCGGAAAACTTCGTTTCACAGTTTCAAAGTATTCTAACTCTTTTAATCTTTTAACATTTGGTTGGAAATAAATTTTCATATTATTTAAGCAGCTAGCATATTATGAAACTGCAACGTTTAGTTATTTAGAAGTTGTTAGTCCCGCAGTTTATGTCGATCCAACAACCGTTATTGTTTGCATATTCTTTCTATAACTCTATTCATTTAACCAGATTACGCCTTATAATTTTCAAACCTAAGAATGTTATCATGTATCATTTGCATATCCAACAACCCGCGATAAACGTGCATGATAACAACCGGTAATAATTCAAGATAAACTAACTAAGCTGAGTGAGACATTAAAAAAGTTGTGTCTTTCGCCGGCAGGTAATTCCCCGGGATATCCCCATATCAAGAAAGCAAAAAGAATATAACAAAATTTATATTAAAGTAAATCAGTACAATTACCATTTGTTTTATAATTTTGCAGGGCGCCCTCAAGGCTAGAAGTTATTATGAATAAGGGGATTATAGGGGAATAGCGGGAAATTATTCATGAAAAATTTTATCAGTACTTATACTTAGTCGGCGGATTATGCTTAAAACGATCTCCTTTTCGCGTACAATCCTTCGATAGAATAAATGCTAAGCGCAGCCCAAATGAAAATAAAACCAATCATCTTTGCTTCGCTTAACGGTTCATTGTAAATGAAGGCGCCTATTAAAAATATTAGAGTGGGATAAATGTATTGGAGTATCCCGATAAGTGATAAATCCACCATCCTAGCGCCGATGATAAAGATGAGCAGCGGGAGTCCGCTTGTAATCCCCGCCCCTATCAAAAGGGAAGTAGTCGGCACATCGGATAAAAACGAGCCGTCACCTGCAATGGTTAGATAAAACAAATAAACCAACACCGGCACGGACATGCAAGCCGTTTCCAATGTTAAGCCTTCCACGGAACTAAGGGGAGATTTTTTACGCAGCAAGCCGTACGTTCCCCAAGTCCCGGCAAGGTAGAGTGATATCCAAGGAAAGACTCCGTAGATTAATGTAGTAACCAGAACACCCATTCCGGCGATAGCAACGGCAAGCCATTGAATTCTTCTTAGTTTTTCTTTTAGAAAAATTACTCCGAGAAAAACCGAAATGAGAGGACTGATAAAATAACCGAGACTTGTTTCAATAATAAATCCCGCATTAACCGCCCAAATGTATAATGCCCAGTTTGAGCCGATCAATAATGCCGGTAAAAATATTATCCACTTAACTTCACATTGTTTTATTTTGCCTATCAATCCTTTCCATTCCTTACGGTAAGAAATGATTACCGCGAAAAATATAAACGACCATAAAACACGGTGGGATACAATCTCGGCAGAAGGTACATGACTAAGTAATTTCCAATAGATTGGATGGAGACCCCAAAATATATAAGCGCCTAGCGCGAAGAAAATACCCCGGTTCACTGATCACTCTCATTTGGGAATTCTTTCTGCATCCAAATCATATCGATAGAATGACCGAATTTAATTCCTACATTTTTGAATCTTCCCGCTTCTTTGAAATCGTGCTTCTTATGGAAATTGATGCTCTGCTGATTTTTTGACGAAATGTGTGCGAGATAGTTTGTAATACCTTTTTCTCTCCCTTCGGATATTAGTTTGTTGAATAATTTTGTGCCGAGCCCTTTACCGGTAAACTCCGGCAGTATAAAATAGGAGAGTACACCGGTATGACTGAAATTGGGAAGGGGTTTAAAAGTACTGATATAACCATACCCAACAATAGAGCCGCCGTATTGAATAACGAGAAAGATTTTTACATTCTCCAAAAGTCGGGTAAATTTTTCTTCACTCAACTCGAATTCGGGGTAGACGGCAAACCCGTTTACAAAGCGATTGAATATATTCATCACTTCATTCAAATCATTTTCCGTATAGCCGCGGATAAGAAAATTCTCATTCATCAGATCACCATTAATTATTAACGTGTACGGTTTCTTCTTTTAAAATATTGCCGAGAATCTTAATTGCTTTACTAATCTGTTCGGCGGTAGAGTTGGTAAAGTTAAGGCGCATAGTTTCGAGCCCCTCATCCGGGTTGGGGAAGAAAGAGATGCCGGGGACAAATCCGACTCCCTGTTCGATTGCCCGTTTATATACTTCCACCATATCAAGTCCTTTAGGACCTTCGGCCCATAGGAACATACCCCCGTCGGGTTTCGACCATTTGAAATCCGAAGGGAAATAATCATCGAGCGCTTTAAGCATCGTATCAAGTTTCGGTTTGTAGAGTTTGATAATTTTTTCAACCTGCACGGGTACATATCCCCCCGCCAAGTATTCGGCAGCCAACGCCTGCGCCAGTGTACAAGTGTTGAGATCGATACCTTGTTTAATTATTACCATCCACTGCGCTAACTTTTCGGGGGCTACGAAAAATCCTACACGCAAACCCGGAGCGAATATCTTTGAGAATGTACTTGCGTAAACAACATTATCGGGGGCCATCGATTTTATTGAAGGTATATTTTCCCCGCGGTAACGCAATGCGCTGTAAGGATCGTCTTCTATTAATAACACATCATACTTTATAATTATTTCGGCTATCTGTTCGCGCCGCTTGGTAGGTATTGTTTTACCCGAGGGGTTTTGGAACGTAGGTACGGTATAAATAAATTTAACCGGGTATAGTTTTAATATCTCTTCCATTGATCCGGGAATAAGTCCTTCGTCATCCGTTTGCATTTGAAGATAGCGTGCTTCGTAAGCATTGAAAGCCTGTAATGCGGCAAGGTAGGTTGGACCTTCCACCGCCACAAAATCACCGGGTGAAATTAATAGTTTTCCTATTGTATCGAGGAAACCCTGGGATCCCGATGTGATGTAAATGTTTTCAAGTCCCGCTTTAATTCCTTTTCCGTTTATGTAAGGAATTAGTGCTTTACGAAGCGGCATGAATCCTTCGGTCATGTCATACTGCAGCGCGGTTGATCCGTATTTGGATAATACAATGTCGGTTAGTTCGGGTACCAGGTCGAGCGGGAAACTGTCGGGTGAGGGGAGTCCGCCTCCCAAAGAAATCATATGCGGACTGGATGCCAGTTTTAATAATTCTCTAATTGCGCTTGCTTTAATGCGCGATGTTCTTGTTGCTAAAATTCTATCGTAGTTCATAATTCCCCCATCTTAAAATGGATGTAATGATGATGCTGAATAAATTAGTATTATTTCGTCTTATAAATTTCGGTTACTGCCGCCGCCAATCTCTCTATTCCTTCTTTTATTTCCGATTCATTCAAACTCGCTATGGCCATCCGGAAATATTTTTTGTTGTTGGGCACGGGGAAGAAGTCGCGGCCGACCGCCATCCGGATTTTGTGCGCGTGTAAAATCTTGTTGAGTTCCGGGTAATCGAGGCAAGTATTGTTGAACGAAAGCCAAATTGTATAACCCCCGTTCGGCTCTATCCATGTAATGTTTTTGTTTTTGATTTTATTCGATAATGCTTGAACCGCGACCGCCATTCTTTTTCGGTAAATTTTATGAATTCGTTTTATATGAATTTCGTAGTGCCCTTCCATACAAAAATCTGCAAGTGCGGCCTGCCCCGGTAATGTTGAACTGATATCGCTGAAACGTTTCAATGTAGCAAGCCGGTCAATCAATTCGTTGTCGGCGGCAATCCATCCGACTCTTATACCCGGGAAAAGAATTTTGGAAATACTGCCGACATAGATTACTATCTTATTAATATCCATTGATTTTATAGGGAGGGGAACTTTGCCGAAATATTTCATTTCTTCTTCGAACGCGTCTTCAATTACCGGCACTTTGTATTTTTCGAACAATGCAAGAAGTTTTTCGCGATGCTCTTGATTTGTAGTTACTCCTGTCGGGTTGTGGAAGTTTGGCATAGTATAAAAGAATGCGGGGAGTCCTTTCTTAAATTCTTTTTCGATTACGCTCAGGTCGGCACCCTCTTCTCGCATCGGAATTCCAACAATCCCGCAGCCGTAAAATGTTAATGTAGGTATAATCATTCCGTAAGTAGGAGATTCGACGAATACACGCGAACCCGGTTTTACAAATAATTTCATCAGCAGTTCGATAGCATTTTGCGCGCCGTTGGTGATAAGAATATCTTTTGCTTCCACTGAGATCCCGTGCATGCGCGATCGTCTCGCGAGGTATTCGCGTAAAGGAGCATAACCACGGCACTCGCCGTAATCCAATATCATTTCACCTTTCTCGCTCATAACTTTGTTTAATGATCTTTTGAATTCCGCGATGGGGAAGAGGCGTGTATCGGGATGCAGCCTGCCGAAATCTATACCGTCGAAATTTCTCGTAATGTCGCTGAATGGAAAACTTATTACGCCGAACATTTGATGAACTTTTTCGGCGTTTGGTGCAACCCGCTTGCTCCAATCAATTGCTTTATTAGGAATCGCTTTATCTTGAGACGTAACATCACGGCGCCGGCGTACATAAGAGTATGAACCCGACCTGCTCTCAATATACCCGAAAGCCCACAATTCCTGGTATGCTTTGTAAATTGTGGTCCGGTTAACACCCAGCTGATCGGAGAATACACGGGTTGAAGGGAGACGGTCACCCGGTTGTATAATTCCGTCGTCAATCTTCTCTTTCAATTGCCCGAAAACCTGCTTAAAAAGAGGGATTTCGCTGTTTCTGTCAAGATTCAGGAGTACCATCACTTATCTCCATTTTTCATTGGAAGTAAAGCTAAGTAATTTTTGGCTCCCTCGAAACAGCCAATTTATAGATATTTACGGCATGCCAATTATTTATGGATGTGATGATTTTTTATTCGATTATTTTCTTGCGTGGAAATGGATTACTAATAAAATCTCCCTAATATGACGAAGTGACATCTTGTTTATGTAAAAAATTAGAAAGGTAAAATTATAGAGATATTATTTTGCGAAGGGGGAATAAGATCATCCGGCACCGATTTCTGTTCGTGCAATTCTGAAACAAATATCCCCACAAAATACCCGATTGCGGCGCCGAGGAAAACATCCGAAGTCCAATGTTTATCATAATAAACTCTCGCTATCGCGGTGAAAACTGCCGGTGTGAAGCAGGCTATCTTTAATAATTTATTGTTTGTTTTAGCAGCGAGAAGGGTTGAAAGTGAGAAGGCGTTTGTCGTATGCAATGAAGGGAGTGAGAAGTAATCGGTAGTTCTCATTTGGAACGGGTGATACGAAGCGGGACCCTCATTCACGAAAGGTCTGGCCCTGCCGAAAGAGAACTTAAGCAGTCCTGTGACCGTAAGTGAATAAGTAAAAGACTGCAGCACTTCGAAACCGAATTTTTTATTTGCCGGGTTGTCCTGCAATATTCCCATTGTGAGTAATGAAGTTCCAAGTACCAACGCGCCCCATCCTTCGCCTAATTTATTGCTGATTACTATCGGAAGAAAATTCTCATAACTGCGGTCACGTTGAGTCCAAGACCTCGTATCGTCATCGATTTGCATTAACGCGAAGGTGCCGCCGATGATGCCGGTTAATGTAAGCCAGTCTTTAGTCTGCCAGCTCGACGGCTGCTTGATCATGTCAATAAATTCTTCTCCAAATTGACTTGCATTGTAGTTGTAGCTTTGTGCGTAATGATTGAAAGGGGATAGAGCAATCACGCATAATAAAAAAATGAGTAGGCGATATTTAAGGATAGTTGTTATGTTCATTACTAATAAGAATCGATTGGAATAAATATAAATTATAATGGAGAAAATAGCATTGATAATCTTCGGACTAAAGTTTGAGGTTAAGATTGAGGTTGAGGGAATTATTGTTTTTGTTAAGCAAATTCAGTCGGCACTATTTTCATTCAAACATTTGCTTCCGGGCTTGAACATGAACATGAACTTGGTAAATCTTCCCCCTTTCCTTTGCTTTTCATCCGCCACTTGCTTTTCTCGTCAAGCAATATTATAATCATTCGCAACTTTCACTTTATATTGAATTATAAATTACGGGATTAAACCGATGAGACCGACAGTAAAGTTTTTAAGTAAAGAATTAATAGAACAAATCATTTCGGAAGCAAGAGATGTTTTATGCAAGCTTGGTGTTGAAATAAATAATGATAGGGCACTGAACATGTTAGCCGATAACGGGGCGGTAATAGACAAAACAAAAAAACATGTATTGTTCACTAATGAATTAATCGATAGAACTCTTAATACAGTCCCCGGGTCTTTTAAATTGTATGACGTTCACGGTAATATGACAAATGATTTCTCAGGCGATAATGTTCACTTCACGCCGGGCTCATCCGCTTTGAACATACTCGATCCCAAAACAAACGACATACGCAAACCTGTTACAAAAGATTATATAGAATACACTAAGGTAGTTAGCCAGCTTAAATATATCGCATCGCAAAGTACTGCGTTTGTACCTGTCGATATACCCCAGGAATTCGCGGACAGTTACCGTATGTTTCTCGGGCTCCTTTACTGCGAGAAACCTATCGTAACCGGGGCGTTCAAGATCGAATCATTCCAGGTGATGAAAAATTTTCAAATTACGATACGGGGAAGCAGAGAATCATTAAAAGAAAAACCTCTTGCGATTTTTTCCGCATGCCCAACTTCACCTCTTAAGTGGAGTGATATTACATCACAAAATGTAATTGACTGCGCCGAATATTCTATCCCGGTTGAATTTATTGCTATGCCTATGGCGGGATTCATTTCCCCTGTTACATTAACCGGAACTTTGGTAGCCCACACGGCGGAAACTTTGAGCGGAATTGTGATCAGTCAATTGACCAATCCCGGTGCGCCTATATTGTACGGCGGGTCACCCGGCATCTTCGACATCCGTTACGAAACTACCCCGATGGGGGCGGTGGAAACTATGATGATCGATTGCGCTTACAATGAAATCGGGAAATATTTCGGTATCCCGACACAGGCATACACAGCGATGAGCGACGCGAAACATTTGGATTTACAAGCGGGACTCGAATCATCGATGGGAGCCACAATGGCAGCACTAGCAGGCATAAATAATATATCGGGCCCCGGTATGATCGATTTTGAAAACTGCATCAGTTTGGAAAAACTGGTTGTTGATAATGAAATGTGCGGTATGACGCTGAGAATGACAAAGGGGATAGAACCCAAAGAAGATTTTCCGGCATTGCCGCACTTTGAAGAATTATTGAAAGAGAATCATTTATTGATATCAAAACATTCCAGGAAATATTTGAGAGAAGAGCATTACTTCCCCGGACCGGTAATCGACCGTGCCAACCGTGCCCGCTGGCAGGAAGAAGGATCACGAACAATGGCTCAACGCAGCGGCTCCGAAATAGAGAAACTGTTGAATAATTATCAACCTTCTGCACTTAGTGAAGATATTAAAAATGAATTGATTCGCTTAATGGAAACAGAAGCTAAAAAACATGGGATGGATAAGCTCCCCGAAAGGAATTGATGGACGGTATAATAAATTTCAACATAGATGAAGTAATCCCGGAAAGTGAAAATATTTTAGCTCACCAGGGTATTCCCGCCGGCAGCCGGGTAAATGGGAATATTGAAAATCTTCTGTTCGAAGCCGTTAAAAAATTCACCGATCTTGCCCGCCCTCTCGGTAAATCATTGTCCATTAATATTGATGAGTTTTCTTTGCTAATGGAGGGTGAAGATGAAAATGCGGATGATATCCTTTTACGGAGTATTTATCCCGATGCCGAAAATCTGGCAATGTTTGTCCTCACAATGGGAAGCGGTGTTAGTGAGTATATAGAAAAGCTTTTCGAAAAGAATGATTATGCCATAGCCGCTATGCTGGATTCGGTAGCATCTACCGCTGCTGATAAAGCCGTATCCGTTTTGGAAGAAAGATTCAAAACACATTGGAATCAAAACAGCAGCATAGAGGATACGACTAATAAGAGAGTCTTAGCATATTCCCCGGGTTATTGCGGCTGGCACGTAAGCGGACAAAAGAAATTATTCAAGTATCTAAATCCCGGCGAGATAGGTATTACACTCAATAACTCGTCATTAATGACCCCGTTGAAATCTGTTTCAGGTGTGCTGATATACGGGGATAAGGAGATTCACATCTTTAAAAATAATTTTTCATATTGCCGGACATGTAAAACGAAGAATTGCAGAGAGAGGATAATTAGTATTTTGCATTAAAAAAATGAACCCTCCCCCGCAAAAAATTTTCGGAGATAAAACTGAACTTAATCTTGAACTTGAAATTAATTTTGAACTTGAACTCAATCTTGAACCCTCCCCCGCAAAAAAGCTCAGGGGAACTGGCTTTGAACAATACAACAAGTAAGTCTGAGAAGATAAAATAATAAACATAACGGGACATAAACGAGATACATTCTTATTTTCAATTTCTAATTTTATTCTGAGGTTATAATGGAAATCTTAAAACAAATATCGGAAGCGCTTCAGGTAGGAGACGCAGATTCAGTTGGCGAATTAACAAATGTTGCAATTGCAGAGAATATACCGCCTAAAGAAATTTTGGATAACGGTTTGATTGCGGGGATGAACGTAGTTGGTGAAAAATTTAGAGTGCATGAAATATTTCTTCCTGAAGTTTTAATGGCAGCCAAAGCAATGTACTCCGGAATGGACCTGCTGAAGCCCTTGTTTATAAAAGGGGGGATCCCTTCGCTTGGCAAAATTGTTATTGGAACAGTTCAAGGAGATTTGCACGACCTGGGCAAAAACCTTGTCTCAATTATGTTGAAAGGAGCAGGCTTTGAAGTAATCGATCTGGGCAAAGATGTTCCGCCTGAAAAGTTTATCGATACAGCCCTGGAAGTTGACGCTAAAGTAATCGGAATGTCGGCTCTTCTTACAACCACAATGACCAATATGAAAAAGGTAACCGACCTGATTAAAGAAAGAAACTTACAAGGAAAAATAAAAACCATCATCGGCGGCGCCCCTGTCACTAAACAATACGCGTTTGATATAGGGGCTGATGCATACGCATACGATGCCGCCAAAGCTGTTGAAAGTATAAAAGAACTTGCGGGTGTTGTATGATTCCTCTACTTGAAAAAATTAATGAAGGGAAAATTCTCCTATCCGATGGTGCGATGGGGACAGAATTATTTAAGAGGGGACTACAATTCGGGAATTGCCCTGAACTCCTAAACATTGAGAAGCCTGAGGTACTCAAAGAAATTGCTATGGCTTATCTCAATGCCGGTTCCGATCTGGTAAGTACAAACACATTCGGCGGTTCGGCAGTAAAACTAGCCGATTACAATCTTCAAGACAAAACGGTTGAATTGAATCAGGCTGCTGTAAAAATTGTAAAAGAGGCCGTTGCCGAAAAAGCATACACAGTGGCATCGATCGGTCCATCCGGCAAAGTGCTTGTCCCTTACGGCGATACCGAACCCGGAACGTTACGCGTCGGATTTAAAATACAAATTGAAGCATGCATTAACGCCGGCGCAGATGCAATTCTTATCGAAACAATGACCGACTTAAACGAAGCATTGATAGCGGTTGAGTGTACGAAAAAAATAAATTCGTCAATCCCTGTAATGGCAACTATGACATTCGACGAAACTCCCCGCGGATTTTACACCATCATGGGGACCAGCATCGAACAAGCCATCCAAGGTTTAACCGGTGCAGGTGTGGATATTCTCGGCTCAAACTGCGGTAACGGTCTGGAAAAGATGATTAAAATCGGGGCTGAATTTAAAAAACATTCTGACCTCCCTATATTAATTCAATCGAACGCGGGAATACCCGAGAACAAGAATGGTGAACTATTTTATCCCGAATCGCCTCAATTTTTTGCCGATAGAGCAGGGCAATTGAAAGAATCCGGTGTCGCGATTATCGGCGGGTGCTGCGGCACCAGTCCCGAATACATTGCGGCTATCAGAAAAGCTCTCGATTCTTTATGATTAAGCGGTAATATTTATTCGGTAAAAAGAACAATTCTCCGCGGTGATGCCCTACAACCATATTATTTTTTCTCTGGTCTAATAATATGTGTAACAATTATTCGATTTTTCTAGTCTAATGATTAGAAAACAAGGAGGAGATAATGGAAATGAAATTAACAGCCGATAATAAAAAACTTTTATGGATATTCATTCTGGCGTTTCTCAGTTTTCTTTTTTGCAGCAACGCCTTTGCCGGGGGATTAAAAGTTTTGCATGAAAAAAGTTTTAATGTGAACCCAGGTGAAACTCTGGAACTTGAATCCGAAAGCGGGGATATCGTAATAAGTACATGGAGTAAAAATGAAGTATTTGTGAAAGTTTACGGTAATCGTAAAGCCGAAGAGAGAGTTGATTTTTCTTTTGAAAGAACATCAGACGGTGTAAGAATTATTGCCGAAAAAGAAGGTTCGTTTTTTAATTGGTTCAGCTCGGTTGAAATGAGGTTCGAAATTCGACTCCCGGCAGAATTTAATGCGGATGTAAAGACTTCGGGGGGAGATATTGCGGTGAAGGATCTGAAAGGGAAGATGATTTATAAAACATCGGGCGGAGATGTTGATCTTCAAAACACAAATGGCGCGCTTACCGTAAAAACTTCTGGAGGAGATATAGAACTTTCCAAACATGAAGGGAACTCAAAACTATCCTCTTCCGGTGGGGATATTAAATGTATCGATACAAAAGGTGATTTGGATGCCGGTACTTCGGGCGGAGGGATTATTCTTAAAACGGTTGACGGAAGAATCGATGCACGCACATCGGGGGGAGACATTACACTTGATTACACAGGGGTAAACAATGGAATCGAACTAACAACCTCCGGCGGAGATATTGAAGTATATATACCAGCCGAGTTCAAAGCTGATGCCGATCTTAAATGCAGCGGCGGGCATATCGATTGTGACTTTACGTTATCAAGAACTTATAGAGTTAAATCTTATCATCTAGAAGCCGATTTTAACGGCGGCGGTGAAAAATTATACTGCAAAACCAGCGGCGGCGATATTTACGTTAAAGAGAAATAGCTGCACTTCGAATAGATCGAATGAAGTGCAGTCGATTCATTATCAGAGAGTTGGCTGCACTTTATTCACTTTTATAATTCCTTCCTAAATTATCAACAAAAATATTTCTTTATAATACTTCATACTTTAATTTATTGGAAAACGAACCATTTTTTAGGTACTTTTAAAAGCTTATGAAAATTATTCTTTACAAGGTTTATATTCGGTTGCACTGATAATAATTCATTTAATTTAGTTTTTTATGGAGGTGCCGTGAAATTAGATTGGAATCAATTTATTAATCATACTGTAAATGTTACTTTACAGGAAAATTACGGCGTTGTCTACGGTCAGAAAGAATCCGAACACCCGGTATTTTATGAAATTGTATTTAAAACAGGCAAACTAACCGGGGCATTTGAAGATGGAATTCTAATTGAGGCAGTAAGGGAAGGAACTCCGTTGAAAATCTTTATCCCGTATCAGTCAATTAAATGTGTTGAAATATTTTAGAAGGATGCATGAAGAAAATTATTTTGGGAATTATTATCGCATTTCATCTTTCTCTTCAAGCGCAGGAAATTGAAATAAAGAGTTTGAAGACATATCTTACCGGTGACGAAACTTCATACCCTGTATTGATTTTCAATCAAGGAATGGAATCGACAATTACAATTGAATTCGATATTCAATCGGATGTTCAGCCGAATCTTAGTATTGTCTTCCGTTTTTGCGATCAAGATTGGAACCCTTATGAGAATATTTTTCTAATCAAACAGGGTTATAACACAGCATACAATTTATGGTATGATGTGCTGCCTCCCTCGGTTAATAAAGCGCGGTATCATTTTCAAGCCACATTCCCGAATTTCGACGTGACATTCCCTTTCTCGGGTAAATGGCGTTATTATATTACTGATTCATTCGATGCAGATAAAATTTTTGCTTCCGGAAGGTTCATAGTCGTTTACCCCGAAGTTGAACTTAATACCAAGGCTTATAAAGAGAAAGTTCAGAATAGTTATAATTCACAAAGTACGTTGGACAGGGTGTGGAATATTTCCACCGATTTCGAGTTACCCGATAACTATTCCCCGATACGAGTAGACCATGTGGAAATTATCGAGAACCAAAAAACGGATTACCCCATATTGATTAAACGCGAGACGTTCGGCGGACCCCGCTCGTACGAATGGAACGGAGCGGGAAGATTTACATTTTCAGCAAGAGATATTAAACCCGGGAATGAGTATAGATTCGTCAATCTTTTCGATGTTAACCGGTTTGAGCCCCCCAGCGTAAACGCACACTTCGATGGGGTGGAAACATCACGTTATTACATACCGGGCGAACCCGATCTCGACGGCGGATCAATATTAACCGAGTTTAATGACGATTATGCGGAATATATGTATGTGGTATTCCGATTACGTCCCCCTGAAAATATTTCCAACAGGATCTTTCTTACCGGCGCGTTCAACAACTGGCAAGTACTTCCGGGATATGAATTATACAACGAAGACGGTTTATACAAAATAACAGTAGAGTTGAAACGGGGAGAATATGATTATCAATATGTAACCGGAGACGTTGTTGATAATCATGTTGAGAATATTGATTGGCAGATTTTGGAAGGTAATTTCTGGGAGACCGGGAATACTTATCATATCTTTCTTTATTATAAGGAAGAACTTTTGGGGGGATACGACAAAATTATCGGATATAAACAAATATTTACTGGAGATTTATGAGCAACTTGAAAGTTGGGATTATCGGGACAGGGCACCTGGGTAAACTGCACACAAAACTTTTTCGTGAAGTTGACAATTGTGAATTAGTCGGTATATACGATATTGATCCTGGAAAAGCAAAAGCCGTTGCCGATGAGTTCAATGTAAAAGTTATCGATGATCTGAATACATTACTCGATTCTGTTGACGCCGTATCGATTGTTGCTACAACGAGTGTTCACCACGAATTGGTAAAGAAAGCTTTCGAAAAAGGGAAGCATGTTTTTGTTGAAAAACCGATTACGGTAACAATCGAAGAAGCCGAAGAAATTGTTGAGATAGCGGATTTAAATAAATTGGTGCTGCAGGTCGGGCATATTGAACGCTTCAACCCGGCATTGGTTTCTTTGGAAAAATATAATCTCGACCCGAAATTCATACAGACCGATAGACTTGCGCAATTCAACCCTCGAGGTACGGATGTTGCCGTTGTTCTCGACCTTATGATTCATGATATCGATATAATTTTAAGTCTTGTTAAGAGTGAAGTGAAACATGTAAGCGCCAGCGGTGTTGCTGTTGTTTCCGACAATGTAGATATTGCAAACGCCAGAATAGAATTTGAAAACGGTGCCGTTGCAAACGTAACAGCCAGCAGAATTTCGCAAAAGAGAATGCGAAAAATGAGAATGTTCCAGAGGGATACTTACATTTCTCTCGACTTTATCACAGGTGTTTCCGAAGTATACCGCCTCATTAGTCCTAAGCAGATGAATGAAGGCAATTTTATCTCGTTTGGTGAAATGGGTGTCGGCGACAAAAAGAAATTGGTAGTCTATGAACAACCTGAAATGAAAGAAATCAACGCACTTAAACATGAACTCCAATTATTCGTTAATGCGGTTAACAATAATGAAAAGCCTGTTGTAAGCGGATACGACGGATTGAAAGCATTACGAGTTGCTCAAATTATTATGAAAAAAATTGAGGAATCGAAAATAGAATGAAGAAAAGAAGAATCTTATTGTTTATTGCTGCCGCTTTAATTACCAGCTGCAGCGTTTACCAGGCATTCGCGAATGTATCCCGATTAAAATTTAAGATCGCTTCTGTTGCCGATTTTAAAATTGTAAACATTCCGATAGAAAACAAACGAAGCCTGAATGATTTTCACTCGGTTGATGCTCTAAAATTGAGCGCCGGATTTATAAGCGGGAAATTGCCCGCAGAGTTTACGATTAAAATCGACGCTAAAAATCCGAACGACGGCACCGGCGGATATCCGAGTACAGACATTGCGCTTGAGGCATTCCCTTATACTTTGTATATCGATGATAAAGAAACAATAAGCGGTGATATTGCAAGCAGTGTAATTGTCCCCGGTATCGGCGAGTCTACCGTGATATCAATCCGTATCGGGCTAGATCTTATTCAGTTCTTCAAAGACAAAGGATATGACCAGATCATCAATTTGGCATTAGCTCTCGGGGGGAAAAATGGTGCTGCATCAAGAATAAAATTGAAAGCTCAACCGGTAATCGGTACACCACTCGGGAATATTAAATATCCGGGAGAGATAACAATTGTAGATTATCAATTCAATTAAGGGATGAATTTATGCCTGCTGAAAAATTTGCCGTTGGAGTTGACCTAGGCGGCACGAATATTAAAGTAGGATTAGTTTCTTCAAAAGGCAAGATTGTTAGAAAAGAGGAACTTAAGTCCAACGCAGACAAAGGCCCCGATGCAATAATCAAACAGATTATTAAAGGGATAAATCTTATTATGAAAGGGAATGCGGATAAAGTTATCGGTGTCGGTATTGGTTCACCGGGGGTTGTAATTCATAAAACCGGTAGTGTGGAAAATCCGCCGAACTTTCCGGGATGGAAGAAAGTCCCGTTGGGCAAGCTGATAAACAACGCGGTGAAGAAAGAAGTCTTTCTTGAAAATGATGCCAACGCTGCGGCTATAGGTGAATTGATATTCGGCGCGGGTAAATCCTTAAAAAATTTTATTATGGTAACTCTTGGTACCGGTGTCGGCGGCGGATTAATAATCGACGGTAAAATTTATCACGGTGAAAGCGGAGCTGCGGGAGAAATAGGACATATCTCGATAGACGGCAAAGGGGCGAAATGCAATTGCGGTTCCTACGGCTGTATTGAAGCATACATCGGAAACCAATACCTGATTAAAAGAGTAGAAGAGGAACTTTGTTCAAAGAAGAATTCTTTGATTCATAAATTGATTGGTAAAAAGGGAAATAAACTTTCACCAAAATTAATTCACGAAGCTGCACAAATGGGAGATGATTACGCTAAGTCGATTATAAAAGATGTCGGATCAAATCTCGGCATTGCTCTTGCGTCAATTATAAATCTTCTGGATGTAACAAATATAGTTATCGGCGGAGGTGTTTCCGGTTTCGGTGTTTTATTGTTTAATTCAACTCGCAGGAGAGTAAAGGAAAGAGTATTAAAATCTCTTAAAAATAAAATTACAATTGTACCTGCAAAGTTGAAGAACGAAGCGGGGATACTCGGCGCGTCGGCTCTTGTTTTTTATAATTCCTAATTATGGTTAAGTCTATTTACTTATCAAGTTTATTAAATGAAAAATAGTCTTATAATAATATTACTCTTTTCCCTATGTAAGATTGTGTCTGCCCAGGTTGATTCGGCATTAGCGCCGTTGCTTACAGATTCGTTAATGACACCTGCTGTGGATTCAACCTCCTTTCAAGATACTTTGACTAAAAAGAAAATAGATATTGATGCGGTTGTATATGCAAGCGCTGCCGACTCGCTCACCTTCGATGTAAAAAATAAAATGATGTTCATCTTCGGCTCGGGAGAATTGAAGTACAAACAATCGGAGTTACAAAGCGGAAAGATTGATGTAGATTTTGAAAGCAATACACTCAATGCCGTCGGAATATTGGACACATCCGACCCCACCGGTACAAAATATCTGCAGACTCCCAAACTTAGCGAAAGGGGGGACACATACGAAGGGAATTCGATTAGATATAATTTTAAAACTCAGCGCGGATTTATTTCACTGGCAAAAAACAAAGCCCAGAATTCCCGCTACGAAGGGCAGAAGGTAAAAAAAGTTGATAAAAATATTTACTTCATAGAAGACGGATTATATACTACATGCGATTCCGTTAATCCACATACACATTTTGAAGCAAGTGAAATGAAAGTTATTCAGGGTGACAAAATAATTGCTAAATGGATTTTTATGTATATCGGCGGAGTCCCTTTACCGATTCCTCTTCCATTCGGAGTTTTCCCAAATGAAACCGGGAGAAGATCAGGTATAATTGCCCCGGTTTATGGTTATATGAAAACCCGTGGGCAGTATTTTAGAAATTTCGGTTACTTTTTCGCTATTAATGATTATGTAGATTTAGCATTAACCGGTGATTATTATATGAAAGGGGGCTGGGGAGCACGGAGCAGAATTAGATATGCCAAAAGATATGACTTTAGCGGAAGTATAAATGCCGGCTATTCCAATTTAACCGTCGGAGAAGAAAATGATCCTGGTAGAAGTGAGCAGAAAGACTGGAATATTTCAGTTTTTCACAATCAGCAGTTTAATCCCAGTACACGTTTGGATGTGAATCTTCAATTTCAGTCATCGACATATCTATCTAATAATTCAACAAGTTACAACGATCTTCTCACTCAGAATATTGTTTCGAATGCAACCTTTAGTAAAAGTTGGGATGAATCAGGCAGTAGTGTATCAATCAATTATAACCGAACTCAAAACCTGAGCAGCGGTAATATTACCGAGACACTTCCTAGTATAAGGTTTAACAAAAAGCTGATTTATCCTTTTAAAAGTAAAATAAGTTCGTCACGGGATCAACAATGGTACGAATATATCGGTTACCAGTATTCGGGAAAGTTTACAAGAGATAGAAGAAAAGCAGATGGTGACATTTCTACCCGAATGGGAGCACAACACGATATTTCGGTTAGCGCTGCTCCCAAAATCGGTTATTTTAATATTTCTCCCAGAATTACTTATTCGGAAAAGTGGTACGATAAACACATTGAAAAAGAATTAGTGACCAAGGATTCAGTCAATTCTTCTACCGGGGAAACCGTTTATTATAATGAAGTAGTGGAACGAGACGTGAAGAAACTCGGTTTCATCAGAACCTTCGATTTCAGCATGTCTGCCTCAACAAAATTATATGGAATGTGGAACGCCAATATGCTGGGTATCGAAGCTTTTCGGCACACTCTTACTCCATCCATTTCTTACAATTACAGACCCGATTTTTCAGATGAAAAGTGGGGTTACTACGATTCATATGTTGATGAAAACGGTGAGATACAAACTTATGATCAATATGCCGGAAGCATTTTCGGAGGCGCCGGTTCGGGTGAACAACAGAATCTCAGTTTCTCTCTTGGTAATGTATTCGAGTTGAAAACAATGAAAGACATGACCGATACATTATCGCAAGCGCAAAAAATTCAACTCTTAAACTTAAGCGCGGGTATAAGTTATAATTTTGCAAGGGATAGTCTCAAGCTATCAGATATGAATATTTCATATAGAACTCAAATAGGTAACCTTCTCAATTTTAACGGCTCTACTAGTTATACATTTTACGATTATGAAGGGAATACCAGGATTAATAAGTTTCTTGCATCGAATGGTAAGGGATTATTCCGGCTCAGCAATCTAAATTTTTCTTTATCTACAACATTATCGGGTGACGAAATTTCGGGCGAAGAACGCCGCGGCGAAGGGGAAGAAATTGATGATGAATATTCCGCATTTAAAAAGAGTGATTACATTGCATTGTACGATGAACAACCCCCCGATTTCTCGATACCCTGGAACCTGAGTTTGAGTTATAACTATAACTTGTCAAAACCAACACCTAACTCTCATACGATTTCTTCGAACATGAGTTTGAATTTAACTTTTAGTTTAACAAAAAATTGGAAGTTCACAGCACGCGGCGGTTATGATTTTATTAATCATGATATCACTGCTCCGCAGATCACGGTTTATAGAGATCTCCATTGCTGGGAAATGAATTTTACATGGAACCCTTTGGGCGCTTACAGCGGTTTCTTTTTCGAGATAAGAATGAAAGCTCCGGAGCTTAGAGATATCAAAGTTACCAAGAGTCGTGGATTGTATTCCGGCAGAAGATAATTTTGCGAATATTACTAATCCAAAAAGCTTAGGAGCAGAAAATAAATACATGATTAAAGAATATATAATAGACGGCAACAATCTGATCGGTAAGATTAAACATCTGCACGACCTTCAGGGTAAAGACAAGTTTTCGTCAAGAGAACAGCTTGCATTGATACTCGAAAGATATTTTTATAATAAACCGGTAAAAGTGAAATTGCATTTCGACGGTCATTACTCGACACCGATTAAAGTATCCAAAATAAAAATTGAGTACTCCGATAATAAACCTGCCGATGAAAATATTAAAAGGGATATTACCATTGCCCACAACCCGAAATTGGTAGCGGTAGTAAGCTCGGATCATAGTGTGATGGAATTCGCGAAACTAAGCAGCTGTACCGTGATGAATAGCGAAAGATTTGCCAAACGTCTCAAAGCAAAAGAGGATAAAGACCTGGAAGAAAAATTAATCGATCAAATAAGCAACGATGAAATCAAAAAAATGTTCGGTGTAGACTAACAACCATAAATGTCTTTGCCTAAATAAGTTGACCAAAAATAAGGTTAACAACTATGGCAAAAATAACAGATTATAGCACACTGAGTA
>ENA-OSEO01001334-OSEO01001334.1-sediment-metagenome-genome-assembly--contig:-NODE-1334-length-45839-cov-6.025174_pt1 | contig 45839 bp, 43 predicted proteins | sample MGYA00237883_ERZ534232 | MGnify/ENA metagenome assembly ERZ534232 | reverse complement strand
AAGGAGCTCGAAATAGACGAATGCGTGGTTGCCGCTCCGCAGGTGAAAAAAGCATTGGCTCATCCATCCATGCGTTCCGAAAACAGATCCGGCAAGTCACTCTCGGAGAGGATTGAAGAGGCCCGGAGCAACCCGAGCTTCCCTTTGGATGTCATAGAGTTAATGGACAAAAACAAAATGAACGCCAAAGGGCAAAGCGGCGCGAAATACACCGAGCTGATTGAAACACTTCTTGCCATCCCCTGGAACAAGCTGAAAACGATAGACGTATCGCTGGATGATTTTGAACAAGGGTTGAATCGGAGTCATCACGGTCTTGTCAGGCCCAAAGAAATCGTCGCCGATTTTTTTGCCAACTTGATCTGGCGGTACCGGAAGCTCAATCCAAATGAGAACCACCTTTGGCGACATACAGGCAGCGCACTTCTGTTTGTGGGACCTCCCGGGGTAGGCAAGACTTCATTTGCCATCTCCATCGCAGAAAATCTGGACATTCCTTATCACAAAATTTCCCTCGCCGGCCTGAGGGATGAAGCGGACATACGCGGTTACGGATTTACCTATGAGGGCTCAAAGCCGGGTCCAATCGTGCAGGGATTGATCAAGATGGGCGTAATGAACGGGATGTTCATTCTGGATGAAGTGGACAAGACGGAACAGTTTGCCATAGCAACCTTACTCGAGATACTCGATCCCGAGCAAAACCATCTCTTCCATGACAAGTACACCCTGAGCACCATTGATATCAACCTTTCCAACACCCATTTTGTGCTGACCGCCAACTCCTTGGAGAATGTTCCTCCCGCCTTGATAGACCGATGCCAGGTAGTTTTCTTGGAGCGCTACAGTATGGATGAGAAGGTCATCATCGCCCGAGATCATCTGCTCAAGAGAATCCAAGAAAAATATGCGATTCCCGGCGATGAGATTCTGTTCGATCCCGCGGAGCAGGAAGCTCTGCTTCGGTATCTCATTCGCCACTACACCTTCGAGGCAGGGGTGAGAGACCTTGAGCGGGTGTTGAAAAATCTTTTCCTGCGAGTCCACCGGCGGGAAGTGCAGGCCAAAAAGAGATCACCCGTGCCGATTACCAAAGAGATGATCGTCCAATACCTGGAGGAGCCTCATATTGCAAGGCGAATCAACAAAGACGACAGGGTTGGGGAAGTAATGGGGATCGGGGTGAATTCTGAACTGGGGATCGGCTCAATCATTCCTGTGCAGGCAACGCTGCTCCAAAACACTGGAGCCAGAAGTGGAGATCAGGCCTACATCAGTGTAGTCCATGCTACCGGAAACATCGAGAAAGTCATGGACGAAAGTCGCAAAGTGGCTGTCACTGCAATCTCTTATTGTTACAAAGCGTTGGGTATTGAAGAGGCTCTGCTGGATCACCCGGTTCATATCCATTTCATGGGGGCCGCAACCAAAAAGGATGGCCCGTCCTCGGGAGGTGCCATTGCCCTGGCGCTTGCCTCGCTCTTCTCGAACCGTAAGATAAGGCGAGACGTCACAATGACGGGAGAGATCGACACCCAGGGAAGGGTCCTTGGCATAGGAGGCCTGGCGGTAAAACTTGAAACAGCTCATGCGTCCGGATGTAGGACAATGATAATACCGAAGGAAAACCTGCAGGGAAGAGAGGGACTGGAAGGGCTGCCGGAAGATTTTAAACGGGAGCTGCAGATCCTTTCCTATGAAGATTGGGAGCAACGGCGAGAACCGCTGGATACAAGCCGCCATGTGCTGCAGGTGATCGCTGTGGACCATATCCTGCAGGCCGCCGAAATTGCATTTGTGTAGACCGATCTTATCCTTGCCGATGACTTGAAACGGCTGCCTGGCGAGAAATTGAAGAGGAAAGAGCGCCTTGACTGAGGGTGGAAAAGCCTTGCGAGTAGGGAGAGACAGCGAGGAAAGCGCCGTTCACCCGGAGAGCTTAGCGTCATTAGCGGATGCGGGTGAAGGCATTGACATGGAAGGCGAACGGAATTCGATTCTCAAACCCGGTAAGAACTGCTGGCGGATCGAAAAGGTTCGGAGGGTCTCCTTTCTCATCGATGCAGCTGAATACTTCGAGGCTCTCTGCGCAGCAATCGAGCAGGCCGGCAGCAGCATATACATTGCCGGCTGGGATATCGACAGCAGGGTGCTGCTGCTGCCTTCTCAACACGGCTCCGGGGTGTCTCTCAAGCTCGGGGAGCTCATCAACTCCAAGGTTGCGCAAACACCGGGCTTACAGGTGCACCTTTTAATCTGGGATTTTGCCATGATATACGCCGCACAGCGCGAGTGGCTGCCCTTTTTCGCCTCCAATTGGAAAGCCGGCAACGGCATCCATTTTCATTTCGACGGCGAACATCCCATGGGAGCCTCTCATCACCAGAAGTTCGTCGTTATCGACAATGCACTCGCATTTTGTGGAGGTATCGACCTCACCGGTAATCGCTGGGATACTTCGGAACACCGGATCCACGACCGCCGCAGAATCAACCCCGCGGGCAGCCTCTATGGGCCCTTTCATGATGCCCAAATGATGGTGGAAGGCGAGGTTGCTGCAGTCTTGGGTGAGCTGTTCCGACAGAGGTGGTTCGATGCGACTGGAGAAAATATAAGATCGAGCCCGGTGAGGGAACCGGCGGGTTTTTGGCCACCAAATAAGCGTGTGGACCTCGCGGACACCATGGTAGCCGTCGCGAGAACGCTTCCGGCTTACAAAGGGCGGCCCGAAGTGCGCGAGATTGAAGCACTCTACAAAGATGCGATTGCCGCTGCTCAAAAGTATATCTACATAGAGAATCAATATCTCACTTCGGCTGCCGTTATAGACGCGCTCCACAAATGTTTGGCAAAAGAAAAGGGGCCGGAGGTTGTACTGGTGCTGCCATACGAGTCGGACGGGTGGCTGGCTAGAAGCACCATGGACGCGATTCGCAGTCGAGTTGGCAACGATTTGCGGAAAGCCGATTCCCACCATAGGCTGCGAATCGTCCATCCCGTTTTGGACGACTCCGGCAGCCCGCTTTTCGTGCATTCCAAAGTCATGATTGTCGACGATCGCTTCGCGACAATCGGCTCGGCAAATCTCAGCAACCGTTCGATGGGCTTCGATTCTGAGTGCAACCTGGCCGTGGAGGCTGTCGAAGACCAGCGAGCGGGAAAGGCTCCGGCCTTACTTAGAAACCGGCTTGTGGCCGAACACTTGGGGGCAACATCGAATGAAGTGGCTCAGGCCATGGCTCGGTATGATTCTCTCATCAAAACGATCGCTGCACTCGGCGATCGCGGGCGAACCCTGAAGGAACTGGAATGCAATAACGCTGTCTCGTTGGACGGGGTGAAACTGGTCCAAGACCTTTCTTTGGTGGATCCGGAAGAGCCTACTAGAATCGACTGCATCTTCGACCAGTTTGTGCACGAACCGGATGAGCCATCCAAAGCCCGCCTGTTCACAAAGATCGGCCTGCTGGCATTCATTCTGATTGGGATGGCTGCAGCCTGGCGCTGGACTCCGCTGGCGGATATCATCAATATCGAGAGGCTGGCGACCACTGCCGCTGGTTTGAAAGGCAGCTCCGTGCTGCCGCTGTTGACGGTCGGCACCTATGTCATCGGCAGTTTTGTCATGATACCGGTAAGCCTGCTGATCGGGGCAACGGCGATCCTGTTTCCAACCATTTGGGGAGTCGTCTATGCCCTGCTGGGGTGCCTGTTGAGCTCCGCCGCGAACTACTTTGTGGGTTTAAAACTGGGAAAGAATGCAGTGCGCAAACTGGCCGGCCCGAAACTCAACCGGCTGAGCAAAAAGCTGGCCAAAGACGGCTGGCTCGCTGTTATGCTCATACGCAACCTGCCGGTAGCGCCCTTCACCGTTGTCAATATGATCGCCGGGGCTTCGCATATCAAATTCAAGGACTTTCTGCTTGGTACCGCCATCGGCATGGCGCCCGGTATCGTCGCTATTGTCCTGTTTGCGGATCGTCTGCTGGCGGCCTTTGCGGAGCCCGGGTGGCTCAACGCAATCCTGGCAGCGGCTGCAGCCGCCGTGGTTGCCGCCGGCATCTGGTGGGTCGGCAAAAGAATTTCGCAGGAAGAACAATCCGAGCGAGTGTGAGAGTGCATGAGCTGGACGGGATGCTGCTGTTATCGACTGTGATATCCGCTGATAGACGCCATTTGCAAGGTTTCTCACCGAGCCCTTCAAAAAAGCTTCCTTTTATCAATAACTACAGTATTATTTGACACGCATTTCATGAAAACGGTTTCAGGCCGCCGCTGCCATACCCCGTTTCGATACCCGTAGTCGTCCCTTGGCCGCAGAGCGCCTGTTTGCCCATTCGTTTTTCTCCAGGAGGGCCATTATGGATCGCATCTTATTGCTTCTAAGTGAGGAGCGAAGCGATCTAATACCTCAGTTGAAAGAATGGCTGCGCAGAGACCATGTTGCGGTCGTCGGAGATCCGGAGGCCGGGCTGAGGAACGATTTCGACCTCTGCATCTTGGATGGGCCGACCGCGGGTCGGTTGGCTGAAGAAATCAAAGCCAGGAAAAAGGCCGAATCTCCCGTTCCTCTACCTTTTTTGCTCATCGTTTCGCGGCAGGATGTCGAGAGGCTTGACCGCCATCTACTGCAGGCAGTCGACGAGCTCATCTGTACGCCGATTGAGGAGGTCGAACTGCGGATACGCGTACAGGGCCTGATGCGTATACGCAGGGCAGCGGCGGAAGCCGGGGCAGGAAGGCTCGAAGTGGCCCGACAGACACCGCAAGGTATTTTGCTGTTACAGCAAAATCTCATCGTCTATGCCAACCCGGCCTTCTGTGAAGTGACCGGCAAGTCGCTTGCCGAGTTGAAGGGGATGGATTTTACTCGTTTCGTGCATCCGGACGACCGCGCACCAGCCACCCTCTTCTACGACAATGTTATGGCGGGAAATAGCGCCGACCCGGCCCTCGCTCTGCGTCTCCTCACTCCGAAAGATTCGCTCTGGGTTGAGCTGCACCTTAATACCATGGTCCATGACGGAGCTCCAACCATGCTGGCCACGGTGGTTGAAATCACCGCTGGTGTGGCTGCGGGAAAGTCTCTTGAGGCTGCGCTTGAATATACGGAAAATATTGTGCAGACGGTGCGCGAGCCGATGTTGGTGCTCGATTCCGACTTGCGCATCTTATCAGTCAATCTATCCTTTTGCCGAACCTTCCGGATTGGCAGTCAAGAGGCTCGCGGGCGACTCTTTTACGAGCTTGGCAACCGGCAATGGGACATCCCTCCGCTCAGAGTCCTGCTGAGCGAAGTCCTTATCGAGCAAACGACCATGGAAGGTTTTGAAGTGGAGCATCATTTCCCCTCCGTCGGCCGCCGTACCATGTTGCTCAATGCCCGCAAAATCCGCAGCAGGAACGGCGACGAACCTCATTTAATCCTTCTGGCTATGGAGGATGTCACCGAGCGCAAGGAATTGGAACACGCCCTGCGCCGGACTAACCAGCAGTTGGAGGAGAAGCTGGTCGAGCTCGAGAATGCCAACGAGGAGCTCTCTCAATTTGCCTACGTCACATCCCATGATCTGAAGGCGCCACTGAGGGCCATTCACAACTACGCCGATTTCCTGCGCGAAGATCTGGAGGATACTCTGGGCGGCGAGCAGCTGGAGTTTTTAGACGGTCTCACCCTTGCCGTGCGGCAGGGGGAAGCGCTGATCGACGACCTATTGGCCTTCTCCAGAATCGGCAGGATCAGACAAGCCATCGATAAAATCGATCTTGGAGCTGTTGTGCGCGAGATGCAAACAACCTTGGAGTCGGCCGAAGAAGTTGAGCTAACCATAGCCGATGCCTGGCCGGTGATCGAGGTCGAAAAAACACTGCTCACGCAAGTCATCTGGAATCTTGCCAGCAACGCGGTCAAGTTCAACAGGTCCGACACGAAGCACGTCGAACTGGGATGGCGGCCTTGCGAAGACGGCTTTATCGAGCTTTATGTGCGCGATGACGGCATCGGAATCGATCCCGCCTATCACCGTCAGATATTCAGGATTTTTCAAAGGCTGCACACCCGGGAGGAATTTGAAGGCACCGGCATAGGGCTCGCCATCGTCCGCAAGGCGGTTCAACTAATGGGGGGCTCGATTCGGGTTGAATCAGAGATGGGTGGCGGCAGCACCTTTTTCGTGACACTGCCCGGAACAAGACCAGGAGTCCAAAACAATGGAAAAGAACACTTTTGTCGTTCTCATGGCTGAAGACGACGAGCACGACATCCTTGCCACCAAGAGGGCGTGGAAAAAGAATAACATACTGAACCCGCTTTATGTCGTGCGCGATGGCGAGGAATGCCTCGATTACCTCCATCGGCGAGGAAAATACAGCGAAGCGGGATCGGCGCCGAACCCGGGAATTTTGCTGTTGGATCTAAAAATGCCCAAATTGGATGGGCTGGCCGTTTTGAAGCAGGTCCGAGAGAGTGAAAAGTTTCGACACCTGCCGGTGATTATCCTCACGAGCTCTAAAGATGAGGGAGACAGACTGAACAGCTACGATTTGGGAGTCAATGCCTACATCGTGAAGCCGGTCGGATTTGAAAATCTTTCCAGAGCCGTCAACGCCATCAATGTTTTCTGGCAGATGGTGGCTCTTCCCGGGGAGTCGCTATGAAGAAGGGTTCGGCCCCTGCAGCAACGAATATTCTCTTGGTAGAAGACGACGAGCACGACCGGGTGGCTTTTTGCCGGACGTTGAAAAAAAGTGAAATCTGCTGCGACATTACCGAATGCGAAAAAGCGGAGGAAGCGCTGGAACTGCTGCGGAGCGACAGCCGAGCCTTCGACCTGATGGTCGTTGATTATGGACTGCCGGGTATGTCCGGGTTGGAGTTTTTCAAGCGTATCCATGGCGCAGGTGATTTGCCGCCTTGTGTGATGCTGACCGGCAGGGGCTCGGAGCATGTTGCCGTGGAGGCCCTCAAAGCAGGCGTTGCCGACTATGTGGTCAAAGACCCCGCCCATAGTTATCTCCAATTGCTGCCCCTCGTCATTTCGGAAGCTCTCCGCCGAAATGAGGAGAAGCTGACCCGTCTGAAGATGGAAAAAGCCCTCAGCGAGAACGAGCGCCTGCTGCGGATGGTGATTGAATCCATGCCCATGGGAGTGTGGCTGCGCAACGCCGAGGGCAGGATCATCATGGAAAACTCCGCAGGCAAAGAGATCTGGGGCGGTGCCTGCTACGTAGGGGCCGAGCAGTTCAGAGAACGCAAAGCGTGGCGACTGGCTACGGGCAAACGAATAAAAGCAGGCAAATGGGCGCTGAGTCGAGCAATGCGAAGCGGCAAAGCCATCCTCGATGAGGAGATTCTGATCGAATCTTTCGATGGTGAGCGAAAGATCGTTCTCAATTCCGCCTTGCCGGTGCGTGCGAGTGATGGGCGAGTGGTCGCAGGGGTTGCTATCCAGCAGGATATCACCGAGCGCAAGAGGGCCGAAAAATTGAGCTGGGCGCTCAATACAATTGACAAGATCATTTACTCGACACTCGACCTCGACGAGATCATGCAGAGGGCGGTCACGGAAGCGGCCAAGGCGCTGGAGTGCGAGACGGCGGCAATCTCCTTGCGAAACGAGGGCGCCTGGATCGTCAGTCACGTGCACGGCTTTTCGAAGGAGATCATCGGAGCCCAGATGAATGACGATGAAGAGCCGCATGCTCTGCTTGCGATCAGAGAACAGAAAGTTGTCGTTATTTCCGATACGCTCAACGACGAACGGGTGAATCGCCGGCACATGCAGAAATGGAATATACGCTCCGTTATGGTTGCTCCCCTCCTGGTCAAGGGTGAGGCAATCGGGGCGCTGTTCTTTAACTCTCACAAGACTCCTTTCAGTTTTCTGAAAGCCCACGAGGACTTCGCGTCCAAGCTTGCCGCATCTCTGTCGCTCGCCTTGGAGAATGCCCGTCTTTTTAAAGATCTCGAAACAGACATTGCCGAGCGCAAGCGCCTTGAGGAGGAGCTCTGGCAGGCAAATGAACAATTGGAAGCTCGAGTGGCGGATCGCACCCGAAAATTGACCGAAGCGGTTCAAGCTCTGGAAGTGGAAATCGCAGAACGACAGACCGTGGAAGATGCCCTAAGAGTCAGTGAGCAAAAGTTGAGGTTTCTGTTCCGTCGTCTTCTGTCGGCTCAGGAAGATGAGAGAAAGCGGCTCGCCAGAGAGCTGCACGACAGCATCGGGTCTTCCTTGAGCGGTATCAAATACGGCCTGGAAAATCTCTTTGAGCGATTGGAGCCGAACGCGGATGAAGCCGCATCGACAGAGTCCCTGATCCATGCCATACGGGAGACAATTGAGGAGGCAAGACGATTGATGAGCGATCTGCGTCCCGCGATGCTCGATGATCTGGGTCTTCAGGCAACCGTCAGCTGGCTTTGCCGACGCTTCCATTCCTTTTATCCGCACATTCTGATAGAGCAACAAGTGGATTTCTTTGAAGAAGAAATCCCGGAGCATCTCAAGATCGTCATGTTTCGAGTGATGCAGGAGGCTTTAAACAATATCGCCAAATACAGCGAGGCGGAGTCGGCGACAGTCTCGCTGGTCGGTCGGGACGGAGCTATCGAGCTCATCATTGCGGACAATGGCAAAGGGTTTGATGTGGAAGGCGCTCTTGCAGTCGAGGAGTCCGGCCGAGGGCTTGGCTTGACCAGCATGAGAGAGCGAGCGGAGCTTAGCGGTGGGGCTTTTCTCCTTGAATCAGTAATCGGAGAAGGAACGAGGCTCAAAGTCTGCTGGAAGGTTGGTCGGCAAACCGCTGCACTGCTCGATGATGCCGGTTCTCACCCGAATGCAAGCGATGCGGCGAAGGGGAGCCAGTCGGGTGCGACGGCGGGCACCGCTCTCAATCGATGAGGACTCTTTTGTCAGCTCGAAGGAAGAGTGGTAACGCCGACGGAACGATGAAAAATCTTTGAACCTTCACAGCGGCTCCCTCCATGAAAATTTGTTCCAGAATATCAGAGCATCCCGGCATACCCAGTTGTTTTATCGCTTGAGAAACGGTTCTCAGTGTTTCATGTCTTCTTCGGGAATGTACCTACAGAGGAGAACCGAGCCAGGTCGGATACTGGCAGATCAATCTCATCAAAAACTTACCGATGGAATCACAGATGAGTGAAAGGGATTCCAATGATACGGTCTTCGTAAAGCCGGGGGGCCACGTCATTGTTGATCACCAGGCCCAGTCGCGCATTGTGCCCGACGATGAAATCTCGCAGATTGCGCAAGTCGCGCCCTCCAACCATCGATGTATGCTTGATTTCCATGGCTATGAGACCAAAACTTCCTTCCACCACCAAGTCCACCTCCGCACCGCCACCAGTTCGGTAGTAGGCATATTGATACCCCGCCCCGAGAGCGTTCATTCGGTGGAGCACTTCTTCTACCACCATGCCTTCCCAGGATGCTCCCATCTGTGGATGAGTCAATAGCGCCTCGGCATCCGGAATGCGAAGCAGGGTGTGCAGTAGTCCGGTGTCTCGAACATACCCGCGGGGATGTTTCACTACCCGTTTCAGAGTGTCACGGGTGTAAGCCGGAACAGTCCTCCATATGAACGTTCCATGGGCGATCTCGAAATAATCGCGAGCCGTCGGCTGGGATACGCCGAGAGCGCGAGACACTTCGGCAAAGTTTATAATGCGGCCGGACAAACCTCCCAGCAATTCGAGAAATCGCCGATAGCGTAGCTCGTCCAACCCCGGAAACAATCGTTTCACATCCCGGAAGAGATAGCTTTGCACATACTGTTCGGTCCAATGGGAGCGGAATGTATCGCCGGGGTTGAGCCACGGTTCGGGATAGCCTCCACGGAACCAGAATTCATGAGCCAGCGCCAGGTCCCCGCGGGGAGTCAGCCCCTCGATGAGATCCTGCGGGCTGCATTTGCGGTCCTGTAAACGGTGGAAAAAGGAGTCGCGTGCAACGGTTTCGGTGATTTCCTCCCAGGCAAAGGGACCCATTTCAATCACACCGATGCGGCCGGCCAGACTCTCGGAAACCGAACGGAGCAGAGCAGGAGAACTGGACCCGGTAATGACGAAGCGCCCCCGTTCTCCGCGATGTGCGTCGATAGCTATGCGAAGGGCCGGGAAAAGATCCGGCAGCACCTGCACTTCATCAATGGCTACCTGTCTCGGGTTGAGGCGGAAGAACATATCCGGGTCGCGCGACACCACCTGCAGGTCGGCGCGGCGCTCAAGATCGTATCGCTTCCATTCCGCCGGCAGCACGTGAAGCAGGGTGGTCTTTCCACACTGGCGCACTCCGATGAGGGCCACGCAAGGGAAGATGCCAAGATACGAACGCAGCAGTTTTTCATAGGATCGTTCCATACCTTGCAATTATAAAGAATAAGTTTTATTTTGCAAGGTAAATCCATTAATCAATGTTTGGATCTAGAAAGACTTCTCTCGCCTTTGCACTCAAACGAGGATCATCGGTTATCAGCCAGAGAAACGCGTGGGTGTCGATCAGGACCTTCATTCCATATAATCGGCAAAGTCATCGTTTTGACAGCGATGTTTCACTGTCGGCCCACTGGGCAGGCATGTTCGCAAACTCTGCAGTACTTGATTGTGCCGGATAACAGGCCAGACATACTGTTGTCTTCTGCTACCGCCGCGTCCGCTTCGTCTAGTCGCATCTGAACCATGCATCGACTCTTGTCGTAGGCCCCAGTGCTGAAAGCGTTTTGAGGACAAGAGTCTCTGCAAGGGGCGTTGCATGCCTGGCAGGGGGAGAATTGGTCCGCTTCAGTCACGGTCAATTTTTTTCCAATCCACAGGGCGCGCAAACGAGCTCGGGGGCCGAATTCTGGAGTGATCAACAGGTTGTTCATGCCGATGCTTCCTAACCCGGCAAGCACGGCGGCATCTTTAAGATAGATGCCCCCGCCTGGAACCTGATAGGGAAGAAGACCAGCATCCACCTGCAAATTTGCTTTCAACCACTCCATCAAGTCGTGAGCAAGCGCCTCCAATTTGCGATTTCCGGGACTGCTTCTTCCCCTCTCCCACCAATCCAGCTCCAGTTCCTCGACACTGTGGGCAAGAGCCAGAACAAGAATGGACTTCGCATTCTTCGGCAACATTAATTTGCCGGAAGATCGATAGTAAGGGGCTTTTTTGAGCCGACCGATGGATGTTATCCCGGCAAGAGATGCACCGTACTCGATGGCTTTTTCAATTACCGGAAGCTTCGGACTAGATTTGAAGAGGGCCATGCTGGTTATAATCCTCTTAATTCATAATGTGGATGCCTGAGCACCAACGAAGGTGCATAAATCACACTAAAGTGCAACGAGCCGGCATTCTTGGCATCAGCTTTGCCAGCCATTGGGCGGTATTGACCCCGGACAGTTTGACAAGACCTGAATGTTAATTAACTTCATTTTATGCGCAGAGCAAATGAAACGCGCTTTTTGGAAGCCATCCGGCATACCTGAGACTTACTTTTGGTCTAAATCGCTGGCTTGGGAGGCAGCTTAAGGCCGGCAATGCACGAGGAGGAAGAATGTCAAGAGTTGCGATCAACGGTTTGGGGCGAATCGGCAGGGCGGCTTTGAAGATTATTTTGGACACACCTGGACTTGAGCTTGCCGCCATGAATGACCTGATCCCAGCCGACAATTTAGCCTATCTGCTGAAATACGATACAGTTTACGGCAGATGTGAGAAAAATGTGGAGCACGCAAGCGACTCTCTGATCATCGACGCAAGAGAGTACAAGCTTTTCAGCGAAAAAGACCCTGCGCGTATTCCCTGGAAGGAACTCGGGGTAGATGTCGTGCTTGAGTGCACGGGTGTTTTTCGCGACAAACAAGGTATGGAAAAGCATCTGCAAGCGGGGGCGCGATACGTCATTCTGTCCGCCCCGGAAAAAACCGGGCAGGTGCCGACCATTGTTCATGGTGTCAATCAATCCGAAAAGGATGCCCTTCTCATTTCGTGCGCCAGTTGCACGACCAATTGCATCACTCCCGTGGTAGAAATCATGGGTCGGCGGATTGGCGTGCAAAAGGCTATCATGACCACCATCCATGCCTACACCGCCAGCCAGTCCCTGGTGGATGGGCCGAAAAGCAAATGGAGGAGAGGTCGAGCGGCTGCGGCCAATTTTGTTCCAACTTCCACGGGAGCGGCTAAGGCCACCACCAAAGTCCTACCGGAGTATCAAGGTAAATTTGATGGAGTGGCGGTGCGTGGGCCTGTGCCGGTGGGGTCGCTGGCGGACCTGGTTTTTTTGACCGAGAGATCAACGAGCGAAGAGGAAGTGAACGACATCTTCCGAAAAGAAGCCGAAAGCGATCGGTACCGTGGCATTCTGGGGGTTTCCGAAGAGCCGATTGTGTCTTCGGACATCATCAAGGACTCGCGCGCGTCGGTGGTGGATTTGGCCATGACGCAGGTGGTGGACGGCGACCTGGTCAAAGTGATGAGTTGGTACGACAACGAGTGGGGATACACTTCACAGATGGTAAGAGAAGCTGTCCGCGTGTCGCGGCAGTAGTCTGCGTCACTGCCGCATTGAAAAAAGAGCGACCTGTCAAAAAATCCGCATTAATTACTCTCTTGAAGGTTTTACCGCGACGCAGAGGGCACAGGCTTCCCAATACAAGGAGCTTTCTTCGCGTTCGCTACAATCCGACAAACATAATTTTATGATTAGAAACGGCAAAAAGCAAAATTCAGGGTTGGTGGTGTCGATTCGAGGAAGCGTGGTGGATGTTCGCTTTCCTGGTAAACTGCCCGGTGTCTACAATGTTCTTCTTAGCGGAGACAATAATCATATCGTAATAGAGGTGCAAAGTCACTTGGGCGCGGATATGGTGCGCGGCATCGCTCTGAACCCGACCAGAGGTCTTTGGCGGGGGGCCCCGGTCACCGACACCGGTCGACAGCTCAGCGTACCGGTCGGCAAAGAGAGTTTGGGGCGGATGTTCAACGTATTCGGGGAGACCATAGACAAAAAAGAGCCGCCTCAAGCTCAAGAATTGCGATCCATTCACAATGAGCCTATCCCGCTCCATCAGCGCGCCGTAACGTCGGATCTCTTTCTTACCGGGATCAAGGCCATCGATATCCTGGCACCTTTGGAACTGGGGGGGAAGGCCGGCCTTTTCGGTGGCGCCGGAGTCGGGAAAACAGTGCTCATTACCGAGCTGATTCACAACATGGTGGGGCAGCACGAAGGAATCAGCATCTTTTGCGGCATAGGCGAACGCTGTCGCGAAGGTGAAGAGCTGTACCGGGCGATGGGGGATGCCGGGGTGCTCGATAACACCATCATGGTGTTCGGTCAGATGAACGAGCCGCCCGGTGCACGCTTTCGTGTAGGCCATGCGGCACTCACCATGGCGGAATTCTTCAGGGATGATGCCAGGCAGGATGTATTGCTTCTGATCGATAATATTTTCCGTTTTATTCAAGCCGGCTCCGAAGTTTCCGGACTGATGGGGCAGCTGCCGTCACGTCTGGGTTATCAGCCCACCATGGGAACGGAGCTGGCGCAGTTGGAAGAGCGCATCTCCAACACCAAAACCGGCGCCATCACTTCGATCCAGGCGGTATACGTACCGGCCGATGATTTTACCGATCCAGCCGCAGTCCACACTTTCGGGCATCTTTCAGCGTCCATCGTATTGTCGAGGAAGAAGGCCAGCGAGGGGCTTTATCCCGCAATCGATCCCCTGCAGTCCGCCTCCAAGATGCTCACCCCGCAGGTGGTCGGCGAAAGGCACTATCGCATCGCGCGGGAGGTGCAAAAGACCCTGGCAACTTATGAGGAACTGAAAGATATCATCGCCATGCTCGGCCTTGAAGAGCTCTCGGAAGATGACAGAAACACCGTCTATCGGGCGCGCCGGTTGGAACGCTTTTTGACTCAACCTTTTTTTACGACTGAGCAGTTCACGGGAATGTCGGGGAGGATGGTCGATTTGCGGGATGCCGTGGATGGTTGTGAGAGGATCATGAATGACGAGTTTGCCGATTACCCGGAGAAGTCTCTGTATATGATCGGCAGGGTAGACGAGGCGGAAAAACCTTCAAGCTAGATGATATCATGATGAACTTGCAGATCTTGATTCCCAGTCAAAAGGTTATCGATGCAATAGTATCCAAAGTGATTGCTGAAGCTGAAAACGGCTATTTTTGTCTGCTGCCGAAGCACATCGACTTCACGGCAGCTCTCGTACCGGGATTGCTCTCTTTTGAAGATCGGGACGGCAGGGAAACCTTTGTGGCGGTGGATGAAGGAATTTTGGTGAAGTGCGGTTCGGAAGTGCTGGTTTCAACCAGGAAAGCTGTTTTAGGAGCGGATCTTGGCGAGCTGGCTGAAACCGTGAGAATGCAGTTTCGATCCCTGGATGAAATGGAAAAAAAATCACGCTCCGCCCTGGCGAAGATCGAGGCGGATTTTGCGCGACGTTTTCTGGAGCTGGCTTAACATGGCTAAGCAAGAGGATCTTTTGGACAACTCAAAGAAGTCGGTGAAAGACGTTTCCAAGGAAGTCGGTGAAAAAGAGGAGCGTAAAATCCGAGCACGGCGGGAGCGCGACCGTAGCGTTTGGTTCGGTTTGGGAATGTTCGGACTGGTCGGTTGGTCGGTTGCCATTCCGACGTTGCTTGGAATAGCCTTGGGCGTTTGGATCGACGTTAAATTTTCGAGCCGTTTCTCCTGGACTTTGATGGGTTTAATTGCCGGTGTCATCCTGGGATGCATCAACGCCTGGTTTTGGGTAAAGCGGGAAAGCGGCCAGGACTAGCGAAAGTTTAAAGGAGCATCATGGGTTACGCTTTACTAAACCTTGCCTTGCCCGTTGTTGCCGGTGTGGCGCTCGGATTGTTCTACTTCGGGACGCTTTGGCTGACGGTGCGGCGCATTCAACATTCAAAACATCCGCAACTGCTCATGGTTTCGAGCTTTTGGCTGCGAACCGGAATCACGGTCTCAGGCTTTTATCTGGTTATGGCGGGCAGCTGGCAGAAGCTCCTGGCATGCGTGCTCGGTTTTTTGATTATGAGGCAGATCATGGTTAAGCAATTAGGGCCTGAAAAAGAGTACTTGAGAATGAAAGGCTTCAGCCGGTGAAAAGAGCTCAACCCTCTAAAGGCTCGGCGACAGATTAAATGCCTGTTTTAGGAAAACGTAGGGTGCGTTCCCCGAACGCACCTGGCCCGGATCTTGCGGCGGATCTCCGAGCGGGAGCAGCCGTGCGTTCCCCGAACGCACCTGGCTCGGCTCATCGGGGTAACGAGCCCTACAGCTTCAATGCAAGCTTTCATGCTTAACAGGTATAATTTCAAACGGACTCTTACCAAGTGGAGACATAGGAGGATGCATGCATATCACTCCCGATCAAATCATATTTTGGCAATGGCATTGGGGATCGCTCAACGCGACCATCGTGGTCACCTGGGCAGTGATGGTCCTCATGGCTTTCGGCGCATGGCTTGTCACCAGAGAGCTTTCCAGCGGCATGAAGATGTCACGTTTTCAAAATCTGCTCGAAGTCGTAGTGGTGCAATCGAGAAAGCAGATCCGCGATGTGACTCGACAGGATCCGGGCCCCTACCTGCCGTTTATCGGCACTCTATTTTTGTTCATTGCGGTTTCAAATATTTTGACCATCGTACCGGGCTACCAGGCGCCTACTGCATCCCTATCCACCACTGCCGGACTGGCAATTTGTGTGTTTCTGGCGGTTCCATTTTACGGGATTCGCAAACGTGGCGTAGGCGGATACTTCAAACAGTACATCAGACCATCGGTTTTCATGCTGCCTTTCAATATCATGGGGGAGATTTCAAGAACGCTGGCTCTGGCGGTGAGGTTGTTCGGCAACGTCATGAGCGGGGCCATGATCGCCGCCATTCTGCTTGCGGTAGCTCCTTTCATTTTTCCCATCGTGATGCAGGTTCTGGGTCTTCTGACCGGACTGATTCAAGCTTACATTTTTGCGATACTGGCTACGGTTTATATCGCTGCCGCGACTAAAGTGCAGCAGGACAGAGACCATACCGAGGCAGAACAACAGAAAGGAGAGTATGCCAATGGATAGCCTGAGTCTGATAGGAATGGTATCCATCATTACAGCCGGACTGACCATCGCCATAGGTGCCGTCGGCCCGGCTCTGGGAGAGGGCCGAGCCCTTGCACAAGCCCTGCTGTCTATCGCCCAGCAGCCCGACGAAGCCAATACCATAACCAGGACCCTTTTTGTGGGCCTGGCAATGGTAGAGTCCACTGCAATCTATTGTTTCGTTGTGTCGATGATTTTGATCTTTGCCAATCCTTTTTGGGACTATGTGGTTGCGCAAGCAGGAGGTTAGACGGTGCTGATTGATTGGGTCACGGTTGCAGCGCAGATTCTAAACTTTTTGATCCTGGTGGTACTGCTTAAGAAATTCTTATACGGTCCGATCGTTCGGGCTATGGATGAGCGGGAAGCCAAAATCGCCGATCGTCTGGAGGATGCGCGGCGTAGTAAAGAAGCAGCTCAACGTGAGGCCGATGAGTACCGCGAAAGGAATAACGAGCTCGACGCCAAGCGCGCAGAAATGATGCAGGGAGCAAAAACAGAGGCAGACCGGTTTCGCAAAGAATTGGTGCAGCAGGCACGCAGTGAAGTGGACAAAAAAAAGCAGGCATGGCTGGAGACCGTAGCCAGAGAACGGAATGCTTTCCTCAGCGATTTGCGCAACCGGGCGGGAGAAAAGATCCTGGCGATTTCACGGCAGGCCCTTGAGGATTTGGCCAATCGCCAAATGGAGAGGCAGGTAGTGGAGGTTTTTCTGGAAGCACTTGAGGGCACCGACCCTGAAGAATTGGGAGACCTTGATCGTCATGAAGGCGAGGACAAAGGAGGGATCACTGTTTCCAGCGCTTTCGAACTGCAGGACGATTTGCGCGAGCGACTCATGCAGAAAGTTCGGGAGTGGATTGGGCAGCCGGTTCGAGTAGACTTTGCGGTTTCGCGAGAATTGCTGAGCGGGATCGAGCTCAAATCCAACGGGCGAAAAGTTGTATGGAATTTGAAAGATTATCTCGATTCTCTGGAACAAAGCATGCGGAACATATTGGAAGAAGAAAGAGAAGGGGGGAGCAGTGCTGCGGACAATCCCGGGCAGTAGAACGAATCCTCTCCGGAAGCTTATGAGAAAAAATGCCAAGCCACGGAATAGAGCTCAATGATAAGAGCTAGCGACCGACAGATGCTGAACAAGGTTTTGGATGAAGCTTTTTCATCCCTGGATGAAGTCCTGAAAACTGGCGATGCCCGCATAAGGGTAGCTGAGTTCGGTGCGGTGAGATTTGTAGGGCAGGGGATTGCAAGGGTTGACGGACTTCCCGAGGTTCGTTCGGAAGAACTGGTGTTGTTCCCTGGAAATCTAGCGGGCATGGTCTTCAATGTCGATCCCCGTGAGGTGGGCATCATTTTGCTGGATGAGAGCGTACACATAGCCGCCGGAAGTGAAGTGCGCAGGACCGGCAGGACGCTGGATGTGCCGGTCGGCGAAAGCCTGCTGGGAAGAGTGGTGGACGCGATCGGTCGGCCTCTTGACCATCGAGGCGTGGTGAGGACGGCAGAGCGGCGCCCCATCGAAAGGGATGCTCCGGCCATCATGGATCGTTTGCCGGTGACGGTGCCGCTGCAAACCGGAATCAAGGTTTTGGATGCACTCATCCCGGTCGGACGCGGGCAGCGGGAGTTGATCCTTGGAGATCGGCAGACGGGAAAAACCGCCATCGCCTTGGACACGATCATCAACCAGGCCGAGAAAGATGTTATTTGTGTTTATTGCGCCATCGGACAGCGAGGCTCTTCGGTTGCCAAGATCATAGCGGACCTGAAGCGACACAATGCCATGAAATACTGCTTGGTCGTGGTGGCGGAAGGCCATGATCCCCCCGGGCTGCAGTTTGTTGCCCCCTATGCCGCAACTGCGATGGCTGAATACTTCATGGAATCGGGACGCGATGTGCTGATCGTCTATGACGACTTGACCAGACACGCCAGGGCTTACCGGGAGCTTTCCCTGCTGTTGCGTCGACCTCCCGGCCGGGAAGCCTTCCCCGGCGATATTTTCTATATCCACTCACGCTTGCTGGAGCGTTCCACACATCTGTCCGAAGAGCTGGGGGGCGGCTCCTTGACCGCTCTTCCCGTTGTGGAAACGGAAGCACAAAACATTTCCGCCTATATCCCAACCAATCTCATCTCCATAACCGACGGACAGGTTTATCTTTCACCAAGCCTTTTCCGGAAAGGAATCATGCCTGCAGTGGATGTGGGAAGATCCGTTTCAAGGGTGGGCGGTAAGACTCAATTGCCGGCCTACCGAGCTGTCGCCGGCGATCTGCGCTTGAGTTATTCGCAGTTTGAGGAACTGGAAGCGTTTGCGCGTTTCGGGACCAAACTGGATGAAGAGACGCGCAGGACCCTGGAGCGGGGCAAAAGAGTTCGAGAAGTTTTCAAGCAGCCACAATATGAGCCGCTGCCCGCAACGGCACAGATTTGCATTCTGATCGCTGTAAATGAAGGGTTGTTTGACGAGCTGGAGCTGGATCAAATTGCTCGTGCTGAGGAGGCGATCCAAAGAGCATCCCGGGAGCAGTTGGCGGATTTGTTTGAGCGGATTGAAGCCGGGCAGAGGCTGCGGCAAGAACAGATGGATCGGTTGCTATCGGTCGCCCGTGAAGCTGTCCGAAAGGTGGCTGGTCATGGAAACCATTGAAGAGCTGAGAAGCAAGATAACAAGCGCGGAAGACTTACAGTCGGTGGTCCGGACCATGAAAGCGCTTGCGGCCGTGAGTATCCGCCAATATGAAAAAGCTCTGGAGTCGCTTGTTCAGTATCATCGAACCATTTCTTTGGGTTTGCAGGTTGTAGCAAAAAAAGAACCGTCACTGCTTTTTTTCAACAGACAGCAGCAAAGGGGGCGACCGCTTATCGTGATTTTGGGTTCGGATTACGGCATGGTCGGCCAATTCAATGACCAAATCGTTTCATATGCCATGCAAGCACTCGATTCAATTGGAGGAGAGGTTGAGATCTGGGCGATGGGAGAGCGGATTTTGAGCCGCGTAGAAAGGTGGGGACACCGTGCCGACACGATCTATGTTGCGCCAGGCTCGGTGAGCGGTGTAGCGTCTCTCGTCCAGCAGATACTACTTGATATAGAAGCGGCCAATTCTCGCGGGCAAATCGAACGAGTTGCGTTTTTCTACAATCGACCCATTGCAGGAGCCGCCTTTGAGTCTGCTTCTTATCAGCTTTTGCCGCTCGATGACAACTGGCTGCGGGGGCTTGCTCAAGAGCCATGGCCCAACCGGGTTCTGCCGACCTACACGATGGAATCCGACCGCCTGTTTTCAGCCTTGATTCGCCAATTCCTGTTTGTTTCCATTTACAAGGCCATCGCAGAATCTCTGGCCAGTGAAAATGCCAGCCGCCTGGCGGCCATGCAGGGAGCGGAAAAAAACATCGATGAACGACTGGGCGACCTCCAGTTAAAGTATCACCAACAAAGGCAAAGCAGCATAACCGAGGAATTGATGGATGTGGTGTCAGGCTTCGAAGCGTTAACGAATGAAGGTTCGTAGATGCTCAGATAGGGCGGCAGCAGTTCGTAAACCAATCCTCCGACGACAGCCGCTTCCACCGCAACCCGCTCCTCGGCAATCTGCTCCGCAACTTCGAGGCTCCCGGCCTGGCCTGCCGACAGTTGCTGTTTGATTCCTTGATGAGTATAAGCCGTCAGCGCGATAAGGAGAGTCTCTTGTTCACGTATTTTTCCGACTATACCATGCCTGTCAAACTTGAAGTTACTTCGCCGGTTTTGCTTCCTCCTTTATTTTGCGCAGGAGCTCCGCTTCATCCATCTTTGGCTGATAGGGTTTAATGAGCTCTTCCATCAATCTTTTTGCATAATATCTATTTTGCGCAGCCGCAGCTTCTATCTTGGAGACCAGTACATCTATTTCGCAGGGTTTGAGCAGGTAGTCAAAGGCGCCAATCTTCATTCCTTCAACAGCGGATTCGATGGTGGCATGACCGGTGAGCATAATGACCTCTACCAGGGGGAATCTTCTTTTGATCTCTCGAATCGTCTCAATGCCGTCCATTCCAGTCATCCTGACGTCTAGGATAACCACTTCGATGTCGCTTTGTTTCCGCAGTTGTTCTAGAGCTTCCCGTCCACTGAAGACGCAAACCGGTGTGAAATTTCTCAAAACCAAACGTCTGGCCAGACTTTCAATAAACGCTTTTTCGTTATCCACCATAAGGAGTTTAGCTCGCGCCATTTGTCCCACCTTCTCAACTTCTATTTCCCCCAATTTGTCTTCCCCGGACAGGCGCACCGATAATTGCCCCCTGGCCTCCGGCTGGTGCCGCTTCTCTAAAGTCGGCCTGAACCTGCAGGTTCGCATAAATTCCAGCCAGTATTTCACTATGGCGCGGGGGAGCATGGACCATTGTCTCAGGGAGCGGCACCAGATATTTAAAATAAAAAACCAGACTCTCTCTATGGGGAGGTCTGGCATCGGCTTCGGCGCTGATCTCCTTTATCCGGGGTGCAAACCGGATCTTTTTAAAAACGGCTCATCGCGGATTAGCGTGATCGTGTCGCTCTGCAGCCGTTTGCCCTGAGGTATCGAAGGGCAACCCATCTGTTCGTGCTTCGATACCTCAGCACGAACCGAGTGCGTAAATCACGGTAATCCGCGATGAGCCTTAAAAACGTAGGGCGAATCCATGGCCAGACTGATTCCACACACCTGCAACCCCCGGCTTTCACTGGCGCGCTGACTGATCGTGTGAGCGGTTACAGCCTGGCCGAACAGCCCGATAACATCCAACCGGTGGAGCTCTTGTTCCAGAAAATCTCCCATGCGCTGGCGTATGCGCTGCCCTCGATAAGCGGGCGCCACCACCAGGTGGGTGTATTCGCCTACCGGTTTCAGGTCCTCTCTCACCAGCCACCATGAAATTGATCTCCCTGTGAGTGAGCTTCGCCAAAACCGCCCAGCTCACGGGCATAGGCCAGGGGCAGAAAGTCCATCCTGCCGGGCAGTATCAGCTCCGTGCGAAAGTCAGTTTTCATCAAAGGCAACCTTTCATGTTTTTCCGGCTGAAATTTCATTCCGGTTTGTGCCCGACCACCAGGAAGCCGGTGTAGGAACAGAAAAAGAGTCCTGCTCGATCCTGCGCCTGCAGTTCGGCCATAAGGCTCTGCGCTTCTTGAGGTCGAAGCAAGCCTGCCGTCTTCGACCGCTCGACCGTTTGAAATAGATTGAAGACCTTGTCGGCCAATTCGAGCTCGGTAACCATAAGGGTATGTGGATGGATCTGAATGTTGGTCAGGCCGTTTTCTCGGAAGTATTTCCGCAGGTAGCGCCCCACCCAACCCGAAGCGAAGCTGTCGCACCAGGAATTGGCGATGCAGCGGGTCGCAGACCGATTGCATGAGCTTAGAGTAAATGTCTCCCAGTCGTTGTCGAAGGCAACAACTACGCCGCCCGGAGCGGTGACTCTGGCTATCTCGCGAATCGCCCGCTCGCACTGGTCGATGTGCTGGAGGGTGCGATCGACCCGAACGCGGTCGAAGGCCGCATCAGGAAAGGGCAGCCGCAGGGCGTCGGCCTGCTCAAAGGCAACATGAGCTCCGGATGCAGCCGCTTTGCCGCGGGCCCGCTCGATCATCGCCCGGCTTGCGTCGATTCCTGTGACCCGGCATGCAGGACCGACTAATTGGGCCATTGCCAGCGCATCCACACCCAGTCCGCAGCCAATGTCAAGAATTCTCAATGCACCGGCCAACTCGAGAAGCTCGAAGCTCTTGCGCTTATAGGCTTGAAAGAACTCCAAAGAATCCAGCAGGGCGAGACACTCGAAATAGCTCGAGGCATCCCCTGTTTTATCGACCTCTCGAAATCCTGAAGCAAGATAGTCCATATAAAAATCACCTTAAGAAATTACCCACAACGCCATTCCGATGCACCAGAGGAGGCGCATCGTGCCATCGTTCCGCCGCCTTCCGGCTTCTGTCAAGATTCTTTGAGCCGAATTTGAGAAGATACCTATCAAAGAGGTCGGCAACGCATCGAAGTCACGGATCATGGATCCGCCGCCATCTCTTCCGCAGGCAACATGGGAAGTGATCCTTCAATGCATTCTGGAGAAGACGGCCGACCGGCTCACCTCGGCACTGAGAAGACCATGCCAGAACAGGTGCTCTATCCGGGATCGATGCAGAGGAATAGCGGTCAGGCACCATTGCGCTACAATAGTGGGATCAGTCCGGACTCCTATCAAGCACGAGGGAACGGCAGCAATCAGTGCTGCCTCCATGCCCTTCGTTATAGCCCTGCTTATGATGCCTTATCTACAGTGTGGACTTCTATGCCGACTTTCAGCTTCCGGCGGACTGTACCAAATATAGCCGCTAGATTATCCATGCTGGGATTGCCCTTGGCGGAAAGCATCCGGTGCAGACTCTTGCTCGGTTTGGCTGTCTCCATTGCCAGCTCTTCAAACCCCACCGTCGCATTCACCAGGTCCCGCAAAATGACACGGGCCGTCTCCGGCTCTCCATTGAGGAACAGCGTGGCAGCTTCGTCCAGCATGGCCCTGGCAAACTTCGGGTCTCGCTGAGCTCGCTCAACTACCGTGTCTTTGAAATCTCTCGTCAATGCCATTTCAATCACCTTCTCGTTCTCGGCTTTTTGGGTGCTTGAGGCTTTTTCCGGGCGGCCTTGCGCGTCTTGTATTCTGCAAGGAGCTCCTTGGCCCGCTCAATATCCGCCTTCTGTCGCCGCTTGGTGCCGCCTCCAAGGAGTATAATCAGCGTCTCACCGTCCTTGGCCAAGTAGATTCTGTACCCCGGTCCCCAGTCAATCCTCACCTCCCCGATACCTTCAAACCATTTGACATTGGAAGTATTGCCCATCTCAAGCCTCAGGGTGGCCACCGCCACCTTGGCCGCAGCCTGAGGGTCAAGCCCGTCGAACCAACTCTTGTACGGGTTCGAGGCATCCTCGCGGATATATTCCTGAACGCGGATCTTCATGGCGTTTATAGTAACCTATGTGTTACCATTCTGCAACTGCTCCTATGATTCTTCACAGTTCTTTGAGAAGTTGGGCGGTAGGCGCATGCTTCTCGCCGGATCGTGAAAAAATATGCTGACAGTCCGAATATGATGGAACTACCCTGTCGATGTGCCGCAGGAAGATGTCGGGAAATAAATTCGCCATTTTGGCCGATTGCGAACCCGGCGCACCCTGAAACGTCGGGGTCCGAAAAACATCATAAAATTCTGGATTGCCGGTCGGTAGCTTATCCCAATTTACTCTATGGTCCAGGAAACTTTTCCAAGCTCACCCCAGTTCCCCTCATACTTGCCCGGCTTGCCGGGGACTATGTGCCCGACGGCGCCCGTTATCATGATGTGGCCCTGCTCGATAAGGCAACCTTGCTCTATCGCTCCGTTGACCAGCCATAGCAGCGCCTCCCACTGGTCTCCCATGGCATCCTTAGCTTTACCCTGATTTACGGTGAAGCCGTCCTGAGTCATTGTTATTTGTAGCTCACTCACATCGATGTCTTGCGGATATTGGCTTCATCGTCTGCAATAAGGATGTTTGAGTTGGCAGCTTTATCGTTTTTAGCCATAGTGGTTATGCTCGGCACTGCTCGTTCATCAAACTCATTATGTTAAATAAGCCGAGAGCTTACACTCAATCAGCATTCAAGTCTTTGATTCGCTTGACGTCTTTGGATTTGCCCAACATGATCAGGATATCGCTGTCCTTGATGACAAAATCGGCCGGAGGCACCAGCACAATATTGTCGGTGATGACTTCCTCGATGGCGATTACATGCACATTGTGTCTGGCCCGCAGGTTGAGCTGCTTGAGGGATTTGCCGATGAATGCCCGGGGGGGCGCTATCTGCAACAGGGTGTAGTCTTCCGCCAGCGGGATGAAATCGAGGATGTTGGGTCGTGACAACCCTTGTGCGACCTTGACGGCCATCGATTTTTCCGGATGAATCACCTCGGTTGCCCCGACCTTTTTCAGTATTTTCCCGTGATCTTCGTCAACCGCCTTGGCAAGGATTTTTTTGACGCCGATCTCCTGCAAATAGAGGGTGACCAGGACGCTGGTGCTGATGTCTTCTCCGCTGCTCACCACCACGGCATCCATCTCCTCCAACCCCAGGGAGCGCAGGCGCTCCTTGTCACGTGCGTCCAGTACGATCGCCTCGGTGCAAAACGGGTCAACTTCCTGAATGCGGGTTTGATCCATATCGATGGCAACCACCTCGCTGCCCTCTTCGTGCAGTGTTCTGACGACATGAAAACCGAATTTTCCCAAGCCTATCACTGCAAACCGCTTCATTTGTTGTTCCCCCTAGCCTATCATGAGATTTTGTTCGGCATATTGGACACCCGAGCGAGCTTCCGTGCCGGCGATCACGTAAGCAAACGTGAAAATTCCGACCCTCCCGATCAGCATCATTAGGATGATCAAAAACTTCCCCGAGAGACTCAATTCCGCTGTGGCGCCCATGGAGAGCCCCACCGTTCCGAACGCCGAAACGGTCTCAAAGAGGATCTGCACAAACTGGCTCCTTTCACTCCCCAGGCTGGAGCCGACCGGCTGGGTCAACAGCAACAGAAAGAAGACAATGCAAATCAGAGTGAAGGAGAGTAAAACCAGAGAGACACTTTTGGCTACGGTCTCATTTGGAATGCTCTTACGATACATATTGACCCGAAACCGTCTGTGCAGCCGGCTCCAGGTAAAAGCACCAAGCACTGCGAGGGTGGTTGTCTTGATTCCCCCGCCGCAAGAACCGGGCGAAGCCCCGACGAACATGAGAAAAATCATCAGAGCCAGGGTGGCATTGCGCAAAGTCGAAATATCGATGGTATTGAATCCGGCAGTGCGGCAAGTGATGGATTGGAACAGCGCAATGAGCAGCTTGTCGCCATACGTATAGTTGTTGAGTGCGTGATATTGTTCGCTCCACAGCAAAATCACCGTGCCCGCGGCAATCAGGATGAGCGTTGTAACAATGACCACTCTCAACTGTACGCTTACTTTGTTTGAGCGTTTCGGTCCAATGATCCTCAGGCCCGCCTCGTACACCACGGGGAAGCCGATTCCGCCAAGCACAATCAAGCTGCAGATGACCGCATTGAAGGCGATGGCTCCCCGATACTCTATGAAGCTTCCCGGAAACAGGGAAAAACCTGCATTGCAAAATGCCGAAATGGAATGAAATAGAGCGCAATAGAGGGCCTCGGCAAATGCGAGCTCATCCAGCCACACCAGGCACAACAGCAAGGCGCCCAGCAGTTCCAAAACAAAAGTGAACAGAAAAATAGCTTTGATCAATTGAAAGATATCTTCACGGGGCGTATGGGCAAATGTTTCCTGCATGATCAGGCGCTGCTTCAGAGGCACCCTCCTGCCCATGGTGAGGAAAACGGTCACCGAGAAGGTCATGATGCCGAGTCCGCCTAATTGGATGAGGATAAGTATCACCAGTTGCCCGAACAGGCTGAAATAAGTGCCGGTGTCCACAACAGTCAGGCCTGTGACACAGACAGCGGAGGTCGCGGTGAACAAGGCATCAATGAAGGCGATTTTGCCGGATACGGTGGCAACGGGGAGTAGCAGCAGAAATGAGCCCGCACCGATGATGGAAAGGTAGCTCATCAGAACCAGTTTAGCCGGATGAATAGTCTTAAAGAATGAATCCATTGCTCGATGCATGGCAGCACAGTCTATGGTTTTTTGGTTATGTTGCCAGGTGGAATGTTGGCAAACTTCGGCTCTCTGTAATAGGGACATTCGATATGATCCGGAGTCTCGCAATAAAGGCTCAAAAGATATGGCCCCAAAACGAGACGATTACGGTATGCGCGGCAGTAAAGGATCTCGCGACGGCGGCTGATGGGAACATAAGTGATATAGGGGCAAATCTTCGTGAGAATACTTTCGATGGAAGACACTCCGGAGCGGGTTTCAGCGAACGCCTGCAACCGGCCGTCGAGAGAGCTATCCAAAGACTCCAGCAGCATGACATGCTCCACCCCTGCATTCTCGAGGCTCGACAGCAGGTCTCTGTGGAGGGACGGCAGCAGGCAAACCAGCAGCGTGTTGCTCGTGAGCGAGTTTTTGCGCAACACCGAACAGAGCTCCACAAGGGCCTCACGCTCCTTCAAGGTGATGTGATGGAATGAGACTGCCACCAGATCGAAGGATTTCAGCGTGACCTCGTTGAGACAGGCTATGGGACTGGCGACCACCCTCAAGCCTTCCGGCGCAAAGTCCGAGAATGAAGTGTAAAGCAGAATCTTGCGAGGCGTTATGGCCCGGGTCATGATCTCAGATCTCCTGGCTCGCAAATTGACGCAAATTGATAATCTTGCCCGAGAAGAATGCTCCCGAACAACTTCACCTTTCCCGACGAAACATAGCCGACACATCTCTAAAGATTTTTACCAAGCCGATAAGGATAACGAAGAATTCCAGCCGCCCGAGAATCATGCCGCATGCCTCCGTCCACAGCACCAGTGGTGGACTGGAGGCTGCCGTCACACCAACGGAGAGGCCCACGGTGCCGATGGCGGAAGCGAGCTCGAAGAGCGATTCCTTAAGGCTGTAGCCATGCGCGGCGAGCACAGCGGTGCCCGCCGTGTAGGTCGCAAGGTAGAGAAAGACAAAAGTAGCTACTTTTCTTATCCTTGCCTCATTGAGGAAGTCCTGCTGCTCTCCCCGCCAGACGAAGCTTTCCACCACAGCCGTCCTGGGCAGGAATGCACGGCGCAAATCCCACACGATTGATTTAACAAGCACAAAGATCCGATATTGTTTGATGCCGCCTGCGGTCGAGCAGGTGCCCCCACCGATCAGCATCAAGGTGATTAGCAAAAGGAATCCGAGACCGTTCCAGTTCTGATAGGAAACCGTCGAAAACCCGGTTGTGGTGAGGGCGCTAACTGTCTCGAAAATGGCTACGCGAGCTTGTTTGGCCAACGTGGCATAAAGACTTCGGCAAACCAGCCAAAAACAGATCAGCGCAAAGGCAGGGAGCAAAACCGCCACAAGTCGCACCTCGCCGTTGCGCAAGACCGCCCTGAACCTTCCCTGCAGCAGCAGGTAGGCGGTTAAGAAATTGAGGTTTCCGAGAATCATCAAGGGTATAACGACCGCTTCAATAGCGGCCGAGCTCCAATAGCCGATGCTTTCAGGACGGGTCGAGAATCCGCCGGTGGAGATGGCGGTGAACGCATGGTTTAGAGCATCGAACGGTTCCATACCCGCCAGCCAAAGTGCGACGGTTCCAGTCACCGCATACCCGGCATAAATAGTCGTAACAATCTTGGCCGACTCACGCACTTGCGGAACGAGCTGCTCGCTTCGTCCTTCGGCGGCCGAGAGTCCGGGACCCACCGGTCCGGCAATGGCGGCAATCATGATGATGGCCAGTCCCGCTCCTCCTGCCAGTTGCATGATGCTGCGCCAGAACAGGATCAGGTGTGACGCCTCGGCCACCTCTACGACTGACAGTCCGGTTGTCGTCCACCCGCTCACCGACTCAAACATGGCCTGCGAGAAGTCGAGCCCCTGCACGGCGATGAACGGCCAGGAGGAACCCAGACAAACCACAAACCAGCTCAGCACAACAATCACACCGCCCTCCTGGACCGTCAGAACCACCGGGTCTTTGCCTCGGAGAAGCTTCCACAAGATGGCCCCCGGCAGGCCCAGAGCCAAGGAGGGGAGTAGAAACCCGGGGAGCGCCAATCTCCATTCGTGAGGCCAAAAGATCAGCATTACCAGGGGGGACAGCATGAGGCCGGCGCCCATCAGGAGAATCGCGCCGGTATAAGAGAGGATCGCCCGATAGCGTTTTCTAAGATATAATTTTTGGCGCAAATCCAGCTTCCTTCGTGTCAGATTCAGTCGCCGGTCAGCTTTTTCAGCACGCGGCCATGATTTTCCGGCAAAGTAATCAGAATCAGCCGGTCCCCTGCAAGCAACTCGGTCGGTCCGCGCGGGACGATCGGCTCTCCGTTGCGCAAGATACTCGCGATCAGGGAGTTTTCGGGCAAAGAGACCTCCAGCAGGGTTCTCCCCACAACAGGAGATGTCTCCTGCAAAGAGACCTCGGTGATATTGAGCTTGCCTTCCCCTATGGGAAACAAGTTGATGATGTCGTCAAATTCGGTCCTCTGCTCGATCAGGCTTGCAACGACTTTGGTAATGGAGAGGGCACTGGTGATCTGCAGCTTTTGAAACACCTCTTCATTGTCAGGATCGTTGACCAGGGCCAAGGTGCGTGGAACACCAAAATGGAACGAAGCAAGCTGGCAGATGACCAGATTGTCTTCGTCATTGGGGGTGGCGGCGAGAACGGCGTCGGCGCTGCGCGCACCGGCTTCCTCTAAAATGGTTAAGTCGCTGCCGTCGCCGTAGACGATAGTGCTTTTCAGTCGGCGGGCAAGCCGCGTGCACTCCCGCTGATCGCGGTTGATGACAGTCACAGTGTGGCCTTTAGAGAAGAACAGACGCGAGATAAAATAGACGAGCTTTTCTCCCCCAACGATCAATATGTTCACAACACATCCTCTTCAGGCGAAATGACGTTTGCTTTGAGATACGAGCTCAGAAAGGCGTCTCCGGCAATGGTTATAGGGCAGATGCCTTCGATCCCGAAGTCCCGGTAAACCCGGGCGCGCTTCGGGTCGAACACTCTCGCCATCACCTGCGGCACGTTAAAGATTTTTTTTGCAATCTGGGCGACCATTAAATTGACGTTGTCTCGCTCCGTTGTGGCGACGACCAGATCAGCCTTCTCCAGTTTGGCCCGCTTGAGCACCGCAAATTCGGTGGCGTCCCCCTCGATTTGAAAGCCGCTGAATTGACTCGAGAGCACATCGAAAGCAGCTGCATTGACGTCGATGACCACCAGATAATGACCGTACAAGCTCAGTCTATTGACGATGTAGGAGCCCAGCCTGCCGCATCCCACAACTACAATGAAGAGGCTCCGCTGAGCACTCATTTACCTTTTTCCTTTCTAACGTCTCGAGCGTCGACTTTCTTTTCTTTCTGTTTTTTGGGCTCGGCAACCTCTCCCAACACGACCTCTCCTCTGGTCCGCCAGTCGGTGGCCCGGTCGAGGTTCTTACCGGCCGCTTCATAGGTCGGGTCCAGGGAAAGGGCGGCACGGTAGTTTTTCAAGGCGTTCAACCGGTCTCCGCGGATTTCCAGCAGCGCGCCGAGCAGATTGAAGGCCTCCGCACGGGCAGGATCGAGAGAAATTGCTTCATGCACATGTTCTATCGCCGCATCAAAGCGAAGACTGCCAATTGCTCTCTTGGCAAGCTCGAAGTGGGAGGCGTAGTCTTTGGCCTTGTGCTCATCAAGCTTTTCCCGGTCCAGGACCCTGGTGACCAGCTCCCTGATTTCTGCCGGCGCAAACGGCTTTTGAATAAAATCCACTGCCCCGAGCTTCATGGCCTCAATCGCCGACTCAATCGTCCCGTAAGCGGTAATGATGATGACGCGAATTTCGGGACGTATCTCGCGCACCTCTTTCAAAACTTCTATGCCGTCCATGCCGGGCATCTTAAGATCCAACAGCATCAGTCCGAAATCTCTTTCCTCCAACTTGGCAAGGGCTTCTTCCCCGTTGGCGGCTGTATCCGTCTCTATCTCAAGGGAGTCCAGACTCTGAGATAAAGTCAGACGAATATTCTTTTCGTCATCCACGATCAAAACGCGCTTGTTTTCCATTTCCTTCATTCTCCTTCTGAAGAAGGTCTCGGCTTTCGGGCTCCTCGTTCTCAAGCTCCAGCTTTCCTCGTTCCCAGGCTCCAGCTTGGGAACGCCGTGGAGAAGCTCCAGCTTCCCGTGCCATACTGGCGCCATGCACTACTGCCGGCATCGCGAAGCCGGGGCTCCGCAGTAGTGGGTTCCCGGATCGGAGCTTTCGAGCCGGCGTAATCTTGAACACCAACTGCGGCCCCGAATCCCCGTGTCCCCGTGTCTCCCCTTCTCCGTGTCCCCGTGTCTCCCCTTCTCCGCGTCACAGCCCCGGTGTCATGTATGGGTAAAGGCCTACTCCATGGCGGGCAGGGTGAATGTGAAGGCGCTCCCCTTTCCAGGGGTTGATTCCACCCAAATGGCTCCCCCGTGGGCACGAACGATTTCTTTGCTGATCGCCAAGCCAAGCCCGCTTCCGCCCGTGGTCTTGTCCGTTTTGAGCTGCACGAATTTGTCGAAAATCTTCGACTGAAACTCGTACGGTATGCCCGTGCCGTTGTCGCGAACGGTAAAATGTAGCTGAGCCCCCGCCTGTTCCACCATCACGTGAACATAGCCGCCGCTGTTGGTGTATCGCAGGGCGTTGGCAATCAAGTTGATCAACACCCAGGTGATCTTGTTGGCGTCGGCTCGCACCTCCGGCAACCCGCCGGGAGATTTGACGGAAAGCTCGATTTCCTTTTCATCCGCTTGGGGCTTCATCACCGCCACTGCTTTTTGGCAAAGCGTTTGTGCAGAAACCCGCTCCACATCCATTTCCATCTTCCCCGTCTCGATCTTGGAAAGATCCAGCAGGTTGCTGATCAGGGCCTTGAGTCGTTCCACCTCTTCATGAGCAACCAAAAGCAGTTGCTGCTCTTTTGCGTCGAGCTTCTGTTTGGCATTTTCCAGCAGCAGATCGAGGCTCATACCCATGCTTGTCAGCGGGGTACGCAGCTCATGGGAGGCTGCCATCACAAATTCGCTTTTAAGGCGATCCAGCAGTTTGAGCTTGGTCACGTCACGCAACACAAGAACAACTGCCGACATGGAATCGGCCCCGACATGCACGGGTGTTATAGAAAACTGGTAGTAGCGTTCTGTTTCTTTCTCCTGGATCGAAAAGATATTTTGGACGTCCTGGATTGCCGGTGGCTTCCCGGACTCGATGCAATGCCTGACATGATCGAACAGCAGCTCGTTTTTGACGACCTCCAGGAAATGTCTGTTCTGCGCTTTATCAATTTCAATCCCGAGCGACCTGGAAGCCGCCGGATTGATGTTGATCACCTTCAACTCGGAATCGACAACGATGATCCCATCGTCGATGCTCCGAATGATCGCAGCATTCTTGCGCTTTTCGGCAACGATCTCGCCTATGTTGAGGTCATGGAAGGCTTTCAGTTTTCTAGTCATGGCGTTGAATTCGGAGGCGAGATGACCGAGCTCATCGGAGGAATCCGTTTCTACCTGTACCTCGTAGCTTCCTTCGGCCAGTTTCTGGGTGGCCCGCATCATAGATCTGAGCGGTTTCACCATGATACTCGACAGCAGCAAGCTGAATCCAAGTCCGATTACCACTGCCAAGAGTCCAATAATACCCATGGAAAGTGTTGCCTTTTGGGCGATCTTGCTGGCACGTGCACTGGCACTGAACATGGTGTCACTGTTGATTTCGCGCAGGCTGACGCATGCATCCCGAACGGTTTTGAAAGTGGGCAGGACGGATTCATGATAAAACGACGCTCCTTCGCGGAGAGACCGGCTCTGTAAGGATCGGAGCTCGGAGAAATAGACCAGGTAAGATGCATAGCCTCGATCGATGCCTGCAATTACCTTTTCTTCCCCTTCGATGGTGATATTGTCTTTGGCTCTGGCAAGCCATTGCAGAAAATGGCTCTCGTTTTCACGAAACTGATTCAATCCCTCTTCCGCATAGCCGAGCAGCACAAGAAGGGTGGCGCTGTCCTGCCGCTCTATTGAATCGATCATGTTTTCGGCTGCCAGAATGCTTTTGTAGTTTTCGCTCAAAATGGCGTCGCTTGCCCGCCCGAGACGGAGCAGGTCAACTATGGCCCAGACAATAACCACCACCATGAGGGCCAGGAACAGCCCGTAACCACAAAGGATCTTCTTGCGCAGGGTCCAAGCCACTATCGACCGATTCTTCAACCTGTCTTCCATTCTAAGAGGCCGTCCACAAGCTCAATGGTTCTGCAGCGCATTTCTCCAGCGATGTGCGTTGGAACTGCCTAAAGTGCTTTACCGCCAGGTGCGGCAAAACTGCTGCGGGCATGTCCGCAAGAGTTTTCCCAGCATCTGACACAAAGCAGTTTCACTTGATCAAAGATATCCGCAGCGGACGTTAAGGCATATTTGGTGCCAGAAAAAAATATATTGATATTACAGTAAGATAGGGTTGGCAAAAAATCCATGAAGAGGTTTAGGGCGTTGAATCGTGCAAAACGCAGGGAAAGGGTGTTGCAGAATGCAAGGAATCGGTCGATTCAGCAATTCTCATTTTAGAGGCCGGACATGCCGTAGGGTGGGTGAAGCAATAGCGTAACCCAGCGCTAACGAAGCTCCTGGTGGGTTACGGCGCAAAAAGACGCGCCTCCACCCACCCTCCTACGGAAAACGATCAGCATCCAAAATGAGAATTGCTGCCGTCGATTTGATAACGCTTGCGTCTCCTTTAAAAAATATGGCTCTTCGCGAATTACCGGGAAATAGCCTTCTATGCATGCCTTCCGTTGGTTCAAGTCGGAGACTTGAACCAACCCGAATCACGGTAATCCGCGATGAGCCAAAAATATTAGCTATGGCGGCTTTGCATAGGAATGGTGTGGATAATGTATTTGTGACAGCAAGCGGAGGTGCCACTTGCAATTTCTAAGAGCGCTGTTTAAATCAATGCTATGTTGCTTCGCTTTAGAGACAGAATATCTGCGAATACACGCAACATAACCAACGAGGATTGAGACTACTTTAGAGACATCATCGTTGAAGAGCTTCACCACGATCGAGGAGAAAAGCCAATGTCTAATGTAATTTTGCTCAACCCATTTGAAGCTTCCAAAGGAAAGGAACGGCAAGCTGAAAGAGAAGCCGGGAGCAGCGATCAGGCTGAAAGCGAGGAATAGATATGCAAAAGATCACTCCACACTTATGGTTCGAGAAAGAAGCTGAGGAGGCGGCCAGGCTTTATACTTCCATTTTCTCGAATTCCAAGATCACGAACATGACGACGATCCACGAGGTACCAACCCCGACGGGAGATTGCGACATAGTATCTTTCGAATTGAACGGACAACCTTTCATGGCCATCAACGCGGGGCCTTTGTTCAAATTCAATCCATCGGTATCGTTTATTGTGAATTTCGACCCGTCGAGAGACAAGAATGCGAGAGAAAATCTTGATGTGCTATGGGAGAAACTCGCTCAAGGCGGCACGGCGCTCATGCCGCTCGACAAGTACCCTTTCAGCGAGCGCTATGGCTGGATACAAGATAAATACGGACTTTCATGGCAATTGATCCTTTCGAATCCTGAAGGCGAGGAAAGGCCTGCAATCGTTCCGTCGCTGCTGTTTGTGGGAACTGTTGCCGGCCGCGCGGAAGAGGCGGTCGATTTCTATTTGTCGGTGTTCAGGAACTCCAGGCGGGGGATCGTTGCTCGCTATGGTAAAGGCCAGGAACCGGACAAAGAAGGTACCATAATGTTTTCTGATTTCATGCTCGAGAACCAGTGGTTTGCAGCCATGGACAGCGCTCAGGAGCACGAGTTTGCCTTCAACGAAGCAATATCTCTTCTAATTCCCTGCGAGACGCAAGAGGAAATAGATTACTACTGGGAGAAGCTCTCGGCCGATCCCGGTGCCGAGCAGTGCGGATGGCTTAAGGATAAGTTCGGTGTTTCATGGCAAGTCTGGCCGACCGCAATGGGGGAAATGATGGCGAAGGGTACACCCGAGCAAGTCGCGCGAGTCACCCAAGCATTTCTCCCGATGAAGAAATTTGACATTGCGACCCTTCAGCGGGCTTACAGGGGGGGAATAGCATGAGAAAAGTCATTGTTCTTTCCTTCATCACTCTTGACGGAGTGATGCAGGCTCCAGGCGGGCCCGAAGAGGATCCCACCGGCGGGTTCAGGCACGGCGGGTGGGTCTTTCCCTACTTTGATGACTTCCTCGGCAGGGTGATGGATAAGCAAATGAATAAACCCTTCGATTTATTGCTCGGCAGAAGGACGTATGAGATATTCGCGGCTCATTGGCCGGACGTGAAGACCGAGGGAGATCCCATTGCAGCCGGAATCAACAACGCCAAGAAATATGTGGCCTCAAAGACTCTTAAAAGCCTTGACTGGAGCAATTCCGAGATCATTAAGGGAGATGTCCCGACTGAAGTCGAAAAACTGAAGGAGCAGGAGGGACCCGAAATACAGGTTCATGGCAGCGGTGATCTTATTCAGACTCTATTGAAGCACGACCTGGTTGACGAGCTCCGGCTGAAAATATTCCCCATCACTCTCGGCAGGGGGAAACGCTTGTTTGCGGAAGGCACGATTCCGCTCCGATTCAAACTGCTTGAAAGCGAGGCTTCACCAAATGGCGTCATCGTTGCGACCTACGTACGGGATGGAGAAGTCATGACAGGATCGTTCGCGATTGAGCCCCCCACCGAGGTCGAGCTCGCTCGCCGCAAGCGGCTGGCCGAGGAAGATACCGATCAGCCTGGAGAGAAATCGCCTGGTTGAGACATCTGCTTGGAAAATGGGAGGCTTACATGTCCGCTAAAAGCAAGGAGATCGTGGAAAAGGTAAACGCCGCCTTTGCCGAAAACGACCTGGAAGGATTCCTGTCGTTCTGCGCGAACGACGTGAAGTGGACGATGGTCGGCGACAAGACCGTTGACGGAAAGGATGCAATTCGCCAATGGATGGCATCAATGGAGTTTGAGCCGCCAGAGTTTACGGTCATTGCCGTAATCGCCGAGGGTGACTTCGTCGCGGCGCACGGCGACATGACCATGAAGGGCAAAGATGGAAAGGCGGTGCCATACTCCTATTGTGACATCTACCGCTTCCGTGGCGACAAGATCGTCGAGTTAAGATCTTTTGTCATGAAGACCGGGGGCGCTGATCGATAAGTGCCGCCTCGATTCGGTAGGAGGATTCAACTCATTTTTGTTAAATCCCGTCGGTCGTCTGGAACTACATCACTTGATCTGCGTGCGAGCGAGCTTCCATAACCACAGGCTCAGACCGCCCAAGAAAAGCAAGGCCAGCGCGCTTGGCCACAATGGCATCACATGGCCGGCCACAAGCACTTCGGGACGGATCGCGAGCCGCACCAGTTGTGCTGCCGACATCAATCCGAATACGATGCTTGCCACTCGCAATCCTAAGATTTGTGAGCTCATACTCTCGGCGCCTCCCTGGCTAAATCCTACCCAACAATTTCGACTGCAAGTCGCTGCAGCTTGCATTCCTCCACCAGGACCATCATCGCATCACAGCCGTGATCAGCTTGATCATCGGGGAGTCTGTTCGAGACCGCTGAAGGGTTTCGCATCTGTCGCTATCTTAAAAGCTAGAAGTATGAGAGGAAGTTGTCAATGAGGGGGTGAAATCAGCAATTCTCGTTTTGACTGCGATTCGGTTGCCGTAGTTGCCGTAGGGTGGGTGGAGGCGCGCTTTTTTGCGCCGTAACCCACCAAATGCCGCATCTATGGTGGGTTACGCTATCGCTTCACCCACCCTACCATATGTCCGACGGCCAAAATGAGAATTGCTGGGGTGAAATGATAACAAATTGCTTTTTGACGGTTTTTGTTCAAGATCGAGTGTTTCCCTCACAACCATCAAATTATCCACTGTACCTTTTACTATTCTCATGCTTCGTTGTGACTTCGATTTAATCCAGCTGATATTTTTTGCGCTTCCGCCACAGGGTGGTCGGGTCAATGCCGAGTACCTGAGCCGCCTCATCAAGAGAGGCGGTGTGCAGGAGAACTTCCTTGACGTGAGCCTTTTCCATCTCTGCAAGGCTCCTCAGCTGTCCGGCATTCGGTGAGCCGGGCTTATAATCGGCGACATGGGGGGGAAGATCATCATTGGTCAATACGTTTCGGCGGGCCAAAATCGTTCCCCTTTGAATGACGTTAATCAACTCTCTGATATTGCCCGGCCAGGGATAAACCCGCAAGCTTCCCATGGTCTGGTCTGCAATCCGGCCGATATCTTTTCTGTTTTCTTTCGCAAATGCTCGCAAATAATGCTCCGCCAATAATGGGATATCCTCAGGCCGCTCACGCAGGGGCGGCATGAAAATTTCAACCACGTTCAGCCGGTAGAAAAGATCCTGTCGGAAGGACTTTTCCTGGACCAGCTCGTCAAGGTCCTTGTTGGTAGCCGCTATAACGCGCACATTCACTTTTACCGTGTCGGTGTCGCCCAGTCTTGCAAACTCCTTGTGCTGCAGAAAGTGCAGGAATTTTGCCTGAATCGCCGGCGTCAGCTCCGACACTTCGTCAAGAAACACGGTCCCGCCGCCGGCCATCTCAAGTTTTCCCACCTTGTCTCTTATGGCTCCGGTAAAAGACCCCTTCAGATGACCGAATAAATCACTTTCCAGCAGATTCTCCTGCAGGGCGGCACAATCCACCGTCACGAAGGGTCCTTCCCTTCTTGGGCTCCAGTCGTGGATCAGGTTGGCAAGAATACCTTTTCCGGTCCCACTCTCTCCGCTTATCAGGATGCCGGCATCGGAATCGGCTACCTGCCTGGCGGTCTTCAAGATAGCTCGAATTTTCCTGTTCGCAGTTATGAAGTCTCCCTCCCGGAAGACACCCTTGAGCTTTTCTTTAAGCGATGCGACTTCCGACTCCAGGCTTTGGACTCTTTTTATCATATCGATGAGATGGGTGACCTGCGCGGCGGTAAAGGGTTTCGCAAGATACTCGAAAGCGCCCGTCTTGATGGCCTGAACCGCCGTGTCGATGGTTGCATAGGCGGTAATAATAACCACATAAGTCTTGATGCCGGTTGCAAGGATTTCTTTGAGCACATCCAGCCCGTTCATATCGGGCAGCTTAAGGTCCAGCAGCACGATATCGGGCTTTGTTCTCTTAAATAGATTGATGCCCTGCTCGCCCGTCTGGGCTGTCAACGAATCGAAGCCGAGATCTTCCAGATGGATTTGCAGGGTTGTCAGGATGTTTTTGTCATCATCCACAAGGAGAGCGGTTCTCATGAGTTTTCCTCTACACTTACGGGGAGCCAGAAGGTAAACATGGTTCCCTCGCCGATTTTACTCGTCACGGTTATATCGCCGCCGTGCTCTTCGATGATCTCCTTGGCAATAGCCAATCCCAAACCTATCGTGCCCTTCTCTTTACGTTCGGAGAATTGAGTGAAACGATCGAAAATCCGGGGCAGAAATTCCGACTGCATGCCGACTCCTGTGTCAATGCATTGAAAGTAGCATCGATTCCCCCTTTTGCTTGCCCGCAATGTCACTCGGCCGCCCCTTTCGGTATAACGAATCGCGTTTCCCAGGATATTTGTTATGACCCACGGGAATCTGAGGGAATCGATGGCAATGGAAGGTAAATCAGGCTCGATTTCCATCATGATTTCAACCCCTTTTTCATCAGCCTGACACAAGAGAGGTTTGACACATTCCGTCACGATCGTCCGGATGCCGAGCAACTCCTTGGCTCGCGGCTTCAACATGGCGTCAAGCCTGGCAATATCCACCAGTTCGTTGATCAAAGTCGACAGCCTGGTGCAGTCTTCTTTGGCAGTCCGGAGCAACTTGCCGTATTTGTCGTCAAGGCGCCCGCTCATTTTGTCGGAAAGGATACTGACACTCATGGAAAGGGATGTCATCGGCGTTTTCAGCTGATGGGAAAGGTCGGCGATGAACTGTGCTTTGGCCTCCTCCGTCCGGCGCACCTTGAGCTTTTCGGCCATGAGCTTGTCGGCGCTTAACTGATCATACAGCTTGAGACGATCCAAAAGACGGTTGAACTCGGCGGTCAGAAACCCTATTTCATCCCGGGTGGTAATGGGAAATTGCGGATAATCGCCGCTCCCCTCTTTGATTTCGGCGATGTCTCTGGCCAAGTCGGTCAACGGACGCGAAATCCTGGACGAGAAGATGAAGCTGAAAATCAGCGTAAAAAGGATTGCGGAAACGAGCAGGCCGATAGAGTATCGCAGAGCCCGTCGCGCGATGTCTTGGGTCGCTTCATCGGCTGCTTCCATCGCCCCTTCGTTGATCTGGATGAGATTGTTCAAATCCCGGTTCATAGATGACGTCAGAGCTGTGAATTCATAGTAGAGACCGCGAGACGATTCGTTATCTTCGGACCCGGACGTGTCCGATAAGAGTTGATAGAGATTTTGGTATTGAGCATGTTTCTCAAAAAGGAGCTTTATAATTTTCTCCTCGCCGGCTTCGGTAATATTATCTTCACAGGTTTGGATAAGGCGCGGAATGGAATTTTTTGCGCTGTTGCCTTCCTTCTTTAGCTCGCTGTTGAAGAATAACATTCCAATTACCGCAATTTGATTCGCGGCCAGGTGCTGTCCTATTTTATGTGCGGACTTAATGCTTCTGTAGTTCTTGGACAGGATGCGGTCGGCACTCCTCCCGAGAGAGCTCAGATGCATGTAATCGAGATACAAGGCAAAAAGCAGAATCAGGGCCGGCACAAGAATGATAAAGAAGATCTTGGTCTTGATCGAATATTTTGCGTGAATCATAACGATGTACCCTCAGTTCAATGGAGTTAACCCGTCAATCGTATTCTTCGCCGTTCAGGCATTGATCTTGCGAAGGAGACGGCTCATCGCGGGCTGGTCGAAAAAACATCGATCTGCACCGTTCGCCCTGAGTTATCGAAGCCGCTCCTGAGGCATCCTATGCAAATTGACTCATAATGTCACAGATTCTTCCAATTTCAGCTGCTGTTTTTTGTTTCCGATATGATACGCACGACGACGCGGATCAATCCGATATTGAAAAAGAGGTAAATATTTGTTTCGATACAATGAACATTGAATATGTGCCGACTGTTCCAATCTGTTGCTGGTTTTAGGACTCGAAGGCAAATCGTAAGCGCTTGCCGTTGACTAAAGTGCAGTGTTGAATCTCGATCCAATGTTTCTAAAGTGACATCATGAAAGACAAACCGACCTCAAAAGATGATTCGTTGAAAGATTTTCGGCAAGGAAGCTTCAATCGCCGCGAACCGATTCTGGAAGCCGTGAATTTTGCGGCCGAGCGGTTGCTGAAAACAACTCAGTGGCAAACAAGTATCCCCGGCATACTGGAAAGACTGGGAAAGGCGACAGAAGTCAGTCGAGTCTATATCTATCAAGACGACTGTTGCCAGGATAGCACGCTCACCGTCCGTAGGCTGTATGAATGGACGCAGCCCTGCGTCGCAATCCGCAATGACCGTCCGCGGGGCCGGATTAGTCCCTCTCAAGTCGTGCGCCTGCCCGGCTGGATGAATGTCATGAAGCGGGGACAGGCGGTCCACGGATTGACGAAAGATTTGCCCGCCGACGAAAAGGACATCCTCTCACTTCAGGGTATAAAATCCTTCGTTGCAGTGCCCATCATAATTGACGAAAAATGGTGGGGGTTCATCGGATTCGATGAATGTCTGAGCGAACGGCTATGGTCGGAAGCTGAAGTGGCTGCTTTGAAAACAGCGGCCAGCATCATCGGCGCGGCCATCTGCCGCGAGCTCTCGGACAATCGGTTGCGAGAGAGCGAACGCAGGTACAAGGAGCTGGCCGACTTTCTACCCCAGCCTGTTTTTGAAATAGACCTTGACGGCAAACTGATTTTTGCCAATCGCAGCGCCTCCGAATATTTCGGCTATACCGAGGAAGATTTCAGAAAGGGGCTGAATGCCCTCGACATGTTCGCAACGGAAGACCGAAAACGCCTTAGTGAAGCCATCCAGAAGCGACTGACCGACGATAGTTGGGAAAGTATCGAGCTCTCTGCGAGGAGAAAAGATGGCTCCATTTTTCCTGTCCTTGTAAAAGCTGCCCCCATAGATCGAGCCGGAGAGCCGATTGGACTCAGAGGTATTCTGTTTGACACGAGCGAGCGCAAACGAGCGGAACAGGCGCTACGACAAAGCGAAGCCCGGTATCGCGCTATCGTCGAGGATCAAACGGAATTGATCTCGCGTTTTGCGCCAGACGGAACACTTACCTTTGTCAATGACGCCTATTGCCGCTATTTTGGCGAAACAGAAGATCAACTGATCGGCCACCGTTTTTGGCATCATGTGCCGACGGAGGATCAAGAAAAATTCAAGCAGCACCTGGCGAAATTAAATCCGCAGAATCTGGTGGCCACCATTGAACACCGGGTTTACACTTCCACGGGCGAGATGCGCTGGCAGCAGTGGACGGATCGAGCCATACGCGACGATCGAGGCAACATCGTAGAATTTCAGGCGGTGGGCAGAGACATCACCGAACGCCGGAAGGCCGAAGAAGCCCTGCGAGAATCAGAGAAACAGATGCGATATCTTTCTTCTCAGATTTTGAAGGCACAAGAACAAGAACGCCAACGCATCGCCAGGGACCTCCATGACAGCATTATCCAATCGCTGGCCACCATAAAGATCAACCTGAGAGTCAACCTGAAACACCTGGCTCAGGATCAACCGGAAAAGACATGCGATTCCTTTGAATCCATTGTTTCCATGATTCAGGACACCATCGAAGAAGTGCGAAGGGTCTACACGGATTTGCGCCCTTCGATGCTCGACAACTTGGGGATATTGACAACAATTTCCTGGGCCTGTCGGGAATTCGAACAGACCCACAGGCAAATACGCGTCCTGACAAAAACAGATGTTAAAGAGGATGAAATATCGGAAACTCTAAAAATCGTCATCTATCGGATTATGCAGGAAGCACTGAATAATATTGCAAAACACAGTAAAGCAAACCTGATCGATATTTCACTGAGCAAAGACGACGGCAAAATCCATCTGACGATCGAGGATAATGGCTGCGGTTTCGATGTAGCCGCAATGCTCTCCGACCAGAATAACAGGCATGGATTAGGCCTGGTGAGCATGAAAGAGCGAACCGAGCTCTCAGGCGGAACCTTTACCATAGAATCCGCCGAACAGCGAGGAACAACCATTCGGTCCTCATGGCGATGCAACCATTCGGACAACGGATGACGAATCCATCGTACGGGTTTCAAATGGCAAAGCCGGAACTTTTGAGCTCCGGCCGTTTTACGCAACGCCAACTGCTGTGATCGATACTCAGCACCCCACGGATACCAGGTCTTCTTTATTCACCCATTGCCCGTCTATACACAGCAACGATTCTTCCTCTTCGTCTATCTCTGCTCCATGGGGAAGCAGCTGATCGTCCAGTGTGCAAGGTTTCTTATATTCTGAGGTCTCCATCGGTCCCTCCATCCATCCGGCTTGTACTGGTTCAAACATTTATGATCACTGAGCTCGGTTCGATATTTCGACAACCTGCGAGCAATGCTTCTAGCTCAGTCCTTACTTCACCTTATAAGCATTGCTGTCGGCAGCCGCCAGCGGGTTAAATTTTTGAGGAGGAAGGTAAAATTCGTTGTCGCGGCTGTCGGGCCTACGCCACGCATTCGGGAGTTACCTGACGCATTCCGAGTTGTCGGAGAGCACTCCGCACATCCCGCCTTACAATGGTCCCCGCACCCCCATGTCACCCGTCCCCGCGCCACCGCGTCACCGCCTCCTCACGGTCTTCCGCATCCATGCGGGCCGCGGTAATCAGGGAGAAGGAAAGAAAGCACGAGGCTGATTAAGGCTGCCGCCGTTGAAATCCAAAAGACCGTCTCCACACCTGCTGCTACAGCTTCCTGTAGAGATCTTTGCAGGCCTGCCGAGAGTATTGCCTGCATCTCCGGCTGGAAAAGACCTTGAATGTTTTCGGCCAGGTTTGTGAAAATAGATGGAAGGAGCTCCCCATGAGAAGCTCCGGACATCATTCCCTCTAAATTCTTGGTGAGATAAACGGTAACGAGACCCCCCGATGCCCCGATGCCGATAGTGCCCCCCAATGTCCTGGCAAATTGGTGGGAGGAGGTAGCTACCCCGAGGTCTGAAGTGCCGAGGCTGTTTTGCACCATAAGCAGCGTCCCTATGGAAACAAAGCCCATGCCGAGACCAGCGACAGCCAAAACCGCAGAACACACGAACAGCGGAGTAGCTGTGCTGAAAGTCAGCAGAGCGCCCGAACCGGCCAGCAGAAGAAAAGCTCCGAACAGACTGAAGGGCTTCTCCCGCGACCTGTTGATCAGCTGTCCACACAGCAGTGCCCCCCCGGACCAGCCCAGACTCAGCGGAATCATTGCAATTCCGAGCTGGGCCGGCGTTTTGCCCAAAGCTCCTTGAATGAAGAGAGGCACGTATGCCGATAGGGAAAAAACGGCAAAACTGCTGAAGAACGCCGCTCCATTTGCCATGCTGAATCCCCGCACACGGAAGAAATTCAAATTGAGGATCGGCTCCCTGGCTCGCCTCTCCACATGGTAGAACAAAAGCCCGGAGACTGCGGCAATGAGCAGTAAGACCAGAATTTGAGGAGATACCCAATCATAGGTGCGCCCACCCACCATGAATACGACCAACACGGCCAGGATAAAAATAGATAAGGCCGTTGCTCCCCAGAAATCTATGCAAACCTCTTGTTTTTTTTCTCGCAAATCCGTCAGATAAAATACGATGCCACATAACGCCAGGCCGCCCAACGGAATGTTGATATAGAAAATCCAGCGCCAGGAAAAATAGGCAACAATGAACCCTCCTACAGCCGGTCCCAGAACACTGGCAACGCCCCACACAAAACTTATCAAACCCATCATCTTTCCTCGCTGCTCTGGCGCAGAAATGTCAGCTACAACAATGTAGGCGAGAGCGAAATTGCCGCCCGCGCCGACACCCTGTAAAGCCCTAAAAATGATGAGCTGTTCCATGCTTTGCGCGGCTCCCGCCAGCACCGAGCTCAACAGAAAAGCGCTTATGGCGACCAGATAGAGTTTTTTGTTGCTGACAAGGTCACACAGTTTTCCGAAGATGGGGAGGGAGATGGCGCGGGTCAAGAGGTAGGCTGAAAAAACCCAACTGTAGAGGTGCAGTCCACCAAGCTCGGCAACGACGGTGGGCATCGCCGCCCCAACCACGAGAGCATCCATGGCCCCGAGAAACAACGCCAGCAGAGCCGCTCCAACCACCAGCCAGCGGGTTTTGCGTGCGGTCAGCAGTTCGAAAGCTTTTGCGTCCTCCTCGCTTAACTGTACCCGACTAACAGAATTCTTTAACAAGTCTTTCGACCTTCTGAACATAGGCGCCTATATCGCACTTCCGCTCCAATCCCGAGGCAGACATGTAGCGAACCTTGCCGAAAATCGCACGTTCCTTCCAAGGCCGATCGTGCAATCCGAAAATCCAGGCAACGCTGCCATAGGAAGTGGGATCGCGACCATCCAAAAAGTATTTGTTGTTCAGGGTCAGAGTCGTTTCATAAGCCTGTTCCGGAGTCTCAGACCATTCCAGAACCTTTTTCCCCCAATACATTCGCATGTAGTTGTGCATGTATCCGGTGAAACGCATCTCGTTCATCGCGGCGTTCCAGTATTCGTCGTGGGTTTCGGCATTTTCCAGCCGGTCCAGGCTGTAGGTGTGCTCACGTCTGTCAGTGCGGTGTTCATTGAGGGTTTTCTTGGCCCAATCGGGGAGGCCTGCAAACGAGTCATAGTCTTTCGTGTAATGGACGAAGTTACAGCACAGCTCCCTGCGAACGATCAGCTCTTCCAGGAAGCTGTCCCGATCCTCTTCCGGACAGGCTTCCGCATCCCTGATCTGCAAGGCGAGATAAACAGGTGAAATGTGTCCGAAATGAAGATACATCGCCATGTAGGAAACGTCGTCCGTCTGCGGTTGATTGCGATTTTCCGAGTAATGGGAGAGTCTGTTATCCAGAAAAGCCTTGAATTGCTTTTTAGCTTCAGCCGTGCCCCCCCGGAATAGCGGATTCACCGACTTTACATTTCGGTCAATTTTCAAGGCGTCCAGCACTTCATCAATTTGGTCAAGTTGCAGACCTTCAACCGATGAAGTCACCGCCTTTATTTTGGGGGGGATATGTTCCAGTTCTGTTATCCATCTTTCCAATTGCTTCCTGATTTTAGGGCGGATCGTCCGTGCGGCATATTCCGCCTTATCCGAAACCACCTCCAGCGGGACGACAACGTCGGATTCCACCTGCAACATCCGACAAGGCGCTTTATCGGCAACTTTCTTGCGCCAGGCTTTTTGATGCCGCAAATAACCACGGTCGCAGACGATAAGAGAAGCCTTGTTCCCGGCAGCCAGAGCCACTTCCGCAGGTTCGCCGCGCTGCACCACCAGTTTGATTCCACGATCGGCCAACCTTTGCTGCACATCCTTCAGGCCTTCCAGCAGAAAAGCGTAATGGCGCAGGTTGGCTTCAGGATAGCCGTCCATCAACCCGAATACCGCCAAAACGGGCAAATCCACATTGTTGGCCTGCTCTACGGCGTACTCCAATGCGTGGTTGTATTCTGCGCGTTGCGACTGCTGCATCCAATAGAGCACGTACTCTCCCGCTCTGACTTTGCGATCGTTTAGCTGCTGCACACGCTCGACCTGTATATTCTGTGTTTTCACATCGCCTCATCACTTTGGTTACTTGCTTACGGGAATTGAAATCCAGTGGCTTCAACCTTTTTCAATGATTTCCTGCAGAAACTCATCCACGTCGAAACCTTCGCTTCTCCTTTTGAAATCGTCGACCGCCATGTGCGCGTATCGCCGATACAAGTCCTCCCTGGTTGCAAGAAGAATTGGATAACATCGCTCCAGCGCCTGCTCAATAGCTTCACCCTGCTTGCGAGCAAAGAGGCCTTTCCAAAGAACCGGCCGTGGATGAGCCAGATAGGCCTTCATCATCTTACCTTGTAGTTCCGCTGGAGTAGACAGATGCACTACGGTAGTGAACCTGCGAAGCCCCTGTAGAATTTCTTCCCCACAGTAGACGACACTGCCGGTGGTGTCGACAACCACACTCTCCTGCACACCGCCCGTGGGATTCTCAAGGTACCTTATAATTTCGGAAAGCACCCGGATTTCTGCAGCCAAATACCTCGATTCGCGCTCCTCGTAACCCGGTTGATATGGAAAGCCCATCCATTGCCCAAGAAACCGCACCGCATTGTCCGGCTTTACAAGTTCGGGGAAGAGCTGCCGGGCAATCAGATCGTCACACGGAAACCGCTTGAAATTCCGTTCCTCCAGCTTTCGTGACCAATACGACTTCCCCGATCCGGACATGCCAATCAAGGTGATTCGCATCGCACAACCTGTCCTGCACAGACCCCATTTGTACCGGCTGCGTTTTCTCAAGGATCGTGCACTAAGCTTTTTCAGGACCGATCACGTCGCTCGCCCAACTGAGGGCAGCGGACACATTGGGAAATCCGATGGTGCTGGTGAGAAGCATGATAGCGTGATAAATTTCCTCCGGCTTGGCTCCGGCTTCAAGAGCCCTTTTCACATGGCTGTGCACAGCCCCCTCGGAACGGATAGCTGCTGCAGCTGCCAACTGAATCAGCTGCGAGCTTTTTTCATCCAGGGGACCCGCCTGTCTCACAGCCCTGCCAAGCTCCTCAACCGCTTCAATAAATTCCCCATGCTTTCTCTTCAGCATGGCGAACCACTCGGGATATTTGCTCTCCACCATGGCACCCTCCCTCGCAAATGGTTAAATTATCGCCCTTCGGGCGGGCTTTTGACCCCGGTGTATTTCATGGTTTCTTGGTTACAGTCGGGACAACCAAGAATGGGCATGACGGGCTTTCTCCCCTCAAACTCAGCAAATCCGAGCTCA
>ENA-OSEO01001332-OSEO01001332.1-sediment-metagenome-genome-assembly--contig:-NODE-1332-length-45867-cov-3.524634_pt1 | contig 45867 bp, 42 predicted proteins | sample MGYA00237883_ERZ534232 | MGnify/ENA metagenome assembly ERZ534232 | reverse complement strand
GTTCGTCTGCAATAAAATAAGCCTTGACATAGCGTACGTAATGACGTACTTTTTATAGAAAAAAAAGCGAGGTTCACCATGCCGACATTATCAGCCACCGAGGCACGGGCGAAACTGTATAACCTTATAGATCAAACATCTGCGACACACGAGCCGGTGCTCATAACGGGTAAACGGGGAAATGCCGTATTAATCTCCGAGGATGATTGGCGTTCCATACAGGAAACCATGTACCTTTTGAACATTCCGGGCATGCGCGAGTCGATCCGTGAAGGGTTGGCGACACCGATAGAGGAATGTAAAGAGGAACTCGACTGGTGAGCTGGCGACTTGTTTATACCAGGCAAGCCGAGAAAGACGCAAAAAAAATTGCCGCATCCGGTCTGAGATCCAAAGCAGAGGAGATCATCCAAATCCTCCGCGAGAATCCTTTTCAAACCACGCCTCCCTTTGAGAAGCTTGTCGGCGACTTGGCAGGGGCGTATTCGCGGCGCATAAACATCCACCATCGGCTGATTTATCAGATCTTAACCGAAGAAAAGGTTGTCAAAATCATACGCATGTGGACTCACTATAAATAAGGTTAGGCGGAATCTTCCACTCTGTCCGAGCGACGCGGGAAATCGCATAGAGATGCAATTCACGCTCCAAAAACGGCGGCTCATCCGGCGGACGTTATGCGTGCTATTATGAAAGGAAGTAAGGTCTATTCAATTTTAGGAGGAATATTATGGCCGAGCAATATGAGCAAGTTACAGTCAAGTTGACCAATGAGAAAGTTCAATTTACCGGTATTTCAGAAGCCAATCCTAATCGACCAATTTCCTTCGATTTTCGGCCGCCGCTGGGAGACGGGCAGGGCTATAATGGGCTCGAATTACTCCTTATGAGTTTTGCTGGGTGCAGTGGAACAACAATTGTAGCTTTGCTAAGGAGCATGGGTCGAAAAATATCTGGTTTGAAGGTAAATGCAAAAGGCATAAGACGAGATCAACCCCCAATCAAATTTGAAAAAATAATGCTCGAATTCCTTTTGACCTCCGATGATATCGAAGATAAGGACATTCAAAAAGCAATTCAGCTTGCTGAAGCATCATTATGTCCTGTATGGCAAATGGTTAAGAACAATGCTGAAATAAAAGCTGAATACAAAATTAATGCTTCATGATAACGAAACACAAACTGGCATGACATTGCTCTTTCAGCGGATCGCAAAAAACCGAGCCCGCTGAAGAGCCCGATAGGAAAAACGGGGCACACTTCCCGTATTTCCCATTTCAGAATAGCCCGTCATTCCGCAAGAAATTCCTGATCCCGTATGCTATGGGCAGGTAAAAATTACGTTCACAGGAGATCATCATGGAAACGAAAAAAGCATTGACCGCGCCCTGCGGGCTGGATTGTTTCAATTGCGAACTGTACGAACTGAATCTGACGGACAAGCTTGTTGACATTTTTCACACGAAAATGGGTATCCCGAAAGAGGCGATCCCGTGCAAAGGCTGCCGGCAGCAGGACGGAAAGCACTTCCACTTGCCGGCGGAGGGGTGCGCGACCCTGGATTGTGCCAAGACCAGGGATATTGATTTATGCTGTAATTGTAATGATTTTCCGTGCGCTTTCCTGGCCCCCGTGGCCGATCAGGCGGCCCGTTACCCCCACAACATGAAAGTGTACAACCTCGGCCGGATCAAAAACGTCGGGATCGAACGATGGATCGAGGAAGAGGCGGGGAATATACGGAAGAAGTATTTCACCGGTAAATTTGTCGTGGGGAAGGGACAGGCGGATTAGGCGATTCCATCGGAAGGGATCATCTGACCTGCTGCGCGACGCGAAGAGAGACAGACGTGGCTATGCCGGAAATCATAATTGCTCAGGGCTATATCCCCGGATCGCTTGGGCGCGTTGTCCAGCTGCATGGCGCCTATTACCATGAGCACTGGGGCTTTGGGCTCTTTTTCGAAGCAAAGGTTGCGAGTGAACTGTCAGATTTTCTCAAGCGGTATGACGAAAGCCGGGATGGTTTCTGGCTTGCCCTGGCGGGCGGAAGCGTCGAAGGCTCCATCGTTATTGACGGTATCCATGCCGAAAGTGAGGGCGCGCATGTGCGGTGGTTCATCGTTTCCGATGCCTTCCAGCGGAACGGAGCAGGCACCCGGCTCATCGACACTGCCATGAGGTTCTGCCGGGACAAGGGATACGGGAAGGTCTATCTCTGGACATTCGAGGGGCTCGACGCCGCCAGGCGCCTCTACGAAAAGGCGGGTTTTACATTGGCCGAAGAGCGCAGGGGAGCGCAGTGGGGGGTTGAGGTCAACGAACAGCGCTTCGAGTGTCTGTTGAAATAATAACGGCTATATCGCCCCCCTGTCTTTTCCGAGCAGGGATTCCAGAACCGCCGCCGTGACGCCATAGATATCGGGGTCTTTGCTCGCCCGGGGGCCCGCGACATTCAGGACCCGTATCGCGTTGTTTTTAATCCATTCCTTCAGCGCATCCACCGCCTCGGCGATGGAGAGCCTTTCCATATCGAGGTGGAGATGGGGGCGCCCATGCTCCAGGGCGCGTATTTTCGTCAACGCCGATCCGCCGTCGAGTGCTCCGTGAGAGAGGATTACCGTGCCGTCCGAATCGATACGACTCAGGATGTTGCGGAGCAGCGTCGCCCCACGATTTCATCGGCACTGTAGCCGGTGATCTTCTCGGCCCTCCGATTCCAGAAAAAAATCCGCCGGTCTTTGTCCACGATATCGGTGGCACGCTACCGTCCGTCGGGCTGATTCAGCCACCGGTCCAGTTTTTTGAATGCCTCCTCGACGGCATCGAGCATTTGATTGATTTTGACCGGTTTTACAAAGAAATCGTCGAACCCCGCCTCCCGGCATTCCTCTATCTCGAAGAGTCCGGCCCACCCGGTTATGGCGTAAATGATCGCCATGTGATTTGTTCTCCGTATCTGGTGGCACAGTTCTATCCCGTCCATGCCGAACAGCTTCAGATCGAGAAACATGACCATGATCTTTTCTTCGTTCAGGATTCTCAGGGCCTCTTCTCCGTTTGTTGCCAGCGATATGGAGTAACCGGCGTCTGAAAAGACGTCATGAAACATGTCCCGGACGGTGACATCGTCATCCACGATCAGTACATTTCTTTCCATGTAAAGCCCTTTCGATCAGCGTTCATGAGTGTTTCTTATCAATGTATCACGGAGTCTGCCCACTGTTTGCCCCATTTGATGTACCGGCTAAAAGGATGCAGGGTATCTCTGGCATGGCGTCCATTAATTGACGCTGACCGCTCCCGCTGCCATCGTTACCGAGGGGTACACGGTTATCCGTGCCGGTTCATGGGTTTCGCCGGAGCCTCTCATGAAATCAACCCATATGGGGAGCGCGACCGTTGCGCCGTTCTCGTCGCCGCCGATGGGGGTGTGATCGTCTCTCCCCACCCATACCCCCAAAGCGATATGCTCATCGAAACCGATGAACCACGCGTCGACGCAGTCGTTGGTTGTTCCCGTCTTGCCGTAGACAGGCCTTTTCAGAACCAGCGCCCCTCTCCCCGTGCCCTCGAGGACGACTGAGTGGAGCATGTCGCGTATGGCCGTAAGGGAATTGCCACCGACGACCGTCTCTTCGCTGGCGGGCGGCTCCACGAGGACCGCCTGTTCCTTGTCGATGATTCGGGTGATGCAGGTCGGTTCGATTCGCTTTCCGCTCGCAAGAGCGGCGTACGCAGAGACGAGTTCGATGAGAGTCAGTTCGGAGGAACCGATGGCCGAGGAGTAGAACGGGTGAATCGGGCTCTTTATCCCGAGCCGGTGCGCCGTCTTGATCATGTTCTCAATGCCCACCTTGCTGGCCAGATTGACGGTGGCCGCGTTGAAGGAGCGGGCGAGGGCCGTCTTCAACGTGACGGTGCCATGGTATTTCTTGCTGTAATTCAAGGGGGTCCACGCCTCCGGCTGCCCTTTCACGTAATAATCAATCCTTTTGTCCTCTATGGTATCGCTGGGCTTCAGCCCCTGCTCCAGGGCCGTGAGAAAGACGATGGGCTTGAAGGTAGAGCCCGGCTGTCTCTTTGCCTGGGTAACCCGGTTAAACTGGGAGTCCCAGAAGTTTGTGCCTCCCACCATGGCCTTGATGTGTCCCGTTTTGATGTCAATGGCGAGAAGCGCCGCCTGCACGCCCGTTATACCGCGTTTTTCAAGTCTCTCGATTCCCTCGCTCACCGCTTTCTCCGCCGTTTCCTGCATCCGGTTGTCGAGTGTCGTGTAAATCTTCAATCCCGCGGTGTAGAGCCGATCTCCCATCAACTCTTCGAGGATACCGCGGCAGTGGTCCACGTAGTATGGGGCCTTGTAGCGGCGGGCGTGCATCTTTTCCGGTATTGCTTCACCGAGGGCGTGCCGGTACTCGTCCTGATCGATGAATCCGGTCTGGAACATCCTTTTGAGGACGTAATTCCTTCTGCTCAGTGCTTTCTCGGGGTCTACAAAGGGCGAATATTTTGAAGGCGCCTTGGGAAGCGCCGCAAGCAGGGCGGCTTCGGATGTGGACAAGTCACTGGAGGCCTTGCCGAAATAGATGGAAGACGCGGCTTCAATCCCGTACGCCCGCGTTCCGAAATAGGCATTGTTGAGATACAGCCCCAGTATCTCATCCTTGGTATACCGCCGCTCTATCTGCAGGGAGATGGCGATCTCCTTTACCTTGCGTGTGATCGTCTTCTCAGGCTTGAAGAAGATCATCTTGGCCAGTTGCTGGGTGATGGTGCTTCCCCCCTGCACGAACCCTCCTTCCTTTATGTTTGTCAGGAAGGCGCTGAGTATCCTGACGGGATCTATACCGGCATGTTTGTAGAAACGAGCGTCTTCAACGGCTATAAAGGCATTCTTGACACTCCGCGGAAGCGTGTCGGGTGTAACCATATTCCGCCGTTCGATATAAAACTCCGACAGGAGGACGTTATCGTTGGAATAAATTTCAGAGGACTTGTAGGGGGAATAACTGTTCAGGCTCTGTATGTCGGGAAGGGTGGCGATGCACCAGTAGACGTAGCCCCCTATCAGGCCGACAGCAAGGGTTGCCGTTATGGGCACGCTCCAGAAAAAAACCCGTTTCAGCCGGAGAAGCACCGCCGATACCATGGCATTGCAGCGTTTCGTGAGGGACCAGTGCCTTTTCGGGAAGAGGATATTGTGCACTTCGGAAACGATCGATTCGGGTGCGAGCGGTCCGGGTATCCATCGCGTAGTGGTAAGGGGTGATGGTCCCAAGATGGCCGGGTCGGGTTTGTTCCCCAGAACAATAAGCTCCGTTCCCGTGTTTTTTTGAGAAAGCGCGACCAGAAAATCTATTTCCGCAGCGATATTATTTTTGATGTCCAGAATGATAACCTTCGGAGAATACTCCTCAATCAGAGTTTCGACCTCGAAATGGCTGGCAGCCAGGCGTGCTTCGATCCCTTTGATCCTGAGGGTCTCCGAGATAATCCTCCCCCGTATTTCATTCGGGGAATAGATGAACACAGAGGGAACCATGAGCCGCTATCCCTTTTCCCGCATGGCCATCATGAGCGCCCCCTTCGCGGTTGCGTAGAGGGGCCTCTCGGCGATACGTATATCGGAAATATTGATCGGGAGTCGTACCCCATCGAAGGCCTTCGCGAATTTCTCCCGGGATCCTTTCGGGAGCACCGCGCCCCCGGCAAGGACGATCGGGATGGGCTTGGGAAGGCTGGGCACATTATCGGAAGATCCCAGGGCTTCCTGGAGACTTTGCGCCAGGCTCGAGAAAAGGTCCTCGTAGTATATGTGAAGGGCTGTTTCCACGCGGTTCCTGGGTTTAATGGAAAGATTCAGCTCCTTTTCCTTCACTCCTTTGATCGTTGTCGAGGGCTCTCCCACGGAACTGCCCACCAGCGAATCGATGTAATCTCCTCCCTTCTGAATGCTGTATGAGATGACCGGAATGGAAAGATAGGAAAGACAGACGTTACACATCCCGGCCCCGACGCTGATTCCTATTCCCGTGAATTCGCTGCCGTTCCCGGACAGCTCCGAAATGATCACGGCCATTCCCTCGTTGATGGGTACCGGCGAGTATCCCAGATTTTCGAGATGCATCTTGATGATCGATTTGTGGTACGTGACGGTATTCGGCTTTCCGATCGGCTCGCCGGGTGCGCTGAACCATATCTTTTCTCCCTCCGTGTTCGGTTTTCTGACAAGGTTCTCGATGATGGTTTTGATCACGTCGGCGCTCTCGTGTTCCTTCGGGTTCAATATCCCGTCTTTCATGGGTCTGCGCGTGTTGCCCCGAAATATGTTGGCAAAGTATTCCGAAGAGTTGCCCAGAATGTACAATTTGTTGTTTTTCTCGAAAAACAGGACGGACTTTCCGGCGATGATTTCTTTGGTGGTCTGAGAACTGGGAATGGTAAAAAAGGCGTTCGACTGAATGGTCGTACTGACCTCTCTCCCCCTGTTCTGAGCAACGACAATATTAGCGGTCCCGATATCGATACCGATGGAATCGGTGTGCGCTTGCGGACTCTTGTCCTCGTTCTTGTTGTCCGGTGACACCGGCGAATCGTGGGGCTCTTTCTTGATGGCGGTCATTCTTCTGGTATCCTCCTCCCGCTGATATTCCAACGGCACATCATATAGTGGTGATCGTGACGGTCGTGGACGTACTGCCGTTCCAGCCGAAAACCGGCAGGTATCGCGTTCCATAATCCACGTACCTTAAATCTTCTCGTTCCGGTTCTTGTCTTTAGCAAGAACCATGCAAACAAATCGTGCGCTCCGGGAGAAGATTTTTGAGCGGCCCGGCTCGGTGCGCTGACGCCGCCCGTGAGAAAAGAGCCGTGGTTTTGTCCACACAAGTCATTAGAATCACTTGTATCGTGAGGAAAAAGGAGTGATGAAAGAAAGACCGGGCACAGGAGCTGGCGCGAAACGTTTCGCGCAACCGTGTGGAGAAGGCGGGGAAAGAAGTCGCTTCATGGATGGCTTGAGAGAATCGGTATTCCGAAGTAGTGGGAAAAATGTGTCCGCAAGGGGGAAAAATTGTCACCCGAGGGATGTTGCCGTATGGACGGATCATCGGAGAAATCCGGTGGTGAATTTCATGCTGCCCTCAAAAGATCGCGGTCACGCATCGGGGGCGGTGGGAGCACTCTCTCCCCCCATGATTTCTTTGATTTTTTGAGAGAGATCTTCCAGCGAAAAGGGTTTTTGAATAAAACTGTCAGCCCCTCGATCGAGTATCTCGACCGCCTGGTCATCGATGCCGTATCCACTTGAAAGAAGGACTTTTACATTCGGATTGATTTCCTTGATTCTGTCATAGGTATCACCGCCGCTCATACCCGGCATGACGATGTCAAGAAACACCAGATTGATTCTTTCGCTGTTCTTTTTGTAGACATCAACCGCCTCCATACCGTTCGCGGCCTCAAGCACCGAATAACCCAGAGATTGAAACAGATGAACCCCTGCATCGCGGACCATGTCTTCGTCGTCAACGAGAAGGATTGTTCCGGTTTCCTTTCCCTCAGCATCGTTGGTCTTCATCGATTGTTCACCGAACGCAGTGTTCGAGGCGGGAAGATACACGGAGAAGGTAGTTCCCTGACCCTGTGAGGACCGTACATCAATATACCCGTCATGGTTTTTAATGATGCCGTACACCGAGGCCAGGCCAAGCCCCGTGCTCCTGGCAAGCCCCTTGGTGGAAAAGAAGGGGTGAAAAATGCGGGACAGCGTCTTCTTATCCATACCGCCACCCGTATCGGTCACCTCCATGAGGACATAGTCCCCGGGCCGTGCCTTGAATGAGTCGCTCTCGATACTCGTATGGCTGACATTGGCGGTCTTCAGGTACAGATGTCCACCCCCCGGCATGGCTTCGGCGGCGTTTATCTGGAGATTCAGCAATACCTGTTCAATCTGGCTGCGATCAGCTTTTATCTCAGAGAGATCTTCATTCAAATCTGTATGGACCATGATATCCTTATGGGTCAGACTGAAAACCTCGCAGGTGCCCCGGACGATCGTATTCAGATCCAGGGGCTTGACTTCATATTTTCCTCCGCGCGCGTATCCGAGGAGTTGCTTCGTCAGCCGGGCCCCGCTTTGAGCCGCCTGCTTGATATTTTTGAGGTATCTGTAGCACGCATGATCAGGGTGGGTTTCCAGGGACATGAGAGAGATGTTCCCGGTAATGGTCATGAGCAGATTATTGAAATTATGGGCAATACCCCCTGCCAGTGTGCCGATGGCTTCCATCTTCTGGGCGTGCTGGAGCTGTGACTCGAGTTTTTTCCTCTCGGTTGTATCCGTAATGCTGAGACGTATCCCGACAACCACATCATCCTTATATATGGCGGCGCTATCCGTCAGGCCGATTACCTCGGAGCCGTCTCTTCTCAGGAATCGGTACTCGGCAGGTCCTTGTTTCGTTTTTTGAGGTGTCTGACCGATACGGCTGATCACCTTTTCGCGGTCGTCGGGATGAACCAGATCGGTCAGGAACAATCCGGCGCTCACATCGGCCCGGGAGTAACCGAATGTTTCAAGCCCCATTCTGTTCGTATAGGTAAGACGATGTTCCGTGTCGATCTCGCATACAATGGTGGGCAGGAGGTCGGCCATTTCTCTGAACCGTTTCTCGCTCTGAAGGAGTTCCTCTTCGGCCAGTTTGCGCTCGGTTATGTCATAGGACGTGATCTGGACGCCTTCAACATTCCCGTCTTCATCTTTGACCGGATAAATACTCGATGAAACCCATATCTTGCCTGTGGGAAGATCAAGCAGATCTTCAAAGGTGGCTCCCCGTCCCCGTTCCATCACCTGATTGATACGGTTGATGTGCAGATCGGCTGTTCCGGGGAATATTTCGTGGAGGGATTTTCCCGTGAGATCCTTTTTGGTTCCCCCGAGATTCCGTGCGCCTCTTCTGTTCAAGAGAAGAAGTTTTCCGTCGGTATCGTAGTAAAATACCGCGGCACCGCTGTTTTCAAAAAGAAGCCTGTATTTCTTCTCGTTTTCTCGCAGCGCCTCCTCCGCAAGCCTTCGCTTTGCGGATTCTTCCTCAGACCTGCTGAGTATTCGCTCCAGTTCCTCGTATGTCGGTTTTTCTGCCATGTCTACATAATTCTCCGGATTGTAGATGTCGATGTCCGTTCCATCGGCATCTCGTCTTCACACCATAGCATTGCGTGGGGGAGGGTCTATACCCTGGTATTTTTAGGCATTTACAAAAACCCCATTAAGGGGCGACGGTACAGGGCTCTGTCAGTGAGAGTCGCCACCTATATGGAGAAAGAGAATAAAAATCAAGAGAAATATGGGACGAGGTTCTCTGTTTTGAAGAATGAAGGCATCTGCCGACCGGGCGATACAAAAGGCCGGAACGCCACCGTGCGCACATTATGCCAGGATATCCAGTCTGCTGCCGGGAGGCGGCTCATTCCGAAGTGATTCCGCTGACTCGCGAACAGCTTTTTCGTCCTTCACCGGGATCTTCGCATCCTCTGGCTGATGACGTTCAATGGTTTCCGCCTTTGGAGCGGTCAGCGTGGCCCTGTTGTTCAGTTTCTCTCCTTTGGGCGCGTCTGCCTTATGGTCATCGTCGGCATCTTTCCCTGCTGTCGTGTAAGGGAAAAGGACCCCCGATACGGATGATGTTCCCTGAGTACTTTCCACCATGATTGCGTTCCTCCTGTCGATAAGCCTTGCGCACCGGGGGGCTTTTTGACTCGTCATGGGCTGCGGTGCCGCCCTGTATCACAATGACTGGTATGTCCGTCTCTTATGACCGTACCGAAAGGGGGAACCGCGTGGGCTGTTTATAAAAAAGCCGCTTTCCGGCTGGCAAGCGGCTTTTCCTCTGTTCTACCTCGCAGCCCCGCTGCCATATCCGCAATACGCAGACTTAAACCGGTGGCTTTGCGCCCCATCCTTTCGGAAGGTTTGCCCGTCAGTAAAGAATATTCTATTTGATCTGTGTATCGGCATTTTGTGTCAAACCTTGAGAAAAAAAGGAACGATGTATCGTGTCTTGAATAATGGCCGCATTGCAGCTAGGCAACTCGGGAGAAACATAAGAGATGCTTGGCGGGGTTGGTGTCGCCTTTTGATCGACAAGGAACAAAAAATCAAGGTGTTTCGATCATGAGGATTCTCTTGTGTATGATATGAAACGGGTAAAACAGGAAAGGGTGATTCTGAAATGTCGACGTGACCGTATCCATTGCCGGAGGGGTGTACAACCACCTCCGGCAATTTCATCGGGGATATTACTATCTATCGCAGTAATTTCTTGGGCAGACCTGCCAGAATTTCTTCCGCTTCTTTCATGATGTTCCGGACCATGTCCTCAACCTTCGGCATGTCGGTGATGCGCTGCGCAACCTCGCCGCCGGCCATCATGGCCTTTTCCTTGTCCCCTTCATATACTGCCCTGATTGATTCGTCCTCGTATTCGATCAGCGATGTGTCTTCCGTGGTCGTATCGCTATCGGGTGTCCCGAGAAAAACGCCGGGTGACTTTTTCAGCGTATTTACTGCGTGCTCTTCACTGCGGGCGTTTCTCAACCATCGGGCCGGGCCCACATACCCGCGGGCGACCAGGGTGCCGCGATCTGTGGCGTCCACAACGGCCTGTTTCCAGAGCGGAGGGAAATCGCTTTCCTGGGTCGCGAGAAACCGCGTACCCATCAGCGCTCCATCGCATCCCAGGGCCAGGGTGGCTGCCAGTGTCTTGCCGTCGCCAACCCCCCCCCCGCCAACCACGAGTGTCTTTTCATCCGACACGGCTTCGACGACGGCAGGGAACAGCACCATGGAGTGAAGCGGCTCCCAGTGCGTATGAAAACCTCCTTCATGACCTGAAGCCACGATTATATCAACACCCGCCTTCTTGGCACGGAGAGCGGCCCTGACGGAGGGGACAATATGAATCCAGGTGAATCCCGCTCCCTTGATCATGTCTCCCCAGCCTACCGGGTCACCGGCAGAGGTATAGATTACCTTGAGGGTATTTTTCATATCGGGATTTTCCTCCTGCACCCTGATGGCCGTGTCGATCATGATTTTCGAGTACTCTTTGAGTTCCGCCGATACCATGACGTTCGGGCCGAAGACCCCTTTCTTGTTTTTGACCAGACGGTGGGTCCGCTTCAGAACCGATTCCAGTACCGTGGCCATATCGTCGTCACGGTTCGCCTCTCCGGTATCGCAAAAGGCATTGTAGATAACTGGTTGATTATTCTTGTTAAAGAGACCGCTGGTGGAAAGCAGCCCAAGAACCCCCGCGTTTGCCGCGGCAACGCACAGATTGTTGTTGCTGAATGGCCCCATGCCCGCCTGCATGATAGGATACGTAATGTCGAGTAATTCAGTAAGTCTGGTCTTGATCATACGCCCCTCCTATTTACGTAGTTTTAATAACAATAGCAACGGCATCCGCTGATTGTCAATGAAATTCAAACGGGGTCCCCAGATTCACGGGGGCCGAAAGAGAAAAACAAACAAAAAAATGGTTCCCTCGAGCACAAATCTGCTGCTGGGTGCACGGTGGTTGTATGGAGATATTTTCCCTAGTTGCTTTATTTCAGAGGGAAAGGATATAAAACACTCGATCGAAGGAAAAACATAGAAAAGAGTAACGATATTCTTTTTAACTCTACGGAGCCTGTTGGCAAAGCGCTTGATTTTTTCTTAAGAAAGGCCGATAGACACTCGAACTATTCTCGAAGAAAGGAATCCCATGGACGGTTCTTTGTTTAATTCTCCCCTTTTTACCTGGTTTATCATTCCTCTTCTGATCGCTTTGGCTCGGATTGCAGATGTGACGCTGGGAACGATCCGTATCATCTATATATCACGGGGGATGAAGATGCTTGCCCCCATCTTCGGTTTCTTTGAAATTCTCATCTGGTTGATGGCGATCGGCCAGATCATGCAGAACCTCAGCAATCCCGTCTATTACCTTGCCTATGCGTTCGGTTTCTCCGGTGGAAATCTGGTGGGGATCTTTATCGAGGAACGGCTGGCCGTGGGGAGGGTCATCCTGCGGATCATCACGCAGCGGGATGCCACGCAGCTTGTCGGCCACCTCCGTTCAACGGGATACGGGGTTACCACGGTGGACGCTGAAGGGGCGCAGGGCCCGGTCAAGCTCATATTCACCGTTATCGACCGGGAGAAGATCAAAGCAGTGGTGGACAGTGTACAGACCTACAACCCCCGTGCCTTCTATTCAATTGAAGATGTCCGCTCCGTGAGAGAGGGGATTTTTCCTCCCACGCGGCGGTTCAGTGATCTTCTCGGGTTGAGGAGGAAGGAATAGCTCATGGAATGTTGTCTTTTTAACCATGCCGCTTCGGCAATAAACCGTATCTTCCCCCTGCGAAAGTATGATATCCTTCGGCCCTGAACTATGATTGAAGAAAGGAGGAACTCCCGATGTTTCGTATCAGGCGCATCTATGATGATACGCTTCCCCGCGATCGGGAGGCCGTTGTCCAGGTGCAGGCCATCCTGCGAAGCCAGTTCGCCGCGCTTGACGAAAACGATATAGCCAAGCTCCCACTTCAACTCCGCAATCCCATGAAATATCGCTTCAAGTCGATTCTTTTTGTGGCGGACGGTCTGCGGGGAGATGTGAAGGGGTTTGCCCTCCTCCAGCACGCTCCCGACGTTGGTTTCTGTTATCTCGATTACATCTCCATTGATGTGAAGCGACCGGGGCGCGGCGTAGGTGGCGCCCTGTATGATCGTGTCCGCGAGGAGGCGGCTGCCCTTAGCGAGATAGGCCTTTTTTTTGAGTGCCTCCCCGATGATCCCACACTGTGCAAAAACGAGGCGGAACTGGCGCAGAGCCGTAAACGGCTGCGTTTCTACGAGAGGTACGGGGCGTACCCGATTATCAACACCGCTTACGAGACTCCCTTCAAACCCGGAGACGACTGCCCTCCTTACCTGGTTTTCGACCCTTTGGGACGGGAAATTCACCTCTCCGCGGCGCTTCTCCGGAATGTCGTGCGGGCCATTCTCACACGGAAGTACGGCCCGTCCTGTCCCCCCGGCTACATCGACATCGTTCTCTCATCTATTGCCGACGATCCGGTCCGGGTCCGTCCACCGAAATACACCCGACCTCACTACCCGGAACCTATTCACATCACGCGGTCGATTGAAAAGAGGATCGCCCTGGTTATTAACGACAAACACGAGATCCACCATGTCCATGAGCGGGGGTATGTTGAAGCCCCGGTACGAATCGATCGGATTCTCGAAGGGATTAAGAGCCTCGATATCTTCGAGCGGATGAAACCTCATCATTTTCCAGAGCGGCATATCAAGGCCGTTCATGATTCCCGCTATGTGGAATACTTCAAACGGATGTGTACTCTCATGAAACCGGGAAAGTCCGTTTATCCGTACGTCTTCCCCATTCGTAACAACGCCCGTCCCCCCAAGGAGATGCCCGTACGGGCGGGGTACTACTGTATCGACACCTTCACCCCCCTGAACAAGAACGCCTATCTGGCGGCCAAGCGGGCCGTCGACTGCACCCTGACAGCCGCAAAGGCCATTCTTGAAGGGTACCGTCTCGCCTACGCCTTGGTCCGCCCGCCGGGACACCACGCCGAACGGGGTGCCTTCGGCGGCTTCTGCTATTTCAATTCAGCCGCCGTGGCGGCACACTGCCTCAGCGCCTACGGGAGACTGGCGATCCTCGATATCGACTACCACCACGGAAACGGGACGCAGGAGATATTCTACGAGCGGCCCGACGTTTTGACCATATCGATCCACGGCCATCCCCGCTTCGCCTACCCCTACTTCAACGGTTTCCCCGACGAACGGGGTGAGGGAACGGGGAGAGGGTATAACGTCAATTACGCCCTTCCTGAGAAAGTGAGCGGGGCGGTTTACGAACAGACAGTGGAAAAGGCCCTCAAACGGATCACCCGTTTCAAGCCGCGGTTTCTGATCGTCGCTTTCGGCCTGGACACGGCCCGGGGGGACCCCACGGGAACGTGGAACCTCTCGGCAAAAGAGTTTTACGCGAACGGCCGGAGAATTGGCTCCCTGCATCTCCCCACGATCATCGTCCAGGAAGGAGGGTATCGTACCCGATCGCTGGGAGCCAATGCGTTCCAGTTTTTCCGGGGGCTCTGGGAGGGATGCAACGACCTTGGCCGGAAGACGGAAAATATCCGATCGGCACAGACCTTTGAGAAAGTGTGTTGAGACACCCATATCCCTTGACATGTTTACGGCAATCCAATAGCCTGCGCGGTACGTATTTACTTGAAAGGAGTTTTCATCATGGATTTGAAAGGGAGCAAGACTGAAGCGAATCTCCGTAAGGCATTCGACCAGGAACTGAGATCTTATTTCGAATATATCTACGCCGGGAAGAGGGCGAGCGGCGAGGGGTTCGAGCTGATTGCCGACGTCTTTCACCAGACCGCTCGGAACGAGGCTGAGCACGCCGAGCACGAATATCATTTCCTCGGGAGGGGGGGCGACGTCAGGAAGAGCCTGCAGGCAGCCATCAGGCACGAAGAGGAGGCAACGGCCTTTTACCGGGAGATAGCCGAGACCGCCCGGGAGGAAGGCTTCGAGGAGATCGCCGCCTTCTTCGACCGGATCGGGAAGGTTGAAGAGACCCACCGAACGAAATACGAAGAAATTATAAAGGGTTTTGAAAACGATACACCGCCGGAAGGAAGAACAGTCAGGCACTCAGCCCTCACGATGGCGCAGTTAATGCTCCCCGCCCAAGCCAATCCCGCGGGATTCGTTCATGGCGGCGAGCTTATGAAGCTGATGGACAACGCGGCGGGAGTTACCGCGGCCCGTCACAGCGAGACCAACGTTGTCACTGCTCTGGTGAGTGAACTCAATTTTCTGCATCCCGTCCTTGTGGGATCCCTGGTTATTGTCAAAACGAGGATAACTTTTATCAGTCGGTCTTCCATGGAGGTCCAGGTGGAACTATTCACGGAGAACCTGATGGAATCGAAAAAACGCATCAAGGCTCTCACCGCCTATTATACGATGGTCTCCGTAAACAACCTGGGGCAGCCCCAGCCGGTTCCGCCCCTGATCCTTTACACCGAGGAGGAGCAGAGCCTCTTCGACGAGGGGAAGGCTCGCTACGAGGCCCGGAAGGCGAAAAGAGGGTGAACCCGAGGCCGGTCCTCTTTGAAATTACCAGTTTCCAGCCCATCCGCACCGTGAAGGGATCACAATTAAAAAATCTGTTCGAGTATTGGACCCATGAAACGCCGTGAAGGGTGGATCATGCTAAAATCTCAGACCCATGCGGTACCCGTACGATAGGAACAAAAACAGGGCTCGTTATCGTTATTTCTTGTTTCAGCGGTAGATTCAGGACCACTTAAAAAAGGGGGAATATACTGTTTCGATGAAGAAACATCGGTTTTTTTATGGATGGGTTATTGTTGGGGTATCTTTCCTGAATCTGACAATAATATTCGGTATCTGGTATTCATTTTCCGTCTTCTTTGTTGCTGTGATCAGAGAGTTTGGCTGGAGCAGAGCGGCAACGGCCGGTGTTTTTTCATGTTTCATGCTTGTACACTCCCTTGCGGCGGTTATGGGCGGTTCATTCTTTGATCGTTTCGGGGCGCGTATGGTTATCTCCTTCGGGGGGTGTGTCGTGGCTCTCGGGCTTTTCGCATCCAGCCGAATTACCGAGTTGTGGCAGTTCTATGTGTGGTACGGTATTGTCACCTCTGTGGGTGTCTCCGCTGTTGGCTTTATTGCCCACGGAATAATCCTGCCAAAATGGTTTGACCGGAAGCGCGGGTTGGCGATAGGAATAGCTATGGCCGGGATCGGTTTCGGGATGCAAATACTTGTCCCGTCGACTCAATTCGTCATTGATCATTTCAGTTGGAGAACCGCATACTGCGCTTTGGCAGGTTTTGTTTTGATCACCATCGTGCCTTTAAACCTTTTCTTTCAAAGAAATAATCCTGAAGAGATCGGACAGCATGTCGATGGAGCAAGTGCCGGAGAGGTGGTGAACAATATGTCCCCGGAAGCCGGACGGACAGGGGGGAGTGAGGAAAGCCTGCCAAAAATATGGACGATCCATTCCACTCTCCGCTCAAAACAATTCTGGTTTCTCTTTTTGGCGTTCGTTTTTTCGCCCATAGCGATTCAAGGGACCCTTATCCATCAGGTTGCCAGTGTCGTTGATAAGGGGTTTACCGCTAGCCAGGGGGCTTTTTTCTTTGGACTTGCGGGTATCATGGGATCGGTGGGAAAAATATTTTTTGGATGGCTCTCGGATAAAATCGGCCGCGGGAAGGCGTTTGGCATCGGGCTGGGGTGCGCTTTTCTGGGGGTTGTCAGTCTCATGCAATTGAGACTGAGTTGCCCCTATCTGCTGTACGGGTATGCCATACTGTTCGGCCTCGGATATGGATCGGCTGCTCCCCTTTTTCCATCACGTGCCGCGGATCTCTTTATGGGGCCCCACTTTGGAAAAATACTGGGAGTGATTTCGATTGCGCCGGGTATCGGCGGGGCATTCGGCGTCTGGTTGAGCGGAAAGATTTACGATGTCACGACAAATTATAATGTCTCTTTTATTATTGTGCTGATCTCATTCATCCTCGCGATAATTCTTTTTCAGATGTCGGGAGTGCGCGTTATACGGAATACAGCACCTGCTGAATCGTTGCGGGACTGACCAAAGGGGTGGAGGTGTTCATTTTCACCGGAGTTGAAGACGTGTATTCAATGTGCAACGCAAAGAGGAGGGAGCTATGGCATTTCGACATATCATCTACCAGCCGGGGAAAGTGGCGCGGGTCATCTTCAATCGGCCGGGGAACCTGAACGCCCAAGGCTATCTATTGCTGGAGGAAGTGGACCAGGCTTTCAACATGGTCCTGGCTGATGATGGCTGCGGGGCTGTCGTTCTATCGGGTGCCGGCCGTGCCTTTTGCGCCGGTCACGATCTTGGAACGGAAGAGCAGATGCGGTATTGCGAGGAGCACGGTCTGGCGCGGCCGCAGGAACCGGACATGCGGCGTAAGGTGTCGGATATGTACGAATTCTATCTAAAAAAGACGCTTGCATGGCGTAACTTTTCCAAACCCACCGTTGCCATGGTCCACGGGTACTGCATATACGCCGGATGGATGCTTGCCGCGGCAATGGATGTTGTCTTTGCCGCAGAAGACGCTCTCTTTCTCCCGGGCATGGTAGAGTATTTTTCAGCTCCCTGGGATCTCGGACCGCGGAAAGCAAAGGAGATTCTTTTGGAACACCGGTTTGTCACGGCAGAGGAGGCTCTTACCTGTGGCTTTGTCAACCGGATCTTCCCATCTGACCGCTTGGAAAAGGAAACGCTGGCCTATGCGAGCCGGGTGGCGGACAATTATCGTGCCGCTCCCGCGTGGACGGGGACGATCAAGGCTGCCATCAATCATATGGAAGACGCCATGGGGTTTACCTCCGAGGTTGAAGCCGCTTACAACAGCTTCTGCCTCATGTACAGCTTGGGTGCTCATTCGGCGGCACCTCCCGACAAGGGAGGGTTCGCCCGCACCGATGTGGCCCGCAGGAACTTCGAGCTTTCCAAGCCGTGGTTGATCAATCAGGGGCTCTGCGGAGATTACAATTCGGGCGATTGAAGGGGTTTCCATGCCCGAAATGGATCTGGTTGACAAGAAATATTATATTCAATTCCTGAAAAGTCTGGAGAGGAAGCGATGATAGCTTCTATTGAAACTCTTTCCGCGGGGAATCTTTCCGGTGTTTTTTTCGATATCGACGGGACCTTCACGGCACGGGGAAAGATCCATGCAGAGGCCTTTTCAGCGCTGTGGGCGATGAGACAGGCGGGGCTCCGTGTCGTCCCCATTACCGGCCGCCCCGCCGGATGGTGCGACCACATCGCGAGGATGTGGCCGGTCGACGGGGTGGTGGGCGAGAACGGGGCTTTTTATTTCTGGTACGATGCAGGGGAGGGTAGACTTCAAAAACGGTTTCTGGATACCGATGAGGAACGGAGGGCAAAGGGGTGGCGCCTGATGTCGGTGAGAGACGAAATTCTTTCCTCTGTTCAAGGGACCGCCGTAGCGAGTGATCAGGCCTACCGGGAAACTGACCTGGCCATAGATTACTGCGAAGATGTTGACCCCCTTGGGGTGGATGATGTTGAGAGGATATGCTCTATATTCAAGAAACACGGAGCGGTCTGCAAGGTGTCATCTATTCACGTCAATGGATGGTTCGGGGAATATGACAAACTGAAGATGACGAAGATCTTCGCGAAGGAGCGGTGGGGGATTGACCTGGACGATGTAAAAGACAGGTATCTCTTCTGCGGCGACTCTCCCAACGACGAACCGATGTTTCGGTACTTCCCCATTTCTGTGGGGGTCAGGAACGTCCTTGCCTTTGCCGACCGCATGCAATGTCTCCCGGCATATGTCACGCGCGGGGAAGAGGGGGACGGGTTCGCTGAGATGGTGGATATCATCACCCGCCGCTGATGGAGCCATTGCGGCCCAAGTGCGCAGCGAAGGGCGTTAGTAAACCGCCTGCGTGGTCTCCGCGCTGAATATGTGCAGGTGGTCGAGGTTGATGGCGAGTTTCAGTTTTTCTCCCACCCGTATGATGCGCCTCCCCTCGCTTTTGGCAGTGAGCCGCACCCCGTTAAAATTCATGTGCATGTTTGTTTCCCCGCCGAGGGGTTCAACGACTTCGACCAGGCCTTCGATTTTCCATTCCTCGGGAAAGCCGTTTTGCCCATTGTCGATTTTGAAATCTTCCGTCCTGATACCCATGGTAATATCCATCCCGTCGCTGAGATGCACCCCCTCCTTGTGCGGCACGGGCAGTTTCAGCTTCCCGTCAAAATCAATTGTGAAGCCGGTCTCTTCACGGAGTATTCGCGCAGGGATTAGATTCATGGGGGGGCTCCCGATAAAGCCCGCCACAAAGGTGTTTGCAGGCTGCTGAAACACCTCGATGGGTTCGCCGACCTGCTCGATATATCCGTCGCGCATGACGACGATCCTGTCGGCGAGTGTCATTGCCTCCACCTGGTCATGGGTGACGTATATGATGGTCGCGTGCACTTTCTGGTGCAGCAGCTTTATCTCTGTTCTCATCTGTGTGCGGAGCTTGGCGTCAAGGTTTGAAAGGGGTTCGTCGAAGAGAAAGATGGAGGGTTTCCGGACCATGGCCCTTCCCATGGCGACCCTCTGGCGCTGGCCGCCGGATAGTTGGTGAGGTTTCCTGGACAGAAACTCGGAGATCTCAAGTATCTCGGCGACCTCAGCGACGCGTGCTTCAATCTCTTCCTTAGGCGTTTTGTTGAGTTTCAGGCCGAAAGACATGTTGGAGAAGACGTTCATGTGCGGATAGAGGGCATAGTTCTGGAAGACCATGGCGATACCTCTGTCCTTGGGGGCGACATCGTTGATAAGGCGTCCGCCTATGTATATCTCGCCGGAGGTGATCTTTTCCAGTCCCGCAATCATGCGCAGTATCGTTGATTTACCGCATCCCGAAGGTCCAACGAGAACGATAAATTCGTTATCCTCGATATCCAGATCAACGCTGTGAACAACCTCAAGTTTCCCGAATATTTTGACAACGTTTCGTAGGGATACATTCGCCATTGGAAACCCCTGGTTCATTGTTATTCCGGTTGAACACCGACGGCAGGCTCAAAGCGGCCCGCTCAAGTGCGCACAATCTACTCCTATTCTTCTGAAATTGCAACGGAGGGTTGGGCCGGGCGGTGCCGCATGCCCCGAAACCTTTATCAACAATAAGGGGTTCCGGGTATGGGGAATATATTTCTTGACTCAGTATGCATAAGGAATTACACTCACTCGCATTTCAAAATGCGGCGAAGAGAGTCGAGGCAAGTTTATGATATCACGGATAATATGATCTCTAACCATGGAGGGTACGAACATGAAAACACGTAGGATGATTATGGTGGCTGCAATGATAGTTTTTACGCTCTTTATTGCCGGTCAGGTCATGGCTGAACCCATTACCATTAACTGGTGGCACTCGATGAAAGGACCCCGCGGCCAGGTTGTCGATACCATGATAAAAGCATTTAATGATTCCCAGTCCGATTACGTAGTTGTAGGATCATATAAGGGGAATTACGATGAGACGGTAAATGCAGGTGTGGCTGCGTACCGGGCGAAGAAACAGCCTCACATCCTCCAGTCTTTTGAGGTAGGCACCCAGACCATGATGCTCTCCGGCGCTATCTACCCCGTCTACAAACTGATGAAAGAGCAGGGATACGACATCGACTGGAAGGGGTATCTCCAGCCGGTCCTTTCCTACTACATGAACGCGAACGGTGATCTGATGTCCATGCCTTTCAATTCATCCACCCCTGTCATGTACTACAACGTCGATCTCTTCAAAAAGGCCGGCATCCCCATGCTTGATAAAGAAACACCTGTGACATGGGACGAACTGGGTGAGATCGGGACAAAACTCATAAAGTCCGGTGTATCCGGCGGGCTGACATGCGGTTGGCAGTCGTGGACCCAGGTGGAAAACTACAGCGCCATGCACAATATCCCTTTTGCCTCGAAGGCGAACGGGTACGAAGGTCTTGATTGCGAGCTCCTTATCAACAATCCCAAGGTAGTGGCCCATATAGCCATGCTGAAAGAGTGGATGAAGGATGGACGTTTCTTCTACGGCGGCCAGAAGTTTCAGGGACCCACGGCCGAGTTTCTCGCTCAGAACGCTGCTATCTATATCGACTCCATCAGCGCTATCGCAAAGCTTCAGAAGTCGGCCAAAGATTTCAAGTGGGACGTCGCGCCGATGCCCGTGGAATCCTGGATGAAGAAGCCCCAGAACAGCATCATCGGCGGGGCTTCTTTGTGGGTGTTCAAGGGTCACAATAAGAAGGATTACAAGGGAGTGGCGGCATTCCTGAAGCATCTGAGCCGACAGGATATGCAGATATACTGGCACAAGGAAACCGGATATTTCCCGATTACCCTTGCCGCCTATGAGCAGTTGAAGAAAGATGGGTATTACAGGGAATTCCCCTACCAGGAAGTTGGAATCAAGCAGCTGACGCGCCGGGAACCGACAAAGGTTTCACGCGGTCTGCGCCTCGGGTATTTCATCCAGATCCGTAATATAATCAATGAAGAGCTGGAGCTTGTCTGGAACGATACCAAGACGGCCCAGGAGGCATTGGACAGCGCAGTTAAACGGAGCAACCAGCAACTCCGGGAATTTGAGAAAATCTATAAATAGGAAGCAGCTTTAATAATCCGGCACGGGCAACGCCTCCCCTGATTACGAGGGGAAGCGTTCTCCGTGCCGGCAGCGAACTCATGATAAAAAGATCCATCTTTTCCTCGAAGACACTTCCATACCTGCTCATACTGCCGCAGATCGTGGTGACACTCACCTTTTTCTACTGGCCGGCTGCGCAGGGCCTCATGCAGTCGGTCATGAGAAGCGATCCCTTCGGCCAGCACAGCACCTTCATCTGGTTCGCAAATTTTACAGCGCTCTTCAAAGATCCACTCTATCTGAAATCTATTGCAACGACCGTCTTCTTCAGCGTGTGTGTGGCGGCCTCATCCATCTCCATCGGCCTTTTTATCGCTACCATGGCAAACCGGGCTCTGAAAGCAAAGGCCGTTGTTAGAACCGCGCTGATCTGGCCCTATGCCGTAGCCCCTGCAATTTCGGGGATCCTGTGGCTTTTCCTCCTTCATCCTTCTTACGGTATCGTGGCTCTCGGGATCAAACGGTGGTTTGGTGTGGACTGGAATCCCGTGTTACGGGGTTCAGATGCGATGGTGATGATAATCATGGCAAGCGCCTGGAAGGAGATCAGTTATAATTTCGTCTTTTTTATTGCCGGTCTGCAGGCGATCCCCAAATCTCTCATCGAGGCGGCGGCGATAGATGGTGCGAGTCCCTTCAGGCGTTTCTGGACCATTACGGTTCCCCTCCTGTCGCCGACCCTCTTTTTCGTGACGGTTATGAATATCATATATGCCTTTTTCGATACCTTTGGTGTTGTTCATGTCATGACGCAGGGAGGACCGGGCGGGGCCACAAATACACTGGTCTACAAGGTGTATCAAGACGGATTCATCGGCCTGAATATGGGAGGATCCGCCGCTCAGTCCGTGGTGCTGATGACCCTTATTATCGTGATTACCGTCGTACAGTTCAAATACGTGGAACAAAAGGTGCAATATACGGGATGATGATCAATGGTTGAAAAGACGCCGATTCTGGATACGCTTACCTATGTGTTTCTGATTGCGGGAATCATCATTGTCGGTTTTCCCATTATCTACGCCGTTATCGCCGCGACCCTTCCCATTGAGGACGTTTCAAGAGTTCCCATGCCGCTCATCCCCGGCGATCAATTCTGGGTGAACATCAGGGAGGCTTGGGTGAGAGGCGACCTGGGAAATCACCTCTTGAACTCCTTCATTATGGCGTCAGGAATCACCCTAGGTAAAATAGTCGTCTCCCTGCTGGGGGCCTTCTCCATTGTTTATTTCGATTATCGCTTCAGAACAGTGGTCTTTGTTTCCGTATTCTGCACGCTCATGCTCCCGGTGGAGGTTCGAATTCTTCCCACCTATGAAATGGCGGCGAACCTCCTGGGCCCTTTACAGGAATTGTGGCGATTTCTGCATCTTGACGGCATCGTCTCGTGGATTGCGGGTCACGAAATCGAGCTGACCCTGGAGTGGAGCATCCTGGACAGTTACACAGGGCTGATCATGCCTCTCATCGCCTCGGCGACCTGCACCTTTCTCTTCAGGCAGTTTTTCCTCACCATCCCCGAAGAGCTCTGCGAGGCGGCCAAGATGGACGGGGCTTCGGCCATGACCTTTTTCAGGAAGATTCTCATCCCCCTCTCCAAGACAAACATTGCCGCCCTCGTCGTTATTGAATTCGTCTATGGGTGGAACCAGTATCTCTGGCCCCTGTTGATTACCACGAAACCCCAGATGATGACGGCGGTCATAGGTCTTCAGCACCTGATTCCCGCTGCGGACGATCTCCCTTACTGGAATGTGGCCCTTGCCGGTTCCCTGCTGGTTATGTTGCCGCCGGTCCTGGTTGTTCTCTTCATGCAGAGGTGGTTTGTGAAGGGGCTTGTTGAGAGAGAAAAATAGCCCGTCTCTCTTCTTTTTTCCTGAGACAGTGCCCTGTCCGTTCGGCTATCACATGTGCTTTTCTTCCGTGCTTCCTATACCATGTCTGATTCCGGAGCAGATATGACAGGCCATAGTGCGAGTGTCTCCGCTGTCTGAGCATCCACTGTGGCGAGCCGTTGCCTCTATGGGGTGAGTAGATGGGATTGATCAATCTCTTAATCAGGGACCCGCTGACCTTTGCTCTGATAGCGGTGCCCCTCTTATATTCGGTTATTCTGCATGAGCTGGCCCACGGATGGGTCGCCTGGCGGATGGGGGATCCCACGGCTAGGATGATGGGGCGGTTGAGTCTCAACCCGCTGAGACACCTCGACCCGGTGGGAACGCTGATGCTCTTTTTTGTCGGATTCGGATGGGCCCGCCCCGTCCCGGTCAATTTCGGGAATCTCAGCGTGGGTCGCGGGGGATTTATCCTGATTTCATCCGCCGGCATTATCGTCAACACCATCCTCGCCTTCTTTTCCATTTTGCTTCTCAGGCTGCTCGCGCCCGCCGAACAGAGCATCGCCGGAACGGCCCTTTACTTCATGGCCCAGATTAATGTAATCCTGGCAGCCCTGAATCTGATCCCGATCCCGCCCCTTGACGGCTCCAGGATCCTGATGGGATTTCTTCCCGAGCAGATGGGGCAGTATCTTGCCCGCCTCGAACCATACGGTTTTTTCATTATCATCGGCCTCTTCTTTTTCGGATTCCTCCATCCCCTTGTCGATTTCTTCCGCTGGATCATCCTGTCGATCATCACCGTCCTCCTCTTCTGATACAGCGGCCGGCTATTGCGGCCTTGCGAGAGCGCACCCTTTAAGTTATACTCCTCGTCAATCGCGATCACACAACAATTGCCCGTTTTGAAGGAGGAAGATTATGGAGAGAAAAGCGTTGATTGACATGTTGAACAGGGACCTCACCGACGAACACGCCGCGGTGGTTCGATACCTGATTCACAGCTATCAGGAGGGGGAGGACACGCCGGTCGGGGCTGGTCTTCTCTCGCGCTGCCGCGAGGAAATGTGGCATATGCACTGGCTGGGGATGATTATCGGCGAGTTGGGCGGAGAGCCGGACTTTTCGATCGGCCCTTATCCTTTTGATCCCACCAGCCGGGAAACCATGTTGCAATCCTACATAAAATATGAGGGGAACCTGATACCCCATTACAACGCCGAGGCGGAGAAGGTCGATGATCCCCATATCCGGCGCGTTTTGAGGCGCGAGGCGTGGGAATCGGCTATTCACGCCCTGCGGTTCCAGCGGCTTATTGAGAAGCTCTCCCCCGAGGAGAGAAATGCCCTTCCGGAAGGGGATCACGAAATGCCTGCCTCCTTCGTGGAAAAGCTGCAGGATGAGCTTTTGAAGAAATACACGGAGATGCTTCAGCACATCCGGACCTCATGGGTATTCCAGAACGAGAATACGGCGGGATGGCGGATCATGGACCAGGCCATGGAGAAGATGAAACACCTCGCCATCTTTGCCGAGGCCCTCGCCGAAGACGGGGCCGCTCTCAACTTCAAGGCAGGTTCCATCAATATGAGCCGGGCCGTCGGAGAGGCCTTCCAGAAGGCCGTCGCCGATCTCCAGGCGGGAGGCGAACGGTACCGCGCATTCCAGAAGGATAAGGAACTCTTGAAGCACTCCGGGATCGTCCTGAAAATGGACCTGGCGGTTCAACAGATGGACTATCAGAAGGAAGAGATCACGGATTGGATGAAGAAATAGGCGCCCTTCCTTTGGACATCGGGGAATCGCCTGCCCGATCAGGCTACCTTGCGGAATGCGGGGAAGACAAAGAAGAAGCCCGCCGCGAAGAGACAGAGCAGAATCCCCGCAATCCCCAGGGAATCGGCGGTCCCTATTTTTTCAGCGAGGGCTCCGAAAGGGACGGCGCTGAGGGGCATGATTCCGAAGGTCATCATGGCCATGCTCACGACCCGCCCGCGCATTTCGCGGGATGAGTAGGACTGCATGAGGGTCATGTTGAGGGACATGAAGACGGCGCTCAGAAACCCGACGGACAGGAGGGCGGGGAGGGCCGTTTCATAGGATGTACACCGGGAAAACAGAATCAGAACAACCCCCCATATGAAGGCGTTGGCCACCAGGAAGGTGCCGCGCCGTTTCAGATGATCGAGCGAGGCAAGGCCCATGGCGCCGATCAGGGAGCCCACGCCGATACACGCCATGAGGAGTCCCAACCCGTCCGAATGGATGTTGAGAACCTCCCTTCCCCATGCCGGCAGGAGAGCCAGATAAGGAAATCCGAAGAGGGCCGGCACAAGGCTCATGACCACCAGTCCGAGGAGTATGGGATCTCGAGCCGCGTATTGAAATCCTTCACGAATGTCGCCGGCGATTCCCACACCGCTTCTGTTGCCCGATTGGGTCCGGCCCTGTTTGATCAGGGCCGTGCTGAGGGCTGACAGGGCGTGAATGAGGGCGATCAGGTAGAATGTCCCCGCTGTTTCCAGATAGATGATGAGCACCCCGGCCAGGGCCGGTCCCACGACCCGCGTCATGTTCATACCCGCGCTGCTCAGGGAGATGGCGTTCATGAGTGTTTTCCCGGGCACGATATCGGAGATGATCGATTGCCGGCTGGGCATATTGAAGGCTGCCAGGGTGCCGTTGCCGAGCCCGATCACCAGAAGATGCCAGAATCGGATCAGGCCCGTCATGTCCAGTATCGCCAGAAGCAGGGTGAGGATCGCGTTCCCGCTTTGACTCACAAGGATGATGTTCCTGCGGGGGATGCGATCCGCGAGGGCTCCTCCGAGCATGGAGACGAAGGTCAGGGGCAGGGCGAAAGACATCATGACCAGGGCGAGGGCGAAGGGGGAATCATCGGTGAGGCGGAGGACAAGCCACCCGCGGGTTACCTGCTGCATCCCCACCGCCATAAAGGAAAAAAAGGTCCCCAGCCACAGCCAGCGATAGTCCCGGTACCGGAACGACTGAAAGGCCGAAGGAAACCTGCGACGGGGCACAGGCTGGGACGGATCGTCTTCAGGATGACATGGTTTGTTCTGATCTGTTCGGGAATCCGTCATGATAGTGAAGCCGCCGGAGGCGCCGAGTGCTCAGAGCAGTGGGGACAGCCTCATCTGCTGGTTTTATCCTGATCCGCCGCGCCTGATCAGCTCTTTTTCTCTTTCAGGAGGATCTTCGCCTGGATGAAAATTCCCAGCAGGGCTAGGACGACGGCGATGACTGTTTCCAGCGTCGGCGCCAGGATGAATGACTTGGTGACGATAAAACCCCCTGCCACGGACGAGAGGAGGATGAGCGCCCAGTCGAAGAGGAGAAAGAGGATCACCGCTCCCACGATCCCGCCCCCGATATAGGTGATCCAGAACATCTCCTGGGAAACCAGCCCGAAGGAAGTCACGATCGTGTAGGCGATATACGACCCCGCCAGGAAGCCCGCCACGAAGATGGCGAAGCCCTGCAGGAAAAGGGCGATCACCACACCGATGACCCCGATGATGACCCCCACCGACAGAGACATGATGAGCGAATCCGTGCCCAGAAAATGATCGGCCAGGGTAAAACCGGTAATGAAACCGATGGCGCCCACGAAAAACCAGAAAAATTTCCTTCCTCCCACCAGCAGAAGGATGCCGATGGCGGCATAGAGCAGCGGCGTTGTTGCTGTCATCATGTGAGCCTCTCCCCTCGCTTTTGTTTTCTTGAACCCGGCATCCCCGTTGGCCGGGACATCTTCATCTGCGCTCCCGACCTGCCGGTTCCTCAACGATTGGTGCTACCCGTTCTTCTTCCCCTCGCGGTCCCTGAGCGCCTCATACACCTTCTCATGGGCGGGGACGGGTATCTTCAGCTTCCCGGCCTCGTTCACGATGAATCCGGCAAAGGTTTCGATCTCCGTTCGGTTCCCCTGTTCGAAGTCTCTCTGGTACGAGGTCTTGGTCTCATAGGGAAACCCGCGGACCTTCTGGATGGTTTCCTCTTTAATTCCGGCGGGGAATGCGACCCCGTGCGCGTCGGCAAGGGCCATGAGTTCGTCGATGAGGGTTCCCATCAGTTCCATTCCTTCGCCGTCCTCAAGGATTTCGCCGAAGGACCTGTTGCGGAAGGTCGTCGCGTTTCCCACGGGGGAGACGAAAAGATATTTTTCCCATGCGATATTTTTGATATCGCTCCGATATGCGGCGTCTATCTCCGCCTTGCGGAAAAGGTCCTCAACCCGCTTGCCGTCTGGATCCTCCTTTCCTTCCACCCCGAAGAACATCTTGCACGAACCGCCCACCTGCCGGATGCTTCCCGGGCCGGTCAGCAGCGAGGATATATAGACGCATCCGTTCCAGATTCTTCCCTTCGGGAGGACGGATGTGAGCTTTTCAACATTATCCACCCCGTTCAGGAGGGAGATGACGATGGTGTGTTCCCCGATGGCGGGGATGAGGAGCTTCGCGCTCTCCGTGAGGCTGTATCCTTTGACGCACATGAGGACGATATCAAAGGGACCGCTTTTTGACGGATCATCCGTCGCCAGAGCGGGACGGGCCGTGAAATTTCCCTGAGCGGCGCTCTCCACCCGCAGCCCGTGAGCCTGTATCGCTTTCAGATGATCACCCCTCGCTATGAAGACGATCTCAACGTCGGCATCCCCCCCATATCGCTGCGCCAGCAGGCCTCCGTAATAGCCTCCCACGCCTCCAATCCCCATGATTGCTATTTTCATGCTGTCTCTCCCCGTGTTTGTCAGGTGGTTGCTTCCTATCTGCTCCATATCTCGTGACATTCATGGAGCGGAATGTCAAGAAAAAGATATCGCACGCCGGGCGCTATTTGCGCAAGAACCACAGGATCAGCGAGATGATGCCGCTGATCACGATCATGGTGGTGATCGGGAAATACACCTTCAGGTTCGGTCTGCTGATCGTGATATCACCGGGGAGGCGCCCCAAGGGGAGGCTTCCCAGCCACGGCCAGAGGATGCCTCCGATGATCAGTATGAGACCGGCGATGATGAGAAACTTCTGCATGTTGTTTCCCTCGTACCGGAACGCTCCTTGAATCTCCCTATATCCCGGCGGGCGATGAATGTCAAAAGGACATCGCTTCGAAAGGCCGGATTGCCCGTATCTCGCAGCCGGGATGTTCCCTGGAGATAGTTCTGATAAATCCCTTCATGTCCTGGAAAGGGATGAGGCGCACCTGTCCGTCTTTACGCAGAGGGGCGGAGAAGTCGTCGTAGTGAAAGGGGATGATGACCCGGGGTCGCGCGATCCGCGGGAGGCGGGCGCAGTATCCCGGATTCTTCCCCCATCCGGGTACGGCCATGAAGAGGATGTCACAGCGGTGGCCCTCGATCTCCGATTCGATGTAGTTGGCGCTTCCCGCGTGCATGAGGGTAACCCCTCCCATCTCCAGTTTCAGGATAAAGGTCTCCCCGACCCGGTAATCGGATGCCCGCATGGGTACATGGCAGGCCGGGCTTATTTCGCCCGCGTAGGGGACCCTTCCGAACAGAAGCGGAACATGTCGCGACCGGATCATGGTCACCGCCGCGTCGCGGGAGAGTTCGATCCGTTCGCCTCCTGCGCATACGGTGACGACCTCCGGCCTGCCGTGAAGGGCCATCAGCGTCTCAAGACTGCGACTCCCGATTACCCGGCACCCGAGACGCCGTTCCAGAAAGGGGATGTCCATGACGTGATCGATATGGGTGTGCCCCGCCAGGACCGCCTCCACCGTGCCCGGAAGTTTCGCCAGATACCGGTCTATCGCGTCCATCCGGGGTTCAGGGCGGCCAAAGACGCATGCGAATTTTCCCGGTCTCGAATGGTAGGGGTCTATGAGAACGATCCTCTCGCCTTCGATGATTTCAAGCCCGGCGGCCCCGGTCCAGCGAACGGTTACCATGATTTTCGCTCCATACCTGTTCCTCCCCTGTCGGCCATCAGGAAAAAGGGGGCGTGGTTCGAGGTGAAGACGGGGGGATCTCTGAGGATGATCTCCCGGACCGCGGGGTTCTTTCTGAACTCGCCATCCAGAAACCGCCTGACCCGTCCGCGGTCCCATCCGCCGGGATGGCGAAACTGCCGGTAGAGGGTGAGATCGCCGTGGTAGAACTCTTGTGTGTCCAGCCCCGCCGCGTCCGGGCCGTAGGCGGGCATGTTGAAGAGGGCGATGTTCATGTAGTCTATGTGCTCATGGTTTTGTATGACATACTCCAGGGTCCTTTTCGCCTCCCGCTCTGTTTCCGCAGGCGTTCCGAAGAGAAGATAGACGTAGGTGCCGATGCCGGCCTCCTTCAAAATCTTGAGGGCCGAAGACGCCTCTTCCAGATCGATTCCCTTGTCGAGGGAGTCGAGAACCCCCTGGTCCCCCGACTCCAGGCCGATCTTCAGCATGACGCACCCCGAGCGCTTCAGCTTTCTGCAGAAGGAGGGATCACTGAGGTGCCGGGTGATCCGGGCGAATCCGTACCAGGGGATACCGGGAGGATGATCCGCCAGCGCCGCGAGGAGGGCGGGGCTCATGGCGTTGTCGAGAAAGTGGATAAGACGAGGATTCTCGCTCAGGACGAGTCGATCTATCTCCGAGAGGATCATGGGCGCCGTGAGAGTCGAGTACGCGTTCCCCTCGGCCTTCTCCGGGCAGAAGGTGCATCGCCCCCACCAGCAGCCCTTCGACGCGCTGTAGGGGAGGACGAGGCCCGGCGACAGGTAGGGAAGAGTGCGAAAAGGGGTGTAATCGAGAGCGACACGGCTGTCCGGAGGGGTCATGCCCGCCATCGCAAGAAGGGGGCCCTCTCCGGGACCCGCGACCATGTCATCCACAAGGCCGTCGAAAGGGTTCGCCCATTCGGGGTTGCTGAGCCACGATGTCACGAGACCTCCCCCCAGGACATATCGCGCCTTCGGGCAGAGTTTCCGCGCCAGGCCGATCAGGGAGAAGGCCGGGAGGGCCTGGCTCAGATAGTTAAGGGAGATCCCTACAAGGGAGGGCTCCCCGTCCTCGAAAAGAGCTGTCAGCCGCTCCATGAAATACGGATAGAATGGATTTGTCTCCGGCTGTTCGGCCGCTTCGATAAGATCGGCGCTGCGGAGGGGGGAGCGGGAGGGATCCTCGTAGTTCGCGAGGCCGATCCGCGCGCCCCGGGAGCGCCCCGCCTCGTCCAGGACACGGCTGATCTCTCTCACGGACCGGCTGTAGCGGTCTTTCCACTGGTAGAGGTTTATGCCCCGGAGTGCCGACAGATTGGAGGCCCGGTTCCGAACGGCCCGTTTCGACCATGTGCCCTTCGGTTCGCCGGGATGATCGAGAAGGTGCAGCAGGCCTTCGAGATTGGCATCGAGCACCCGGCAATTGACGCCATGGCTCTTCAGCGTTCCCAGGAGACGGGCGATTCCGGCCGGGGCTTCGCAGGGTCGAACGACGGGGGGATTGATGAGGAGCATGGTGCCGGTGTTCACTGGTCAAATATCCTCAGTCACCATTCTCCGCACGCTGTGAATATCCCCCGGCGCGTCCCGCAAGACGGTTGTAGATCCAGGCAAAGATCGCCCCCCCGATCGCGCCGTCCGCCAGCGCCCAGGCGAGGCCGATGAAGCTGCCGATCGGAGACAGTGTGTACCCCCGGTACACCTTTCCGATAAAGGTGGAATCGCCCGTGGCCCCGTCGAAGGCGATGATCCACCAGGTCAGAAGAAAGAGACCGAACCCCCATATGAGGGCACAGGTCAGGGAGAAGGCCTTTATATCGAGTTTCATGGTGACACCTCCCGTGTCGTTCTGTCTGAGAGAATCCAAAGGGCCGGCACGTAACGGGAACCAAGACAGGAAGAGCGTCATGGGTTGCCGTCACGGGCGGCCATTGAGCGCTCCGGCCATATCGCTCAGGAGCGCACGGGAAAAACGATTCATGGCGGCGCTCATGCCCCGTGCAAAGTCGAGGGGTTGAGGACGGTTGATCGGCTCGGCGATCCGGTACGTTTTCTGCAGAATCACTTCCGAAGACCCGGCCGTGCCGCTCACGTTTACCAGGGTCATGCTGATCGCCAGCATTGCCAATGGATTTTCCTGATCGTCCCGCTGGAGGAACTCTTCAACCTGGCCGGTCAGTATATAATCAGCTTCGCCCGACTCGCCGGGAGAGAGGACGGCCCTGAAAAGACCGGCCGACCGGATGTCCCGCAGAAGAAGCCCCTGCACCATATCCGCCGGAGGCGCGTGCCAGCGATGGTATCGGTAGGTATCCCGGATAAAAGGCCCAGACCGGTAGAGCATATCCCGCCCTGCAGGGTCCAGAAGAGATTCCAGGCGTTCCAGCCGGAGAACGCTCTCGGCCGGGGCCGGAGAGACCGGGCCAGGGGGGGAGTACTCCAGGGTATAATAGGTTGTGGCGATGGGAGCCCGGGCGCCGTTGAGGCAGCCCGACAGCACAAGAACCGCCGCTAGGACGATCACGTATCGTGTCTTTGTCATTCCTTGTCCTCCTGCCTGCCGGTCCCATGAGGGAGGTAGGGATTGCTGAAAATCAGATCCGACGGGTTGTTTCGGAGCCTCTCCAGAATCTCGTCCAGTTGTTCCGAGTTCCGGCGAAGGGAGCGCAGCAGATCCTCCGCCTGGGCAGCCACCCGCCGGCTGCGGCGGTCCATGTTGTCGGCAAGCCGTCCCGCCGTGTCGGTCATGTCGGCGAGTTTCATGGCGCGAATTTCTCCGCCGATGGTGTCGATCAGCTGCCGTGCTTCGATGAGGCTTGCTCTTGTCTCCGCAAGAACCTGATCGATACGCCCGTCCGCCATGAGGGTGGCCGCTTCTTTCGTGACGCGGTCCAGTGAGGCGGTGGCGGCCTCAATGTTCTGAAGGATCTGTGCCAGGCGGGGATTGCTGAAAAACCGTTCCATCGATTCGGCCGCCCCCTTGAGACGGTCCGAAATTCCGGCAAAATCAAGGAGCTGTATCCGCTCATAGAGATCGGACATGCCCGCCATGATCTGCTTGATTTCCGACGGACGGGAGGGAATGACGGGGTGATCCGTTTTGAACGGCATGTCCGGTCCCAGAAGGGTCTCGTCCCCCGCCCTTCGATCCAGTTCGATAAAGACGATTCCCGTAATCCCCGCCGATTTCAGCTGGGCCACCACGTCTTCGTGGATCTTTCCCCTGTGTTCCTGGAGTTTGATCACCACCTCGACCAGCCGGTTGTCCGGGGCGACCCTGATCTTCATGACCCGGCCGGTGTCGACGCCCCGGTACTTCACGCTCGAATCCAGTTGAAGCCCCTGAACGGATTCGTCAAAATAGGTCGCGTACACGACACCTTTTTCAAAATAGTTTGCCGCCCCCACCCATATGATAAATACGACACCGATCAGGGTCCCTATGGTGACGAACAGGCCTAGCCTGAAATTTGATGCTTTCCTAGTCATGCCCCTCTCTCCGGTATGTTACGGGTGTCTTGTTTTTCTGCGGTTGAAGAAGTCATACACCCGGTGATCGTCCTCACATTCACGAAGCGCCAGCGGCGACCCTTCCGCTATGATCCCCTGTTCCTCACCATCCAGCATGATCACCCGGTCGGCAACGGCGAAGACCAGGTTCAGGTCGTGTGTTACGATAATGATCGTTGCCCGCATATCACGGTTCATGCGTTGGATCAATTCGTACAGCTCCGCCGCGGTAACCGGGTCGAGACCGGCGGACGGTTCATCGAAGAAAAGGATGGTGGGGTCCATGGCCATGGCCCGGGCGAATCCCGCCCTCTTCTTCATACCCCCCGAGAGCTCGGAAGGTTGATGGTTTTCGTAACCGGCCAGATGAACCATGCCGAGCTTCATCTTGACGATCCGGCTGATAAATTCCGGCTCCAGGTCGGTATGCTCTTTCAGAGGCAGGGAGATATTCTCCGCCAGCGTCATCGACCCGATCAGGGCGTCCGATTGAAACAGAACGCCGATGCCCAGCCGCTGCCGATTCAGGGATTCTTCGGAGACGGACATGATATCCACACCGTTGATCACCACCCGCCCCTGTCTGGTCCGATAGAGACCGATCATGTACTTCAGGAGCGTTGATTTTCCGCAGCCGCTGCCGCCCACGATGGCCAGGAGTTCCCCCCGGGCGACCCGGAAACTGACGTCCCTCAGGATCACGTTTTCACCGTAAGCGGCGAGCAGATGTTCCACAACGATCACTGGTTCCCGGTTGGTATGTTCCATGGCAGATCGCTCGATCAGAGATAGTGCAGCACAACGGCAAAGGCCGAATCTGCGGCGACAATGAGAAATATGGCCGACACGACCGCCGAGGTTGTGGCTTCGCCCACCGCCTCCGCCCCCCCTGAAACCTGGAACCCGCGCTGACAGCCGATTCCCGCGATAAGGGCGGCAAAGACGCCCGATTTTATCAGGCTGGTTATGAGATCACGAAGATGGATATTTTCGAATGTCTGGTTGAGATAGGTGTACAGCGTCAGGTCCAGACCGGTGACCCCGACAACGAGCCCGCCAAAGATGCCGAACATCATGGCGTAGAGCGTCAGGAGGGGCACGACGACCATGGCCGCCATGACCTTGGGAACGGCAAGGAACTGAATGGGATTGAACCCCATGGTCACCAGCGCGTCCACCTCCTCGTTCACCATCATGGTCCCGATCTCGGCGGCGAAGGCTGATCCGGAACGTCCGGCAACGATGATGGCCGTCATCATGGGCCCGAGTTCCTTCACGATGGAGATGCCCACCAGGGCGGCCACGTACATATTAGCGCCGAACTGTTTGAGCTGCAGGGATGACATGAAGGCTATAATCAGACCGATCAGCACGCTGATCAGACCAACGATCGGCAGGGCTTCGATGCCCGCCTTTTTCATGTAGAAGGTGACTTCGCTCCAGCGAACCGAACGGGGATGAACGAGGGAGCGTCCGAGAACGATAATCAGATCTCCCAGGAAGACCATCACAGCCACAAAATCCCGGTACAGATCGACACACCCTTCCCCCACGCCCTCAAAGAATGAGGAGACGGTTTTCTCGGGGTGAATGGGGGGGAGGGAAAGTGTCTTCCGGTCAATCAGGTCCATGACGCTGCGGACCTCATGGTTCATGCCGGTAATGGCGAGGGGGAGGGACCCTCTTTGCGCCCGCTCTTCCAGTTCCAGCAGGGCCAGGGCGCCGGCGCTGTCAACACTTTTCAGATCCGTCACATCAACGGTCAGGGTTGAAGGAGACGTCGCGTCAAGGAGAGATTCCGCCTCCGCGAGGAAGGATCGGACCGAGTTGATGGAAAGACTGCCCGAGATGGTGACGGTCACGGGGGCGCCGCCGGCCGCCGCTGTTTTTTTCAGTCTGTATGTCTTGTCCGTACCCATGACAACGATGCCACTCTTTCCGCCTGTCGTTCGCACCCGTTACCGTTCGGTGATGTGCCGCGTTTCGTTATTCCCTCGCCTTGCGGAGGGTGCTCCAGAAGGGTTTCGAGAGGAAGGTCTCCTCTCCCAAGGCGCAGAGCTGTTCAAACATGGGCCGGGTTACCGTGAAGGCCAGACGGTCGGGATCGAGATACCGGCGCATGGCGATATCCGTCGCGCCCACGACGGCCTGCGGGATGTTCAGATCGTCAAAGGGGATGATGAGCTGCGAACACCCCGAGCCGAAGGGGGCGAGGACCGGGGAAGGATCATCGGGAACACGGTAATACTGGGTCCCTATCATGAGCAGGCCCAACTGGTCGGGGTTGACCAGGAATGTCACGGTCTTGAGATACGCGTACTGGTCACTGTGGAGCGGGCCGATGAGGAGATGGGGATGCTCCCGCCGGTAGCCACGGCGATAATCAAGCCACTGGTTCATGAGGGAGTGGGAAGCCTTCAACCCCTCTTCGTCCACGAGAAACCGGACCATGTCGTCGCGCGGCCGGGTCTCCACGGCGCACAGCCAGTACCCCGCCCCGGGGCAGCCGAAGGCATCCTGTGTCAGATGGAGGGTTTTTCCTGCGAGCCAGTTCCGGTAAAAGGCGAAGACGCAGGCCCGCGTCCCCTGTTTCGGTTCCACCAGCGGTTCGAAGGGATGAGGGTCGGGGGCGTCGTAAAATCCGATCAGGGGGATATGAAGCCCCAGCTTCTCAAGCAGAAATGTCGCATCCGGCTGCATAGCAGAATCCTCCTCTCTCCGGTGGATGTATCAGCAATCGTCCCCTTCGCCGGCGGGAAGCTCCAGGAGGGTGACGGGCTGGACGGCGTTTCCCGCGATCCCTCTGATCGAGCTGTACATGTGGGTCGTGTTGAGGAGGACCTTTTCGATCTGTTTCTCCCGCTTTTTCCATATCCCCTGCATGGCTCGTTTTTCCGTCTCCAAGTCTTCGCGCATCTGCGAGAAACCCTCGACGATGGCCTCCACCTGGAGCCTGAACTCGTTCCCTGTGAGATAGTCGTAGATCATCCCCATCTTGTCGCCCTTGTTCTCCTGGGTCGCCACGGCGGAGCTGAGCCTGATGACGGACTCCCGGAGGACGACGCAGAGCCCCCTGAACTCTTCGAATGAACAGATCCATATCCCGTCTCTGAGTCCCATCCGTTCCATGTCGGCCGGCATCGATTCGGTGACCAGGACGCCCATATCGGCCCCCCGTTCGCGTATATCGGTCTTGAATTTCTCGATCCATCCCTCCTGAAATCCCTTGGTGCGCTTGCTCTCGTAGTAGATCTTTCCGCAGTTCCGGCGTGTCCGCGTATTGACGATCTGCACGCAGTCGGCCCCCCGCGCCCCTTTCTTCACCTCTTCGATGGTGTCGAGAGGAAAGGCCGCGGCGAGCCACTCCTCGATCGCCAGTTCCTGCACCTCTCCCTGAAGCTGCATGGAGCCCTGCTCGGCTCTGCGCTGTGTCTCTTTGATATCTTTTCTCAATTGTTCGATGATCTTCTCTTGCTCGAAGAGCTTCATCCGGGATTTCTCTTCTTCGCTCTTCCGGATCTTCTCCCGCTCCGTGCTGAGCGTCTCGCTCAGTTTCCGTTCCGATTCGGCCTCGATCGCCTCCTTCATCTCGTCCTTTTCCCGCTTGAGGCGTTCGATCTCCGCTTTCGCCCGGTTGAACTCCCTCAACTGGGCTGATTTCTGATTCAGTTCTTCCTGGAGAGACTTGAGCGTCCCCGACTGCTCTTCCTCTATCCGGGTCCGGATCTCGGCCTGGAGGCGTTTCTCTTCCGCCTGCAGACGCTCCCTCACCGTCTCGGCGACCCTTTTCTGCTGTCGCCGCTTCTCCTCCTCGAACTGTTCCCGCTCTTCCGCGAGGGCGTTCAGTTTGTCCTGGTACCGGTTCCTTTCCGTGGCCAGGTCCTCGCGGAATTTTTTCTTCAGTTCCTCTTCGACCTGGTGGTACAGGATGTCCTGCACGTCAATCAGATGCCCGCAGCTGGGACACGCGATCCTGTTCGGCTGGTGGTCCATTGGTCTTCCCCGGTGTCATGTTTCTGTGGTTGTTGTGTGCCGAGAGGATACGAAACTTTTGCTGAATTATCAATGAAGAATATATTTCTCGATGTCACGACCGAACAGAAGACTTGCAAAATTCATCCAAAGGGAATACCTATCGGGGCAGTCGGAAACCCGGGAAAGAGTGCAACGAAAGCATATGCGTGATGGATAGAGAAACAACGGACATGGCCCTCTTCGTCAGAACATCGGCGGAGGATATCACCGGCTGGGACCGGCGAAAGATCGTCGACGCCCTGATCCGCGAAGCGGGGGTGGACCTTGCCACGGCGGAGGAGATCAGCAGGGAAGTGGCCGGCCGGATCGCCTCGTCGGGGATCGATATCCTCACCTCCGCCCTGATACGGGAACTGGTGGACGCGCGACTGATCGAGCGGGGGATGAAAGAGGCGACGAAACTGCACGCCCGCCTGGGCTTTCCCCTCTATGACGTGGGCCGGCTGATCCTCTATCGCAACAAGGAGAACGCCAATATCCCCCACAGTCCCGAAGGGACGAATCTGACCCTGGCCCAGGGGATCAAGAAAGAATATGCGATCCTCAGTGTTTTTTCCGAGGATGTGGGGTACGCCCACATGGGAGGGGATATCCATATCCATAACCTGGGGTATGTGGACCGGCCCTACTGCTCCTGCCAGTCTCTCGAATACATCAAGAAATTCGGCCTGAACCTTCCCAACTCGCTTGCCGTCGCCAAGCCCGCCCGGCACGCGGAGGTGCTCCTGTCACACATGGTGCGGTTTGCCGCCGCCCTGCAGGGGAACTGTGCCGGAGCCATCGGGTGGAATGCCGTCAACCTCTTCTTCTCCCCCTATCTGGAGGAGTTGACCGACCGGGAGGTGACGCAGCTTGCCCAGCGGATGATCTATGAGTTCGCCCAGCAGGCTGTCGGAAGGGGAGGGCAGACTATTTTTACAGATATTCATCTCTTCTGGGATGTCCCTCCGTATTTCGCCGATGTCCCCGCCATCGGTCCCGGCGGGGAATACACGGGAAGGACGTACGGGGCATATGAAAAGGATGCGCAGCGGTTTTCGCGCGCCCTCTTCGACGCATACGGGAAGGGAGACGCCGCGGGCCGCCCCTTTGTCTTTCCCCGGCCCCTGATGCATGTAACGGATGGATTCTTCCAGACCCCCGGCCATGAGGAATTTCTCGGTTTTGTCTGCGGCGTGGCCGCTGAGAAGGGGAATCCCCATTTCATCTTCGACAGGGGCTCCCTTCTGAATATGTCGGAGTGCGGGACCCTTGGGATGAACGGCGCGGAAGAGGCGGCGGATGCCCGTGAGCCGTGGAAGATGCGGTATTTCGGAATCCAGAACGTGTCGATCAACCTCCCCCGGCTGGGGTACCGGGCGGAAGGGGAGGACGGGCGTCTCTTTTCGATGATTGACCATGTCATGGCGCTTGCGGCGAAGGCCCACCTGCAGAAGCGTGATTTTATGGAACGACTTTTGTCGCACGGCAGCGAGGGGCCGTTGTCACTCCTGGCCATGGGATATGACGGGACTCCCTATCTGAAGATGAACCGGTGCTCGTACCTCATCGGAATGATCGGCCTCAATGAACTGGTATGGGCTCACACGGGCCGTCAGCTTCATGAATCGGAGACGGCCCGTGAGTTCGGGAGTGATATTGTGCGGTACATGAAAGGTGTTGCGGAGACCCTGACGAAGGAGCACGGCGTACGGTTTATACTCCAGCAGTCACCGGCCGAGAGCACCCCCTACCGTTTGGCCCGGCTGGACCTGAAGCTTTTTTCACCCACGGCGGGGCACTTCGTACGGGGGAATATAGCAACAGGAGACATATACTACACCAACTCGACGCTCCTCTCCGTATCAGCATCTGCGGACCACTTCGAACGGGCGGCGTTCGAGGGCGCCTTCCACCCCTTCGTGGAAGGAAACGCCGAGACTGCCATATGGATGGGGAACGACAAGCCCGAGCCGAATATTCTGGCCGCTTTTATCGAAAAAGTCTTCAGGGAAACTGAAAACCGGCACGTCGTATTCTCCCCCGCCTTCACCGCCTGCCTTGACTGCAACACCACATCCCGGGGTATCACGGATACGTGCCCGGCGTGCCGTTCGCATAACGTGGAAGGAATCACGCGGGGAGCCGGATACTTTTCCCGCATATCCGACTGGAACAGGGGAAAGCTGGCGGAACTGCGGGACCGGGGTAGGCAGGGGAACTCCTTTGGGGATTTACGGGAAAGAAAAAAATGAACGGAAGTGATAACTTTTCTTGACAGGACGATTTCCCTGATATATAAAACACCAAATTAAGGGAAGAAAAATGGAAAAGATCAAATCTCTTGGCACCCAGATCGGTATCGTAATTATAGGTATCCTTATAATTACCTCCTCTTCATACGGGGGCTGGGTGATGGTTTGATCTACCGCATATGCTTGAAACTGAAACCGTTGCCGGTCCCGGCAGCGGTTTTTTTATTTTGACGAGGAGGTGACAAAGTGGAACTGAATGGATCGCAGGTATTGCTGCGGGCGCTTATGAATGAAGGGGTTGACACCATCTTTGGATATCCCGGGGGGTCGATCCTCGATATTCATGATGAACTGTTCAAGTCGTCATTTAATCATATTCTGGTCAGGCATGAACAGGGGGCGGCCCACGCTGCGGACGGATATGCCCGGTCGTCGGGGAAGGTGGGGGTATGCCTCGTGACGTCGGGTCCCGGCGCCACCAACACGGTAACTGGGATTGCCACGGCGTATATGGATTCGATACCCATGGTGATCGTGACGGGGCAGGTCCCGACACCCTTTATCGGCACCGATGCCTTTCAGGAGGTGGATATAACCGGAATCACCCGCCCCTGCACGAAACATAATTTTCTCGTCCGGCATATCGACGAACTGGCCAATACGGTGCGTGAGGCGCTCTACATTGCCCGGTCGGGACGCCCCGGCCCCGTTCTGATCGATCTTCCCAAGGATGTGATGCGGGCCACGACGGAGTATCGTGAGCCGGTTTCTCCGAGTCAGGGGAGCTCGGAGCCGGTGTATCTGCCCGATGCCGGTCCGCTGACCGAAACGGTCGATCTGATCAAAAAAGCGAAAAAGCCCGTTCTCCTCATCGGAGGAGGGGTGATACACGGCCGGGCGACGGAGGAGCTGATTGAATTCGCCCGCAAGGTCAACATCCCCGTTACCTCGACCCTCATGGGGCTGGGAGGCTTTCCGGGCACCGATCCCCTCTGGCTGGGGATGCTTGGAATGCACGGCACTTACTACGCGAACATGGCCATCAGCGATTGTGATCTCCTGATCACGGTGGGCGTTCGGTTTTCTGACCGTGTGACCGGCAGACTGGCCACCTTTGCCTCGAATGCGACCATCGTCCAGATCGATATCGATGCCACCTCGATCAACAAGAATGTTCTTGTCCACATTCCGATCGTCAGCGATTGCAGATCCGCCCTGGTGCAGCTGAACGCGCTCTTGGACAGAAATGGTCTCGAAAAGATCCGGGAAGGCCGCGAGTCCTGGATTACCCGGATCGGGGGATGGCGGACGGAGGGCCCCATGTCCTACTGTCAGGGTGATACGATCAAACCGCAGTGCGTCATCGAAACGCTCTACAGAATGACGAAAGGTGATGCCATCGTGGCGACCGAGGTGGGGCAGAATCAGATGTGGACCGCCCAGTTCTTCCGGTTTGACAAACCGAACACCTTTCTTACCTCGGGAGGGCTCGGAACCATGGGGTACGGGTTCCCCGCCGCCATCGGCGCCCAGGTCGCCTTTCCCGACAGGCTGGTCGTGGATATCGCCGGTGACGGAAGCATCCAGATGAATATCCAAGAGCTTGCCACAGCCGTCAACTACAAACTCCCCGTGAAGGTGGTGATCCTCAATAACGGATATCTCGGGATGGTGCGGCAGTGGCAGGAACTGTTCTATGAAAAGCGGTATGCGAATACCGGCATCGGCGGCCAGTGCCCCGATTTTGTGAAGCTTGCCGAGTCGTACGGCGCCGTCGGGCTGCGGGCGGTCAAGCCGGAGGAGGTGGAGCCGACCATCGCCAAGGGCCTGGAAGCCCCCGGGCCGGTCCTGATGGACTTTGTTGTTGAGGCCGAAGAGGGGGTCTATCCCATGGTGAATCCCGGCGCCTCGCTCACGGATATGAAACTGAGCAGCGGCATAGGAATGTAAAAGGGGAGGGGATCGCACCCTCACCGGTAGGTATAAACAGGAGAAAGGATTGAGAGATTATGGACGTGCAAGAACATACGATTTCGCTACTGGTGCATAACAAACCGGACGTCCTCGCGCGGATCGCGGGGACATTCAGCGGCCGCGGGTATAATATCGAGAATATCAGCGCCAACGTGACAATGAATCCCAGGATCACGAAGATCACCATCGTCACGGTTGGAACCCAGGCGACGATGGTTCAGGTTGAGAACCAGCTCAGGAAACTGGTGGATGTCATTCAAGCGACCCATATGAAGAGCAGGGAGTCGGTCCGCAGGGAGATGGTCCTCGCCAGTGTGGGGGGCGACCGCGAGAAAGTCATGAAGGCGGTGGAGGAGCTCGGCTGCAGGATTCTGAAGGAAAAGCCCGATCATTTCGTTCTCGAAGTAACGGGGAGCAAAGAGGAGATCGATCAGGCGTTGACCTATCTCGAAACCCTTGATATGAAAGATATGAGCAGATCAGGAATGGTCGTTTTATAATTTACTTCAAAAGGAGAAGAATGATGGCGAAGATGAATATTGGCGGTGTGATGGAGGAAGTTATCACCGATGCGGAATTTACCCTGGAGAAGGCCCGCGAGGTTCTGAAGGGCGAGGTCATAGCGATTCTCGGATACGGTGTGCAGGGTCCGGGTCAGGGGCTGAACATGCTCGACAACGGCTTCAAGGTGATTATCGGACAGCGTGAAAGTGAGAAGGAGTACTGGGATAAGGCCATCGCGGATGGCTTTGTTCCCGGCGAGACCCTTTTCCCGATCGAAGAGGCGGCGAAGCGCGGGACCATTGTCATGATGCTTCTCTCCGACGCGGGGCAGAAGGCGGTATGGCCCACCATCAAACCGCACATGACCGAGGGGAAGGCCCTCTATTTCTCACACGGGTTTTCCATCGTCTACAAGGAACAGACCGGCGTTATCCCTCCCAAGAATGTCGATGTCATCCTCGTTGCCCCCAAGGGATCGGGGCTGACGGTGCGGCGAAATTTCCTCGACGGGAGCGGAATCAATTCCAGTATGGCCGTATTCCAGGACTATACCGGACGGGCCTACGACAGGACCTGCGCCATCGGCATAGCCGTCGGCTCGGGGTATCTCTTCCCCACGACCTTTGAAAACGAGGTGTACAGCGACCTGACCGGGGAGCGGGGTGTCCTGATGGGGTGTCTGGCCGGTGTCATGGAGGCCCAGTACAACTGCCTCAGGAAGAACGGCCACGACCCCAGCGAGGCCTTCAATGAAACGGTGGAGGAGTTGACCCAGAGCCTGATCCGTCTGGTCGGCGAGAACGGGATGGACTGGATGTACGCCAACTGCAGCACCACGGCGCAGCGCGGCGCCCTCGACTGGAAGGGCCGGTTCCGCGACGCCGTTGTCCCCCTCTTCGACGAACTGTATGAGAGCGTCAAATCCGGGAAGGAGACGGAGATCGTCCTCAGGGTGAACAGCGCCCCCGACTATCGCGAAAAGCTCCAGAAAGAGCTGGACGAGATGAGAAACATGGAGATGTGGCGTGCCGGCACGGTCCTGCGCGAGCTCAGACCGGAACGACGGAAGAAAAAGTAACTATTCGTTCGAGAAAGGGGCACAACATATGCGAAGCGATCTGATGACCAAGGGGCTGGAGCGTGCGCCCCACCGGTCGTTATACAAGGCGATGGGGTACACGGACGAGGAACTCGCCCGTCCCATGATCGGCGTGGTGAACTCGGCGAACGAGATCATTCCCGGTCATGTTCACCTCAATACCATTACGGAAGATGTCAAGGCGGGGATCCGGATTGGGGGGGGAACGCCCGTTACGTTCCCCACCATCGGCGTCTGTGACGGGATCGCCATGGGACACGCGGGGATGAAGTACTCCCTTGCCAGCCGCGAACTGATAGCTGATTCCATCGAGATAATGGCCACGGCCCATCCCTTTGACGGCCTGGTCCTTGTTACCAACTGCGACAAAATCGTGCCGGGGATGCTGATGGCGGCCCTTCGCCTCAATATCCCCGCCATCGTCATCAGCGGCGGGCCCATGATGGCCGGTATCCATGACGGCAGAAGCGTCGATCTCATCAATGTTTTCGAGGGGGTTGGAAAGGTCAAGTCCGGCGCGATGACCCAGAAGTCGCTGGACGCGCTGGAAAACTGCGCCTGTCCCGGCTGCGGTTCGTGCGCGGGGATGTTTACCGCCAATTCCATGAACTGCGTGACCGAAGCGCTCGGGTTGGGACTCCCCGGAAACGGGACGATCCCCGCCGTGACCGCCGCGCGCCGGCGGCTTGCCAAGAAGGCGGGTATGCAGGTCATGGAACTGGTCAAGAAGGATATCAAGCCCCGAGATATCGCGACCCTCAAAGCGTTTGAGAACGCCATCGCCGTCGATATGGCCCTGGGCTGCTCGACCAACACGGTCCTTCATATTCCGGCGATCGCCCACGAGGCAGGGATCACCCTCGATCTCGATCTTTTCAACGCCATCAGCCGGAAGACGGCGAACATCTGTTACCTGAGCCCTGCCGGTCCTCATTATATTCAGGACCTCGACGGCGCGGGGGGTATCCCGGCAGTGATGAAGGAGATCAGCGCGCTGGGAGTGATCAATGACGGTTGCATGACGGTTACGGGGAAGACGGTGAAGAAGAACCTCAAGGGAGTGTCCGTCAAGAACCGGGATGTTATCCGGACGGTAAAAAAGCCTTACAATAAAGAGGGTGGGATCGCCATTCTCCGCGGCAACCTGGCCCCCGAGGGCGGTGTGGTCAAACAGTCCGCTGTCTCTCCCGACATGATGGTCAACGAGGGGCGCGCCCGCGTCTTCGATTCCGAGGATGCGGCCATCAAGGCGATCCTCGGCGGAAAGATCAAAGGGGGGGACGTCGTCGTTATCCGGTACGAAGGCCCCAAGGGCGGCCCCGGGATGCGCGAAATGCTCGCGCCGACCTCCGCCATCGTCGGGATGGGTCTCGATAAGTCCGTCGCTCTTCTGACGGACGGGCGGTTCAGCGGCGGTACCCGCGGCGCCGCCATCGGGCACATATCTCCCGAAGCGGCCGATGGCGGGCCCATTGGCCTCGTCAAGGAGGGGGATATCATCGCCATTGATATTCTGAATAAGCGGATCGAACTGAAGGTCGACAAACAGGAACTGGCCAATCGGAAGAAAAATTTTGTCCCAAAAGAACCGCTCATAAAGACGGGCTACCTCGGGCGCTACGCGAAGATGGTCACCTCGGCCAGCACGGGAGCGATCTTCAAGGATTAAAAACGCTGTTGCATACCATAATGCTGTTTCAGAAAGCCTTCCCCGCGGGGAAGGCTTTCTCGTTTTGTTTCTCTCCGGTTTGTTTTTCGAAGGGGATGAAAACCTTCTTTCAGCTTGCAGCAGGAGGGGTTGAATCGGTTTCATCGGGAGAGGTTTCTCCACCCGTGCCTTCTTCAGGAGCGCCCTCCTCTTCTTCGCCGTTCGGCTGGAGGAGTTCCCCTATAAAAACACTCGAATTTTTGACAAAAAATACTACAGGAATATCGCCCGCCAGCTCTTCCAGTCGCTGGACATAGGCCTCCTCTTCCCCTTCTTTCGGCATGGCGAGTCCGAATATGACAATCTCCGCCCCTGCGCTCTCTTCGTGAATCATATCGCGGATGGACTTTTGGGGATCTTTCAGGAATACCTTTGCTTCGGCCTTGATGCGAATTTCGGTGATCAACTTCTCCAGATAGCGTTCCGAAGTGTTCTTTGCGACCTCGCTGGAGGCGATGCTCAGAACCTTGATCCTTGTTTCGGCCCACTCGGGATTGAGGGTGAGAAGATAGGCCAAGAGCAGCATCAGATCGCCGTTGTATTTGAGCCCGCCCCACCAGACGTGGATCGTTCGTTCCACCCCCTCACGGGGGAAGAGATACCGGGGCTTGATCCTTCCTATGATTAAGGATTTCTTCATTTTTTCCAATCGTCGCATGACTTGGAGAAAGTCGGCGAATAACTGCCGTTCCTGGGGCCAGCCCACGAGTATGGTGTTGCTCTCGATTCCGGCGATGCCGTTCGCCTGCGCCACATTGGTGATGCCTTCGACGATATTGTCCACCAGGTTGAACTCGGCGAATACGGAAAGTCCCTCGTCGTCGAGGAGCTTCTGAATCTCTTTGTGCTTTGCCACCATATCGATGTCATCACGGAGCAGATCTCCCACCATGAGATGGCACACGGTTACCACACCGCGCTCTTGGCTGAACCAATTGCCGAATCTGGCCAGGTCCAGATGAGAGACGGGATCGGAGACGAAGACCAGGACATGGGGGCGCCAGTTACGCGCGCTCATGGGGAGGCGGGCCAGGCGGACAAGCGCCCACCGCACCAGAGATTCGTATATCCCCCGTCGGGCATCCCCCCAGCGGGCCGTGGTCTGCCGCTTCGAGAGGAGAAGCCAGATGATGCTTTCAAAAAGGATGGCGATGACACCTGCCAGGGGATTGATGAGGAAAATCACGGCAAGGCAGGCGATCCCCCCGGCCAGATTGACCCCCCAGGGAATTTTCAGTTTCGGCCGCCAGGAGGTGTCGCCGCTCAAGGTCTCCAGCGCGGCGACGATATTGATCATGCCGTAGGTGGTAAGAAAAAAAACCGTTACCACCGCCGCAACGGCATTCAGGTTACCGAGAAAGACGGCCCCGAGGGCAATAGCCAGAGAGAGGACCATACCGGGGAGGAGTTCCCTCCAGTCGCCCGTCGCCCACCCCAGGAACCTCGGAGCCAAATGGTCCTTTGCCAGGGCCTGGAGGGTCCGTGGCGCTCCCAGCATGGAACCGACGGCGGAGGAGAAGATAGCCCCCCAGAGGCCGGGAAGGATCAACCAGGGTCCGAGGGGGGCGATTTTGAGCCAGACCAGGGTGTCCCCTTTCAGGTCACTTTGCGAGGCCCCGAAAATGA
>ENA-OSEO01001330-OSEO01001330.1-sediment-metagenome-genome-assembly--contig:-NODE-1330-length-45935-cov-6.850866_pt1 | contig 45935 bp, 41 predicted proteins | sample MGYA00237883_ERZ534232 | MGnify/ENA metagenome assembly ERZ534232 | reverse complement strand
GGGACCGAATACTGTCGTGATGATGGGCACCTCGCCCTTGAGCGCCGCCACGATGCCCGCCAGGCCCTCCAGGTGGCTTGCGAAGCGTACCGCCGTCAGCGGCGTGGGCTCCAATTTGAGCCAATCCGCGGGGCGCTCCACCACAAACGCCCCGATCGGGGGGTAGCCGCTGTCATTCATCACCTTGAGGATGTCCGGATCGGCCTCGCGATAATAGTCGATATGCCTCTGCGCCATCGGCTGCCCACCCTCGTAGGCGGCATCGAAATGGAACCAGAAGGCAGCCGGCACCCGATCCACCGGATGGCCCTGCAGCATGGCCCGAAAGCGCTCGGTCTTGTTCATTTGCCCCTCCCGATGTTTACATTTCGAGTATATCGCAGTAGACCGCCGTTGTACAGGCATCTGGGAAAAAAAACGAGCCCCCGGAAATCTTCCGGGGGCCTATCAGGGCAAGGGTGGGCGGGATCTAGATGTAGGCGTCGCTGGAAAAGAGGACGGCTCTGCCGACCATGTAGACCACGTACAGGACCATCAGATAGATCGCCCCATGTTTGCTGAGCCTGCCTTTGTTGAGGATCAGGATCACCAGGAGGACCAGACCCGTCAGGGTCTCCCAGGGGAGATCCCAGTGGATCAGTGGCCGGGGCACCCAGTAAGTCGAGACCAACGCCCCGCCACCGATGGCGACGAGCGGATTGGTGATATTGCTGCCCACCAGCGTCCCCAGCGAGATACCCTGCTCTTTCGAGCGCACCCCGGCCAGCGCCGTTGTGAGCTCGGGTAGGGCCGAGGCGATCCCCAGCGTCATGACTCCGATCAGTGAGCCAGCGATGCCGGTGCTGTCGACCACAAACTCGGTGACGTGCAGCACGATGGAGGCGCTGAAAATGGTAATGACCATGCCCCCCACGGCGATCAGGGCATAGATAAGCGCCTCCTTGCCTGATTGGGGCACGTTCTCTGTCTCGCGCTCTTGCTCGTCGGGGTTAAAGTACTTGCGCTCATCGATGTACAGGTAGTAGGTGTATGCGATAAAGCTGCCGAACAGGATCAGCCCATCCAGCCGCGAGAAGCTCTGGTCCCAACCGAGTACGAGACACATGAGCGTGGTCACGATCATGGGGATGACGCTCTTCCACCAGAAATACCGCCTAAAGCGCAGCCCGCCGCTGAGAAATACCACGATTCCCAGGATCAGCGTCTGCTGGACCACATCGGAGCCAATGTTGGCCCCCAGTACGATGGCTGAGGATTGCTGATAGTCCAGCGAACCGGTGAGGATGCCCACCGAGGCGGTCATGTGCGAAGAGATCTCGGGGATGCTTGTGGCCAGCGACAGCACCGTCATGCCCATAAAGGTGGCTGACAGGTTGAGGTACTCGGCCAGGCCCACCAGGCGCTTGACGACCTCGTTCGAGCTAAGAACCAGCAGCGCCATGGCAAACAGGCCCAGCGCGCTATTGACCCAAAGATTACCAGATTCCCATAGGATGCTCATGCTCTCTCACCGCCATACCGAATTCTGACGCCCAAACGCCACAACGCCGCCCGTTGTCCCGCCACATGACCGGGGACACGACTAGAAATAGGCGGCACAGGCGTAGAACTGGGTCCGGCCAGCGAGGTAAAAGATGTACATGAGGAGCAGGCAAATGGTTGCCCAGTCGCGGGTAAGGCCGCCATGGGCCGGTCGCCGGATGGCGCCGGTCAGGTGGGGCTTGCTCACGAGGAAACGACGCAGCGCACTCACGTGCGCAGCGGAGATCCGTACGCTAAGGGCGAGACTGCCAGGGGGCGTGGTGCACAGGGGCATCACGCCACAGGTGGCCATGGGGCCTGCGGCTGTGTCACCGGCCAGGGTTCTGTCGATACACAGGGCTTGCATGCTATCCTATCGTTCTGTCGCGTCCCAGATCACGGGCACCTCTTGTCAGACAACAATCCTTGAGTATACAGGCGCTCTGCCCCCTGTCAAAGGAGCGACTCTTGAGCGGCTGCGTCTCGGTGCTGCGACCCACAGCCTGGCGCCGCTGGCTTGCCCCTGGCAAGCGTCATCTACAGCGTGAAGATCGCAGCATACGCCGGCCCCGGAAGCATGTTTCTGCGCCGGGGCCGGTGTGCCCCTCTGCTCAACGGCGGGACGATCTCAGTGGTCCGGCGTCTCCCCGTCGGGTAGCTCCCCGTCCGGTAGGTCGCCGTCCGGCGACGGGACATCGGGCTCCGGGTCCTCTGGCACGGGAACCTCGGGGACCGGCACACCCGGTACAGGCACATCGGGCTCTGGCGTGTCCTCCTCGTCGGAGTCTGTATCGCCCTCCCCCGAGCTTTCATTTCTCTCGGCCCGCTCTTCGCGGCTCAGCTGCTTTTGTCGCTCGCTGTACTTGTCGAGCTTTTCCCTGACCCTGGCGTACACGGTGCCTTCGGGGTAATTGCCCTCCCCGTCCTCTTCACCGGCGGGCATGCCCGTAAGCAGCTCGACCCCCTCTTCGATCGTCGAGACGGCATATACATGGAACTGGCCATCCCGCACGGCCTCGACCACGTCCGGGCGCAGCATCAGATGGCGCACATTGGAGGCAGGGATCAGCACACCCTGCGCTCCGGTCAGGCCGCGCCGTTTGCAGAGGTCATAGTAGCCCTCGATCTTGGCGTTCACGCCACCGATGGCTTGCACCGTGCCGGCCTGGTTCACCGACCCGGTGACGGCCAGGTCCTGCCGGATCGGCAGATCGGCCAGGCTGGAGAGGAGCGCATAGAGCTCGGTCGAGGAGGCGCTGTCCCCCTCGACGCCGCCATAGTTCTGCTCAAAGACCAGCGTCGCGGACATGCTCAAGGGGCCGTGCTGCGCAAACCTGCTGGCCAGGTAGGAGGAAAGGATCAGATTGCCCTTGTCATGGATCGGCCCCGTGAGTTTGACCTCACGGTCGATGCTGGTCACTGCGGCACGTCCCATAAAGGTGCGCGCTGTGATGCGTGAGGGGATCCCAAAGGCGAAATCGGCCATCTGGGCCACCGACAGCCCGTTGATCTGCCCTACCACGGCGCCCTCGGTGTCGATCAGGATCGTACCCTCGTCGATGGCGTCCATCATCCGCTGCTGCACATAGTTCATGCGGTGCTCGCGGTCGGTGACTGCGCGGCCGACGTCGTCGGCCGTCACCACCGGATGCCCGGCATCGCCGGCCCAGTACGCCGATTCGCGCACCAGGTCCGCCAGTGCCGAAAAACGCGTGCTCAGCCGGTTCTGGTCGTCGGCATATCGCGCGCTCTCATCGGCGAGACGCGCCACGGCGTCCGGGCCAAAGTGAAGCAACTCCTCCTCGCGGCACATGCGGGCCACAAAGGAGGCCAGATCGTGCAGCGTATCCTCGCTGCGTTCCATCTCGCCGGCGAACTCGGCTTTGACTTTAAAGAGCTCGCGAAAATCCTCATCCAGTGCATAGAGCAGCTGGTAGAGGCGCGCGTCGCCAATGATCACGACCTTGACATCCAGCGGGATCGGCTCTGGCTGCAAGCTGGCAGCCGCCACCAGGCCGTAGAACTGGGCCATCTCTTCGATCTTGATCTCGTTGTTGCGGAGCGCACGCTTGAGCCCGTCATAGGCGAGGGCGTTCACCAGCAGATCCTTGGCTTCCACCACCAGGTAGCCGCCGTTGGCGCGGTGCAGCGCACCCGCGCGAATCTGCGTAAAGTCCGTGACCATCGTGCCATACTCGGTCCGGTGCTCGATCCTGCCGATGAGGTTATGGTAGGTGGGGTTGTCTTCGATGATCACCGGGGCCTGTTCCTGTGAGGCGCCCTCCACCAGCACATTGATCGAATAGCGGGTCAGCCAGCCGTCCTCCCCGCGATCGGGGCGCATCATAAAGGGCAGTTGCGGGCCCTCCTCCTGGGGCATAAACCGTTCGACGTTCGCGATGATGTCATGGCGGACGTGCTTGAGGTGCTCCAGGACCGCCGGGCAATCGGCGAACTTTTCCCGGAGATCAGCGAGCAAGCCGTCGACCACAAACCCGGCCATCTCGGCGCGGATCTGTTCGATGGCCTGTTTGCTCTCCCGGTCCAGGTCGCGCGCCTCGCGCATGGCCTTCTCAAACTCTTCCTGGAGCTCGGGGCGGAAGGCCTCGAACTTGTGCTTTGTTTCCGGGTCAAGCTTTTGATAGTCCTCGGCGCTCATCACCTCGCCGTCGACCATGGGCGCGATGGCGAGGCCGGCCTGCGAGCGGATCAGCGCAAAGCCGCGCTCGTTGAGATAGGCCTCCAGATTCTCATAGAGTTTTTGCTGACGAGCGGCCATCTCCTGCACAAAGGCACGCCGGCGCTCCTCGTAGGGCTGCCCCTCAAAGGTGCGGGGGATCTCTGTCTGCAGATGGCTGATCATGTCGGCCATCATGTCGCGCAGCGTCGTCGACTGCCCGGCGGGTAGCCGCAGCGCGCGAGGCGAACGCGGATCGTCGAAATTGAACACATAGCACCAGTCCGCGGGCGCCGGGCGTTTGGCAGCGCGCCGCTGCAGGAACTCGCGGACGGTGGACGTGCGGCCGGACCCGGCCGGTCCGACGGCGTAGATGTTGTAACCTTTGCTCCGAATCTCGACGCCAAAGTCGATAGCGCGCACAGCACGCTCCTGACCGACGATGTGGTCGAGACCTTCCAGTTCCTGTGTTGAGCTAAAGCTGAACAAACCGGGATCGGTAGCCCGCCGCAGCTGCTCCGGGGCGAGCTTGAGTTTCTTATCCATAGTCCCTCACTGTTGGGCGAATGGTTTCGGTCGCGGAGGATTATAGCACGGCCCTGATCGTCTGATCAAGGCCCGCCATCGGTGGGCGCGGGCGCGGTCAGGGCGCGTGCTCAGCCCGTGAGCGGCGGGCGGGGGTCCTCGATCTTGTCCAGCTTGAACAGGAGCATCAGCACCGCATTGCTGCCCAGCACGGCCATGACGGTTCCACCCAGCAGCCCAAGGATCACCCCGGTGGCCACGCTGATGATGGCGAACAGGAGGGTAAAGGTGGCAATGAAAAAGGCGAAAAAGGGATTGGCAACAATCAGCATGGCGGAGAATTTCCAGGCGGTCCAGACGCGGGGCTCCTCCAGGCGGAGCAGCATGGGCCAGAAATACAGCTGCATCATCATCCAAAAGAGGGCCATGGCCAGCCAGATGCCCTGCAGCAGCAGGACCCAGTTCCCGGAAAAGTTCGCCCCGTAGAAGGAAATGTTCCAGATGACGGCCACCACAGCCACGACGTTGCCCAGCAGCCACAGCAGCCCCTTGCGCCAATGCAGTTTGACGCCCTCGCGCCAGTCATCAAAGCGGGCGGTCTTGCCATGGGCGACCCGGTCGGACACGTGATACAGGCCGGAGGTGGCGACGGCGCCCAGCACGAGCCCCAGGGCCACCAGCAGGATCGTCAACCACAGGGTCTTGGAGGAAGGGATCAGCGCAAAGGGTCCGCCCCAGGAGGCGAACCAGGCCAGGTTCACCAGCGCCAGGGGCATCAGTTCCTCCCAGGCATCCTTCAGGCTGCGCCAGAAAACCTCCATGGCTTCACGGATCATCATGGGTCCTTCTCCTCCTGCTTTGAGGCGCATTCTAGGCGCACTGCCGGCCGGTGTAAAGCAAACAGGGCAACCCGCTAGAGAGTTGCCCTGTTGAATATCAGAGACTGCTCGCGGGCTAGCCGCGCGCGTTGCGACGCTTTTGGCTGCGGAGGGCCTCCTGCCAGGCAGCTGCGAACAGTCCCGGGCCGCGGTCCTCTTGCGTCTCGGCGCTCCCCGACGATGTCTGTGCGGGAGCCGAAACTAAGTTATCCATGTCCTTCATGGTCAGCGAGATGCGGCGCCGGTCGGTGTCGATCTCCAGAATGCGCACCTCGACCTCCTGGCCCACCTCCACCACCTCACGGGGATGGTTCACATAGCTGCTGGAGAGCTGCGAGATGTGCAGCAGGCCGTCGGTCTGTGCGCCAATGTCCACAAAAGCACCAAAGTCCACCAGGCGTACCACGCGACCGGTGAGCTCCTGCCCCGCCTTGAGGGCCTCGAGCGGCTTTTTTGTCGGGCGCCCGGCACCCGGGACGGTCAGGCTGATGCGGTTCTTTTCCAGATCGACCCTGCGGATCTGGACATCCAGCATGTCGCCCACCTGCAGCGTCTTGTCGATGCCAGCGCGCTGCAGTGTGGAGATGTGCGCCAGGCCATCGCGGCCAACACCCAGGTCCACAAAGGCACCGAACTCGACAATGTTGCGCACGCGACCGCGGACCCGCATGCCTTCTTTCAGTTCTTCCATCTCGGAGGGGCGACTCTCGGCCTTGACCGGCGTGCTCTCCTGATTAGCGGACGGCGTCTCCGGCTCAGTTGCCGGTGCCGCCTGCTCTGTCGTCGGCGTCTCCGGCTCGGTTGCCGGTGTCGCCTGCTCTGTCGTCGGCGTCTCCGGCTCGATTACCGGTGTCGCCTGCTCTGCTTCTGGTTGGAGTTCTATCCCAACCCTTTCCTCACTCGCCATGCCGTTCGATCCCCCTCAGTAGTCTAGTAACGCTTCTCGCACACCATCCTTGATTATCGTCCATCCGCTGACTGCCGTCAAATGCCCAGAAGGTGCGCGCGCGATGAACGCTGGCAGGGCAGGATCACAGGCCATTGGTGCCCTCCATGGCATAGCGCGTCAGCTCGGCCACACTCAGCTGTTCGATACCGAGCTTGTCCAGCGTGCGACCGCGCCGCCAATAGTCCGTCTGGTGGATGGTGCAGGCCAGCCGGATGATGGCATCGATGCATTGTACAGAGACGCCGTACCGCTGTCCCAGGGCCGCGATGGGCACCAGGCTCATCGGGATGTCCTCGAAGACGTAGCGATGATTCAGCGTCGAGGGCGCCTTGATCCCGCGATAGCCCGGCTGGTTCTGGATCGTTGCGTACAGGCTCTCGCCGCTGGCATCGTAGGCCATTTTCAGCCACTCGAGGGCCGTGCGCGCGCGAATGCCGATCGCGGCGGCGACGGTCACCCGCTCACGGTCGAGCTCCTCCAGCACCCGCGCTGTGGAGGGCGTCACGCCCTCCAGATAGAACTGAAACTCGCCGCGCGTGGACTCGATCCGGCCCGCATTCAACAGGGTCAGCGCCGGGTGGAAAATCGCCCCCATGTTGTTCAGCCCCGTGTGCAGCACGCTGGTGCCATCGATGAACTGAGGGTAGGGCGCCGCCAGCGCCTCGAGGACATGGCGTGTGTCGCTGGCGGGCAGGGCCGCCAGCGGGACGGTCTGCTTGATGCTGAAAAGCCGCGCTTGCGCCGGGCCTTCGGAGCGACTGGCGTAGATCAGCGTCTCAGCCTCGGCCAGATGCACGCTGGCCTGGCACCCGCACTGGCTCAGCACCTGCCGGAACTCCATACACCCACCGGTACGGCCGGGGTGCAGCACGATGATCTGCTCATCACGCAGGTGGGGCGCCAGCAGGCGCGCGATATCGGCGTGGGCGCTGCTCGGGACGACCACCATCAGGATGTCGCCCTCCGCCGCCTCGGCAGGATCCGAGGTCACCCGCTCCAATTTCGCAAAGCCGCGCGGCCCATCCTCAGCCCCATACAGGTCCAGACCGCCGCGGCTGGCGATGGCCGAGACATTCAAAAAGGTGCGGTTATAGAGCGTCACCGGGTAACCCATCAAGCTCAGATGCGCGGCCATTGCCTTGCCGCCATGGCCTGCACCGATCACTGTGAAACGCTTTTCGGCCATCACTCGCTCCTTTACTCGGTATGTTCAGCGGCTAAGACGGCTCAGCCGTTCCTGTTCGGACAGGGGGGTGGATGTGTCGGGATCTACCGCCACCCAGGCGCCGCGGGCATCCTCCCGGGCGACGATCGCGCCCCGCCCAAAGGGGTTGTTGCGCAGATGCGGTGCGTCCAGGATACCGGAGGTGACCGCCCGCGTGAGGGTGTCCACATCGGTCAGCGGATCGGCGACGTCGGGCCCCGCCAGATCGGCGATGGCTCGGAGGGTCACCTGCGCTTCCGCCACCAACTCGGCGCGCCGTTGCGCCACCACGGGATCGGCGGAGAGATCGGGTTGGCCGTGCAGCGCATTTTCGATCGAGCGGCGCGCCAGCTTGCAGGACTCGATGACCTCCGCGGCGCTGGCGGCGTGCTGCGCCTCACAATATCCCACCACGTGGACGATGTGCGGCCGAAGCGCCATCTGCAGGTAGACGCTGGCCACCAGATGCGCGCGAGCGGCGTCCAGGTCCTGGGGATAGCTGAGCAGCCCGGTGCGCGTCTGCCGCCAGATGGCAAAATCCGGGCTCTGCAGCGGCGCGATCAGGTCCAGCGAGGCCAGCATCCGTGCCAAATCCATGCCCTCCGCCAGATTGGGCGGGCTGTTGAACATCAGCGGCACGATATAGTCGCGGACGCCGGCCGCTTTGGCGTTGTAGGCCGCCAGGTACGAAGCTGCACAGAAGATAATGTCCGGGGCGTCGCGCAGCCCCCAGTGATGGGCCTCGTTGGATTCCACCGGGATGTTCCGCGCGCCGTGCCAGGCCATGAGCGCCTGATGCTGGGCGATCGACTCGCGCAGGGGCCACGGTCCCCGGCCATCCATCGCATTGAACCAGTAGAGTGAGACCGCGCACCAGGCATTGTGAATGGTGTCCAGTTGCTCCTGCGCCAGACGCAGCAAGTCGTCGGTGCCCGAGTAGGAGCGCATCAGGGGATGGTTGCCGCGCCGGCTGGCGGCGTAGAGCGCCGCATAGTCCTCGGTGGTGCGCACGGGCACACCGCCGGCGCCCCTTCGTCCGGGATCCTGACGTTCCGGGTGGAAGTAGTTCTCCTGTGCGTCCTGATCGGTGCCCAGAGAGATCACGTCCAGAACGCGGGCCTCGGCGATCTCCTCGATCCCCGCACGGGTGGCCTCCAGATCGGGCAGGCCAAAGTGATGGCGCAGAATCGGATAGGGGGCGCGCCAGGCGATGCGTTCCACCGTGGTCTGAGGGTAGTTTTCCTCTCCCGCCTGTGTGTAGCGCTCCCCTCGCAGGTAGGCGGTGATGGCCTCGACGGGCTGGCTCCCGTCGAACACCGCCTCGAAAAAGCCGAGCGCCTGCGCCCGCTCGGCCACCGCCGGGGTGCCCCCAAAGGCGAAACGGGTCCCCTGCGTGCGCAGATCATCCATCACCTCGGCGAACTCACCCAGCAGGCGCTCGCCGTTCTCCGGGGTCAGGCGGTAGGAGACCGCTACCAGGTCGGCGTCTTCGGCACGGGCTCGCTCCAGGATGCGCGCCGCGGGGACGGCGGGTCCGAGAAACACGGTGCGCCAGCCGGTGGCCTCAGCGAGCCGCAAAAAGCTCAGTACGCCGGCCACATGGACGCACTCGCCCAGGGCGGCAGCGACGACAGTCTTCATGGATCGTGCTCCTCTCCTGTCAGTGTATTGCGCCGGCCACGGGTGTGAGACCTTCCGGCGCGGGCACGCGCCACTGTCAGGGACGATCGCAAGCAGAGCCTGTGATCCGAGCGTGACAGCCTGACGCGGCGCAGCGGACGATGTCCAAGGCGAAACCCCGGGAGGGTATCTGCGTACTGCAATCGGCGTGGCAGAATGGATCGCAACGAGTGCGCGCCGCGCAGGGCGAAAGGGCTAGGGTGCGTGGCGGAGCGCAGGCCGCGTAAGCCTTGTATACAGTGTAGCGGGCGGTAACCGCTGCGTCAAGCATATCAGCAGCGCGGCACGGGGAGGCGAACACATGCTTATCCTTGTCGGGCTTGCACTTGACACACCCTGTGCAAGCTTTTAGAATGTTGCCACGGTTCTTAGCCCCACCTCAGGGAGGTAGCTTGTCATACGAAGACATGACGCTGGAAGAAGTCATCCGGCTCGCCATGGAGCGCGAGGTGGAAGCACGCGATCTGTATCTGAGCGTTTTGGAGCAGGTGCAGGACGATGTTGTGCAGGGATTGCTGCGGGAGTTGGCCGCTCAGGAGGAGGGCCACCGCCGTCGGTTGCAGGCCCTGCTCGAGTCCGGGACATTGACCAGGCAACTGGCCGCTGGCGCTCGTCCGGTTCAGGACCTGCATCTCACCGACCATCTGGTGGAGACGCCTCTCGACGAGAACGCCGATGTTCAGCAGGTGCTGATCGTCGCTGGCAAACGTGAGGCGGGCAGTCACGCCCTGTATACGGCGCTGGCAGGCGTTGCGGTCGATGCTGAGATCGCCAACCTGTTCGATTATCTCGCCGCTCAGGAGCTGGAGCACAAGCAGCGCGTCGAGCGGCTCTATGAGGACCTTTTCTACCGCGAGAACTAGAACGAGGAGAGTGAAGATGGCCAAGTGGGAGTGCCTGGTATGTGGATACATCTACGATCCCGAGGTGGGGGATCCCGATAGCGGCATCAAGCCCGGGACCGCCTTTGAGGATCTGCCCGAGGACTGGGTCTGCCCGGAGTGCGGCGCAGGCAAGGACATGTTCGAGGAAATGGCCTGAGGCTTTACGGCAGGTCGATGTACGTCAAGGCGGCCCCGGCTGAGGCCCCGCACGGGGCCTGGTCGCGAGGCCGCCCTTTTGTCGCAGAGTGGCCTTCGAGGAATGCTGATGCAAGTCGCTATCATCGGGAACGGTGTAGCCGGCGTGACGACCGCCCGGTACGTGGCCGAGCGCGATCCCGCGATTGAGATCACTATCCACAGCCGGGAGCCCTACCCCTATTATCCGCGGCCCCGCTTGATCGATTTTGTCGCCGGGGATGTTCCCCTCGATAGCATGCCGCAGTACGACGGGGACTGGTACGCCCGCCGGGGCATTGAGACTTGCCTCGATTGCGAGGTTACAGCGATCGATCCCGCAGGCCACAATCTGACCCTCTCCACGGGCGAGCAGCACACATACGACAGGCTGGTGCTTGCCACAGGGGCATCCAGCTTTATCCCGCCCATTGAAGGGATCGATACGCCCGGAGTCTGCGCCTTGCGCACGCTGGGCGATGCGGTGCGGTTGAGCCAGGAGGCCCATTCCTGTGACAGGATTGTCATCCTGGGCGGGGGCTTGCTGGGGTTGGATTCGGCGGTCTCTCTTTCGCACTATGATGTGGACATTACTGTGGTGGAGGCGTTGCCGTGGCTGCTGCCGCGTCAGCTGGATCGCGAGGGCGCCGAGCTGCTGCAGCATCTGATTGAAGCACGTGGCATTAGGATCGTTGCGGGCGAACTCTGTCTGAAGGTCTTGAGCAACGACCGAATCGAAGGGGTCCAACTCAAGAGCGGGGTTCGACTGGACGCCTGTTTGCTGCTGGTCTCGGCCGGGGTGCGGTCCAACATCGCGCTGGCGACGGGGGCGGGTCTGGCATGTAACCGGGGCGTTATCGTGAACGAGCGGATGCAGACGAGCGACCCGGACATCTATGCGGTCGGCGACTGCGCCGAGTTCGAGGGGCGCGTCTGGGGCATAATCCCCGCGGCCCTGGCGCAGGCGCGCGTGGCGGGCGCGCAGATCGCGGGCGCGACCGAGGTGCTCTATGAGGATATCGTTCCCAGCACTACGCTCAAGGTGTCGGGCATCGATCTGACCTCGCTGGGTGAAGTCAACCCCGAGGGGGACGGCTTCCAGGAGTATCGTTTTCTGGATGAGCCGCACGGGGTATACAAAAAGCTGGTCGTACGTGATGGGCGCGTTGTGGGAGCGATCCTGCTAGGCGATCGCACAGATCTTCAGGCGGTGAACCGGCTGGTGTCGCAGGAGATAGATGTCTCGGCGGTGGCGGATCAGATGCTTACCCCCGCGTTCGACCTCGCCGCCTGGGTCAGGGCCCAGGGGATGACCACGCCGGGGCATCCCTCGCCGCAAGCTCGCGCCACGAGCTGATGATCACACTCTAGTTACGTCCAGGAGGCGATATGGACAAGCAGGCGATTATAGAAATGCTGCGGGCCGACATGCGGGGCGAGCACCAGGCGATCATTCAGTATCTGAATCACGCCTATTCGCTCGAGGAGAGCGGTGTCGCTCCCGATATTGAGGCCATCGCCCGGGAGGAGATGCGCCATCTCGACTGGCTCGCGGATGCCATCACCGAGCTGGGCGGCGACCCGGACATGTCCCGCGACGAGCCGGACCTGACTCTCGCCGGCGCCCATGAGCAGATGCTCAAGGATGTCGATCTGGAGCAGCAGGCGATCGACCAGTACCGGCAGCACATGGAGGCCATCGACGACCCGGCCATTCGCCGGCTCCTGGCGCGTATCGTTCACGACGAAGAAGTGCACCAGGACGAGTTCCGCGGCTATGTGGAGCGCTTTGCGGAGGCGGACGTTGAGCCAGAGTCGGGCGAGGGCGTGCCCCCACGGGTGGCGCAGATGCTGAACCGTGGCGTTGGGCACGAGTATGCTGTGATTCTGCAGTATCTCTTCCATTCCTTTGTGACCGAGGACTGCGAGGAGCGGGAAGAGCTGCAGAATGCCGCGATCAACGAGATGCAGCACATGGGCTGGCTGGCGGAGGAGCTGCAGGAGAACGGAACGCAGCCGCGGTATGAGCACGATGAACTCTTCCTGAGCCGCGATCCCGTGGCCAACCTGGAGGCGGATGTCGCGGTGGAGGACGAGGTCACGCGCATGTATTCCACGCAGATCCCAGAGCTCACCTCAGAGGAACTGCAAAAGCTGCTGCGCCGCGTGCGCGATCATGAGATCTACCACGCCGACGTGTTCCGCGACCTGCTCAAGGAAGCGCGCGAGCGCCAGGGCGCAGGGGCAGCGGAGGCTGCAGAGGCTCCGGAGCCCGAGGACAGGGGCGCGGAGCCGGAGCCAGAGGCTTCTGAGGATCCGCAGAAACCGGCGGGGGCACCGCCCGTGCCGCCCATCGGCAGCCTGAAAAAGTAAACCATTCAGTATTGTCAGCAAAGTAGGAGGTCGAGATGAGTGACTATTTGATGCGCGACGATGCACCGTTGACTGAGGAGCAGTGGGAGGCTGTAGATGGGATGGTCGCCAGGGTGGTGACCAAGAACCTCGTAGGGCGCAAGCTCCTGCACCTGGTGGGTCCCCTGGGCTGGGGTGTAGAACAGGTCCCGGTGACCGCCTTTGGCAAAGAGGGAGCGTCCTATGTGGCCGCTGAAAAGGCCACCTATATCCCGCTTGAGACGATCGAGGCCGGTTTTTTGCTGCGGTTGAAGGAGCTCGCCAAGGCCAACCAGACGCCCTTCGGCCTGGACCTGGGCGCTGTAGCCAGTGCCGCGACCGAACTGGCCAGCAGCGAGGACAAGATGGTGCTCGGCGAGCTGATCAAGAAGGCCGCCGCGGGTGAGATGGGCGATTGGTCACAGATCAACGGCCCCTTTACGGCCGTGGCCAGGGCGCAGGCCGACCTGAGGGCCAGGGGGTTCGATGGCCCCTACGCCCTGGTGGTCAACTATGGGACCTACGCCCGGCTGGCCAGCCTGATGATGCACGGCCAGCGCGAGCTCAAGCTGGTGGAGAGCCTGGTTGAGGCGGGCATCTTCCGTTCGCCGGCCGTCCCGGAGGGGCAGGCGCTGCTGGTCGATCCGGCCGGCTGGAACGCCGATCTGGTCGTCGGCCAGGACATCGCCACCGCGTTCCTGGGGAACGAAGGGCTGGACCTGAGCTTTCAGATCCTGGAGACCATTGCCCTGCGCGTCAAGCGCGAGGGGTGCGCGGTCCTGCTCAAGTAGCGACACGCCGCGATCCGGACACCTGGTATGAGTGAATAAGGCCTGCCCCGGCGTTCGCCGGGTGCAGGCTGTTGCCCCCGAACGGGGTCCAGACAGCAGGAGGGACATATGCCCATCACGGATATCAGCTTCCGCATCGGGGGCGAGGCCGGGCAAGGCGTCGAATCGAGCGGCGCCGGCTTTGCGCTCGCCTTGACACGGGCCGGGCTGCAGGTGCTGGGCACGCCCAGCTATTACGAGCGCATTCGCGGCGGCCACAACTTTTTCACGATCCGGGCCATGAGCCAGGCCGAGCCTGTCCGGTCGCTCGTGGAGCAGGTGGATGTGCTCATCGCTCTCAACATGGAGACCGTCGAGGTCCACAAGGACGCGGTACGTCCGGGCGGCGTGATCGTCGCCGACACCGGGATCGAGGCTGAGGGCGCGCTCCAGGGCCTGAACGTGAACTTGCTGGCTCTCCCGCTCAAAGAGATCGCCGTGGAGCATGGCAACGAGGTGATGGCCAATACGGCGGCACTGGCTGTGGCAGCGGCTGCTGTAGGGCTGCCGGTCAAGTACATGGTGAGCGTGATCGAGACCAATTTCGGGGCGCGCAGCAAGGCGATCGCGGATGCCAACACGGCGGTGGCCGAGCACACCTACGCGCTGGCATCGGAGCGTTTTGGCCTCGTCTATGGTGATTCCCTTGGCTCTGTGGAAGATGCCCCGCCCCGGCTGCTGCTGGGCGGGAACGTCGCCTTTGGCATGGGGGCCCTCATGTCCGGATTAAAGTTTGTGGCCGGCTATCCGATGACCCCCGCCACGTCCTTGCTCGAGTATCTGGCCGGGCACGCCGACGAGTGGGGCCTGGTGGTCAAACACGCGGAGGATGAGATCGCGGCGGTGAACATGTGCGTGGGTGCCGCCCACGCCGGGGTACGCGCCCTGACGACCACCTCCGGCGGCGGTTTCGACCTGATGGTCGAGGGCATTAGCCTGGCGGCCATCACCGAGAACCCGCTGGTGATCTTTTTGGCGCAGCGCCCCGGGCCAGCCACCGGGCTGGCGACGCGCACGGCGCAGGCGGATCTGCTCATGGCCATCCATTCCTCGCACGGCGAGTTCGCGCGGATGGTGATCGCGCCGCATACGCCCGAGGAGCATTTCAGCGCGGCCTGCCGCGCCCTGAACATGGCGGAGAAATACCAGTGTCTGGTGATCGTGCTCTCCGATCAGCAGAGCGCCAGCTCGTTTATGTCAAGGGACAAGGATCTTTTTGATCCCGCGTCGCTGGTCATCGAGCGCGGCAAGTGGCTGAACTCCGAGGATCTGGACGCGATGGAAGAGTACCATCGCTACGCCCTGACCGATGATGGCGTGTCGCCGCGCGCCCTGCCTGGTAGCCACCCCAAAGCGGTGTTCCTCTCCAGCGGCAACGAGCATCGTGAGGACGGACACATCACCGAGGATCCTGCCATCGTCAAGGCGATGATGGACAAGCGCCTGCGCAAGCTCGAGGGCCTCAAGAGCGAGGTCCGGCCGCCGTTGCGCTACGGGCCGCCCGCGACGGAGGTGACCCTGGTGAGCTGGGGCTCGAGCTACGGCCCGGTGATGGATGCGGTGGACGTGCTCAACGCCATGGACAAGTCGGCCAACATGGTGCACTTTGTGGATCTCTGGCCCTTCCCCGCGGAGGCGGCCCGTGAGGCGCTCTCCGGCGCCAGCCGTCTGGTGTCCGTGGAAGGGAACGCCATGGCGCAGCTGGCTTACCTGATCCGGGCGCAGACCGGGATCGAGATGGACCAGCACCTGCTCCGTTACGACGGGCGCGGCTTTACCACCGAGTACATACTCGAGCATCTGGAGGGGTGAACATGGCGACAGTGCAAGATTATGCTGTAGATGTCCGTCCCACCTGGTGCCCCGGTTGTGGCGATTTCGGCATCTGGAACGCGCTCAAGCGCGCCTTTGTGCAGGCGGGCTATGCCCCCGAGGACATCTTTATGGTGACCGGGGTGGGCTGCGGCAGCAAGCAGAATGACTATATGCGGATCAACGGCCTGCACACGCTGCATGGCCGCAGCCTGGCGGTGGCCACCGGCGTGCGCCTGGCCAATACCGGGCGCAAGGTGATCGCCGTCCATGGCGATGGCGATGGCTATGGCGAGGGCGGGAACCATTTCCTGCATACCGTGCGCCGCAACATGGGCTTTGTGGACCTGGTGGAGAACAACCAGGTCTATGGCCTGACGCGTGGGCAGGTCTCTCCTACCAGCCGGCTGGGCTTTAGGTCATCGACCTCGCCCACCGGCTCGCTGGACCGCCCCATCAATCCGCTGGCCCTGGCACTCTCGCAGGGTGCGACCTTTGTGGCGCGCGGGCTGTCGCTGGATCTGCCTCAGTTGCAGTATCTGATCACCGAGGCCCTCAAGCACCGCGGTTACGCCCTGATCGATGTGATGCAGGTGTGCGTCTCTTACAACCGGGCGATGGGCTATGACTGGTACCGCGAGCGCGCCTACAAGGTGGAGGAGCAAGAGGGTTACGATTCCTCCGACCGCGCGACCGCCATGGCCAAGGCCCTCGAGTATCCAGGCAGTGATCGCATCCCAACCGGTATCCTGTTCCGGACCGAGGACGTGCCCGCGTACGAGGAGGGCATTGCGACGTTGCAGGCCGGGCCCCTGGTGGACCAGCCGCTGCGCACGCGCCCTCTGGAGGACTATGAGGCCCTGCTGAGCGAGCATCTGTAGGCTCGCAGGGCGAGAGGCAAAAGAAGCGCCACCATGAACGTGACGGTGTACAGCACGCCGACCTGTCCCTATTGCCGGCAGGTGATCAGTTACCTGCAAAGCCGTGGCATTCCCTTTGAGGAGCGGGATGTCAGCCGCGATGCGGCCGCGGCCCAGGAGATGGTGCGTGTGTCGGGACAGCAGGGAGTGCCGGTGACTGTGGTGGATGGGCAGGTGATTGTGGGATACGACCGGCCCCGCCTGGATGAGGTCCTGGCATCCGCCCAGCGCCCCCGCCTGGGGGCTGCCGTGGCCGATGCCGCGGGAGGCGGCGCCTATGTGGGCCGCGTGAACCCCGGTGGCGCTGCCGAGCGGGCTGGATTGGCTCCGGGGGATGTGATTCTTTCGTTCGCCGGACGGTCGGTGCGCAGCGCGGTGCATCTGGAGCAGTTGTTGGCGGGCGTGCAGCCCGGCAGCCGCATCCCGGTCGAGTACCGGCGCAACGATCGGTCGGCGCACACAACATTGTCGTTCTGAACAGGCGCCTGCCCGCGAGGCAGGGGCCGGGAAGGTATTATCGCAGGAGGTATCGTATGGCTGTGAGTGTAGAGTCTATGGGCGCCCTCAGCGAGGCGCTCAAGCTGGAGCAGGACGGGTATGCGTTTTACGTCAAGGCCGCTGACAAGGTCAAGGACGAGACCTGCAAAGAGATGCTGCTGTCGCTGGCAGAGGACGAAAAGGTGCACGAGGCGATGATTGCCAGGCAACTACAGGCGCTGGAGGTGGAGGGCGGCTTTGTGGTCATCCCCGGCATTACGGCCGGAGAGGTCGACCTGAGCGCAAAGCTGTTCCCTCCCGATCCCGTCGCCATCGAAGGCAAAGTGGCCGATATGGCTTCTGAACTGGAGGCCATCCTGATGGCGCTGGAGGTGGAGAGCGCCAGCTATGACCATTACCGCAAGTCCTGCATGGCGACCGAGGATATCGAGGGCCAGAATATGTTCCGCTGGCTGGCGGGCGCCGAGCTGACCCATTTCAACATCCTGATGAGTAACTATGAGGCCATCAACCAGCGGGCCACCTGGGCCTAGCGGATCACTACAAGGAGCAATCACATGACTGCAGCGACAGAGATTCTCAAGACGGGTATGAGCACCGAGCTCTGGGGGCAGCGTTTCTACCGTGAGGCGGTGGCTCGCACAGAGGCGGAAGACGGCAAAAAGATCTTTCAGAGCCTGGTGGAAGAAGAGGGACGCCACCTCGATATCCTGCGGGGCGAGTATGCGGCCCTGACCAGGAGCTCCGAGTGGGTGTCGCTGGAAGAGGCCGTGGCGATGGCCGAGTCCGTGGATCCCCTGACGATTTTCCCGGATGCGGACGCTGTGGAGGAGTTGATCCCGGCAGAGGCCAGCGATGAAGAGGCTCTCAAACTGGCGATGGATTTCGAGCGGCGCGGGTACACGCTCTACGCGCAGGCCGCCGAGGATGCCGAGACCGATGAGGAGCGCAAGCTGTGGGAGTACCTGGCCAAAGCTGAGGACAAGCACTATAGCTTTCTCCAGGAGACGTACGAGTATCTGGCGAACAACGGCGTCTGGTTCTACGATGACCAGGAGTTGCCGTTCTTTGAGGGCTAGGTCGGCCACCCGCTATCACAGGGAGGATCGTATCCGTTGATCGGAACGCTACTGAACATAGCGACCGTCCTGTTGGGGGGCGGGCTGGGCACTCTGCTGGGTGACCGCCTGCCCCAGCCCATTCGAGAGACCGTGATGCATGGCGTAGGCCTGGTGACGCTGGTGGTAGGGATGCAACTCACCCTGGAGACCCGGAATATCCTGATCGTCCTGCTCAGCGTTGTCATCGGGGGCATTCTGGGAGAGTGGTGGCGCATCTCCGCCGGGCTCGATCGCGCCAGCGAGTGGCTGCGGGAGCGCGTCGCGCGCCGGCTGGGGGAGCGCCGGATGGGACGCTTTTCCGAGGGCTTTATCACCGCCAGCCTCGTGTTTTGTGTGGGCCCCATGACTATCCTGGGCTCGATTCAGGATGGTCTGAGTGGTGATTTCTCGCTGCTTTCGATCAAATCGGTGCTCGATGGCTTCACCGCCATGGCGCTGGGCTCCAGCCTGGGGGTTGGCGTGCTCTTTTCCATCGTGACCCTGCTCGTGTACCAGGGCGGCCTGACGCTGCTGGCGGGCGTGGCGGACCAACTGCTTACCGAGCCCATGATCGCCGAGATGACCGCCACGGGCGGCGTGCTGATCCTGGCCATTGGCCTGTTGCTGCTGGATATCCGCCGGACTCGCGTGGCCAACCTGCTCCCGGCGCTGTTGATCGCTCCGGCGATCGTGGCGGCCTTGACGGCGCTGGGGATCCCGTTGGCCCCCTGATGTGGACGTTTCGAGGAGGGGCACCATGCAAGTTGGCTGCAACACGCTGTACGGAGGCGGCGCCCTGGGGGCCACCACCGATTTCACGGTGGCTGAGCTCCGGCTCTCACTGGAGAGGAACGCCGCGCTGGGGTACGAGACGGTAGAATACTCGCACCTCTGCCACCTCACGACTGAGGAGGCGGCCGGCATCGGCGCCTACACCCGCGAGTTGGGGATGCGCCCCTGGTCGGTCCATGCTGAGGCGCCCACGGGCTTTGTGCTTGGACATACCCCGGAAGAAGCGGCGGGCTATCTGGTCAATGCCGTCGAGGTCTGCAAGGCAGCGGGGGCGCAGGTGGTCGTCGTGCACGTGCCCATCCTGGTGGGGCTGTCGCTGGGCGAGCTGCCCGACGTGCGTGCGCTGCTATCGCAGGACCTGACGGCGCTGTGCCAGGGGGTTGCGCGAGCGGCAGATCTGGGCGTGGAGCTGGCGCTGGAGAATGGCCGCGCGCTGGCACACTGGGTCTATGTCCTGAGCCTGCTGGAGCGCATCGACCAGCCGCATGTGGGCGCCTGTGTGGACTCGGGCCACGCCAATCTGGGCGATCTGGGAGCCGCGCGCGCAATCCGCATGGCCGGACCCCGGCTGCGGACGCTGCATCTGCATGATAACTATGGTCAGGTGGATGATCATCTGCCCCCCGGGCGGGGGACGATCGACTGGGTAGACCTCTTTGCGGCGCTGACGGAGGTGGGCTATGCACGGCCTCTGCAGTTGGAGTTGACCGACCGGGCGCCGCATCGCGATTACGATCAGGCGCTGGAACAGCGGCAGGGGTTTGAGAACACGCGCCGTTTCGCCGGGATGGCCTGACGACGCAGCAGGAGAGAGCGTCCCGCAAACCCTGTGGTTTGCGGGACGTTTTGGTTTCTCCGGAGATCAGCTCCCTGACTTGGGTATGTACTGGCTCACTTTGGCCGCCAGGTTGGCCAGCGGCATGCTCTGGAGCCAGACCCGTCCCGGTCCCTTGAGGGTGGCCAGGAACAGGCCCTCACCGCTGAACAGCGCATTGGTGAGTCCCTTGACCTGCTCGATGTCATACTCGACAGAGGGGTCATACAGGCCGATGTGGCCGGGGTCGACGCGCATCACCTGGCCAGCCTGCAGCGTGTACTCGCGCATATCGCCGGCCAGTTCCAGAAAGACGAGGCCGGGCCCGCTGATCTTTTGCAGGATGAATCCCTCACCGCCAAAGAACCCGGTGCCCAGGCGTTTGCGGAAGAACATCTCCAGCTTGACGCTGGGCTGCGCGGCCATAAAGGCATCCTTCTGGCAGATCAGGCTCTGGCCAGCCTGCAAGTCAAAGGCCAGGATGGTGCCTGGCGCCTCGGGGGTAAAGGTGATACCGGCCTCACCGCCCTGGCAGGAGTAGGTGGTCATAAACAATGATTCGCCCGCCAGGGCACGCCTGAGGCCGGCGCCCAGGCCACCGTGCGCGTTGGTCTCCATCTTGATGTCGCCCATCATCCAGGCCATGCCGCCGCTCTCGGTGTACAGAGCCTCGCCAGCCCGCAGGGTTACATCCACAGAGGGCAACAATCCACCGACGATCTGGTACTCCATCTTGTCACTCCTTATTGGTGCGAGGCTTGGGGCATCCGGCCCATTGCTGACGCTAGGCATCGTCTATACGTGCAGGTTCAGTCGTCGTTGCGCTCGCGGCGGCCCCGTGTCTGCCGCATGGCGATCGGGATGCGGGCGGTGTCGCGCTCAAAGCGCTCCATGGTGCGGGCCAGATCGGAGCGCACTTTGGCCAGATACTGCTGCAGCCCATCCCTGACGGCCCGGACAAGGCGCTGGCGGCGCTCCTCACAGCCCTGCCACTCATACAGGGTCTCGAGCAGGGCTGTGCTGAACGACAGCTCCATGCCGCCCTCGGTCGCGCGGTTGAAAAAGTACGCTTTGGACAGGTCAATGCCAGGAGCTTCCGAGGGCGATACCGCCACATCCACCGCCGCCAGGCTCTCACTGAGCATTGCGGCGAGCGCCGCATTCATGCCGCCGATGCGGGCAACGGGCTGTGGATCATCGCAGGCGTCGATGCTGACGATGGCCATGCTGTGATCGATCAGGACATCGAGGCGGGGCTCACGGGCGCGCAGCGGAGAGATACGCAACTCGGGGCGCTCCGCGTGCGCCACAAACAGGTAGAGGTTGTGGTCGTCGCCGGCCAGTTCGGTGGCCAACTCGGCTGTAAAGGGCGCCAACGTGCCGCCGTGCAGCGCGACGATGGAGAGGGCGTCTCCTGGCTGCCGCAGAGTGACATCATAGTCGATGCCGCAGGTCGCGCGGAGCACCACATCGGTATACGAGACAGGCATTTCTACCAAGGGTTGCCTCCTTGAGGTGGTATCGGGCCAGGATCAGGTGTGGGAGGATGGCTGCGGTCGGCGTGGCTGCCGTGTGTCTCCGGTGAGATCCTCGGACTGGCGGCCACCATGTTGGGCTGAGGTGCCCATGCCTGCGCCGCCAGCCATCGCGTTCATGACCCTCAGCCAGACGTCGCCCTCGGGGCCTAACGGCTCGCTGCGGAAACGGTGATCGCTCTTGCGGATGTATTCGGAGAGGTCGGCGAGCATCGTCCGGTAACGTGCTACCTGGGGCTCCAGGATGCGCTTGAGTGTGACCTCGTCGCTGACCTGCTCCACGGTCATCGCCAGATGCGGCAGGCACAGGCCATCGCCGCTGGCATAGGCGCTGGCCAGGCGGTCGTCCTCGATCGTGGCCACAAGCAGTGCGGCATAGTCACGCTCTGCCTTGTGCTGCACCGTACAGGCCGGGCAGGGCATCTCCGGTTGCAGGCTGTTGGCCAGCGCCACGCCGCTGGCGGCCCGGCCGCGCAGCCGGTCCCCGAACGACCCGCGCTTCAGGGAGCCCTCTGCCACGATACCTGTGAGCCGGCGCAGGACGGACTCATAGATCAGCGCGATGCCCAGCGAGCGTCCCGGGCGCCCGCGGAGCATAGCCACATGCTCGTGGCAAAAGCCGTAGGTGGACTTTAGTTTCTCCCTGACTTCCGGGTCGAGGACCGCCTCGTACAGCAACATATCCAGGTAGCGGTCGGTGGTGCGGTAAGCCAGGCGGCAAACCGGGCAGCCCGCCAGGCGCTGGGCGTCCACCAGTTCGAAAAAGGGCGTGTGCTTGCCGGAGCGGTCGGTCACGCTTTGCTCCTTATCTTTCGCTTACTGATCAGTATAGCATCGCGTGCCAGCCGGGCCAAGGTTGTGGCAGTGTGAGGGGAGCATTGACAGCGCGGGTCCGGTCAGTCGATAATGCGTGGGCGTAGACATAGCGTACAAGCAGGGAGGCGAGCGATGGATCTGGGTATTCAGATTAAGGTGGCGCTGGTGACGGCGGCGAGCAAGGGTCTGGGCAAGGCTGCCGCCCGCGCGCTCTCGGCGGAGGGAGCGCGGGTCGCGATTGCTGCCCGGGGTGAGGAGACCCTGCGTGCCGCGGCGCTGGAGATCGCGGCGGCGACGGGGGGTACGGTGCTCGCGGTGCCCGCCGATGTGAGCGTCGCTGGCGATCTGGAGACACTGGTGGCCGAGGTCGAGAGTGCGCTCGGTCCGGTGGATATCCTCGTGAACAATGCCGGCGGGCCCCGCCCCGGTGTCTTTACACAGATGGAGGACGAAGACTGGCAGGGCGCCGTGGAGCTGAACCTGCTCAGCGCGATCCGTCTCATCCGCATGGTCCTGCCCGGGATGCGCGCGCGTGGCTGGGGGAGGATCGTCAATATCACCTCGATCGCTGTCAAGCAGCCGATCCCCGACCTGATCCTGTCCAACACGGTCCGGTCCGGGCTGGTGGCCATGGCCAAGACGCTGGCGGATGAGGTGGCCGCTGAGGGGATCACCGTGAACAACGTGTGCCCGGGGTATATGGCCACGGACCGGGTGCGCGCTCTGAACGAGGCTGCCTCTAGGGCGGAGGGCATCCCGGTGGAGGAGGTGTTGCAGCGCACGGTGGCGGCGATCCCGGCCGGGCGTATGGGCCAGCCTGACGAACTGGCGGCGCTCATCGCCTTCTTGTCTTCACAGCAGGCAGCCTATATCAACGGCGCAACGATCCAGGTGGACGGGGGCCGGTACCGCGGGTTGATGTGAGAGGCGCCGTGACGCCGATGGGCAAGCCCTGCTGGATGCTGCTATGGCTGAGTGTCGCATTCCTGGCGGCCGGAGCGCTGCTGGCCGGCTGCGGTGGACGCCTGCCGGCCGCCTCGCCGGTGGATGAGCCAGTGTCTGGCGCGCGCACATCCTCGCCTGTTGCCGCTGCCGCGTCCCAGGCTACTGCAGCCGCCACGCAGTCGGCTACCGGCGCGGGTTTGCTGGGCCGCGGCATCAACCTGGGCAATGCGCTGGAGGCGCCCCGCGAGGGCGAGTGGGGTCTGGTACTGGAGGAAGGATTCTTTGATGTGATCGCCGAAGCCGGGTTCGATAGCGTGCGCGTACCGATTCGCTGGCACGCTTACGCCGATGCCGCGCCGCCCTATGCCCTCTCGGAGGACATCCTGCAGCGGGTGGATTGGGTGGTGGCACAGGCCCTGGCGCGCGACCTCAGGGTGGTGATCAATGTCCACCACTACCAGGCCCTGATCGATGACCCCGCCGGGCAGCGCGAGCGGTTCCTGGCGATCTGGCAGCAGATCGCCGAGCGCTATGCATCCGCGGATGAGCGGCTGTTCTTTGAGGTGCTGAACGAGCCCAACGGCGCCCTGGACGGCGCGCTGTGGAACCGGCTATTGCCCGAGGCGATCGATGCCATCCGCGAGAGCAATCCCGCACGCTGGGTGGTGGTGGGGCCCGGGAGTTGGAACAACTACCGGGCGCTCGAGGCCCTGACGTTGCCGGAGGACGACCGCCGCCTGATCGTCACCTTCCACTACTATGACCCCTTCCACTTTACCCACCAGGGCGCCGAGTGGACCGACGGTAGTGAGGCCTGGATGGGAACCCGCTGGGAGGGGACCGCGCGGCAAATGCGCGAGATTCAGGGCGCTTTTGATCAGGTGGCGCGCTGGGCAGTGGCGCACGACCGCCCAGTGTACCTGGGCGAGTTCGGCGCCTATAGCAAGGCGGACATGGCTTCGCGGGCGCGGTGGACGGCGCAGGTGGTGCGGGAGGCCGAGGCGCGCGGCTTTGCCTGGGCCTACTGGGAGTTTGCGGCGGGCTTTGGCGCCTATGATCCCGTGGCGCGCCGCTGGCGCCCCGAGTTACTCGGGGCGCTCATGCCTGCTGACGCGCCATGATAACTGCCTAGCGGCTGCGGACCACGTCCAGCTCTGGGATCAGCACGTGCGGCAGCAGGTACCGGCCATAGACCCAGTACTGTTCCTGGCTCAGGCTCCCCACTGACTTGAGCAAGTCATAGACATTGCCGGCCAGCGTCAGATCCTTGACGCGTCCTACGATCTCGCCGTCCTCGATCACATAGGCGAGACCAACCGGATTGGAGAACGCCCCGCTTAGCGGGTTCCCCTGCCCCAGCCCCAGCAGTTCATCGACCAGCAGCCCATGCGAGATGCCGGCGACCATGTCGGCCAGCGGGGTGTCACCGGCCTCCAGCACCAGGCTGGCGGTCGAGGGCGAGGGCAACGAGAACAGGCTGCGCGAGCCATTGCCTGTGCTCTCTGTTCCCATCAGGGCCGCTGTTTTCAAGTCGTACAGGAACGACGCCGCTACGCCTTCTCGGATGAGCGCCTTGCGGCGGGTGGGCACGCCCTCATCGTCATAGGCGGCACTGGCCGGCCTGCCGGGCAGCGTGGGATCATCCCAGAGCGTCAGCCGGGGATCTATGATCTGCTCGCCCAGGCGGTTCGCCAGGGGCGACGTGCCGCGCTGGACATGCTGCCCATTCAGTGCCATCAGCAGCGGCAGCAGCAGCAGGATCGACCCGGAGGGTGTGAACAGCACGGGCATCCGGCCCGAGTCGATGCTGGCGCTCTTGTTAGCGCTGACGATCCGGGAGGCGACGCGCTCGGCCACGGCACGGTAATCGTCGGTCAGGCCGGTGGTGGCGGTGCCATCGCCTACCATGAGCACATCATCGCCGCGCACGCGCTCCATACTCATGCTAATACGCAACCCGCTGGCGGTCTGGTGCACCCGGGCGCCGGCGCTGTTGTGCAGCCAGGACCGGCCGGACGTGCGTTCGATGTCCACGTCGATCTTTCCGTCAGGGTCCGCCGCGCGAAGCGTCGCGATGATCTCGCGGCCGATGGCCACCAGACGCTCCAGGGGCACCTCGGCCAGGGCCGGGTCAAAAGTGTTGATCATCGCCGCGGGAAGCGGACCGGGGAGGGTCAGATTGAGTGGCTCGCCAAAGCGGGCCGAGGCGACGGCGCGCTCAACGAGCGTCGCGGGATCGGACCGTCCGCTGGAAGCCGTAAAGCCCACGCGCCCGTCCACAAGGCCGCGCAAGGCCACGCCGCTGGTCTCTTCGACCAACGACGATTTCAGCTCGCCGGCCTCAAAGGTGATCTGCGTGGATTCGCTTTCGACGGCATAGATCTCGGCCTGTTCCGCCTGGCGGGCCAGGTCAGCCAGCAGGCGGTCCATCATCTGGTTTTGGTCTGTCATGCCTGACGCCCTCCCATGGCGACGTCCTGAATACGGATATGCGGCGCACCGATGCCCACCGGCAGGCCGCCGCCCTGGCCTTTGCCGCAACTGCCGGTGCGTGAGAACCAGAGGTCGTTCCCGATCGCATCGATGTTGGCCAGTGTGGTAAAGAGATTGCCCGCCAGCACCACGTCCCTGACCATCTCGGCCACCTGTCCCTGGCGGATCATGTAGCCATAGCCGGCGCTAAAGGAAAAGTTCTCGAGCATCGTCATGCCGCCGATGGCGTCGCAAGCGCACACTCCCAGGTCGATCCCGGCGATCATCTCCTCAAAGGTGCTGTCCTGCGGCTCGATGTAGGTATTGGTCATGCGCACAATGGGCGGGAACCGGAAATCCGTGGCACGGGCGTTGCCAGTGGCCTGCTCGCCCATGGCGCCGGCGGTCTCACGCGAGTGCAGCCGGCCCACCAGGACACCCTTTTCCACCAGCGGCGTGCGCTGCGTCGGCGTGCCTTCGTCGTCATAGCGGTGCGTGCCGCGCTCGCCCGGCAGGGTGCCGTCATCGATGATGTTCAGGTGCTGGCCGCCAAACCGGCGACCGAGCACCATCATCTCCCGGGCCTGCGGGTTCTCGTACAAAAAGTCAGACTCTGACAGGTGTCCAAAGGCCTCGTGGACAAAGACGCCCGCCAGGCGCGGGTCGCAGACCACCGGGTACACGCCGCCGACCACGGTCTCGGCCGAGAGCAGGTCGGTGGCGCGCTGCGCCACGCGATCGGCCAGCCCATCCAGTTCGAGCAGGGCAGGGTATCCAGCCGCCGAGGAGGTACCGTCGCCGGAGCGCTGCACATTGGTGCCGTCGCGCGCGGTGGCAACCAGCGACACGTGCGCCATCGGGCGCTCCTCGACGATGCGCGTCCCCTCAGAGTTGGCGTAGGTGACCGTGATCATCTGGTCCACGTAGGCGGCCTGCGTGTCCACGATCTTAGGGTGGCCCAGCAGGATGGCGTTGTAGCGGCTCACCAGAGCGTGTTGCTCCTCCAGCGAGACGCTCTCTGCCCCCGGGGCTCGCGGAACACGGATCGTGTCCACAACGGTGGGCCGTTCAGCCAGCACGATCTCGCGCCTGGGCACCAGGCGGGCGTTGTGCCACGCCTGCTCGACGCGGTTGGGGAGGTCGTCCAGGCTGTTAAAGGTGCTCATCCCCCAGCCGCCGTCGCGCGCCAGAGCCCGTACGATGCCCCCTTCGTTCAGCACCGTGCTCACCGTCTCCAGCAGGCGGCCGTGGTAGACGATGCGCGTGGTGAGCCGGGTCTCCAGGCGGATCTCACAGTAATCAGCGCGGCTGGCACTCAGCGCGCGCTCCAGGTTCTCCAATGTCATGCTGCACTGCCTTTCTCGTTCGGAAATGCCTGTGGCTCATTCTACTCATCCTGTCCCAGAAGCGAAAGCGCACGGCCAGGGCCCGGGCATTTTGGCGGCGCAAGCCATCCGTGCTACACTATAATCCGTTTTGGACGCCCCTGTTGGGGTGGTCCCTTACCTTTCTGCTCCGGCGATACTCACACCGGGGCAACTCCGTGGGAAGGAGACAGACGTTGCGTACATATGAATTGGTACTGGTCGTGCAACCCGAAATGGATGAGGAAGGCTTTGACGCCTTTGTCAGCACACTCACCGGGTTGGTCACCGATGAAGGCGGACAGATCGTCGACGTCGAACACATGGGGCGTCGGCGCCTCGCTTACCCGATCAAAAAGATCACCGAGGGGCACTATGTGCTGCTCCACCTGAATCTCGAGACTCCGGCACTGGTCGAGCTTGAGCGTCGTCTCAAGCTCTCTGAGGATGTACTTCGCTATCTGGTTATCCGTATGGACGAACTGATGGAGCCCGCCCCGCCGCAGGAGCAAGAGGCCGAGGGCCTCGAGGCCGAGGGCGTCGAGGACGCCGGCGTCGAGGACGCTGTAGAGGCCGAGGGCTCTGAGGATGAGGGACTCGACGCGGATGATCTGGCAGCGGAGCTGGCGGACGAACTGGCCGAAGAGACAGAGGCCTGAGCTTTACATCCAGCGGTTTGGGAAAACTATACCAGCGCCCGGTGAGGGCTTGAGGGGGCATTGTGTCAGACGATTATAGAAGACGAAGCAGTGATAGCCGAGACGACCGTTCGGGCGGCGATTCGCGTGGCGGCCGTTCATACTATTCGCGCGGCGGAGGCGGGCGCAGCGGCGGCCGCGGTCGGCGCCGTAAGGTGTGCCAGTTCTGCGCGGACAAGGCCGAGACGATCGATTACAAGGACGTGCGCATGCTGCAGCAGTATGTGTCGCGCAGCGGTGCCATCAATGCACGCCGGCGCACGGGTACCTGCGCCAAGCATCAGCGGATGCTTTCCCGCGCGATCAAGCGCGCGCGGCATCTCGCCATGTTGCCGTTCGCTCCCAGCCACAGCCGCTAAGCTGCAACTGGCGCGACCGTTGAAGTGAATCTGATCAGGGCATGGGATCGCGCATCCTGTGCCCTCGTTTTTTACCAGGCCTCTGGAGGAGAACACCATGGCCAAAAGGGTACAACAGCCGCGGCAGCCTAACCGCCGGCATATCTCGCGCCTGGAGCAGGAGCGGCGCCAGCGTCGCTACCTGATCATCGGTGCTGTCGTCACCTTTGCCCTTGTGCTGGGCTTGCTGGCCTGGGGGCTCGTGGATAACTATGTGCTCAAGCCTGCACGGCCGGTGGCCACAGTCGGTGATGAGATCATTCGCACCGGAGATTACCAAAAGCTGTTGCAGTATCGCCGCTTTGACTCGCAGATGTACCTGGAGACCCTTCAGCAGCAGCGGAGCCAGTACGCCGGTGTAGAGGACTATGCCTTCCTGCTGGACTATATCGATCAGCAGATCAGCTCCGTTCAGCAGAGCTACGCGATGTTGCCTACCACGGTGCTCGACCAGATGATCAAGGATGTCATCATCCGTCGCGAAGCCGCCAGTCGCGGCATCACGGTCAGCGATGACGAGGTCCAGCTGCTGCTGGAGCAGCAGTTCGGCTATGATCGCGATGCGGGCGACGTGGCAGAGGCGGCCGTGGAGGTCGTTGCCACGCTACAGGCGGAAGAGACTGCCGCCGCGGTTCCGACCGTGGCGCTTGGCACCGAAGGCGGGCTGTCGGCCACAGCAGGCGTCACTGCCACCCTGCCGGTGACCCCCACCGCGACGCCGTACCCCACCGAGGTACCGATGACGGAGAGCGAGTTCACCGAGACCGCCACGCGCTTTTTCGAGACCATAGAGGATGAGGTTGCTTTCACCGAGGCCGATTTCCGTCGCCTGCTCGAGTCCTCGCTGTATCAGGACAAGCTGGAGGAAGCCCTCAAGGCGGAGATGCCGACGACTGCCGAGCAGGTGCATGCCCGCCACATCCTGGTGGCCACCGCAGACGAGGCGCAGCAGGTGCTGGACCGGTTAGCTGCCGGTGAGGCCTTTGATGTGCTGGCACAAGAACTCTCCACCGATACCGGCAGCGGTGCGGAGGGCGGGGAGCTCGGCTGGTTTGGCCGCGGTCAGATGGTGGCCGAGTTTGAGGAGGCCGCCTTTACCCTGGAGCCGGGCACTGTCAGCGAACCCGTGCAGACGGCCTATGGGTATCACATCATCGAGGTGGTTGAGCGCGATGAGAACCGGGAGCTGGAGGGCGACGCTCTGGCGGCCTACCAGAGCCAGCAGCTGGATGCGTGGTACGCAGAACTCACCACTGCCGAGGACGTGGTCCGCAACTGGAGTTGGGATATGGTGCCAGAGGATCCTTACGGGCTCGGCTGAGTCGGTTTGGCATAGAAAACGGGGCGCCTCTCAGGAGACGCCCCGTTCTGCTTTACTCTAGCGGTCAGCCAGAGCGCTGACGGCGCACATCCAGCACGTCACGGATGCCCTGAAGCCGGCTCATGGCGCTCGAGAGCTGGCCGACGCCCTCCACCGATACGGACAGGGTGACCGTGGCCGTGTTGTCGCTGTGCGTGGTCACATGGGCGGAACTCATGTTCAGTCCCAGGTCGGCGATCTCGGCGGCGATGTCGCGCAACAGCCCCCGCCGGTCGATCCCCTCGATCTCGATCTGAACCGGGTACTTGTCACGGGCCTCGCCCCACGACACGCTCACCAGGCGCTCCCGATCCTGCAAGTGTATGATGTTCGGGCAATCGGTGCGGTGCACCGTCACCCCCTTGCCGCGGGTGATATACCCGATGATCTCGTCCCCCGGGACCGGGTTACAGCAGGTGGCCATGCGGGTATAGAGGTCGCCCACGCCCTTGACGCGTATGTCGGTGATGGTGCGCTCGGGCATGGCGACGAACTTTAGCTTTTCGCTCTTTCTCGAGGCCTGGTCGATCTTGGTGGCGATCTGTTGAGGGTTGATGTCGCCAAAGCCCAGCGCCTCGAGGAAATCATCGACCGTGTCGAAATTGAACAGCCCGGCGATCTCGGAATAGGACTCTTGATCAAAGCCCAGCCGGCGCAGCTCCCGCTCCAGGATCTCGCGGCCCTGGGCGATGTTCTGGTCGCGTTCCTGCGCCCGGAACCAGCGGCGAATCTTTTGGCGGGCGCGCTGCGTGGCCACATAGTTGAGATGCGGGTTGAGCCAATCGCGGCTCGGCCCGCCCTGCTTGGCGGTGACGATCTCCACCTGGTCGCCGGTTTTCAGCTGGTAATCCAACGACACCAGGCGGCCGTCGATCTTGGCGCCGCGGCAGCGGTGGCCGATCTCACTATGGATGAGGTAGGCAAAGTCCACGGGCGTGGACCCGGCGGGCAGGTCGACGATGTCGCCTTTGGGGGTAAAGACATACACCCGCTCGGCAAATAGGTCGCCCTTGAGGGCGGTGGCAAACTGCAAAGCATTCTCGGACTCGGCCGGCAGCTCGCGGGCCTGCAGGAGCAGGTTCAGACGCTGCTCGAATTTCAGGTTGCGGTTGAGGCCCTCTTTGTAGCGCCAGTGGGCGGCGACACCGTACTCGGCCACCTGGTGCATCTCTTCGGTGCGGATCTGCACCTCCAGAGGACGGCCCTCCAGCGCAATAACCGCCGTGTGCAGCGACTGGTAGCCGTTGTCCTTGGGCAGCGCGATATAGTCGTCAAACTCGCCCGAGATCGGGCGCCAGAGGCTGTGGATGGCGCCGAGCGCATGGTAGCACTCGCGCTCTTCCTGAACGATGATGCGAATGCCGTGCAGGTCATAGATCTGATCGAACTCGCGATCCTTTTCCTGCATCTTTTGCCAGACGCTGTACAGATGCTTGGAGCGCCCGGTGATGCGGTAGTGCAGCCCCTCCTGGTCCAGCCGCTTGCGCACGGTGGCGATGGCGCGCTCCAGATAGCCTGAACGCTGCGCGCGCTGCTCTGCAACCAGCCGAGCGATGAGGTAATACTGCTCGGGCTCGAGGTAGCGAAAAGCCAGATCCTCCAGCTGCCACTTGAGCTGCCAGATACCGAGGCGGTTGGCCAGCGGCGCGAACACGTCCATGGTCTCACGCGCGATGCGCGCCTGGCGCTCAGGCTCCAGGTAACTGAGGGTGCGCATGTTGTGCAGCCGGTCCGCGAGCTTGATGATGACGACGCGCAGGTCGTCCACCATGGCGAGGACCATCTTGCGCAGGTTTTCCGCCTGCTCCTCGTCCAGGTCCGCGCGGTCCACCTTACTCTTGCGCTTGACGCGCTTGAGCTTGCTGACCCCCTCTACGAGCGTGGCGACGGTCTCGCCAAAGGTCTCGCGCAGATCATCGTGGGTGTAGGCCGTGTCCTCAATGACATCGTGGAGCACGGCCGCGATGATCGACTCTTCGTCCAGGCCCAGATCCAGGAGGCTGATGGCCACCTCGATGGGGTGCACGATATAGGGCTCTCCAGAGGCGCGGAGCTGGTCACCATGCGCCTCGATGGCAAAAGACACAGCCTCAGCAACCCGCGCGACGGCGTCGGGATAGACCCGACCTACCCGTTCGAGCAGCTCGTCGGACAGGGTCTCCTGCGTGGCCAGTCTCGTGGTTGTCATTGCCACCAGTATAACACAATATCTGTCTGTACCGCAACGAGAACATTATGTATATCTTATGGTGCCACTCCGGTCGGTGGTTCGCGATTGGCCGGGGCATCGTCGCGAGACTATAATCCGAGGCGAGTCTATGGAAGGCGGAACCGAACCATGAGCGGATCGATCGATATTGTCGGGCTGGGCCCCGGCGATGCCCGGCTCCTGACCCGGCAGGCCTGGGAGCGGCTGGCCTCCGCGGCGGAGGTCTACCTGCGGACACGGGAGCACCCCTGCGTGGGCGCCCTGCCCGCCGGCCCGGCCTATCACAGCTTTGATGCCTGCTACCAGAAGTACACCTCCTTTGAAGAGGTGTACGCCGAGATCACTGCCCGCGTGCTGGCTCTCGGGCGCCGCGAGCAGGGCGTGGTCTATGCCGTGCCCGGCGATCCGGCTTTTGGCGAGACCACGGTGCAGCTGATCCGCGCCCAGGCCAGGGCGGAGGGGATCCCGGTGAGTCTGTTCGCAGGTGTCTCCTTTATGGAGCCGAGCTGCCACGCCCTGGGCTGCGATCCCTTTGACGGGCTGCAGATCGCCGACGGCACGCTGCTGGCGGGACGGGTGCACCCGCCGCTGGACCCCGACGTCCCGGCGCTGATTGTCCAGCTCTATAGCCGGCAGATGGCGGCCGAGGTCAAGTTGACGCTGCTGGCGCTGTATCCCGAGGAGCACCCCGCCCGGCTGGTCATCCGTGCGGGGATGGCCGACCAGCAGGTGCGCGCTCTGCCGCTGTTCGAGATCGATCGCCAGGCGGACCTGGACCATCTGTCGTCGCTGTATCTTCCACCTCTCGCGCGCCCCGGCTCCATGTCCTCTTACCAGGACGTGGTCGGCCGGCTGCGAGCGCCGGATGGCTGTCCCTGGGATCGCGAGCAGACGCACGAGTCGCTGCGCAGTTCGCTGCTGGAGGAGACCTACGAGGTGCTGGCTGCGCTGGACAGTGGCGACGTCGAGGAACTCAAGGAGGAACTGGGCGATCTGTTGCTGCAGGTGCTCTTTCACGCCCAGATCGCTACGGAGAACGGCGATTTCCGCCTGATCGACAGCGTGGGCTATGCCATTGAAAAGCTGGTGCGGCGGCATCCGCACGTATTCGGCGACGTGGTCGCAGACGATCCAGACGCCGTGCTGCTCAACTGGGAGCAGATCAAGCGCCAGGAGCGGGGCGAGCAGAACGATGAATTCCGTTCGATGCTGGCCAGCATCAACGTGGCGCTGCCGGCGCTGGCCCAGGCGATGGATGTCCAGCAGCGGGTGGCCCGCGTGGGCTTTGACTGGCCCGCTATCGCCGAGGTGTTGGACAAGGTGAACGAGGAACTGGGGGAACTGGCGGACGCTTCCGATCAGCTGGCCCGCGAGGCGGAGCTGGGGGATGTGCTGTTCAGCCTGGTGAACGTGGCCCGCTGGTACGGCGTGGACCCGGAGAGCGCGCTGCGGCAAGCCAACGCCCGTTTCCGGGAGCGCTTTGGCTGGATGGAGACGGAAGCGCACCGCGCAGGCACGCCGCTGGAGAGCATGACGCTGGCAGAGATGGATGCGCTGTGGGAGCGCGCCAAGGCCATGGAGGCCTGAGGGATCATCGCGATCGGTCAGGATCTGTGGAGGTGATGCTATGAATAGAACGAATTCCCCAAGCGGTGCGGGGCGTGTGGCGCTGGCAGCGATGATGATCGCCGTGACGACCGTGTTCACGCTGCTGATTCGTGTGCCGATCCCGGCCACGCAGGGCTATTTCAACTTTTCGGACGTGGCCATCGTGTTCGCCAGCCTGGCCTTTGGTCCCTGGGTGGGCCTGGTGGCGGGCGGCGTGGGCACCGGTCTGGCCGATGTGGTGGGGGGCTATGCGCAGTGGGCCCCGCTGAGCCTGCTGGCTCACGGGCTGGAGGGCCTGGCGATTGGACTGCTGGCGCGCCGGCGCACCCTGCCGCACATGCTGGTGGGCTGGGCAGCGGGCTCGGTCATCATGATCGGCCTCTACTATCTGGGCAGCGCGCTGGTGCTGGTGGGCGACTGGGCCGTGCCCCTGGCGGAGATGCCCATCAACCTGTTGCAGGCGGCTGTGGGCGCTCTGGTCGGCATCCCGCTCTATTACGCCGTGCGTCGCGCCTACCCGCCCGTGGAGCAGATGGGCCGGCCAGTCAGCTGGACGGAAGAGGATTCGCCTCTGACGGATGAGTTGCCGCACAAGTGAGCATCGCCGCGCCAGTCATCTCCGTACGCAGCCTCACCTACCGCTACCCGCCTCTGCTCCGAGGGCGTGAGCCGCAGCCGGTGCTGCGTGGCGTCGACCTGGACGTCGCGGCGGGTGAATTCCTGGCGCTGATGGGGCCGAACGGCGTGGGCAAGACCACGCTCTGCCTGGCGCTGAACGGCATCGTGCCCCAGTCCACCGGCGGGGTGATCGGTGGGAGCGTCACCGTGCTGGGGCACGAGACGCGCCATACGCCGGTGCATCACCTGGCGCGGCATGTGGGGATCGTGTACCAGGACCCCGAAAGCCAGCTCTACTCCGCCACCGTCGAGGCCGAGGTGGCCTTTGGCCCGGAGAACCTGGCCGTGCCCCCGCGAGAGATCGCGGAGCGCGTGGCGTGGGCGCTGGACGTGGTGGGCATGACGGCCTACGGCCACCGCGCGCCGGCACGCCTCTCGGGCGGGCAGAAACAGCGCGTGGCCATCGCCGCCGCGCTGGCGATGCTGCCGCCGCTGCTGATCCTGGATGAGCCCACCGCCGCGCTGGATCCCCTGGGACGTCAAGAGGTCTTTCGGGTCATCGAACAGCTGCGCCAGGACCGGCGCATGACCATCGTGATGGTGAGCCAGGACGCCGAGCACGTGGCGGCCTATGCCGACCGGCTGGCGGTGATGATCGACGGGCGCATCGCCCGCGATGGCCCGCCCGAGGCGTTGTTCCAGGACGCCGATCTCATGGAGGCTGCGGGCATCGCGCCTCCCCAGATGATCGAGCTCTCGCGGGTGCTGCAGGGTCCGTTCCCGGCGCTGCCCTCCTTTGCCACGCTCGATGCAGGCGAGCACGTGCTGCGTGCCGCCCTGGAGGCCCAGCCGTGAACGCCCCGCTGGCGATCGCAGTGCAGGGGCTCTACCACCGCTACGACCCCGAGGAGCCCGCCCTGGAGGGGATCGACCTGACGCTGGCCGACAACGCGTACCTGGGGATCATCGGCCAGAATGGATCGGGCAAGACCACGCTGATCAAGCATTTCAACGGTCTGCTCAAGCCCACGGCGGGCAGCGTGCTGGTGTACGGCGTGGACACGGCGACGGTGAGCGTGGGCGCCCTGGCACGCACGGTGGGCTATGTCTTTCAGAACCCCGATCACGGCATTTTCTGCAGCACCACCCGCCAGGAGATCGCCTTTGGGCCGCGCAATCTGGGGCTCGATGAGGACGAGGTGCTGCAGCGGGTGGACGATACGCTGCGCGCATTCGGGCTGCTGGACGTGGCCAGCGTGCCCCCCGCCGTGCTGGGCTATGGCCTGCGCCGGCTGGTCTCGATCGCGGCGGTGTATGCTATGCGTCCGCGGCTGCTGATCCTCGACGAGCCCACGGCGGGGCTGGACCAGCGCGAGACGCAGGAACTGATGCGGCGAATCGAGACGTTGCACGCCGCCGGGCACACGATTGTGCTGGTGAGCCATGACATGCAACTGGTGGCCGAGCATTGCCGCGAGTTGCTGGTGATGGACGGCGGTCGCGTGCTGCTCCAGGGGACGCCCGCCGAGGTCTTTGCCCGGGGCGAAGACCTGGCCCGCGCCAGCCTGGCGCCGCCGCCGGTCACCGCGCTCGCCGTCCGGCTGAGAGACACGGGCCTGCCGCCCGGGCTGCTCACCGTGCAGGCCTTTGCACAGGCCTACGGGCAGCTGCTGGAGCGCGCGCAGCGGGGGCAGCCATGAGCCCCGCTTATGATCTCTACCAGCCCGGCGCCTCCTGGCTGCACCGCGCCGACCCGCGCATCAAGCTGGCCTTTGTGCTGTGCGCCTCGCTCTGCCTGGTGCTCACCGTCAACCTGTGGCTGATCCTGGGGGCGCTGGCCGTGCTGCATCTGCTGCTCCTTTCGGCTGGTGTCAGCGGCGCGCGCATCGCCGGCGTGTGGCGGGTGACGCTGCCCACCGTATTGATGATCGCCGTGCTGTGGACGCTGCTGAACCCCGCGGCCGGGGAGGCCTGGCTCGCCTGGGGGCGCCTGCGCATCGGACCGCACAATCTGGCGCAGGGCGTGGCCATCGGCCTGCGTATCGCCGCGCTGGCGCTGGCGTTCTTTGTGTGGCTCTACACCACCGACGCCGGCAGCCTGGTGCTGAGCCTGGTGGCGCTGGGGATGCCCTACACCTGGGGGCTGACCGCGGGGATGGCGCTGCGCTACCTGCCCACCATGGCGGGCACGTTCCGCTCCATCTCCGAGGCGCAGCAGGCGCGGGCGCTGGACCTCAAGGCGGGCGGGCTGGTGCAGCGCGCCCGGGCCTACATCCCCATCACCGTCGCCATGCTGATCTCAGCGCTGCGCACGGCGCAGAGCGTCTCCTATGGCCTCGAGTCCCGGGCGCTGGGCGCCACGCCGCAGCGCACCTATCTGCGCTGGCTGCACCTTCGGACGGCGGACATCGTCTACGCTGTGCTGCTCCTGCTGCTGACGGCGGGGTACCTGTACGCGCGGCTGGCACTGGGGGCGGGCACGCAACCGCTGGCTTTGATGGGCTAGCAGAATGGGCACGAGATCGCGCCAGTACAGCAGACGGCGGTGTGACCGGGGCATTCAACGGAGGAACATGTGCGGGTAGATCGCTGGACGCAACGGATCGCGTTGGTCGTGCTGCTGGCGATGGCCCTCGAGGCCGTCGCCGTGCCCGTTGCCCTGGCGCAGCCGGCCGCACCATCCCATGACGCGCCGGCGCGGGAGCCCTGGGACGATGCCCGGGCGATACTGGAGGACCTCACCCCCGGCGTTTGGACGATGGACGCTCGCGCAGCGCCCGAGATGCCATCGTTTGCCACCCTTTCTGGCACGGCCGTTGACAGTGCGGGCCTCTGTCTGGAGGACGCGGCGGCGGGCCTGCGCGTCTCCTGCGCCGACCTCAACCTCAGTCTCTCCTACACCCTGGGCGGCGCGGGCCCCTTGTTGGTGCTGCGCTACGACAGCCGCCCGCAGCCGGTCCCCCTGGTGCTGGCCCCTGACCTACCGGTCGACGCGCCGATCCAGCGCTGGACTATCCGGATCGCCGGGTGGACCTTTGAAGGTGAGGGCACGCACCCGCTGGCCTTCTGGGACACCACGGACAAGGACACGGGCGAGCCGGTTCCGGCCGGCATCTATGATATGGAGATCGAGTACGAATCTCAGGCGGGTATGGAGAGCGCCATGCAGCCGGTGATCGTACAGCGCCCGCAGGCCGGTCCCACGGGCATGCACTGGCGGCACAACTATGAGGTGCGGCTGCAGGTCGTGGATGAGGAGCGGGTGCTGCTCTACGCCCAGGGCGCTGCGCAGCTGTTTACTGGCGAAAATGGTCGCTTGTCATCCGCCAGTGCCCGGGGTCACACGTTGACCCGCGAGGCCGATGGCACCTGGCGCTGGCTGCGAGACGGTGCCGATGGGTACATCGGGGCCGATGGGGCGCCGGTGCAGGGGGTGACTACGCTGGATGCCAGCGGCCGCGCCACGCGCTGGGAGGAGCGCTCGGGCCGCACGCTCTCCTTCACCTATGACGACCAGGGTCGGTTGTTGTCCGTAACCGATCAGGGCGGGCGCGCGACGACGCTGTTGTACGAGGGCGAGCACCTCACCGCCGTCACCGATGCTGCCGGCGCCACCTGGGGGCTGGCCTACGACGGCGAGGACCTGGTCTCTCTCTCGGATCCGCTGGAGGCGGCCTGGGCTCTGGCCTACGACGAGGACCATCGCCTGATCGCCAGGATCGATCCGTTCGGCTATCGGACCGAGCACAGGTACGCCCCGGATGGCGGACTCTCTGAGATCATCGACGCCGCGGGGCATCGCGTGACCGTTGAGGCTGAACTGAACGAGACGCTTCCCGCCACAGATGCGGCGCCCGTGCTGGGGACCACCGTGGTCAGCCACATCGCCGCCAGCGGGCGCACGACCTCGCAGCATCGTTATAGCTATGATGCCCAGGGCCGCGTCGTGCGTCTGGTGCGCAGCCCCGATGGCGGCGCCACGGCATATGTCTGGACGCGCACCTGGGGCCGGGGCGACGACGAGGGCCTCTTGCTGAGTGAGACCGATGCCGCTGGCCTGACGACGGTGTACGCCTACCAGCCGGGTACAGCGCTGGTGCAGCGCCTCTCGGCGTCGCCGCTGCCCACGGTCAGCTACGGCTACAAACAGATCAAGGGCTACTGGACGATGACCTCGTGGAAGGTGGGCGACCAGGCCACGCTGACCTGGCGGCACGATGCCCAGGGCCGGCGGGTCAGTGCGGAGCAGGGCGGGCTGCGCTGGTACTATCGCTACGATTCCATGGCCAACGCCTACGGGCAGCCCTTGGCGCTGGTCTGGAACTGGAGTGGCCAGGGCGATCCGGCGCGGAGCGTGTCAGCCCGGCTCCTGGGCTACACCTATGACGCGCTGGGCCAGCTGATCAGCGTCCAGGATCCCCTGGGCGGGGTGACGCAATATGGCTACGACGAGGCCGGACGTGTGGTCAGTATCACTGATGCGCTGGGGCGCACGCGCGCCATCGCCTATGACGCCGTGGGGCGCATCGTAAGCCAGATTGACGGCCTGGGCGGCGAGACGCGCTACACCTACGACGCGCTGGGGCGCCTGATCGTGCTCACTGACGCGGCGGGCAGCGCCTGGTCTTACACCTATGACCATGCCGGGCGTGTCACGCGTGTTGCAGACCCCCTGGGGCGCGGCACCACCTATACCTGGGGCAACGCGGGCGAGCTGCTGGCCCGTACGGATGCCCGCGGTGACACGGTGATCATTGGCAACGATGCCCTGGGGCGCCCGCTGACCCTGACGTACCCTGGCGGGCAGACCTGGCGCATTACCTATGACGCGGCGGACCGGCTGACCTCGCTGAGCGGCCAGGGTTGGACGCGCGTCATCCAGCGGGACGCCGCCGGCCGTGTGCTGACGGTGGCAGACATCCGTAACGGACGCAGCAGCTGGGTGAGCTACGTCTACAACGGTGAGGGCCATGTGGAGGAGATGCGCACCTCAGAAGGTGAGCGCACCACCTATGCCTACGGTACCCTGGGCGAGCTCAAGCGCATCGCCGGGCCGCTCGGCGAAACCGAGTACACCTATGAGATTGCGTGGCAACTGGCCCCACAGCGGGTGGGCGTCCGCACCGGGCCGCTGCGCACCGCACTGACCTATGATGCCCGGGGGCGGGTGGTGCAGCTGCGCTACCAGCAGCAGGGGGTGCGCGCTGGCCTCGACCGCGCGATCCGCTACACCTATGACGCCGTGGGCAACATCACGGCGGTCGACACGCCGGAGGGCATTAGTACCTACGATTACGATGCGCTGGATCGCCTGGTATCCTATGTGGATGCCGCCGGACTAGAGACAACCTATGCCTATGACGCTGTGGGCAACCGCACCTCGCTCACGGTCGGGGACGCGGCGCCGGTGCTCTACCGGTACGACGCGGCGCACCAGTTGCTGCAGGCGGGCGATACGGTCTATGCTTGGGATCGCAACGGCCGTCTGATCTCGAGCGCCGGGCCGGAGAGCCTGCGCCGCTATAGCTGGAGCTATTTCGGGCGGCTGGTGTCGGTGGCCGAGAGCTCGCCCTGCGCGCTGCCCTTTCCCCTCTCGCCGGACCGCTCGTGCGACGAGGAACTGGTGGCCTATCGCTATGCGCTGACGGGCGAGCGCGTGCAGACCAGCCGCCGGGGCGGCGCGCCGGAGACGGAGCGCTACGATCGCGGCCAGAGCACGGCCACGCTGGGCGCGGCGGGGCAGATCATCGCGGCGCGCCAGCCGGGCGCCGGTGGTAATGACTGGACGCACATCGCCGAGACCGCGCCCGAGGCGGGGGCCACGTCGGTGATGCGGTACCTGCTGGCCGACGCTCAGGGCACGCCGTGGGGCGTCCTCGACGAGCAGGGGGCGCTGCACCAGCCTTTGATGTTCGACCCCTGGGGCACCCCTCTCCTCGCTGCGGGCCAGACGCCCGCCGACGTGACGGCTCTGCCCGGCCACCGGGGACATGCCTACGAGCCCCTGACAGGGCTGTATGACCTTGGGGCGCGCTGGTATGATCCCGGCATCGGGCGTTTCATCTCGCCGGCTTCGCCCGCAGATCCTTTCCGTCCCTCGGCGTTGAGCCCCTACGCCTTTGCTGCCAACAACCCGGTGACGCCTGCAGGGCTCGGCAGTGATCTGTGGGAGCTTGCCGGTCCACCCTATCCGGCTGCGCAAACAAGGGGGGCAGTCCCATGGTGAGCCGGCACTGGCGCGCTCTGACCCTCGTGCTGATGATGGCCTTGCTGCCTCTGGCCGGGTGCGGGGTGGTTGGGAACCAGCTGGCGCCGGAGGGCGATGAGGCTAGTCCGACGCTGGCGGTCACGCTGGCGGTGCGCGCCGAGACGACTCCGGCGCCGACCATCGCGACGCCGGTGTCCACGGCGCCGCCTGGCGAAGACCTGGGCCCGCAGGGACTGCCCGTGATATTGCGGGTTCCGGAGGGCTGGACCTTACGGGAGATCACTGACGGCGTGATCATCATCGAGGACGAGGCCACCCTGGCGGCGCCCGAGTTGGAATGTGCCGCGCTGCTGGTGCGCCGGCTGCCCGGAGCCACCACGCCCCGCGAGGTCCTGGCTACGTACGATCTGTCGCTGGCTGTCCGTCAGCGCGAGGTCCCGCTGGTGATCGCCCGCAACCCGGTGGACGCCATCGACGCCACGTTGGTCAGCGATACCACGGGCAGGGTCTATCAGGTGGTGCTGGCGCCGCTGGTCATCAAAGGCGAGGCGCTGCTGTTCATCGCCAGTATGCCCGAGGGCCAGGCGGATCAGGCCTGGCCCCGGTTGGCGACGATACTGGGCTCGGTGGCTTTTGCCGGCGACTAGTGCAGGCGCCCGTTGGCTGCCATGAACAGCAGGTAGGCGCGGATGAGCGGGCTGACGGCCTTGAGCAGCGGGCGCGCCGGGCCCAGCTTGGCCGTCAGGTCCTCCAGGTAATCCTTGAGGGTGTGGTATTGGAATCGCAGCCAGCGCTGGCTCTCGGACGTGTCCAGCCAGTCGGTGGGGAAGGGGTGCCGGCCAAAGGCACTCTCGGGCAGCATACCTACGCCCACGGCGTCCAGCACGCTGCGCACCATCTCGCCCTCCGTCAGTTGGCACTCGGCTCCTCCGCCGATGTTCCAGATCTGCCCCCAGACGGCGTCAATATCCAGCGCCTTGGCGATCGCCAGGGCGACATCGTTGTGGTGCACGAATTCGATGCGCGTGTCCAGCGGCACCTCGAACATGCCCCTGTCCAGGATCAGGCGTGTGGGCAATGAGGCTCCGAGGCGAAAGATAACCCACTGCAACTGCGAGCGCTGCACGAGCGTCTCACAGATGATCTTGTGATGCGAATAGTGGTCCGTCGGCACCAGCGGATCGCCGACCTTGCGGTACGGCTCGCGGTCCTGCGTCTGGCCATAGACGTGCAGCGAGGACGTGAATAGGATGCGCGCCGGCTCGGGCATGGCGCGCAGTGCGTTCAGCAAGCGCCGCGTCCCGCCGACGTTGATGTTGCGGGCCCATAGAGGCTCGGCCTCGCTGCTCACGCCCGTAGCGGAGAGATAGGGCAGCACAAAGGCCAGGTGGATCACGGCCTCCTGTCCTTCGACGGCGCGCTCTACATCCGCTTCACTGGTGAGCGTGCCCCATACCACCTCCAGGTCCTTGCCAAAGCGGCGGGCTGTCCGGCGGTTGCTGCGGGTGTCCAGGTCAAAGGCGCGCACCTGATGGCCCGCGCGGATCAGTTGCTCCAAAACGGGCTTGCCTAGATTGCCAAAAGCACCGGTCACCAAAACGCGCATGTTTGTTACTCCCTGGTGATGGCCGCCAGCAGCACGCGCATGCCTTGCGCGGCCGCCTGCGCCATGTCGACCGATTCGGGGGCCAGGAGGGCCTGCATCAGAAGTCCCATCACCAGCGCGAGGATCGTGCTGGCGGTGGCCTCGGGCGGCACGTCCTGCAGGCTGCCCTCGGCGATGCCGCGCCGGATCATGTCGGCGATGCGGGCATGAAAACGGTAGTAGGGACTCACGGTGGCCTGTCTGAGCGCCGGATCGCGCAGCGCCTGCGTGAGGTACTCGAGATAGATGGGCAACTGCTCGCGCGCCGAGGTGAGCACGTGCCCCAGCACGCCGGTCATGGCGACGAGTTGCGCCGGCACGTCAGAGGTCTGCCCGGCGAACGCGTCCAGGCGCGCATCCATGTCCTCCAGCCAGTGGTCCAGCAACTCAAGGAACACGGCTTGCTTGCTCTCAAAGTGGTGGTAAAAGGCGCCTTTGGTCACGCCGGCCCGCCGGCATACCTCGGCGACGCTGGCACGGTCGTAGCCCAGCTCGCCAAAGGCAGCCTGCGCGGCAGCCAGGATGCGGGCCCGGGTTTCGTCGGGGTTCCGGTAGACGACAGTCATGCGGCCTCCGTGATATGATGAGCCGGTAACGTACCGACCGGTCGGTATCTAAAGTATAAAGCATGGCTGACTTGGCGTCAACAGACGGTGCCCTGCTTTCACGTGCCGCGAGCTCAGGCCCTGTGGTACAATGGCGTTGATCGCAGCAGGGAGGGGCCAATGTCTCGCATCATCATGCTCAGTGACACGCATCACGGCGGCGGGCCCGAGGGCTACCGCATGCAGGCCTGTTACTTTCATCGCCTGCCCGAACTGCTGGCGACGCTGGGCGCCTGGATCGACGAGACTAGCGGCGCCGACCTGATCCTGCATGGCGGCGACACCGTGGAGCGCTCCGAGCCGGACCTGATCGCCGGCGCGGTGGCGCAGCTGGCGGCCCTGCCCGCGCCCGTGCGCCTGGCGCTGGGCAACCACGATATGACCACGCCCGACGCGCTCGCTTCATGGAAAGCGCTCGGCGGTATCCTGCTGCCGGGCGGTCAGACGGCCAGTGCCATCGCCCTGGCGGACTGCACGGTGCACGTGCTCCCCACCCAGTGGGGCGCGCAGCCGTACTACTGGGATGGCGGTCCCCCGCGCGCGGCGCTCGATCCAGCCGATCTGGCGGCACTGGAGGCACGCCTGGCGGCGGAGCCGGGCCAGCCGCAGATCGTGCTGTGCCACGCGGCACCGGGCGGCGTGCCCGCGGCCCAAACCGGCCGCGCTGAGGAGGGCGATCCGCCCCCGTCCGCGTATCGGACCCAGCTTCTGGGACTGGTGGAGCGACACCCCGATCTGCAGCTCTTTCTCTCGGGCCACAGCCACGTCAACGCCCTGGGCCGGCTGGGCAGGGCACACTGGCTGACGGCCAGCAGCTTTAGTGAGAGCCCCTTTGAGTGCAAGGAGATCACCGTCACCTCCAGCAGTCTGGGCGTGCGCACGGTGGCGATGTATCCTCGTCTGGCGTGGCGGGCAGAGTACTGGTGGGATGCTGCCTACGTGCAAGGGCGTCCCTGTGACCGGACGTTGGACCTGGCGTTGTGAACCGGGTCGATGACTTGCACCGAGGTGCGCCGCGAGCGGCCGGGCGACGAGGCGGCCGTGCGCCGCTGCGACGGACATGCTGGAATGGGCGGCGCTCTGCGGGGCGCCGCTCTTTTCATTGTGCGGGACAGCAATGCCCGAAGGGCTGGAGCTAGCCTTGAGTAATGAGATCGGTCTCGACCTGCAGACTATCGCCCGCGTAGGCCGGCTGTGGCGGCTGCGCCTGGTCTCTGTGCATCCGGAGCTCTCGCCCGCGGGCAGTCCGGATCGCTCCCTGGCGCGCGTTGTCGCCGGCACGGAGGAGGGCCTGCTCTACCTCGTCGAGCGGCTGTCCCCCGCTACGGCGCCCCGCAAGATGGCCATCGCCGCGCTACTCCAGGCTCTGCAGGACACGGGCATGCACGGTATCAACCCATATCTGGCGACGGGCGATGGCCATCATGTCGTTCCCCTGGGCGCCGATTACTGGCAGATCAGCCCCTATCTGGAGGGCGCCCCACTGCCCCGGCCGGGCTGGGTCTGGCACGCCTGGCGCGGCGCGGCGCTGGCGCGATTTCTGTGCGACCTGCGCGACGCTTCCCGGCAGGTGCGCCTGCCCGCGGAAGCGCCCTATTCGCCGCACGCCTTCTGCCAGGACCTGCTGGCGCGGCTGGAGACGCATCGACCCTCGCTGGCGCAGTGCCTGTCTCCCACAGTCAATGCCCTGGTCACCGACTGGCTGCCGCCGGAGGGCACGCTGGTCAGCACCTTTTGCCACGGCGATCCGCACCCCCTCAACGTGATCTGGGCGCCCGAGGGGCAGGGGATCGCCGCCGTGATAGATTGGGAGTTCTGCGGAATCAAGCCCGGGGCCTATGATGCGGCGCTGCTGATCGGGTGTGTGGGCATCGAGGACCCCGGGGCACTCATCGGTCCTTTTGTGCAGGCATTGCTGTCTGGTCTGCGTAGAGGAGGCCACCCCGCCGGCGCCGAGCCTGCCCTGTGGGCGCTGGTGGTGGCGACGCGCTTCGGCTGGCTCTCCGATTGGCTGCGCCGCGGCGATGAGGAGATGGTGGCGCTGGAGCAGGACTATATGCGGGTGCTGATCGAGCAGCGCGGGGTGTTGGAGCGCACCTGGTCTGCCGCCTGAGTCGGCGCTACGCCGGTCAGACCGTGATTGCGGCCGCCACCGTGTTGGAGTAGCGCGCCATGAGGGTGCGGCACTCGGGCCGGTTGGTAAGCAGCACGCACGCCAGCCTGCTCTGCGGATCGGCCCAAAACATGGTGCCCGTAGCCCCCGTGTGTCCGAAGGTGTCGGGCGAGACCAGGTCGCCGTAGGCCGGAGCGCCGAGCCGCCAGCCCAGGCCCCAGCGGACGGTGAGGCGCTGCTCAGCAGGGATATCCGGCAGGGTCGCGATCTGGTCGCGCAGCATGGCCCGGCGGGCGGCGGGGCTCAGCGGCCCCGGAAGCACGCCCAGCATTTGGCGCAGCAGGCGGCTCAAGTCGCCGGCCGTGGAGTGCAGCCCGCCCCAGGGCGCCCCCAGGTCGCGCCAGTAGGCCGAGTTCCAGCCATAGTCGCTGTCCACCGCGCTCTGCGTCTCGGTGGGCGAGTCGTTGGCGCGAACACCGGCCGCCAGCCCCCCCTCGGGCATCCCCAGGGTGGTATGTTGCATGCCCAGCGGCGCGAAAAGGCTCTCTTGCAGGAACGTCCTCAACGGCTGTCCCGTCACCTGCTCCATGGCGCGGCCGAGCATCAGCAAGCCCATGCTCTGGTAGCGCACGCCGGTGCCGGGGGCAAAGAGGGGCTCCAGTTCGCATACCGCCTCGACAAAGCGTTCCAGGCCGGCATGTGCCTCGCGAAGGGCCACGTTCTGCTCCAACTGGTCGGGCAGACCCGAGGTGTGGGTCATCAAGTGTCGCAGTGTGATGCCCGCCTTGCCATGGGCGCCAAAGGCGGCTATGTGGCTGGCGACGGGCTCGTCCAGGGAGAGTAGCCCCTGCTGCACCAGCAGCATCGCGCCCGCGCAGACTACGGGCTTGGTGATGGAGGCCACCAGGAAAGGACTTGTGCCGGCGAGTGGCGGCTCGTCCTCCGCCCAGCCCGCTCTGCCAAAGGCCTGCTCCACCAGCATTTCGTTGTCCAGAGACACGGCGGTGGCGATGGCAGGCACGCTGCCCTCGTCCACTGCCCGCTGCAACAAACTCAAGGCGCCGCTGAGCGCTGCCGTAGTCCCAGTCATGGTTGCACCTCTCACCCGGCTCATCCGGAATCCTCTCTGCGGAGAGCGTAGCACGTCCCGGCTGTGCCCTCAAGCGGTTGCGTCCGGTCCGGCCCGCCGCTATGATCAAGACGGAGCCATCAGCATCGTTGCGCATCGCTGCGCGGGGAGGTCACCATGGAGTCGCGCGATGGTCCTGCAAGCCGTTTGTTTCGAACGCTGCCCTTTACGGGGCGCACAACCTGGGAGGAGCTGGGAGCGGCGCGCGAGTTGTCCGAGGAGATGCGCGCGGCGCTGGCCGGCACCCGGCCGGGGGTCAGCGTGGGTTGGGGCATCCCCTTTGATGTGCACGACCCGGTGGTGGTGGCCCGCGAGCCGGTGGAGGTCGATCTCCCCGATTGCCGTACGCGCTGGCTGGTGTTCATGCACACCTCAGACCTGCGCCCGCCCGAACTAGCGGGCGGCGAGGAGGGCGCCGCGGGGCTGATCTCGCCGATGCGCGGCGAGGGCCGGCTGGGGGAGGTCGCGGCCCGCTACGTCGTCATCTACGAGGATGGGCAGGAGATCAGCGTGCCCATCCGTCGCCGCTACGAGATCGGTGCTTACACCCGGCGCTGGGGCGA
>ENA-OSEO01001329-OSEO01001329.1-sediment-metagenome-genome-assembly--contig:-NODE-1329-length-45989-cov-6.922744_pt1 | contig 45989 bp, 43 predicted proteins | sample MGYA00237883_ERZ534232 | MGnify/ENA metagenome assembly ERZ534232 | reverse complement strand
GTGTTCGGGTCCACGTCCGCGACAAAGTGCGGGCTCGACTTCTTCGGGGTGGACCATGTCCTCTTTGCCTCGGACAGCCCCTTTGATCCTGAGAAGGGCCCCGCCTACATCCGGGAGACCATCAAGATCCTCGATGCGTTGCCCCTCGACGAAAAGGATCGCAAGAAGATCTACGAAGGGAATGCAAGGCGGTTGTTGAGGCTGAAGTAGCTCGACGAGTTTAACGCTGAAAACGAAAGGAGATCTTTATGAGCGGTAAGGTGAAGAATGGTTTTGGAGGGGGTATCATACTGGCTGTCCTTTTCCTTTGCCTCCCACTCCTGACCTTTTCCCCGGGCCCCGCCTGCGGAGAGGTCAAGCAGCTGTCCATGGGAACGGCCACGGTAGGCGGGATTCTGAACAACATCGGGAGCGCCATGGCCCAGTGCGTGAACAAGGCGATGCCCGAGGTGAACATCACGGCCGAGTTTACGGAGGGCTCCAACGAAAATCTTCGCCTGATCGACCAGAAGAAGATGGAACTGGCCCTCATCACGCCTCAAATCGGAACCATGGCGCGCAACGGCGTGGGCCCGTTCAAAGGCAAGAACCTCGATTCCATTTCCCGCGTGGCCGAAATCCTGAAGGATCTCCCGTCGATCGAGAAGGTCATTGTCGTTCCTTACACCGAAAACGAGCCCGACATCAGCGCCATTCCCAAGGCCGTTCATTACGGGGAGTTTCTGGCGAAGGAGAGCGGTTTGAAGATCCAGTTCGAGCAGCTTCCCTTCGAGCACCCGCTCTATATCATGTTCACCTCGGGGACCACGGGTCTCCCAAGTGCATGGTTCAGAGCGCAGGCGGCATCCTGGTGCATCACATGAAGGAGCTCATGCTCCACACCGACCTGAAGCGGGAAGACACCATCTTCTATTTTACCACCTGCGGCTGGATGATGTGGAACTGGCTCACCAGCTCTCTGGCCGTAGGCGCCACCGTGGTTCTGTTTGACGGCAATCCCTTTCATCCCCACCCCGGGGCCCTGTGGGAGATGGCCCAGGATGAAAAGATCAGCATCTTCGGAACCAGCGCCGGCTATATCGCGGCCATCCAGAACGCAGGGGTGAGGCCCGGCAGGACCTACGATCTGACGCCTCTCAAGGCCGTCCTTTCCACCGGCTCCCCCCTCTCCATCGAAGGGTTTGAGTATATCTACCGGGAGGCGAAACAGGACCTTCAACTGGCATCCATTTCCGGAGGATCCGACATCAACGGCTGCTTTGCAGCGGGCAATCCCATGGGTCCGGTCTATGCGGGCGAACTCCAGTGCCGGTGCCTGGCCATGAAGGTGGAGGCCTATGACGAAAACGGAAAGCCGGTCATCAATCAGCAGGGAGAGCTGGTCTGCACGGCCCCTTCCCCCTCCATGCCCATCTATTTCTGGGATGATCCGGACGGCCAGAAATATCATGCCGCCTATTTCGATGTCTATCCCAATGTGTGGCGACATGGGGACTACATCGAGATCAATGACCGGGGGGGCGTGGTGATCTACGGCCGTTCCGATGCAACCTTGAATCCAGGGGGCGTCCGGATCGGGACCGCGGAGATCTATCGACAGGTAGAGGCGCTGGAGGAAATCGATGACAGCCTTGTGGTAGGTCAGAACTGGAAGGGCGATGTGCGCGTCATCCTCTTTGTCAAAATGGCCACGGGTCATGCCCTGACGGAGGAACTTAAAAACAAGATCCGGACCACTCTGCGGCAGAACGCCTCCCCGCGGCACGTGCCGGCCAAAATTATTGAAACACCGGCCATCCCTTATACCCTCAATATGAAGAAAGTGGAGCTGGCGGTAAAAAAGATCATAGAGGGAAAGCCCGTCCTCAACCGAGACGCCCTGAGCAATCCCGAGGCCCTCGGTTTTTATCAGGATTTGAAAGAGCTTCAGGAGGATTAGAAGTTTCTGAACCCCAAGCCTTGGACGCCGCCATGGACTTTGATTTGTCCGAAGAACACAAGATGATCCGGGACATGTGCCGGGATTTTGCGGCCGAGGTGGTTGCCCCGAGGGCCGAGGAAATCGAACGCACAGGCGAGTATCCCTACGACATCATGGCCCGGATGGCGGAACTGGGGATGATGGGCATCCCCATCCCCGGCGCCTACGGAGGGAGCGGCGGAGACTGGCTGGGAATGCACCTATGCATCGAGGAGATATCCCGGGGCGATCTGACCCTGGGCGCCCTCCTGGACGTGACTACCAGCGTAGTGGCCCAGGAACTGAATGTCTTCGGAACCGAGGAACAGAAAAAAAAGTGGCTCATTCCCATTGCAAGAGGGGATAAGATCGGGGCGTTCGGCCTGACCGAACCGGATGCAGGATCCGACGCCCAGTCCCTCCGGACCCGTGCGGTCCGGGACGGCAATGAATGGGTCATCAACGGGTCCAAGCAGTTTATCACCAATATCGGGCTCGACAACGCCAGCCTGATCCTCACCGCGGCCGTGACCCAACAGTCGGGCCAGGGTCCGCGCAGCATCTCCACATTTATTGTCCCGAAAGATGCGCCCGGCTTTTTCCTGGGCCGGCGATACGACAAGATCGGGTGGCGCGCTTCGGCCACCCATGAGGTCGTCTTCGAGGACTGCCGTGTGCCAACGGATTATCTTTTGGGCGATCCTGCCAGGGGATTTTCCCAGCATCTGTCCGTGCTTCAGACGGGCCGCATCAGCATTGCCGCCATCGCCGTGGGTGCAGCCCAGGCCTGTCTGGATGCATCCCTTGCCTATGCCAGAGAACGGGTCCAGTTCGGCAAACCGATCGCCAGCTTTCAGGCCATCCAGTTCAAACTGGCGGACATGGCCGTGGCCGTTGAACTGGCCCGCAACCAGTACCTGAAGGCCGCATGGCTCAAGGACCAGGGACGAAAGCACGCATTCGAAGCCACGACCGCCAAACTCTTTGCCTCTGAGATGCTGGAGAAGACGGCCTCTGATGCGGTCCAGATTCACGGCGGTTACGGATACATGGCCGACTACCCGGTCTCGCGCCTTTACAAGGCCGCCAAGGTTTTGCAGATCGTAGAGGGGACATCCGAGGTGATGCGCATCATCCTGTCCAGAGAACTGGGGCTTCCGTAGGGGTGTGTGATACTCAAGACAAAAGGAACCTGTGACATCCATCAACGAGAAAAAGGTGGTTTTCTTCGGCTGTCCCCTGGACAGCGACGAGAGGGATGAATCCATCCAGGAGAAGCTGTCCTGGATGGCTGCGGTGAATGTCACAGATGATCCCTATCCCTTTGTCATGGATTACATCCGCAAGGAGGTGGACCCCTGTCTCTGGGAGGAGATAGGCTCGCTGGATGTCCCTCAATGGCTCCGACCCGTACCGCCCCCAACAGAGAAAGGGCACATGACGGCAGAAAGCTTTGTCGCGTTTATCGACAATGACGGGTGTCGCGCCCTTGCGGAGATGCTGGGGGAATATGTGGTGGGTGAGATAAGTCCCCACATCCCCTGCATGCTGGCTGTTGACCACTCGCTCACAGGCGGCGTTTTCAAAAAGCTGGTGGGGCTGCACAGGCCCGAAGACACGAGCCTCATTATCCTGGACAGCCACACGGATGCTCTCCAGGCCTCTCTGTTGTCCGGGGCTATCCAGTACGATATGGAGACCAACCCACAATCCATGTACGACCCCTCTGATCCTTTTCTGAAAGATCGGCCCGAATCGTACAATGCCTCGTCGTTCGTGTGGGATCTGCTGGAGGCAGGCCTCGTGAGACCATCTAACCTGTACCTCATAGGGATCAGCGACTACCCGCCCAAACGCTCTTTCCGGATCAAGGATGAGCGCGTTCAACGATACGTCGGGTTCTACGCAGGGCTCAAAAAGCGGGGAGTCACCCTTATCACCAAGAAGGACCTCCTCAGCAGCCCTTCCAGAGTTCGCCAGATCATGAGAGGCGTGACCACGAGTCATCTTTATGTGTCTATCGATATGGATGTAGGCGCCGGAAACGCCCTGGATGGGGTCCGGTTCAGGAATTGGAAGGGATTGAACGAAAGACAGATCTACGGCATCGCAGGCCTTGTTCAGGACATTCTCTTAAGAGGCAGCGACCTCATCGGCCTGGACCTGACGGAATTCAACCCCCGAAGGGCGGGTCCGAGTCCCTTGTCGCCTGACGACCGCACCTACCGAATCGCCGCCAACCTGGTAAGAAGATTGTGTTTTGGCTTGTCCGAAATCCCGTAAAACCCTCCGATTCACTCGCCCTTTGACCGCGGTCATGAATTGTGCTATTTTTATAGTACCCAAGTATGATCTCAATATTCAGGGAATAAAACCCTGACGGGTAAATATCGGAGTTTAGGCGTGAGCCTTTTATCTGGGGTCTTGCTCCGATCGGCAATGCTCCCCCGGTTTATTGAGATGATACGCACCCAAAAACAAAACACAAGACAGATATCCTTCCTCTGGGAGGTTATTTCCAAAATGCAACGCAATGGCTCGGCGATCTCGCAACGTAGAAAGGAGCAGGAGAATTCATGAATACGGAAAGCCCGTTAAAAGATAAGATTGTGCTGTTGGTGGATGACGAACCTGATATTCTGGAAACGGTCGCAGAGCAAGTGGATATGTGCATTACGCACAAGGCGACCAGCTACGAACGGGCCCGCGAATATCTCCAGAGTTACACCTACGATATCGTGGTTCTGGATATCATGGGCGTGAATGGTTTTGATCTCTTGAAGATGTCCGTGGCCAAAGGGTTCCCCACCATTATGCTCACGGCCCATGCTTTAAGCCCGGAAACCCTTAAAAAATCTATAAAATTAGGAGCTCTTTTTCTTCTTCCCAAGGACAAGGTATCCGAATTGAAACCCATCCTGGAAGAGATCGTTGTGACGGGCGGCCAATCCTTATGGAAACGGCTTCTCTACAAATTTGGGGAGTTTTTTGATCGCCATTTCGGACCTGACTGGAGAGAAAAGGATCAATTCCTCAAGGAATTTATAGAAGAATTAAAGTCTAAGGAATAACATGCGCTTCGCAGGCAAATGGATGTCCTCACCCACCGAGACCCTTGACCCAGCTGAGAGGCATGCCCTGAATCAGGCCCTGGCGATCCCAGTGAGCTTGCGTTAGCACCACGACAAGGGCCCACATACCCGCCCAAAGTGGCGGCCCCATTGTCTGCCCCGCTTCTCCCCCCAAGGCTGTGCCCGGTCCGCTTTCGGCTTGACAAGGGGGAGTGGAATCGTTATAAATTCATCAGACAAGACGTCTTTAGCGGGCACGAAGCCCGGCCAGTTAAAAGAAGCATCAGACGGACCATCCAACACCACGAAGGTGATGCCTCCCATGAAGAGGAGGGCTTTCGTGGTTTTTTTTTGACACAAGGGAGTGCACGTTGCTGTTCAAACCGTTTATGCGCGAGGGGCTCATGCCGCTTCCCGTGACCTTTATCTCTACCATCAGCCGGGACGGGGTGCGCAATATCGCGCCCTGGTCGTGCGTGATGCCCATTCTGCGGCCCCTGGACCTGATCTGCGCAGCCTCGGCCAAGAAACGGGACACCCTTCGAAACATCCGCGAGACAGGCGAGTTTGTCCTGAACCTGGCCGGCGTCAGGATGCAGGACAAGGTCATCCCTACAGCCAGACACAGCGCCCCGGAGGTGGACGAGTTTGTTGAGGCTGGCCTAGATGAGAAGCCGTCCCAGACCATCAAGGCGCCGGGCATTGCGGGCTGTTATGGGTGGATGGAGTGCGAGCTGGTAAAGGAAGTCGAGGAAGAGCGGTATGCCCTTATCGTGGGAAGGGTACTGCGGCTCGAGGCGGCGGACGATGTGTTGAAACCGGACGGCTCCCTGGATATCGAAAAGGCGAGGCCGCTTTTGATTACCGGAAGCAAGGAGGGGATGCATTTCTGCACCCTTCAGGATCTGGGGGTATCAGAGCCGTTTTCAGCCATGTTTCCCGACGGGAAAGACCCGTTTGCAGAAGGCGTAAGGCATGAGGCAGTAGGCGTCAGGCGCAAGGCATGAGGCACAATGCAGGTAAGTGTGGCGTTTGACGTGTGGAGTTGGGAGTTGAAGGCTCAAAGGTTGAAAACTGAAACAACCAGTGACAAATATGAAGAGCGCGAATGAAGGAGAAGATCGGATGAATGCGGACGAGATCATGGAACAGGAAGACTTCAGACGGTGCGCCGAGTTCCACGGGCACGTCTGTCCGGGACTGGCTATCGGCTACCGGGCCGGCAAGGCGGCCCTCTCCTGGCTTGAGGAGCAGCGGTCGCCGGATGAGGAGGTGGTGGCCACAGTGGAGACCAATGCCTGCGGCACGGACGCCATCCAGGTTTTGACCGGGTGTACGCTGGGTAAAGGCAATCTTTTGTACCGTGATTGCGGCAAGCACGCCTACACGGTTTTCAGCCGAAGAACCGGCGAGGGAATCCGGATCGCCTTGCAGGACGGCGCTATGGCCTTGGACGATCGACATCTGGAGCTGGTTCAAAAGATCAGGGAGGATCGGGCCAGCCCTGAGGAGCGGAAGGAGTTTCAGTCCCGCCATATGCAGAAGGCCCGGGAGCTTCTTGAGAAGCCCCTCGAAGGGCTTTTCACCGTGCGGCCCGCCAAGGTCCCTGTTCCTGAAAAGGCCATGATCGAGCCCTCCATGGCCTGTGACGAATGCCGGGAGCCCACCATGCGCTCCAGACTGACCGAGATCAACGGGCGTTATTTGTGCAGGGACTGTAGAGGATCATGATTGCCGCCGACCCCATACGACCCGGGGCCAAAGCGGGCCTGGTGTCATCCTATAAAGGGGTGCTGCGCCGGAAAACCGTCTTCTTTTTTGTCCTGCTGGGCCTCCTGGTGCTTCTGGCAATCTATGCGGTTGCCGAGGGGACCTATGATTTGTCGGCCTTGAAGGTCATTCGGACCCTTCTGGGCTATGAGGAGGGGGCCGGGGGGATTGTGATCTGGAACATCCGGATGCCCCGGATCGTGGCGGCCATCGTGGCGGGATGGGGGCTGGCCATCTCCGGGGTGGCCATGCAGTGCCTTCTCAAGAATCCCCTCGGCTCACCGTTCACCCTCGGGATCAGCCACGGCGCCGCCTTCGGTGCGGCCCTGGCCATCGTTGTCTTGGGTGCGGGCGCCGCCCAGAGCAGCGTCCTCAGGACCACCGCCTCAAACCTCGTGTTTATTGAAAGTCTCTTTTCGGTGACCTTTTTTGCATTCCTGGGGGCCATGTCGGCCACCCTGGTGATCCTGGCCCTTTCCAGGATGAAGCGGCTGTCGCCGGCGTCCATTATCCTGGCGGGCGTGGCCCTTTCGTCGCTTTTTGTCTCAGGGACCATCCTGATCCAGTATTTTGCCACCGAGGTGGAGGTGGCCACCATTGTCTTTTGGACCTTTGGGGATGTGTCGCGATCGAGCTGGCAGGAGATCGGTCTGATGACCGCTGCCTCGGCGGTGGTTACCGTCTATTTCGTGCTGAATCGCTGGAACCTCAATGCCCTGTCATCCGGGGAGGACGTGGCCAAGGGAATCGGCGTGGATGTGGAAAAGATGCGGTTGTGGGGGATGCTTATGGCCGCCCTGGTGGCCGCCCTGGTAACGGCCTTTCACGGGGTCATCGCCTTTCTGGGGCTGCTGGCGCCCCACATTGCCCGGCGCATGGTGGGTGCGGATCATCGGCTTCTGATCCCCTATTCGTGTATCGTGGGGGCCCTTCTCCTCCTTCTGGCAGATACGGTCGGTCGGATCCTCATCGGCTCGGGCACCCTTCCCGTGGGTGTCCTCACCTCTTTTATGGGGGCCCCGCTCTTTCTCTATCTTCTCACAAGGGAGTATGGAAAATGATGCTCTCCATTTCCGGAATTACCTTCAGCTACAACAGCCATCCCATTCTCAATGATGTCCGCCTTGAGCTGGATCGAGGCCAGATCCTGGCGGTGCTGGGGGTGAACGGGGCTGGAAAATCGACCTTTTTGAAGTGTATCAACCGCATCCTCCGGGTCAGAAAGGGATCGATCCGCCTTGATGGCGAGGATGTCCTCTCCATGAAGGGCGGGGAAATCGCCCGGCATATGGGGTATGTGCCCCAAAGATACGGCGAGGAAGGACTGGCCGTCTTTGACGCGGTCCTCTTGGGCAGAACGCCCTATGTGAAGTGGAAGGCCACCGAGGCGGATCTCGCCATTGTTGAGACCACGATCAGACAGATGGGCCTGGAGGACCTTGCCATGCGGCCGGTGAAGAGCCTCAGCGGCGGAGAGATGCAGAAGGTGATCCTGGCAAGGGCCCTGGCCCAGGAACCGGACCTGCTTCTCCTGGATGAGCCCACCAGCAACCTGGACCTCAAAAACCAGCTGGAGGTCATGGGGCTGGTCCACAAGGCCGTCAAGGAACAGGGGCTTTCGGCCGTCATCTGCATGCATGACATCAATCTCGCATTGCGGTACGCGGACCGCTTTCTCATGCTCAAGGACGGGAAGGTCCATACCCAGGGAGGGAAGGAGGCCGTCACCAGCGAGGCCATCTACCAGGTGTATGGGGTCCGGGCCCTTCTGGGCGAGGTGGAGGGGTATCCCATTGTGGTGGCGGTGAACGGAAACGGGGCACTGTGGCCAAATGGATCAAAACCCGGAATAGAAGGCTGATCCTGCCCAAGCGGGGAACTCCGGAATCTACCCGTCAGGGTTTTATTCCCTGCATATTGGGAACATACTTTTTCCGGTTACGGACCTGGTTCGCATCGGATAATGGAGGAACAAATGAAAAGAAGCGCATGGTGTGTGGTGGTGTCAGGCCTGGTCCTGATGATGGGTTTTTTCCTGGCCGGCATGGGCACGGCAGCGGCCGGCGATACCATGATGGTGACGGATATGGGCGGGCGCACGGTGACGGTCCCGGCCGATCCCAAGGGGGTTATCGCCATCGGCCCGGGGGCCCTGCGCCTGATCTGCTACCTGGACGCCAAAGAGAGGATCGTAGGGATCGAGAGTTTTGAAAAGGTGCGGGGACAGGGCCGGCCGTACTGGATGGCCAGCCCGGAACTCAGGGACCTGCCTGTTATTGGGCCGGGGGGGCCTCAGCACATCAACAAGGCGCCCGACCTCGAGGCGGTGCTTAAGGCCAAGCCCGATCTGATTTTTGCCACCTACATGAAACCCGGCACCGCGGAGGCCCTGCAAAAAAAGATCGGGATACCGGTGGTGATCCTCACCTACGGTCCGTTTCCGGCCTTCAACGAAAAGCTGTATGCGTCCCTGAGGCTCGCGGGGGCTGTCCTCGGCAAAACAGACCGCGCCAAGGCGGTGATCGCGTATATTGAAGGGGCCCGACAGGATCTCAACAAACGAACCGAAGGGATCGATGCGGCGACGAGACCCACGGTCTACATCGGCGGTATCGGTTTCAGGGGGCTCCAGGGGATCGAGAGCACGGATCCGGCCTACATCCCCCTCGAATGGGTCCGGGGAAACAACATCGCAGCCGGGATGACCCAAGAAAGCCATCTCTTCATCGACAGGGAAAAGCTCCTTATGTGGAACCCGGACGTCATCTTTGTGGATGGGGGCGGGTATGGCCTTGTGAAGCAGGATTTTGAGAAAAGGCCCGAGTTTTATCAAGGCCTAAAGGCGTTTCAGAACGGCCGCGTGTACGTGCTCCTACCGTATATCTACTATGTGGCCAATGTGGGCACGGCCATTGCCGATGCCTATGCGGCAGGGAAGGCCCTGTATCCCGATTGCTTCGAGGATGTGGATCCCCCCAAAAAGGCGGATGAGATCTATACCTTCCTGGTAGGTGCCCCCGTATATAAGGAGATGGCCCGGGACTTCGGTGAGCTTCTGGCGCCGTTTTAGGATCTATGTTGGCAGCTTCTACGCAATTTGCGGAGAAGTTTTGTTGAACCGCCAAGGCGCCAAGGACGCGAAGAAGTCTTGATGGGTTCGTTCTGATCCTGGAAGAAAGATTCAGGATCAGAACAGACCAAGCCCTGCCGGACGGTAGCCCGTTATTCGGTAATACCCTCCAGACAGAAAAATCTTTTTGTCTTGGCGCCGTTTTTTTGAAAATTTTTGGTTGCGGCCGTCAGGCCGCCTTTGGAACATGTCTATGATACCTTGACGGCAAATACGCAGGTGTTGTTGACCGGCGGTTCAGGTTGGATCCGCGCGCATTCTCTAAACTGCGGCGGAAGGGTGATTTCTGCTCCCGGATCAAAGAGCCGTCGCAGCCCCTTCTCGTAGACCCGGTACGATATCATCCGACCCGGATCAAGGACCTGCGCCAGGTGGGCGAAGATCTCGGCCTTGGGGACGGCGTCGGCCCCCACCATGATGAGACGGCAGGGGCGCCTTAGCGGAAAGGCAAAATGATTCCCGCAGATGATCCGGATGCCGTCTTTCAGACCCAGCCTGCGAATGACCGCCTCTGAGAGGGCGGCGTGCCCCTCTTCCTGCTCGATCCCCACCCCTTGGATCCCGTAACCCTTTGAAAGACAGATCAAGCTCAGGGGGAGCGGCCCGCTTCCCAAAAAGGCCGCCCGGTCCCCTGTGTGAAGGCCCGCTCCCTCGGATTCCATGCGGGCCAGGGCCAGATAGTTGGGATAGAAGACAAACTGCCGCAGGCGGGCCCATGGGTCAGAGGCGGAGATGAGGGAGTGGGCCAACTGGATTTCCAGGCGCAGCCCGTTTTGCCGTTTGGCCTGGGAGATACGCGATATGGCCGGCCCGAGATCTGGGTCCGCAAGGAGCCGTTGGACCACATCATCCGGGACAGAAGCCGCGGCCAGGCGGTTTAATCGGTTCAGGTGGGCCCCATAGACCTCATCAGGCGCACGCTCGATCTGATCTTGTGTCAGTTCCCGGAGCTTGGCATCCACCTCAAGGAGTGCGGCCTTGATTTTCTGAAATCCCATCCCCATTATTTTGCCAGCCGCGCAAAGATGGTGGTGTTGTTGACCCGTCCGGTGGGAAATACCTTCTTGAGGATCTGAAATCCCTTTACATGGTCGTCGCTCACCGGGGCGTACAGGACGGCCCGCATGCCGGTGTAGGTCCGGTAGATGACCGGGATGTCACCGCCCCTCTTCATCAGGGCGCCTCTCAAATGCCGAAAGATCCTCTCCTTGGGTTCCGCCAGGGCCGCCACCAAGACCGCGTCCCAGTCCAGATCCTGCACCAGGGAATCGTCTCCATGGGCAATCTCGATCTCTTTTTGCAGATCCAAGGACGCAATGACCTTTCTGGCCGCGTCCACGCATCTTATGGAGGCATCCAGACCGATGGACCGTGTCTGATAGAACCGGTTCATGAGAATCAGGCTCATGGGGACCGGCCCGCATCCGACAAAAAGGAGCCTCTTGTGGGGAAGATCGGGGAGGGTTTCCACCTGTGTCTGGATCAGCGAGGCGTACCGGGGATAGAGGGGAAAGGCGGTGAGGTCGTCCCACGGATCCGGGGAGGTGATCAGTCGTTGTGCCAGGTGCATCTCGTGGATGGCGAAGAACGCGGCGTAATAGGACCGGATCAGGGGAAGTACGGCCTTGATCTCCGGCTCTTCCAGGATCAGGCCGGCCAGGTGTGCCCCCACCTCAAGATGGGCCAGGTCATCCAGCAACTGGTACAGCCGGTAGAGGTCGTCCGGGGCCAGTTCCTCCAGCATCTCCCGGGTGTATGTGCCGATCCGTTCGGCAAAGGCCAGGATATGAGGTTTGATGATGTTGAGACTGTTCTGACAGTCCTTGCAGCATCCCAAAAAATCGTGTTCCTTGAGTTCGTGTTCATGAAAGTAGTTGATGTCGTGCATGGGGCGTCCTTCCTCACGGCGGGTCACTGGTGGCATAGCATGGATCATGCAGAGCTGCGACATCGTTTTCTTGCTTTTTGACATACAAGACAATCCCAATGCCTGCATCAACCCGCATCTTCAACCGGCGCTCCCTCATGACCTTCAGATCCCCTTCCCAATAGAGCTTACCCTCGACCCTGAAACAGCTTTTCTCTTCTTGCGTTTCACCTGTGCCCCTTGGGGCATTGTTCACCAGTTCGCGTTTGGTTTTACGGCTGGGGCATGTCTACTTTCCCACAACGACAGAGTCAGGCGCGTGCCCTTCAGCGTTGTCTGATACGCCCGGCATGTCGAAGATGCCGCTCAAATGCGGGGCAGGAACTTATGGCAAATCCCGGTCCCGCCCGGGGAACCAAGGCTCGGGCATCCTCGGTCGTTGGGTCAAAAACATGGCATTGTCAGCTTACATCCCAATGCGGCCTGACGGCCGCAACCAGACAGGTTTCGCCGGAGTCCCGGAAGCGTTCCGCATGCCCGTGGGGACTCTGCCCAAGGCCTGCAATAAAATGCGGCCGTATCGTTCAGGGACCGCCCCCTGGCGCCGGATAATGTGTATGAAAACACGGCGAGGACACCGCCCCATGAAAACCTGGCCTTGGGGTTAAAACAGACTCAGTTTCAAAGCCCTGCTGCCGTTCCCACGAGCTGTATTCGGTTTTTGTGCCGCCGTCGGCGTGAGGCAGAGACCCCGATGGGCAAACCTCCTCGCATGTTGAAGAGAACTTAAAGGGGCTATTCTAATTGGCTATCGAATAGTAAAGGCCATGGCGTCCAGCCCCCCGGTGTAAACGGCTTTGTAGGATCCCGGTTTTCCCGGGTACATTTTGCCCAGGGAGCCTGTGATGACCACCATTCCCTTTTTGATCTGACCCCCGTTTTCCAGGACATTGTTCAGCGTCCACGAGAGCGCCTTCCACTGGTCCCCCAGGGCTGCCCGTCCTGGAACCGCAGGCCCGAGGGCCTTTTCATCCAAGAACAACTGGCCGGTCACGCCGTTGGGATCCACCTTGTCGACGGGGCGCGGACTGCCCACGATAAAGGCCCTGGCGCCCACGTTATCGGCAATGATGTCCGTAAAGGCAAGGCCCTCGAAGGTGGCAAAATTCATGTCGGGTATTTCAATGGCCGGCAGGATGGCCTCTACCACCTGCTTTACATCCTCAGGTGTGGTGGGTTTGTTTACATCCTGATTCAGGCGATAGCCGATTTCCACCTCAAGCATCATCTTGCTGAAGGGCTTGCTTGCCACATGGCCGTCTGTAATCTCCATATCTTTGAACAGAACCCCGGTCACCGGTCCGGGCGCCTTGAATTTTTGCTGTGCCGGCTCACTGGTGAGTCCTGCCTTGTACCCGGCGATACATGCCCCGTTTTGGATGAACTTCCGAACCAACTGGTTCTGGATGTTGTAGGCCCCTTTTGCGGTCAGGTCTGGTATTGCCGCTGATGGCAAAGGGACCGGTTTACAGGCCCTGAAATTTTCATACAGTACCCGGACCACATCATCGCCAGCCAACACACCGGCAACCAGAAACGGGACCATGGCCATGGCCAAAACGCCTGCGCAGCTTCTTTTCATTGCTTAGTCCTCCCCCGATAAATTCTTTGCCGTAACAGTTGCCATATTAACACCTCCAAATGACGTCATTATGCAGTCAGTATGAAACCAAAATGGGCATTTTGTCAAACGCAAAACAGACCTTATGCGGCTGACGCAGAACTGTACGGCGTGCCTTTTGCGTCCGCACAAATAGTTGTCGTACGCACCCGCACACGGGATCTCTGACCGGCATGTCGAAGAGCCTGGTTGCGGGGGGGGGTGAACCAATGGTTGAGTGCTTGTTGGTTGGGCCACGACAAACAAGAAGGCCTGGCTTCTGCCCTATTTTTTTGGCAATGCATTCCATTCCTGCTGTAAGGCTCTCTCCCCCATGAGGGTCTTGTCGCCGCTATTGGGATTCATCCGAACAGGAACATCGGCGATAAAACAAAAAGCCCTCCCTCATTCCGCGAGGAGCGAGGGAAGGCTCAGGGCAAGTGGGCCGAATCGTTATGTTGCACTATTTGAAATAGTCATTCCTTGCCTTTTCGAGTTGGAGCAGGTTTTCCAAAGGGGAGGGGGGGGCGATCCCGCAGCCTGGGCATAGAAAATCTGTTCCGTTTTCAAGGGCCTGAGTGGCCTCCTTGTAGACCTCTTCCGGTGTGCCGCTAAAGAGGGTGGTCGCGGTGGCTACATTGCCGAAGACCTTGGTTCCCTTTGCGTGGGCAATCTCCACTGCCCTTTTCATATCTGCCTTTTCCTCGATGCTGATGCCAACCACTCCGGTGTCGCACATGTGTTCAATGATGGTGTCCGTGTTGCCGCATACATGCAGTACGATGGGTCCTTTTGCCCGCTTCACCACCTCCTGGAGCACAGGAAGCACAAATTTTTCAAAGAAGTTGGCCCTGATGAGCGCGGGACCGGCTGTCGGCTCCGCCAGGACATAATAATCGGCCCCATTGTCAAAGGCAAAATTGATAGCGGCAATGGCAGCCTCCTTGGTTATCTCCAGGACCCTGTGCACATTTTCGGGCTTCTTGTAGATCCATTTCATATACTGCTCTGTGCCCACCAGATTGGCAGCGCAGGTAAACGGTCCCTCGGTCTCCCCGAAAATGATCAGATCGTCTCCCACCTTTTCCTTGAGGAGCCGAAAATGCTCCTTGAACATGGGAAAACGGCCCCGTTCCAAATAATCAGAGGGGAATTCGATGTTCTCGATGCTGTCTGCATAGGGATGACCATGTATAGAGTATTGGATGTCTTTCTGTGGGGTCCCCAGCTTGCACCCAAAGGCCTCGCTGAGCCCTACGATATCCCATCCCATAGCCTTGACCCACTCGAAGTGAGCGTATTTGTGACCGGCGTAGGACAATTCGGTCATGGCAACCGGATCCGTATCGGCAAGCGGCCTTGCATATCCGCACGCATCCATGAGGGCAACAACCCCATAGGTCGTGGTGCTGCCGCACGGGGTCTTGTCCACATCCTTCCCCGTAAAACGGTTCCAGAATCTTTCTTTTAAGGTCATTTCAGCCATTTTTCCCCTCCTTATCAAATAATGTTAAGGGATAATTGAGCCTTTACGGGTTGAATAAAAGTTCACTTAACTCCGAATAAGAAATGTATCCCTGAAATTTTATAAAAGGCTCACGCCTGAACTCCGCGAGAGGAGTTCACTCGCTAACGCATCCTTTTTACAAAAACCGTATGGTCGCGTCTTTTGGGAGCGCCAGCCCGAGGACCACTTCGGCTGCCTTGACCAGCGACGACGGAATAGGGCATGCCAGGTGACATTTGGACGCTTCGGCGCATTGAAAGATCGGGCACCGGCCAAGCGGCACGAACAGATCCTTCAGAGTCACCGGGCCTAATGCCTGCGCCAGCTTCTGAATCTGACCGCATTCGGACAGGATTTCAAATCGAACGGTCTTTTCTTCTTCCCATGCACGAATCGAGCACATAAAGCCGCATATCCCCGGATCTACCATCATGCGAATGTCTTGGGGGCCAATCCCCTCAGTACCAGGATCCATAAACCAGCGGGCTCCGTCATTCGATCGGGAAGGAAGAAAAAACCAGCATCCAGGTCATTTCTGGTGCAGGACCTCTTCCGGCACCAGGCCCTCCAGATGGGGGAACTGGTCTCTCATATGGGGGATCTGCATGGACTCCATGAACTGCTTTTCAAAATCGGGCTCCACTGTCAGCTCGATATATTCCACATTGCGTGAGATCCAGTTGGCGTCCTCGCGCATGCGACGGTCCAGAAGGACCACCCGCGCACCGTCGCCGGCCGCATTGCCCACAGACAGGATCTTCTCGATCTCGCAATCCGGAAACAGCCCCATCATCAGGGCTTTTTCCCTGTCCACATGGGTGCCGAAGGCCCCGGCGATCTTGATGGTGTCCACCTTGTCCACCCCCATGCGCCGCATCATGAGCTTGCACCCGGTATAGAGGGCCCCCTTGGCCAGTTGGATCTGACGGATGTCTTTCTGGGTGATGACCACGTCCTTGCCGATGGAGGTCTCGTTGGCCCAGGCGATCACAAACTCCTTTTGTCTGGGATTGTCCGGGTTGGTGCGAAACCGGTTGGATTTCTGGTTCTTGGAGAACCGGCCGCTCTTTTCCACTACGCCGGACCGGTAAAGCTCTGCCAGAACATCCAGAATCCCGGATCCGCAGATCCCCTTGGTCTTCATCTCCTCCGGCTTTGAGTATTTCAGCCAGGCGTCCCGTCCGATGACCTTGTAGTCCACATCGTGGGTTTCGGGGTCGATTTTGATCCGCTCGATGGCCCCGGGCGCGGCCCGCATGCCAAAGGCCAACTGGGCTCCCTCCAGGGCCGGACCGGTGGCGCAGGAGGAGGAGATGAGCTTGTCTTTGTTGCCCAATACCAGTTCGCCGTTGGTGCCGATGTCAATGATGAGCTGCAGGGCATCGCTGCGGTGGGGTTTTTCGCAGACCAACACGCACACATTGTCAGCCCCCACAAACCCGGCCTCGTTGGGCATGATAAATACCCTGGAGGATCGGTTGATGTGAATCCCCAGATCCCTCGCCCGGATATCCAGGCTCCGGTGAATCACGGGCGGAAAGGGGGCCAGGCCCACATACTGGGGATCCAGCTTGAGCAGGATGTGGTGCATAGCCGTGTTCCCCCCCAGGGTCAGGTCCAGGATGTCCGACGGCGCCAGTCGGAGATAGGTCTTTCCTTCTTCCGGCGCCTCCACGATCATAAACTGCCCGTTTTCATCCCGTATGCTCTTTCCGTTTTCATCCTTCTGCTTTGTCTTTGGCGGATGTGTTGCCTCGCAGGCCTTTTTAACCAGTTCATTGAGGCCTTCGATCATGTCGTCGCTCATCCGCTCCAGACCGCCCGGGGTCTTCATGTGATAGGTGATGCGCGACATGACGTCTTCGCCGTATTTGCACTGGGGGTTCATCATGGAGACCGTATCCAGCACCTCCATGGTCCTCATGTTGCAAAGATAGGCGGCCACGGTGGTGGTCCCCACATCGATGGCCAGACCGTAATAGTCCTCCACCTTTCCCGGCCACAGCTTGATGATCTCCCTGTCCATCCAGACCGCGGCCGTAACGGTCCATTCGCCCTGGCGGATGACATTGGGAAGATCGCGCAGCGTGAACCAGTCAATATCCAGCCTTTTGAGCCCGTATTCCTTTTCCAGGGCCTGGGTCATCCGCTCGAAATCGCCTAAAGGATCCTCAAAAGTGGGCGGCGTCACGGTTACGGCATAGAGCTTGACTGCCGGGTCCCAATCGATCTGGATATCCCGGGCCGCCTTGCTCACCACCTGCTTCCCGGCCCTGGATTCCTCGGGCACAAATACCAGGATATCGTCCTGGATTTCAGCTACGCATCCCAGCCGGTATCCCTGAGCCCGCTGTTCCGGCGTGATGAATTTCTCCTCCTCCTGCTGCCATGGGCTCACATGATCGGGATCCGATACCACGCCAAATTTCTCAAATGCTCCCTTCTCAATCCGGACCTTGCACTTGCCGCAGACCCTCTTCTCGCCGCACAGCGTCTCAATGTCCACACCCAGACGGCGCGAGGCCTCAATGATGTTGATCCCCTTGTCAACCTCTCCCCGCCTCCCAGACGGTTGAAAAATAACCTTTACCTTGTCCTTGTCGCCCATTCCACATGCTCCTCAGAAGACTGATGCCCCTGGCTGCTCATATCAAACTGGGGATCAGCGATGCTTTGTCGATTGTCGGCTCCGGATGCCCCATCGGATGACGGCTGCCTGTCCTTTCACTGTTCTCCGATCCGATATGCCCAACCAGACACCAGACACGCGATCCAAAACAAATATTCAATGTTCACGATTCATTAATCAACTCACTTGGCCTGCATCTCCCTGAGCCGGCCGATCATCTTGATGGCCTCCTGCACCGCATTGCCGGCGCTGTCCGCATATCCGTCGGCCCCGAACAATTGGGCCGTATCGCTGGTCACCGGCGCCCCTCCCAGCATAATGGCCACATTGGGATTCTTTTCCTTGATCATCTTGATGACCTTCTCCATGCCCATCATGGTGGTGGTCATCATGGCCGACAGGGCAACGATTTCCGAGTCCGTGCGCAACTGCTCTTCCACAAACTTTTCAAGGGGCACGTCCCTCCCCAGATCGTGGACCGTGAACCCGGCCACCTCGAACATCATCTTGATGATGTTCTTGCCAATGTCGTGCACATCCCCTTGGACGGTCCCGATCACCACCTGCCCTTTCGGCTTGTCCCCCAGGTCCTCCAGGGTGATATGGGGCTTCAAGATGTCCAGGCCCACGTACAGGGCATCCGCACACATGAGGAGTTCGGGCACAAAATACTCCTGCTGGTCATAGAGTTCGCCCACCTCCTGCATGCCGGAGGCCAGGCCGTTCATGACCGCATCATAGGCGTTCAGTCCTTCATCCACGACCCTTTGCGCGGCCTCCCGGACCTTGTCTTCATCAAACTCCACCACGCCCTCGTGAAGCTGCTTCAACAATTCCTCCCTGAGTTCTTCCTTTCCCATAATATGGCTCCCCCTCTGTTCCTTCTAAGGTTTTAAGACTAACGTATCCCGGAATGTTTTCTTTAAATTCTGATTTTTATCAGCCTGTTTTGCCGTATTCCCGAACGGCCTTCACGTACGCCTCCATGTTCTCCTTTTTGACATCGGGCCAGATGTCGCAACCCGGCCAGACCGCATCCACGCCATCCTCAATGCATTTTTTGATGACGCCGGGCACATCCTTGGCATCCATCTGGACCAGAGTCCCGTAGGGATCAAAGTTGCCCAGGATCATGGCCTCCGGACCCAGTTTGTTACGCGATTCGGCCACGTGATTCTTTTGATCCACGCTGACTGCATCGGCCCCGCAGTCGTTCATCATCTCGATGATCAGATCGGTGGAGCCGCAGATGTGGTTGATCTTGGGAGATTCCAAGGCAGCAAAGACCTTTTCCATATTGGGCTTGATCAGGGTCTTCCACATGCGGGGCGAGATGAGATCCGTTCCCGATCCCATCTCGCGGATGTTCATGTAATCCACCCCCAGTTCCTGGTAATGCCGGGCCACGGCAATCACCAGATCGGTCATCTTTGAGAGAAATCCCTCAACCCGTTCCTTGTCTTTGCGCAGGCCCTTCAGCAGGACGTCCAGCTCAATCATCTGTCCGGCCATGGTGAAGGGTCCCAGGACCCAGCTTCCAACCGCCAGCTTGCCCCCATCGTGGTCCTTGGCAATCTTGATGGCCTCGTCCACCACGGGCATGCGTCCCTGGCTGAAGATGCCGCTGTAATCGTCTGGCAGATCCACATCATCCAGAGTGGCCCATTTGGATGGAACCGTGGGATACAGGATCCCTTCCGCGTTCTCGTACAGGCTGGCGCCCCTGCCCAGGGCCTCGGGAATGGTGCACATATCGTAGGGAACCACGATTCCGTCAAACCCGAACATCTCGGCACTCGTTATGGCAGACTCGGCCAGATATTCCGGAGAGCCGTGCACTTGGGCAAATCGGATGCCCATCTTGTCGATCGCCTGGACCGTCACGGTTCCCATGCCGCTGAAAACAGGAGGCTGATCCACTGGCTCTCTCCTGAAAAAGGCCTTCACACGTTCCTTTGGCGTCATTGTCGTCATAAGCTCTTTACTCCTTGTTTATCTGGAGGTTAACAAACCATATTATCCACATATTCAGTGAATAAAACCCGGATGAATTCCTTCAAGCGGAATTCAGGCATAAGCCTCTTTCTATTGACACCTGGGATATTGCCACTTGCAGCCGACTCGGATCAACTATGAATGGCAGACCGGTTACATCCCCTTGAGCTGTCCCACAAAATCCGAAAAGAGCTTATTGAGGGGGTGGGTTTCGATCTCAGGAAGCTGTTTCGTCTCCGCAAAGGCAGCCGTAGCGGCAAAGGCGTCGGCCATGGCCACGGCTGGAAAAATCCGGGACGCCCCTGCCATGGGACCGGAAAAAATCATGTCGTGGTACATGAAGGCGGCCAGGGACTCCAGCCCTGCATCCGCAGCGCTCCATCCCTTGAATCCCCACAGCTCCCGGGCCTGCTTCCACATATACGACCCATTGGAAGGGGCGCTGGCCGTGGGAAAACCCCACTTCTCCTTGATCATCCGGTTGGCCATGCTGCAGAAGGCGGTGGCAGGCCCATTCATGACCGAGGTGTCCACAAAGATGCTCTCGAACTTGGCGCCAGCCTTGTCTATGGCGTCTAAAAGTTTCTGCGTGCCGGCCATCCTGCCTGAGGGCATCTGATCGGCCATGTCAAAGGCCACAAGCAATACGTGCTTGACGCCAATCTGCGCAATCTCGCGGATCTCGGTCTCCAGGTCTTGTTCCCAAACAGTGATGCTGTTATAGAACATCCGGTCCAGAAGACCCCTCTCCGCGCAATAGGCAGCCCCGGCCAGCTTGGGTTTCATCTGCCAGGCATCCACGCAAAAGGGCATGTCGCTTACCGAGGTCACAAAGTCTATATAGGTCTTGAATTCCTCGGCCGTGTTGGCCACCACATCGGCCATGCCCGGAACGCCCGTCTCCCGGGACATCCTGTCCTGGGTTCGGAGCAGTTCCCCGGCACGCTTTTCATCGAATCCCTCCTTGCGTTTCCCCTCAAAAACCTTGTCGCCTTTCTGAAAAATAGACGAACACACCACAGTAGGATACTGCCCGGGCTGACCGCCAAACGTAACGCCCCCGACGTTACACGCCTTTTGCTCTGTCGAAAAACGGAACATGATACCTCCCCTTGTGTCAAGCTTTGCCCTGGTTGTTGATTACTCGATTCTGATTTCTGGACGCTCTTTTCTGATTGCTGGACAGACACCAGATTCTGCGACGTCCCTTGCATCTTTGTCCGCTTACCATTGGGCCTTTGCGACTAACGCCTCTCGACTTATGGCTTGAGCCTCAGTTAGACAGCCAGATGCCTTTTGATGATTTCGCTGTCCGCTATCAGCACTTCTGATGTGGCCGTCTGCGCAATCTTGCCCTTTATCCCCATCAGATAATGCCGCGACGCCACCTTCAGGGCCATGCGGTAATTCTGCTCCACGAGCAAAAGAGTAAGACCCGACTCAATACAGAAAAGCAGGATAGGCTGGATTACCTCGTATACCAAAAGCGGTGCAAGTCCCTGGGAAGGCTCATCCAGAAGCATAATCATTGGATTTCCCATCAGGGCCCGACCAATGGCCAACATCTGCTGTTCTCCACCGCTGAGAGTGGATCCATCCTGACGGTTTCTTGCCTTCAATATGGGAAAATGGGTGTATACCTTCTCCATATTCCAGGCATTTTCTTCCGACGAAGGCTTCGCCGCCATAACGAGGTTCTCTTCTACGCTCACCCCAGGGAAGATGTGTCGTTCAGCTGGGACATATCCGATTCCCTTCTTCACAATCCTGTGAGTAGGCCATCGGGTTGTATCTTCCCCGTTAATCCATACCTTCCCTTTGCGCGCGGGGGTCAACCCTATAATGGACCGCAGCGTGGTCGTTTTTCCAACCCCGTTTCTCCCCAGGATCGAAACAGCCTCAAGTCTATTCACATCCATGGAAAGGCCCTGGATAATATGGCTCCTTCCGTAGTAGGCGTGAAGGTCCTGGATTTTGAGAATTTTATCTGCTCCTGAATCAGGCATGGCCGAGATACGCCTCCTTGACCAGATCGTTATCCTGTATCTCCCCCGGGGGGCCCTCAGCAATAATGCTTCCCTGGTTGAAAACGATGATTTCATCCGAGATGCTCATGACCACATCCATATCATGTTCTACCAGAATCACGGCAATCGTATCGGTTAATCCTTTTATCAGCTCGGCGATGTGTTCTGTTTCGGCTGGCGACATCCCTGCTGTTGGTTCATCCAGAAAAAGGATCTTGGGATCCCCGGCCAACGCCATGGCCACTTCGAGCAGGCGCTGATCACCATGGGCAAGATTGTTGGACGGTACGTTCGCTTTGTTTTCCATATCCAGACGATGGAGTATTTCCCACGTTTTATTCTTGACTTCTTTCAGACTCTCTTTGGCTGAAAAAATCCTCAAGGAACCGCCCATCCGACTTTGTGCGGCGATCCGCACATTCTCAAATACCGTCAATCCCATGAATATGCTGGTTATCTGAAACGTTCGGCAAATGCCCAGCCGGACCAAACGGTGCGGCGCCTGATTCGTGATGTCCTTACCGCCGAACAACACCGCACCTGAGCTGGCAGGCAGCCTCCCTGTAATGACGTTGATGAACGTGGTTTTTCCGGCCCCATTGGGTCCAATAATGGAGAGAAGGCGTTTGTCCTCAAACTGCGCGTTGACGTCGTTCACTGCCAGCACACCGCCGAAATGTTTGTGAAGGCTCTTTGTGCTCAGAATCGTGGCCATGGGTCTTGATTATTCCTTTCTGAAGCGCATCACATAATCGCCAAGTCCAACAAAGCCCCTCGGCATAAACAGCACCAGTAGAATGACCACCAGGCCCACGAACAATTCCCAGTGCTCGGTCATCGTGCTGATATAGTCCTGTATAAAGATAAAAACGCCTGCCCCCACAATAGGGCCCCAGAGGGAACCCATCCCTCCGACCAGGACCATCATGAGGACGCCTGCACCGGCAAATGCACTCATGGTCGTGGGACCGATATATCCCCGATAAAGAATGAAAAGGCCCCCGCTGACACCGCCCAGCATGCAGGCATACATCCATCCATAAAGCTTATATCTGCGTACATTGATGCCGACAAACGAGGCCCTTTCCTCGTTTTCCCTTATGGCCTCCAACACTGCCCCGAATGGTGAATGGATAATCCGCCATGTGACAAGAAAACATATGATCACGATGCACAGGCTCAGAAGATACATCGTGGTTGGATTTCCGGAATTTCCCAGGACAAAGGCGCCCAAGTGAATATCGGGGTGAGGGACCCCCATCAGCCCGTCGTCGCCCCCGGTCAAGCCGTACCATTTCCATACAATGGTGTAAAACATCATTCCAAAAGCGAGGGTCAAAAGGGCGAAAGCCAAGCCTCCGGTGCGCACCTGAACCCATCCCACAGGCAGGGCAATGATGGATGTGGCTATAATCCCCGCAAGGATAGCCAACCATAAGGATGATGGCGATACATGGATCAGGAACAGGCCTACGACATAGGCGCCGATTCCCAGATAAGCATTGTGCATAAAGGAAAGGAGGCCTGTATATCCCAGAAGAACGTCGAGACTCATCGCCAGGAGACCGTAAATCAGCATCTCATTGACAAGACTGATATAAAATCTGTTCGTCACGACAAAGGGGAACAGGGCAAGACAGGCGATTAAAACAAGAAGGGCTACGATCCTCAGAGGACGCGCAGTTCCCCGCTTCAAGCCCATTTCCGCTGCGTGATCATCCATTTTATTCGAACCTTCCTTCTCCGAGAAGCCCTCGGGGCATGAAAGCAAGGATGACAGCCATCATCATATAGACAATGACCATGGCTAAATCCGTTACAAAAAATTCGGCTAAGGTCTGAACCAGTCCTATCAAAAAGGCCGCCAGTACAGCGCCTCTCAGACTGCCCAGCCCCCCGATGACAATAACGACAAAAGAGCTGATGAGCATTTCATGCCCCATGATCGGGTCGATAGTATACAGGGGGCCTGAAATGACGCCTGCAATGCCAGCCAGAACACAGCCCAATGCGAAGGCCCCCATATGAACATAGGTCATATTGATTCCCATGCACGATACCATCTCGGGAATACTGCTGGCCGCTCTAAGGATGATCCCCAATTTTGTTTTTCCGAGAAACAGCATCAGACCAATCATGGCCACAGCCGTGATGAGAAGGGTAACCAGCCGGAAAACAGGGTAGTGGGTTCCCGCGATGGGAAGCGTCTGTCTCATAAAATCAGGGAGGCCAATAAAGCGGGGTTCATTTCCCCAGAAATATTTTATGAGGCCATCCAAAAGAAACATAAGACCGTATGTGAGGATAAGGGTATAGACGATGGAACGTTTCCTGACCGGCGCAATGATGATTCGTTCAATGAGCAAGCCCACGATCGCGATAATGACGGGGGCGATAAGAAGCGCCACGAAAAAGTTGAGACCACAGGCAACCAGTGTAAAGCCTGCATAGGCCCCTAATGCATAGAGAGAGCCGTGAGCAAGGTTCATCACCCGGCTCAGGCCATAGATGATATTGAGTCCAATGGCTACAATCAACAGCACGCCGCCCAAAACGAGGCTGTTTAATATAATATCTACCGTGATAGCAAGAATACTCATAGCTGAATCCTGGCGACTCCCTCAGGTGTTGGCAGCAGATAAGGCCGATTCCATTTTTCGGTTCGGTGTCGTGCAGTCCGTTGAAAATGCTGCAACGAACTGCCGATCACCGAAATAGAGAAAGTGTTTTTTGGATTATTCCGGGGGGCCCAGTTCTTCAGCCGAAAACGTGCGCAGCACCTTCATATAGATCTTCGCATTATAGGGATTCGGCGGCGCCAATTTGGTTTCAGTCAATACGGCTGAATTTCTCATGCAGTTATCTTTGGCTGATATGCGTACCTCGCCGTAGGGACCGTTAAAACTGATCCCTTTGAGGGCCGCGGCAATCTTTTGCGGATCAGTGGAGCCTGCCTTTTCAATACCGTTAAACAAGTTCATGGCGCCTACATAGCTGTGGCAGGCTGCATCAGACGGAATGACCTTGAATTTCGCCCAGAAATCGGCTTCCCATTTGTCGGATATGGGATTGTTCACGTCCCAGCACCAGTCAGACGCTCCAAAGATCCCCACGCAGGCCTCACCACCGGCCTCCAGCTCCATCGGGCCCGGGGCAGCGCCGGAGACGATCCTGGCATATTTCTGAATCCCGAAATCATAGGCCTGCTTTGCAAAGACAGGGATCACGTTGGTGATGAGTGCGATGTATACGCCGTCCGCCCCAGAGGCTTTGATCTTGCTGATATAGGAAGACCAGTCCTTGGTGGCTATCGGCGCCTTGTCGAAGTTTTCATTCGCAATCTTGATGTTGTTTTTCTTGGCCAGATCGATGAACCGCTGACCTGCATCGTGGCCCCAGGCATAGTCATGAACCAGCACGTAATACGTTCGGTCCTTAAGGTCAGGAGTCGCTAAAATGCCTTTGATGTTGCCCACCGCTGTCTGGTCGTTGGCAAGTTGGCCGGATCTGAAAACCAGTGGATGAAGGCCGTAGAACTTCGTAGTCATCACGTGGGTGGTCAGGAATGGGACATTCAACCTGTCGATGTTCTTTGCAATAGCCAGGCCGACGCCACTGGAGAAAACGCCTATGAGTGCCTTGCACCCATCCTTGAAAACGAGCTTTTCGGCCTTGCTGACAGCGACTGGGGGCTTCACCTGAGTATCCTCCACAATCAGTTCGATGGGACGGCCCAGAATCGTTTTCTTCTCTTCCGCAGCCATCTGGACACCCATCTTCATCTCTTCACCGCCCTGCGCCACAATGCCTGAAAGGGGGACGATGACGCCGATCTTGACCGGGTCTGCAGCGACTGCGTTGAGCGGGGCCAGCAAAAACACACCCGCCAGTAGTAAGGATGTAATTAAGAGTGCTCTTTTCATTTTTCCCTCCTTCTCTTCCCGCTGAATTGTGGTTAGTGCCAGGCTCCTCTAAGTCTGATTTTCGCTTATCACCTCCCGTCTCTTAAGGTTGGGGGAGTAGAATGTGAAGCGGTTGCTGATAGAAAGGCCGAAGTTTCCATTTAACTTGCAACTCCAAACGTTACACTCTACACCCCGTTATCCCTTTTCCTGCATCCTACGTCTTGTCAGGTTCGGGAATCACTTGGTCCAGCAATTCCACCAGGTCATAGAGCTTCATACTGCTTCCGATCCTTTTGGAACCCTCATTCAGGTTGTAGTGGCAGAACGGACAGATGGAAACCATGTGCTGAGCGCCCGTCTTCATCCCTTCTTCAATGCGTCTGCCTGCGTTTTTCGCGGCCCAGTCTCCATACCCCGTCATGCAGCCGCCGCCGCCGCCGCAGCAGTAGGAATTGTCTCGAATCCGCTCCATTTCCACAAATTCAACGCCCGGGATGGCCTGAAGCATTTCTCTGGGCACATCGTACAGGCAATCCTCTTGGTTCATTCCTACATATGCCCCCTTCCAGAGTTTGGCGCCGTCCTCATCAATTTCAAACTTGGTCATATGTCTCCCTGTATGGCAGGGATCGTGGTAGGTGACTTTCCAGGGGAGTTCTCCTGAGAACTTGAGCTTCCCCTCTTTGAATAGCTTATTAAGCAGGTCAACGGTGTGAATGACAGTTATTCCGTCCATCAGCTTATCATAATCTGAGGAGAGCACATAGTCTTTTTTGATAGCCCGATAACAGCCTGCGCAGGAAGTCACGATGGTGTTGACGCCTCGTTCTTCGTGAAGCTTCCTGAATGTTTCGAGATTTAATTCAGCCACCCTCTTGAATTCTTCGGCGTCGCCAATTCTCATTGCGGTCGACCCGCAGCAGATTTCGTTTTCGCCTAAAATGCCGAAGTCGAGACCCAGTTTCTGAAATATGGATGCGGTTGCCACGGGCACCCCCCGGGCCGGAAGATTGAATGCCCCGGTGCACCCCACATAGTAGAGGATATCGGCGGGTTCCTTATTGATATCCTTGATCGGCTTTTTGGCCTTTTTGAATGGCCGGGTCCAGTCGGTACGCACCCTTCGCGGTCCCTGATAGGGATTGTTGTAGCTGCGCATCGACTGAGAGATTTTTTTCTGGCTGGGCATGGGACCGACACCGTCCTGAACCGCCTTGCGTCTCATGGCTTCAATGATCTCAGGGATAAACGGTTTATGGTCCAGTTCGCACTGGTTTTGACACCCCGCACAGACCGTGCATTTATAAATCGCATCCAGGAGTTCGTCATTCCATTCCAGTTGTCCATCCAAGATCCCTCGTGCAAACGCGATCTTGCCTTTGGAGGCCATGAAGCCTTCAAATCCAAATTCGACCCCTGCGGGACAGATCTCCCCAAACTCAGGGGGAGGACCATAGTTGTAGGCAGCCTTGCAGTTGCCGCAGGCAGTGCAACGCCAAATCTTGTCTTCCAACTCTTCAAGAGTATGTATGTTCCATTCCATAATATCCTCCCGATACCACGTCGCGTTGAATCATTAAATCCCCAACTTGCCTGGGTTCATGATGTCATTTGGATCCAGCATCTGTTTGACGCGCTTTAAGAGAGACAAATAGCCCGGGTGGGCGCGCTTATTTATCTCAATGGCAAAATCCACTGGAGGCTTGTATGGGATGCCGCCGGCATCCAGGTCCACCTTCAGGCATTCCACAATGGCGTGTCTGGCGTTTTCGGTCTCCTCGGGACTCTGCTTGTTGAAAGGAATCATGGCCCTGAGCATGCCGTAGTGGACCCCCCGGTAATTGGTAGCGCGCGTGGCCGGCGAAAGATTATGGTCGATAAGAATCTCCTTCCATTTATTGTATACCTCGGGCCATTTTTTTGCCGGGGTAAAGGTACCGGGCCACGATATGCCGCCGCCCGCCATCTTGGTGTAGTTCTTGGTGGATCCTACAATCCGACTGGGAAGCTGTGTCCTCGCTTTCAAGGCCTCTTCAGGGTATTCCGCATACTCAATGGAACTCCCCTTCTTTTTTTCCTCATCCAGAACATGCTGCCAGATCTCTTCCCTGGCCTCTTTCTCTTTCTCGGTCCAGGAATAGGTTGCGCCAAAGCAGTACCACTCCGGAACACCATCCGGTTTAGGGCGGTAGGGATAGGGAATGGGCACTTGAGAGAGCCACCACGACACCGCGGTGAGATCATCGCAGATTTCGTAGTTGCTCAAGTTTACCATATAGGACGTCATATCCTCGATATTGTGCGTAGAAACGGTAAAAACCTTTAAAATAGGCGGAATGGGATGCACCCTGGTTCCCATCTTGGTTACGACACCGGTGGATCCCAACCATCCCTTGAAGAGGCCGTCTAATTGCGGCAGGGGAAGCAGACTGTGCCAGGCATCCTCTCTGATGGCGCATGATCCGACGCGGATCAGCTCTCCTGTGGGAAGAACCACCTCCATGCCTGTCATTTCCTCGCTGGCCAGTCCATACCTCCCGCTTAACCCTCCGATGCCGTGGCAGAGGATATTGGATGAGACCGATCCGGTCGGCGGTCCCACCGGCCAGCTCCATCTCAGGTTGTGCTTGTACAATTCCATGGCCAGTTGTGCATGGGACACACCCGGTTCGATTACGGCATAATGGGATTCCGTATCGATTCGAATAATTTTGTTCATCCGTTTCAGATCCAGAAGTATGCCCCCGCGTTCAGGGATGGTCAATCCCCCGATATTGGAGCCGGCTGTATAAGGAACCACGGGAATTTTTTCCCGATTAGCCAGTCTCATAATGCCCTGAATCTCCTCAACGGTGGTGGCCATGACCACGTAGTCAGGCAACTTGGGTTTGACAAAGGTCAGGTCGTAGGAATACGCATAACGGATATGTTTGGCTGCTGTAGCGTTATCCTTCCCCACGATTGAGACCAGTTCGTCCAAAACCATATCTTCTCTCTTGGCAAGCATTGATATCCTCCTTTTAGCTGATCCCTATGCCAGTGATTTCAGCTTTTCCAGGCGGTTGTTCCGCTTTTTTACTACCATCTTGAAATTCCTCGGCACATCCGCTAAAAGCGAACCGGATTGCTCGGCGCCCAGCGTGTAACAGGCCGTAATTTTTTCTTCTATGGACAGGGCCTTTCCTGCGGCCTCGGCCAGTCCAGCGGTGCTTGGCAGATTTGTATCAAGTGCATAATCATCCGTCTCCAAATTAAAGGCATAGCAGCCTTCGATCGCGTCCGTGATGACCGACTGATAGGCCATTTGGATCTGTTTATTAAACTTCCTGTTTTCTTTGGCGAAGGCAAGGAAGTCTTCCTTGTTTTCAGGAAATTTTTCAGCCAGGTCCTCATAGAACGAGGCTGCCTTTTCCTCCAGCTCCCGTATAAAGCTTAATGTCTCAGAAGCGGTACGTAGATTCATTGTCCAGTCCCCTTTCCTATAACCATCGGTGGATGCAGACTTTGCTCTCTGTGAAGAAACGGATCGCTTCCTTTCCCTGGGTGTGAAGCACGCCTAAGAAAGAACCGGCCATGCCGCTGAATGGGAAGAACGCCATTGGGGCGACAATTCCGATATTGATGCCGACATTGCCGCTGATGCAATCATACTGGAATTGACGGGCATACTTGCCGTTCGAGGTGAAAATGGCATGACCGTTGTGATAGGGAGATTCGTTGCAGATCTCTATGGCCTCGTCAAGGGTCTTGGCCCTGATAATTCCCATGGTGGGGCCGAAGATCTCCTCCCGGACAATCCGCATTTCCCGGGATACGTTTTCCATGATGGTGGGTCCAAGGAAACAGGTCTCGGGGTAATCGCCCACGATCTCCTTCGGCCGTCGACCGTCCAGTTTCAGGGTTGCCCCTTCCTTCAGACCGGTTTCAATATAATTGAGTATGCGTTCTTTTTTCTGTGGATCCCTTACAGGCCCCATCTGCACAGACTCATCCAGGCCGTAACCGACCCGTATATTTTTGGCTCTATCGGTCACCTTTTCCACAAACTCCTTGTAAAAGGCATCGTCATCCCCAACTATGACCAAGGTCTGACCCGCCAGACATCGCTGACCGGCATTTCCAAAAAAGGATGTCATTAGGCCTGGAATGGTGGCCTCCACATTGCAGTCGGGCATGATCACCAGAATGTTGGCGGCCCCCCCTTGGGCAATGCATCGCTTGCCGCTCTTTCCGCACCCCGGATAAATGACATCGCGCATGACGGGTGTGGAGCCGACAAATGTAATCCCCTTGATATCGGGATGCTCCAGCATCCCGCCGACCACAGTTCTCCCGCCATGGACCATATTCCAGACGCCAGGCGGGAAGCCTGCCTCTTCCACCAGTTCCGTGATCTTGGTCTGGCTGAAAGGGACTTCGCTCGACGGTTTAATGACCACGGTGTTTCCGGTAGCCACTGCGTAAGGGGCTGACCAGAGGGGGATCATGAAAGGAAAGTTAAAAGGGCCGATAATGCCAAAAACGCCCAGCGGCTGCCGGATGAGATATTCGTCGATGCCGGTGGCAATATCTTCCAGACAATCGCCCATCATGAGGGTAGGGATGCCGCAGGACACCTCCACATTTTCTATGCCCCTACGGGTTTCGCCCCTCGATTCATCGATGCATTTGCCGTGTTCCTGGGTCTGGACTCTTGACACCTCCTCAAAATTTTCCTCCAGCAATTCCCGCAATCGGAAGAGATAGCGGCAGCGCGTGACCGGCGGGGTCCTTCTCCAGTCGTAAAATGCCTCCTGTGCGGCCTGGACAGCACTGTCGATCTCTTCTTTGGTTGAAATCCCAACCTTTCCAATGGTCTCATAGGTAGCGGGATTCACCACATCAATGATCTCACCCTTTGATTCAACCCATTCTCCGTCAATGTAGTTCCTGGCCATGGGTACGCCTTTTATGGGTTCATCCAATACTGCCATAGCGAATACCTCCTTGTGTTATAAGTGTGGTTCAATATCGATCTCTTGTAAATGTTGCCTCGGCTTACGGGTCGGAGGAAGGCATGTCTCCCTCAGATTTCGGCGTTTCTCGCGATTGCACTAAGATTCCGTCCAGGCGGGATCTGACTACCTGAGAAGGGGGCCGATTCCAAACATCCTCTTCCTTAACAACCAAGTACAGCTCGCTGTATCCTACCCTTCTAACGATGACCCCGCGTTCCAGAAGAAGGGGGTCATCTTTTGTAACCACACGTGCCTGCGGGTTCATTTCTAAATGGAGATCAATCGGCATACGACTCGCCTCCAATTCGGACGGTTCAAAGGGGGGGAAACCTGTGAACTGGCACATATATCTCCCTACTCCCACCACGTCATTGGCCATGGCAATTCTGGCCGCAATGCCATCCTGCTGGATCAAGCACTCCAAGATGATGTTGTGCGCATCCCGGACATACCCATAGAACTCAGGGGGAAGCCCGATCTTCCTTTTCATCGATTTCAGGAGATTATCAATCATATCGATCGTCAGGGTGAGGATCGTATTTTCGGTCATACGCGCCAGATAGCGGTGAAAACTGATCTCTTTAGAGACCTCGGTCTCCCCCGGCGCGACGCCTGCGCCGATGATTTGTTTCAATTTCTCGATATCTTTATCTGTTCGTTTGCCCGCGGCCACCTGCGCGACAGAGGGTTCAATCAGGTACCTAAGCATGGTGATTTCCCTGACGGATACGGTTTGAAAGTGGAGGAAGTTGACAATCGCATGGAGGGTGGTCCTCATATCCACCTCCGCTACGAAGGCCCCCCCTGAGACCCCTTTTCGAATTTCCAAGAGGCCAATCACTTCAAGTACCCTCAGGGCCTCGCGCATGGTTGCCTTGCTGACCCCAAACTGCTCGATCAACTCCTTTTCGGAAGCCAGCCTGTCTCCAGGCTTGAGTTTTCCTGAAAGGATCGCATCCCGAATTTGCGCAATGATATTGTCCGAAACCTTTTCTGATTTATTTGCATTATTAAACATGGATAGATTAATGACCTCAAAAGAGAATGGCATATAACCGCCCATCGTAGAGGCAGTTTTCTTCCCCCCATCAGATAAACTCTGTCTCCTCGAGCCATTCTATGGCGCCTACGCGGTTAGATCGAAGCGAAAGGCCTTTCTCACAGAAAACCTCTGTTCCTGCTCATTTTCGCATACATTCTGGGTGACGGTTTTTCCTTGGGAAAAAGTGGATCATACTATTACCGAATTACACAGGGACTGTCAAGAAAAATATTATAACTTTTTGATATTTTCTGAACCCATTTCAAACCGATTGATATTATTCAATTAACGATTCATGAGTGACATACATAGATAAAAATAACATAATATAACCCAATACAATAACAATAATGATTCCTTTATCTCAAAAGTCAGCCTGAATACAGAAACTGGTTGGGTTCTAAGCGGCGAATAAATATTATAAAGGTTGTAACTTTTTATTTGACTTTTCGCCCCAGCTTTTTTATAAAGCACCTATATTTTCCTGAGATAAATCGGCAATTCGATTTTAATATTTTAATATTTCTGCTAAATTCGAAGGCGCCCATCCTGCTCAAGGATGCGGGCAAGAGGTTCTGTTCGGGCATATCTTTAAACAAGGAGGTTTCCAATGGGACTCAAAATCGACGCGTTAACATGTACGGCATGTATGGCCTGTGAACTGGCCTGCGGCTACCATCGGGATGATGCGTTTGCACTCCTGTCTGCGTGCATCGTGCCCTACCGGGCGAGGGAAAAGAAAAATTATGTGGGCGTCATTTTAAAAGAGGAAGACAGCCTGGTGGCTGCGCGGCCCGAGGGTCTTGAAATCAACCGAATCGGTGAAGAGCAGGATCCGGAAAAGGAAGCCGATGCCTCAGCCAAACCCATGTTGCTCAGGGAATCCTGCGATCTGTGTGAAGATGTGGATGATGGACCCCTCTGCATCCGGTTCTGCCCGGTCAATGCCATTTCCATGGAGTAGGGACGGGTTTCTGCCGACTTCAAATCATCTGTATATATAAGGAGACACAATATGGAATACCTCGCCTCAAATAAAATCGCCATCATAGACCTTGCCACGCGCGACGTCATGGAAGAGGAACTGGAAGACGACCTGGTGCTGGAAAAGATCGGAGGGGCCGGAATTACCAAGGCCCTCTACGATCGCTTTGCCGCTGAGGACCCGGTTGTGCTGGGAACCGGGCTGTTGACCGGAAGCCTGGTTCCTGGCTCGTCCCTGGGTGTGATCACAGCAAAAAGTCCCTTGACCGGCCGGGTTTCCCATGTTCCTGTGAGCCTGGATGCAGGCATGGAATTGAAATACTCTGGTTTCGACTATGTGGTCGTCAAGGGCTCGTCTGATAAGCCGGCCTACCTCTGGGTCCACGACGGGATCGTCGACATCAACGATGCGGATGACGTGTGGGGAAGAGATGTCTGGGCCGCGACCGATCATATTAGGAGTCTTATGGGGGATGATTTGATCCAGGTCCTCGGAATCGGAGAGGCCGGCGAAAAGGGCTCGGATCTGGCCCAGGTCTGCATTAACTACTGGCAGAGCGGGGACCGAATGGGGATCGGAGGCCTGTTCGGAAAGAAGCGACTCAAATTAATCGCTATCCGGGGGATGGGGCTTCTTGAAATCGCGGAGCCTGAGGAGTTTGTTGAGGCGTGCGCCAAGCTTCTGACCGCGTTTAAATCGGGGGGGGCTGCTGGAATTAGGGGCATTGCCGCCATGGCTGCGGCCCTGGGGGAGGACGATATCGGGGAATGGCTCAAGCCCCTTACCCACAAACATATGGCCTGTTTCAACACCCCGGTCCCGACCAACACATTTGTGTTTCTGGATGAAGATCCAGGGCTTCTGAAAGAGACAGCCGTAACAGAACCGGGGTTTCTGTTGACTGACATTTATCCTCTTCTGACACTCAAAAAAATGGGATTCACAGCGGCCGATGCATGCCGCGTCCTGAAGAGGTGCGCAACGTACGGCATTGATGGGGCCGCAGTAGCTAAGCTGAGCCAAAAGGCCGGTCTCACAGATCCGGAAGCCGTCAAAGGCTCCTTTGCTACGCTCCAAGGTTCGGTGTCCAGTGCCGGCGATACGGCGTTCAGTCCCTGGGCAGCTCTCGGGAACCAGGAACAGGAGACATGGCTGCGACGTCAGGCCGTGGCCTATGTCTTCGGCCTCCATCCCCTATTTCTCCTTGTGGCCCCTGAACTGACAGAAGAAAGACTCCTTGAGATTTCCAGCCTCGGAACAGAGCTGGAACTGACATCAGAGACGCTCGAAGAGGTGATCGGGGATATCACCGGGCAATAGTGCCGGGTGAGCATTTCGTTATTGGATGCGGTGATCGTGATGAACAAGAGCGAACCCCGCGATATCTGCGGCGGCGCAGGGCGGCATGCCCGAATCGGCATCTATGCCGGCCAAGGGACGTCGCACTCTTGGCTCTGGTTTGTCGAAGTATTTGAAAGGAAAGGATTTTTTCATCTCACTTTCCTGACTGAAACGCAGGTCAGGAAAGGCGGGTTGGGGCAATGCGATGTCCTGGCCATGTCCGGGGGCGACACCTTTGCCATCGCAGAGGGATTAGGACCTGAGGGGGCCCTTAAGCTGACGCGATTCATCAACCATGGCGGCCTTTATATCGGCTCCTGCGCAGGGGCCTATCTCCCGCTTCATTCCTCCAAGAAGGATCTCAACCTGTTCAATTTTGTTCCCGTAAAAATTGCCAATCTGACGCGGAACCTGCCTGAGCCCCGTCGCCTCAGGCAGAAATTCTGCACCGCCTATGGCTGTTCCTTTATCTTCCACCCGGTCAGGGAGGCCGTTCTCATTGCGACCAACGGGTTCACGCCGTTCAAAAAGGTCCCTCTGCTGGAGGCCCCTCTCTATGGGGGTCCCCCTATGATCACCCAAGACAGAGACCAGGTTTTGGCGACCTACAGCGCTTTCACCGACAAGACCGTATTCCTCGTGGACGAACAACTTGCCAGCGATACCATATTGGGGAAGGCTGCTGTTATTCGCCAGAAGATGGGAAAAGGATGCCTCCATCTGTATGGACCCCACTTTGAGCATCCCCGTTTCGCGATGGCCAATCAGTTGCTGACGGACGCCATGCTCCATGATCTCCGGAAAGACCCGGCCGAGATCCCTGAGCCAGTCATTCCCTATGGGATCATATCAGACCACGCATGCTGTGATTTGTTGAAGTCCTTCAAAAGAGAGCTCAGCAATGCGCGGATCGTGGCGGTGGGTCTGGAGACCCTCCCCGTTCAGTGGACCATAGGGAACAAAATGTATGAGACAGCCAAAATCAGGGAATTCATTGAGCCTGTGTGGAAGCGGATCAAACCGCTCGAAAAACTGAATCACCTGTGCATTCGCCCTGGTGAGGCCAGCCGATTACTCCAGGGTGCCTCAGACATCACAGGGCTTCTGCGCAGCTTGAAAAGGGATCTTGAAGCGGGAGCAGATACGCTGCACAAGGCGAGAAGGCTGTTCCCCGCATTGAATGAAATTGCCAGCCTTTTTCTGGAGATCTATTTCAGGACCAGACGGGCTGCATTTGGGCAGAGGCGTTCATAACTCACAATGAGACGGCAGGAGAGAGTCTTGAGGAATCCATCTCGTGTCAAAAGAAAAGGTTTCATGAAGAGAATCTGCTTCAGCCTAACATATGCACTGTTTCTCTTTAACCCTTCCCTTTCTTCACAGCCGACCCAGGCGGTTGCAGCGGCGACGCCGCCTGAGGCCTCTAAATGGTTTGTGGATCTGAACCGCTTTTCTGAGTCTGCGCACAGAAACTTCGCGTGTGAGACCTGTCACGGGGATATGAGCGAGGATGGGAAGCTTCATCCGGATACGCGAGATACGGCCGATCTAGAGCGCGAGGCGACCCGCATTTATGATTACCGTCGCTGTGCCGTCTGCCACCGCGAATCGCATGAGAGATACCTCCAGGGGGCCCATGCCAAGGCCCTCGCGGAAGAGAAAAGGGCAGTTCGTTCAGGAGGTCCCGATTCTGAAGGACTCAAGGCCCCCACCTGCGGGGAATGCCATTCCGCCCACTACGGCAGATCGCATCTGTCCAGGGTGGCCATAGGGAAAGAGATGACAGGGGTGTGCGGGACGTGCCATCCCGCGCAGAAGGCCACCTATTTGGAGAATTATCACGGCAAAATCGGTGTTCATCTCAGCGAGGAGGCATCTGCCTACTGCACAGACTGCCACGGAGCCCACACCTGTGTTTCCCTGAAAGACGGAAAGACAGCCCTAAAGGCCTGCCAACGATGTCATCCCGATGCCGGGGAGCGATTCACCCAGTTCGTGATTCACCCCGCCATTGATGAGTTGTCCAAGGACAACGAGGAAAAACAAAGACATGTGGCCATCATAAAAGCCGTCAGCCTCATGATGACCGTCATCGTCATCCTGGTGGTGGGCTTTTTTTATGGCCACAGCTTTCTGTGGCTCTTGAGGGAAATTCATGAAAGGCTGAGAAAACACTAAGGGACAGACGGGCGCCTGTGGTGCGTCTTAAACGAGCCGAGAAACGATACAAAACTCTTGGATGCAAAGACGGTTTCAAGCGATGCAAAACGGGTATGGCCCCGATAGTAATGGGAACCATCATTATAAGGCGTATGTTGGACCCCTGGAGCAGTATGACTTTATGGGGGCAACCCAGTTTTGTTTGCTGTTTACCTTAGGCCTCAGGGCCAATCATTTCCTGCTTGATTTGGGCTGTGGATCGCTTCGTGCAGGCCGGCTCTTCATCATTTATCTGGATCAAGGACGCTATTTTGGCATCGAGCCGAACAAGTGGTTAATCGAGGACGCTGTCAAGAATCAGATAGGGGAAGACAGTGTGAGGATAAAAGAACCGAGGTTCCATTACAATCAGGATTTCGCAACCAATGTCTTTTCCGAGCGGTTTGATTTTATCCTTGCTCAAGCTGTTTTCTCTTTTTGCGGTCGCGACATGATCAGGACGGGCCTGCAAAACTTGAAGGAATCACTGAAACCCAACGGTATGATTGCGGCCACCTTTGCAGAAGGAAGCGAAGACTTTGACGGTCTTGGCAACGCCTGGGTTTATCCGAATCCGAAGTATGCCCAGTACCGCCCTTCGACCATAAGACGATTCGCCCAAGAGGTCGGGCTGTTCATTCGTCGCATTCCGTGGTACCACCCGAGACAAACCTGGTATGTCCTTACGGGTAACAGGGAACGGCTCCCGACCCAAAGAATGCTGCATCATCTGAGAGGGGCTGTGTTGTTTGATCCTGACTTTGCTGAAAGTTGGCAGTAAGTGGAAACCGGCCCATAGTGCCAGGGAAGCGGGAGACCGGTAGGTTTTTCCGAAGCAGGCCTCGGCAGGATCCAGGGGATTTGCGTGCGTCCGGGACACACGTTTGCTGATTTTAACCATTTCATTTTTTTGGTAGCGACGAGGTTTTGACCATGGCAGAGGAAAATTCCCAAGAGGCGGTTTATATACGCTTTTCCGTGCTGCAACGGTTTCTCCATATCATTGTCATGATCGGCTTTACAGGGCTCGCCCTTACCGGGTTTTCCTTGAAATTCAGTGGCCAGTGGTGGGCCAGCGCCTTTGTGTGGCTCATTGGCGGGGCCGGTCATTTGGCCTATCTTCACCGCTTCTTTGCCGTGGTCACTTATGCCTGTGTGGTGGCCCACATTCTCTGGCTGATTTATTACAAACTGGTCCTCAAAGGGCGTCTAACCGGGCCCCAAACCCTGTTTCCGAGATATAAGGACTTCAAGGATCTGATAGGGCACATGCGGTATTTTTTTGGGAAGGGGAGGCTGCCAACATTCAACCGCTTTACCTACTGGGAGAAATTTGACTACTTGGCCATTTTTTTAGGCATGAACACCATGGGTCTGACCGGACTGATCTTGTGGACGCCTGAGTTTTTTTCGAGGCTGTTGCCCGGTTATTTCATCAACCTGGCCCAGGTGCTCCATCTGTACGAGGCCATTCTGGCTGTGGCCCTCAAGTTTGTGGTGCACCTGATCTCGGCGCATCTCAGGCCGGAGGTTTTCCCCATTGAAAAGAGCATTTTTAATGGGAGGACCACTCGTGAAAAAATCATGAGAGAACACCCGGGGGAGTGGGAACATATCCAGACCATCCATGAGCCGTCATGACAATGCATGCCCATTCAGCAGCGCCGTTGCCAGTCGGCAAGCGAAAATCTATATTATGGGGGATATTCCGGCCATTGTATAAGCTGATTCTGTTCGTTTTGATTTTTGTGGGCATTGGCGTGCCCGGCCTTGAAGCGATGGCGGCCGATCCTGCGATGATGCCGCCTGTCCTGGATGGAAAGCAGCGGGATTGTCTGGATTGCCACCGCTATCCCAATGTCAACACCAACGAGGGGGCCTATGCATCTCAGGCCTTTTGCATGGAATGCCACGGTGAGAAGGCCTGTCAGAAGACGGTAAACGACCAGCAGATCTCCCTCCGTGTGGATCTTGAATCCTTTAAGAAGACACCTCACACATACACGGCCTGCATCCAGTGCCATACAGATGTGGCCAGGTCTCCGCATGTCTCAGAATCGGGCGCCGTCTGTACGGAATGTCATGCGGTCCATGGGGAAGAGGAGATCCACGATCCTCATCTGCGGGTGGACTGCCAGGCCTGTCATCACGCATCGAAATACGTATCCCTGGACAGTGAGACCGCGAAAATCCGGCTTTCCCATACTGACGATAAGAATCTCCCCATTTCGCTGATCGATCATACCCTGTCGGATGTGGCGGACGCACAATTCTGCAACAGGTGTCACCATGCCGAAAACAAAGTGGGGGCAGCTGCAATCGTTCTTCCGTCCAAGAGCTTTTTGTGCATCCTCTGTCACAGCGCCCCTTTTGCCATGGGACACCCCATGTTCTGGATCGCCTTCATTGTTTTTATCTTCGGCGTGATCCTGACCATCAGGTTCTGGTTTAAAGGGAGCGTGGAAGGGGAAGAGACCTCGCTTCATCGCAAGGTATCCCTCGCGTCCGAATCGGTATGGCAGGTGATATTCTCACGACAGCTCTTTGCACTGGCCAAGGTGGTCGTCCTGGATGTTTTTCTGCAGCGGCGGATCCTCCAGGAGAGCGTCAGGCGGTGGTCGATCCATTCTCTGATTTATCTATCGGTCCTGGCGCGCCTGTTTGTGGGGCTTATCACCTATTTTGCCTATGAAACGGCGCCGGACAGTTCCCTTGCCCTGGCGCTTTTAAATAAAAACAACGGATTTACCGCCTTTTTCTATGACCTGACCGGGCTTTTTGTTGTGCTCGGGATCGTGTGGGCCGTAATTCAGCGATTTGTCATCAAACCGGCCTATGTAGCCAGGGAGGGACAGGACAATCTGGCCATCGCCATTATCGGAGTCCTGATTGGGCTGGGTTTTGTCCTGGAAGGCGCCAGGATTCTGATGACACAGATTCCGTTCTCCATGGCCTGTTATTCTTTTATTGGATATCCCCTTGCCAGACTCATGAGCCTTTTGGATTTCAACTGGAATCTCGTTTATCCCTGGCTATGGTATGCCCATGCAGGTGTGGGGGCGTTGCTCATCGCCTATTTTCCATTTGGCAAGATGCGGCATGTCTTTAATACGCCCCTGACTCTGATGATGAATTACAGAATAAAGTAGACTTTCAAAACGGATGCGAAGACCATGCCGGAAGACAGCGTAATAGCCCCTCAAGAAACAACCGGTGCAGCCGAAGACGCTTTGCCCTCTGCTGAGAACACATCGCGGCCGGCAGAGGCAACGGTTGCCGAGCCAGCCGCAGACGAAGTTGACGGGAAAAAGGATATCCCGCCCCCCGCAGAGGAAAAGGCCCCGGCGGTCCCTGCTGAGGAAAGGGTTCGGGACATCCTTATATCCAATCTGGATATGCGCCGGCTGATCGAGTTGGACGCGTGCACCCGGTGCGGCGAGTGCCTTGCCTGGTGCCCCGTCTATGACCAGGATGCGAATCCGGGGATTATTCCACGGGCCAAGGTGACGGATTTTTTGAGAGTCCTCCGGTCACAGCAGGGTCTGCTGGGAAGCCTGATGCGGAATGAAAAGACCCCTGAGGCATTCAAAAAGCTGCTGGCATTTTTGTTTCGCTACAAAGAGATTACAAGGCCTCAATTTCAGGAGTTTGTCAGGAATCTGTATGAATGCTCCACCTGCGGGCAGTGTCACGTGGTCTGCCCCGCCCATATTGACACGGTGAATCTGTGGGAGGACATCCGACGTCTCATCGTGAAGGCCGATTACGGCCCCCTGGAATCCCAGAAGGCCCTGATCAAGAGCGTGAAATCATATGACAATCCCTGGCAGCAGCCCCGGGCCGGACGGACCAAGTGGGCCAGACGCGCCAAAAAGGAAAATCTCATCAGGGACCTCCCGAGAGAGATTAAAAAGACCAAGGGAAAAGTCCTTCTCTTTTTGGGGTGTACCGCGGCCTATGACATTAATGTGAAGCAGGTGGCCATCAGCACCATCAACATCCTGGAGGCCCTGGATGTGGATTATGGCTGCCTTGGAAAAGATGAGAAATGCTGCGGCAGCGTCATGTTGCGGATGGGCGATCCGGAATTTGAGAGGCTTGCCTCCGAGAACATCAAGATGTTCAATGAACTGGGAATAGACGTGCTCATCAGTTCGTGCGCCGGGTGTTTTAAGACCATCAAGCAGGATTATCCCAAAGTCGGAAAGATGAATTTCGAGGTCCTGCACACAGTGGAGTTTCTGCGACGCCTGTATGAGGATAAAAAGCTGATATTCAAGAATCCGGTCGAAAAACTCGTGACCTACCATGATCCGTGTCACCTGGGCCGTGCCTCCGGTGTTTACGATGATCCCCGGTTCATCATGGAAAAGATTCCCGGCCTCGAACTCATTGAAATGCCACGGAATCGCGAGTATGCGCGATGCTGCGGGGCAGGAGGCGGGCTCAAGTCCGGATACCCGGACATCCAGAACAAAATGGCCCAGAGGAGGGTCCAGGAGGCAGAGGAGACCGGTGCAGAGGAATTGGTCTCTGCCTGCCCCTTTTGTTTCCAGGGCCTGCAAGTGGGCATCAATGCCCTCCAGTCGCCTCTGGTTATGAGGGATATCAGCTTCCTTGTGGAGGCGTCCCTGCGGGATGATATGCCTTCAAATGAAGAAAAAAAGGTCCGGAAGGTCAGAAAATCCAAGGAAGAGACGACTGAAAATTCTGATGTTGGAGAGGAATAGATCGGCGCTTACCAGAAATATGTTTACTGGCTTGAGGAAAGGGAATTTGCCTTTCTCGATTCCCGATTAAGGAAGAAGGGCATTTCTATGCACGAGGCCAGGAAGGCGGTCTGTGTTCCTTTGGCCAGGAATGTGGATATCGGATTCGTGCCTTGGGACGGCTGGGACAAATATGCGCTTTGCAGACGTCAGCTGACCTGGTTCAACGCTAACCATCCCTGCTATGGTCAGGTCCTCGTTATCAGCTCCCGCAGCATTGAGGAGATTGACAACAATCCGACGGTTGTGATCCGCGACACCAAATTCAAGCCTCCTGAGACGCCGAGCCGGGCTGAGCAGTTGCAACTGATCAATCGAGAAAGCTATCAGAAGGCCCGTCCTGATGCATGGGAGGACATCGATGGCGGGGATCCTGAATTCCAAGAACGATGGCTCAGAGTCATGGGGATCCGGGGCATCTCCTATGATGAATTGTTTGTCACCCACTGCGCCAACCACGCAAATTTTATTGAACCTGTCTATTTCATCAGGGAAGGGGAACAGATCGTGCCCTATTCCATTGCCAAGACCATCCACATCTGCTCTGCCTGCCTGGAATTTTTCAACATTCTCGGTTCATCGTTCAAAAAGAAGCTGGTGGCGCCCTGCCCTGGGGCTGTTTTGTTTGCAGGGATGGCGCCCAACCGGTATTATGAGGCAGTGCAGCCGGGATAGCCGTGTTGACAGGCCCGCCTTCGCAAAAGCCGAATGTCCTTGTGGAAATCCTGCAAGTTGCCTGTAAGGAAACGTAATAATGGAGACATGGCAGACGAAACGATCATAGGCGCGATCCCTGTACAGGAAATCTGGAACAGGGAGTAGGAGGGCAGAATGAAAATCCCATCGTTATGGACCTTGGCAATGGCTGTTCTCTTTCTAAGCTGCCCGATTTCGGTGCAGTGCAAACAGGAACCCATACGCATCGGGTATCTTCAAAGCGATATCCATCAACTGGCCTGCTGGGTGGCCCTTGAAAATGGATTTTATCAGAAAAACGGGATCCAGGTGGAAGTGGCAGGAATCTTCAAGGCCGGGCCTGAAGAGATGAGCGCCTTTGCAGCAGGGGCCCTCGATATGGGATATGTGGGAGAGGCCCCTGCCACCACCGCGGTGGCCAACATGGCCGCAAAAGCCACGGTACTGGCCCAGGTCAACACAGAGGGTTCAGCCATTGTGGTGAGGAAAGACGCGGACATAAAAGGCATGGCAGGTCTGGCAGGGAAGCGCGTCGCCATCCCTGGCCATTCCACGGTCCAGGACTTTCTACTCAAAAAGGGGCTTGTAAGATTCAATGTCGATCAAAGGGATTTGGACATCATCGTTCTGAAGCCCCCTGAGATGATCGGCGCACTCAAGACAGATCAAATCGATGCATTTATAGCCTGGGAGCCTTATCCTGCCAAGGCCCAGACCATGGGTGTGGGACGGATCCTTCTCACGTCCGGGGATATCTGGAAAGATCATCCCTGCTGTGTTCTTGCGGCAAGCGACCGCTTTCTCTCCGAGCGACCCGCAGATGCGAGGGCCGTGGTCCGTGCCCATGTGGCAGCTACGGATTTCATCAATGAATTTCCCGAAAAGGCCGTCAAGATCGGTGTCCAATATACCGGGATGGACGAGCCAACGGTTCGCCTTGCCATGCAAAATGTCGTCTATACCTATGTCCTGAGCATTGACGGGGAGAGGGAATACGTGGATTTTCTCTCCCGCATGAAGTATATCACCCTCCCCGACGCGGAGGCGTTCGTGCATCGGTTTATCAATCAAGAAATCCTTGAAGAGGTCCTCAAGAAATGAGATATGATCGGTATCTCTTACCTCTGGCCTTGGTTCTGGTATGGCAGGGGCTTTCTCTCATCAAGGCCATTCCCCCCCATCTGCTGCCGTCTCCGATAAAGGTTCTTTTGGGATTGAAGGATCTCATGGTTATCGGGATGCCTCCCGGGCATCTGCTCCCCTATCACATCCTCTACAGCTTGTATCGTGTGGCCTTGGGATTTGCCTTTGCCGCGCTGCTGGGCATTCCCTTAGGCCTTTTAATGGGCGGATCGCCAAGACTGCGCCGGATCATCAGCCCCCTGATCGAACTTCTCAGACCCATACCGCCGCTGGCATGGATACCCATTGCCATTCTGTGGTTCGGCATTGGAATCAAGTCGGCCGCTTTTATTATTTTTTTGGGGGCCTTTTTCCCCATGCTCATTAATACCATTTCGGGCGTAACATCCATCAATCCCGTGTATTTTGAGGCGGCCCGAACCCTCCATGCAAAGCCGAAACACCTTTTTTTTAAGGTCCTGCTTCCGGGCGCCGTTCCCTCGATATTCGTGGGCATGCGCGTCGGCGTGGGGATCGGATGGATGACCCTGGTGGCCGCGGAGTTTACCGGCGTTAAATCCGGTTTCGGACTCGGGTATATGATCATGACGGCCAGAGACATCCAGAGGCCGGACGAGATACTGGCAGGCATGCTGATAATCGGGCTGATCGGGGTCCTGATCAACGGGGCGCTGCGGGCCTATGAATCCAGGATCGTTCGGTGGCAGTAAAGAATGAAGCGTCTAAAAGGCCTGAACTTTGAACTGCCCAAAGTTGCGGTCGACTTCGACGGTCATCTAATCAGAGGATCTTGCAGGTATTCTGGCGGCTTTTGAGAAAGGGTTCTATGGCCTTGGAACTGATCGACCTGAGCAAGGTCTTCGACAGTAAAAACGGAGATGCTCCGCTTCATGTCCTAAAGGATATCAACTGTCGGGTGGAGGAAGGGATGTTCGTCTCCGTTGTGGGCCCAAGCGGGTGTGGGAAGACGACCTTGCTGCGCATAATCGCAGGTCTGGACCGACCCTCGTCCGGCAAGCTCCTGATCGATGGGAGGGAGATTGCGTATGGGACCGACCGGATCGGCCTGGTATTTCAGGAATATGCCCTTTTCCCCTGGTTTACGACCTTGCAGAATATTCAGCTGGGTCTTGAGATCATGGGCAGGCCCAAGAGGGAGAGACTTGCAGCGGCCATGGATTACATCCAGCGATTCGGTCTCAGCGGATTCGAGAACCGGTATCCCCGGGAGCTCTCAGGCGGGATGCAGCAGCGGGTGGCCATCGCAAGGACCTTGATTATAGATCCAAAGGTGACCCTCATGGACGAGCCCTTCGGCTCTCTGGACAGCCAGACCAGAAATGATCTTCAGGCCTTTCTGCTCAGTCTGTGGGAGACCCAGAGAGTGACCATCATCTTTGTCACCCACAACGTGGATGAGGCTGTGTTCCTCAGCGATGAAATTCTGGTTTTTTCCAGTCGTCCGGCCAGGATTATCGATCGGTTTCCTGTGGATTGCCCCCGGCCGAGAGACCGAACCAGCCCGGCCTGCAACGCGGTTCGGAAAAGGGTGCTGGAGGCCCTGGAGGCGGCAAAGAAAGGGGCGTTGCCGGCTGCTCAAGCACCCGAAGTTCTTCCATCATGCCAGAGGTGATCAGGCATTCATTGCGTTAACGGGAAAATTGGTAAATTTAAGCTCAATTGCATCAATCATAATATCTGCGATGAGTCGAATCCTATGGTCTCAATATGTGGGGTATAAAAGCCTTGTAAATTCCGCAGGTTAGGCGTCAGCCTTTTAATCCGGGGACGGGATCAATTCGGAGCTTTGCCTTTGCCGCGGTTTATTGAGATGATACTCGAGATCCAACGTTGAAACCTGTGAAACCCTGAATCCTTGAACCGTTAACCCAAAGGAAAGGAGTGTACCCATGAAAATTGTCGGTGTGTGTTGCAGCGCGCAGAAGAAAAAAACCACCTGGTACGCGCTGGATGCTTGTCTGAAGGCGATCAGACAGGATTATCCACAGATCGGTACGGTAACCATTGATCTGGCGGAAAAGGAGGTCGGTACCTGTAAAGCGCTCAATCATTGCACGAAAAAACTTACTTGCGGTCAAAAGGACGATTTCAATGAGCTCATTCCCATCCTTTCAGATCAGGAGGTGGGCGGCCTGATCGTGGCCAGTCCCGTGTACATGGGCGCCATGAGCGGCCAGTGCAAGGCCTTCCTGGACCGGTGCGTCATGTTCCGGCGCAATGGATTCCTTTTTCGCAACAAGGTGGGGGGCGCCATCGCGGTGGGCGGATTCCGAAACGGGGGCCAGGAGGCGGTGATCCAGAGCATCCATGCCGTTATGCTGGTGCAGGACATGATCGTTGTGGGCGACGGCAAACCCGGGGCCCATTTCGGAGGGACCGTGTGGGGCGGATATCCGGAAGGCGTGGACCACGACGAGGTGGGGCTGGAAACGGCCCGGAATCTGGGTCGGAGGGTCGCCGAGGTGGCGCTGAAAATGGGGCAATAGCGGGACAGGTGAGATGATCGGTCCGATTGTAACAGATATCCAAAGCCTGGGGGTGCGCGTTGGAAAGGGCGTTCTCCAGAGACTGGGGGGAGCAGGTCCGGCCGATGCAGGGGCCTTTCTGATCACTGACAGGGCCGTAAATGTCCCAACCGCCAGTCCCTTCGTGTCCGCATCCGCCTATTCCCTCAGCGCTGAGCAAGGAAAGGTTCTTCTGTGTAAAGACGGAAGCGTCCTCTGTCCTGTGGAGCTGATCCCGCCACCTCATTTTTATGACCGGACCACAAGCGATGGGACGCCCTGTTCAAAAATCGCCCTGCTTCATGGCAGGGACTGCCTCGCCTCTACGGTGCTTCAAACCTGCACCTACTGGCATTCTGAGGGCCGCTGTCGATTCTGCGGGATCGAACTGTCATTAAAGAACCATCAGACCATTCTCCTGAAAACGCCTGAACAGCTGGCTGAAACGGCTTTCCTGGCAAATACCCTGGATGGGGTAAGACATGTGGTCCTCACCACGGGAACAGCAAGGCCCCCAGGGGCCGAGATATCCATCCTGGCCAAGTCCTGCTCTGCCATCAAGAGGGCTGTAAGTCTCCCGGTGCATGTGCAGGTTATGCCCCCCCCTGATCTGGAAGCACTGCACGATCTGAAGGAGTGCGGCGTAGATACCGTGGGAATACACATCGAAACCCTTGACAGGGAGGTCCTGGCCAGGATCGCCCCTGCCAAGGCCGCCATTGGTCTGAAGAGATACGAGGCCGCGTGGAAGGCTGCGGTCGAGATTTTCGG
>ENA-OSEO01001327-OSEO01001327.1-sediment-metagenome-genome-assembly--contig:-NODE-1327-length-45996-cov-5.890024_pt1 | contig 45996 bp, 41 predicted proteins | sample MGYA00237883_ERZ534232 | MGnify/ENA metagenome assembly ERZ534232 | reverse complement strand
AAAAGGCGGTTTGGACATGCCTTGGGGCAAAACCAAGGTGGAAATCGTCGTAAAAGACGATGAGATGAAACTGGATGTGGCCGTGCGGCGTTACCGCGAGCTGATAGGCGAAGGCTGCAACGCCGTGACCGGCACCATCTACAACCCAGTCGCCGCGGCGCTGAACGAAGAGTCCAAGATCAGCAAAATTCCCTATCTGCCCGGTTGCGTTCCGGCCATGGATTCATTCAAGAAGGGAAACCCCGCCCTGGGGACCTATTCGGTGGCTTTTACTCCCTGGAGCATCGGCTACCTGACCGGCGCCGCTTGCGTCAAGACCCTGGGCGCCAAGAAGATCTTCTATCAATCCCGCACCGATTCCTGGGGCAGCACCCTGCACGAAGGTTTGAAGGCCGCGCTCAAGGAATATGGCGGAGAGATAGTGGGTTTCGCCGAAGTGCCCAAAGGGACCACGGATTACACGGCCATTATCAACAAGGCCTTGGCGGTTAAGCCCGACGTGTTCATAACCTGCATGTTCGGCGGCGACGTCATCGCCTGCATCAACCAGGCGCAGGAACTCGGATTGGCCAAGCAGTGCACCATTTTCAATACCTGGATCACCAATGTGGTGGCCACGGGAATTCCCGAAGGGGCCCTCGCCGGTCTGTACGCCCTTGAATATTACTACTACGGGCTGGAGGGATTCGAGGATAAGAAACTGGTGGAACAGGCTCAGGCCTTTACCGAGGCTCACGTGAAAATGTGGAACGAGCCGCCGGACGCCTACGGCAGCATCGCCTACGTGGCCTGCCAGGCGCTTTTCGAAGCCGTGCAGAAGGCCGGTTCCTTTGATACGGCGAAAATCAGCAAGGTATTGGCGGAATCCAAGTTCGACACCATCAAGGGTGAAGTGTATTTCCGCGAGGACCATGAAATGGTTTCCAAGTACCTGGCGTTCCTGGTCAAGGGCAAGGCGCCAAGCGAACGGCACGGCAAGTTTGACGTATTTACGGTTGAGGGATTCTACGGCGGCGACGAGGCTCTGCCTTCCCTCAAAATAATGGGATATTAAGAAACAGCATGGCTTAAACGGTTATAATAATGAGGACGCTTCGGAACGCGTGTCCGAAGCGCCCTCTGAAATCAACTGTACGCGAGAAATGGAGAAATCCTGCGATGGATGAACGGATAGAGGCCGGAATCAAATGGCGGGATATTCCCTGGGAGACGGTTAACGAAAATGTAGCGCGCAAGGTAACGTATCAAGACCGCATCATGATGATCATGTACCGGTTTGCGCCGCATACCAGTTGGCCTGTTGAACGGCATGAAGCCGAGCAGGCGGGATACATCATACAGGGAAAAATCGTTCTTATCCTTCCCGCCGAAAAAGAACGAATGGAACTGCAAGCCGGAGACGGCTACCTGATCCCCTCAAACCATCTTCACGCCTGGGAGGTCCTGGACGAGGAGGTGGTTCTTATCGATGTTTTCTCACCACCACGCACGGAATTGTTTCGTCAGGGATTTGCGCCTAACGTCGTTCGGGAGGAACCCTGAAGCTCCCGGCTCCGGGAGAGCCTTCCGGGACGACTTCGGATATAGCGATGTATGAGATCACAACAACCCAACCAACAAGCAAAGGAGTATTGATATGGCATTTATAAGAAAAGACGCCGAAGTCGAATGGGAAAACCATTTCATGACCGATAAGGGCAATATCAAGTGGTACTTCACCAGGGAACGCGATGATTCCCCCATTACGGTGATGAAAGTCCGCCTGGAAAAGGGCGTGTCGCTCCCCGATCACCGTCACAGAGACCAGCCCGACCTGATCTACGTGCTGCAGGGCAAGGCCACCATGTTTATCGACGGCGAGGGAGAGTTCCCGCTGGAAGCCAACATGATCCTCATGGTTCCCCCGAACACCCTGCACGCCATCCGGAACGTGGAGGAAGAGGTTATTCTCTATAACGTATTCGCGCCTGGATTCAAATAAACTAAAAGGCGGAAGCTATGACTGGGAACACGGCTCAAGGGTTTGACCCTTCCGAAAGTTACGACGTCGTCATCATCGGGGCCGGGATAATCGGTTCGATGGTCGCCCGCGAACTTTCGAGGTTCAACCTCCGTATCGCCCTGGTGGAGAAAGAATCTTTTCCGGGCTTCGGGGTTACCAAGTCAGGTCTGGCTCAGATTCACGCCCCTGACTTTTGTCCGGAAGGGTCGCTCAAGGGCAAACTATGCCTGAACGCGGCTCAGCGCTATCATGCGCTGGCCGCCGAACTGGAGTTGACGTTCCGGGACGTTGACGAACTCTGGCTGGCGCTGGAACCTTCGCATGTCGCGAATCTGGAAGCCGCAAAGAAACGCGGCGAGGGTTTTGGGGCCACCGGATTTGAAATCATCGGACCGGAGCGCATCCGCGAACTTGAACCCCATCTCAACCCCAACGCGGTAGCGGCGCTGTATGTGCGGGGGCTGGGGGTCCTTTATCCGCCGGAATGGTCCTTCGCGCTTATGGAAAACGCGGTAAGCAACGGAGTTCAATACTTCCCGGAAACGGCGGTGACATCCATCACCGGAAACGACCGGGACGGCTTTTCCGTGACCACCTCCAACGGCGTCCTGCGCGCCCGCCGCATCGTCAACGCGGCCGGGCTTTATGCGGACGACATAGCCGCCATGGTGGGGGACACGCACGTCAAACTCGTCCTCACCAAAGGCGTGATGGCTATTTTTGACAAATCGGTCGGGCATCTCACCCGCCACATGATATATGGAACGTTTTCCGGAAAACACAGCCAGGTAATCGCTCCCACCGCCCATGGAAACCTCATCCTCGGCCTGGGAACGTTCACGGAACCCACGGACAAGAAGGACACCGCCTTGCCGCCCGGCAAGTTGCGGGAAGTCATGGCCATGGGGCGGGAACTGATCCCGGAACTGTCCGAGAGAGACATTATCACCAGTTTTGCGGGGCTTCGATCGGAAAACACCGTGGTCCCCAACTCGGATTTCTACATCGACCACTCCCCCGCCTGTCCCGGCGTGATCCACGCGGTTATCGGATCGCCCGGCCTCACGGCGGCCCCCGCCATAGCGGAAATGATCGTGTCCATGATCTCCGACCTGGGGGCGCGTATGGAAGAAAACAAAAACTTCTCGCCCCGCCGGCCCTTGTGGGAACATTTTGCCAACGCGGATCACGAAAAACGAGAGCGGCTGGTCAATGACAACCGGGAGTTCGGCCGGATCGTGTGCCGGTGCGAGACGGTCAGTGAAGCGGAAATCAAGGCCGCCATCGGGCGCGGCGCCGTGACCATGGATTCGGTGAAAAACCTCACCAGGGCGGGTATGGGAAGATGCCAGGGTGGGTTCTGCGGCTCTACGGTCCTTAACCTCCTGGCGCAGGGGACTTCGCGGCCGGTTAGCGACATCACCAAAAAGGGCGCTTGCTCCTACATCCTCGATCCCGGACAGCGATGCGCAAAGAAACCGGGGGAGGCGCAGTGATGAGGACTATGGATATAGATGTTGCGGTGATCGGGGCCGGACCCGCCGGATTAGCGGCCGCGGTGAAAGCGCGTGAGCAGGGAATCAAGAATCTGGTGGTCCTGGAACGAGAGGACCGGGCGGGCGGCATCCTCAAACAATGCATACACAACGGCTTCGGGCTGGAAAAATTCCAGGAGGAACTGACCGGTCCGGAATACGCGGCCAAGTATGTTTCCATGGCCGAAAAGCTGGGCATAGACGTGGAACTTGGCGCCACCGTGCTGGAACTGAACGATCGCCGGGAATTACAGGTGGTCAGCGGTTCGGGCGGCGTGAAAACGTATCGTTGCAAGGCCGTCATTCTGGCCATGGGCTGTCGGGAGCGCCCCCGGGGCGCCCTCGATTTGCCGGGGTCCAGGCCCGCCGGTATTTTCACCGCCGGGCACGCCCAGAAGCTTATCAATATAGAAGGTTACATGCCGGGCCGGGAAATTGTGGTCCTGGGATCCGGGGACATCGGCATGATTATGGCTCGCAGGCTCACCCTGGAGGGGGCCCGGGTAAAGGCGGTTCTGGAAATACTCCCCTATACCAGCGGCCTGATCAGAAATGAAGTGCAGTGTTTGCACGATTTCGGCATTCCGCTTCTGCTCAGCCACACCGTTTCGGATATCCACGGAACCGAACGGGTGGAAGGCGTTACCGTGTCCAAAGTGGACGAGCGATGGAACTATGCGCCGGGCAGCGCCACCGACATATCCTGCGACACGCTGCTGCTCTCGGTGGGACTGATTCCCGAGAACGAGCTTTCCAGGAACGCGGGGGTAAAGATCGATCCCAAAACCGGCGGGCCCGTGGTCGGCGAACTGATGGAAACCAGTCTGCCCGGAATCTTTTCCTGCGGCAACGTTCTCCATGTCAATGACCTGGTGGACAACGTTTCCACGGAAGGCGAAATCGCCGCCCTGGGCGCGGTGGAACGCGTCAGGGAGCCTGACGCGGCCGGCGCGGGAGGTATCTCGCTGGAAGGGGATAGCGCCATCGGTCAGATAACCCCCCATTTCGTGAGCGGCCTCCGGGACGTGACCGTGTCGCTCAGGGTAAGAAAGCCCATGGGGCGGGTACGGATACACATCGGCGACATTCACCGCAAGTCGTTCGCCTACGCGCGGCCCGGTGAGATGATCCAGATCAAGGTGCCGAAGAAGGCCTTTCAGGAGATGAACGGCCGGACTTCGCTTATGGTGCGGTGTGAGGAGCGTGAAGATGCGGAACGAAAAGGCTGAAGTGATCTGTACCACCTGCCCGAAGGGATGCCGTGTGGCGGTCTGGGCGGCGGATGGGGAAATACAGATGAAAGGCGCGGGCTGCAAGCGCGGCCGGGGTTATGTGGCGCAGGAGTACCGGGACCCGCGCAGGGTGCTGACTTCCACCGTGGCCGTGCGCGGCGCGGCGCGGAAACGGCTTCCGGTGCGGACGGCCACGGCTGTCCCCAAACAGGATCTCATGATGTGCATGGAACGCCTGTCCGGCGTTACGGTTGCGCCGCCGGTCGCCATCGGCGATGTGATCGTGCAAAATATTTCGGCGGGGATTGACCTCGTCGCAAGCGATAATCTGCAAGCGTAAGAGTCAAAGGAGGGAACGATCCGTGTCTCCCCCCTCATTTTGAAGGTGTCGATTTTGTATTTTGCGGGAGGGTACTTTTTGAAAAAAGTTCCCTCCCACGCCCACTCTGAAAACTTTAAGCTATTGAAAACAGAACTATTTCAGACAAGAGTGTTTGACATTTCGAGCGTAGCGGGAAATCTCCCACAGGGGGCGCGGAAGAAGAAATTCCCCCGGAGTATGCCTTTTTCATGCTTATCGACAGCCTCTTTTCCGGTGTGACAGGGAATTTTGAAGAAACGACCTTGTCGGATGGTCGGCGCCTGTCGTCCTCAAAATCGCCGCCCCTCCGATTTTTTTCGGGTAAAATTTTTACGTGGCCGCTGGAGAAAACGCCGCGATTCAAGACGCCGGACATATCGGAGGGCGCCGCCTTCGCGTCTCTCGACGGGGCGATTTGCAAGCGCTCCCAAGCCGCTCGTATTCCATATAATCCTTTTGACAAAGCAACGGATTACAGGTAACCTATTCACATGTGAGCGTAATTTGCTCATATGAGCATGCGGGACGCGTTTGCGCTCGTAACAGTCAACAAAAGCCGATCGTCGGCGGGCGGCGGGCGTTCCCGGTTTGAGGGCACTGTGATCGTTCAAGCAATTCAACATTGAGGAGGAGACTATGAAGAGGATGGTATATGGTGTTACGGTCCTGTTGATCGGGGCTTTGCTCTTATGCCCGTCGGGAGTATGGGCCAAGGATCCGGATGTATTCAAAATCGGCTTTATGAGCTCCTTGAGCGGCCCGTTCGCGGGGGTCGCGGAAACGCAAAGGAAGGCCGTGCTGCTCGCGGCGGACGAAATCAATAAAAAGGGCGGCCTCAACATGCCCTGGGGCAAGGTTAAGGTCGAAGTCCTGGTAAAAGACGATGAGTTGAAGCTGGACGTCGGCGTGAGAAGGTTTCGCGAATTGGTGGGTGACGGCATTAACGCGCTGACCGGTTCCATTTACAATCCCATGGCCGCCGCGCTCAACGAAGAAGCCAAAATTACCAAGACCCCCTATCTGCCCTGCTGCGTTCCGGCGCTGGATTCCTTCAAGAAGGGCAACCCCGCCGCCGGCACCTTCTCCGTGGCGTTTACTCCCTGGAGTATCGGTTATCTTACCGGAGCGTCGGCCATCAAGACCCTGAATAAAAAGAAAATATTCTATCTGTCCCGCAGCGACTCCTGGGGCGCGACCACGCACGAAGGTCTGAAAGCGGCCTGTAAGGAATTCGGCGGCGAAATCATAGGCTTCGCCGAAGTGCCCAAAGGCACCGCGGACTATACGGCCATAATCAATAAGGTCATAGCCGCAAAGCCTGATATTTTCGTGACCTGCATGTTTGGCGGCGACGCCATCGCGTGCCTCAATCAGGCGCAGCAGATCGGATTGTATAAGCAGTGCACCGTCTTCAATACCTGGATCACCAACGTCGTGGCGGCCGGTATTCCCCAGGACGCCCTCAACGGTCTTTACGCCCTGGAATATTGGTACTACGGTATGCAGGGGTTTGAGGACAAGGCGCTGGTGGAAAAAGCGAAAGCCTACACCGAGGCTTACGAAAAAATGTGGAACGAACCGCCCGATCCCTTCAGCATGATCGCCTCTGTGGCCTGCGATGTCATCTTCCAGGCGGTGGAAAAAGCGGGCACGTTTGATCCCACGAAGGTCAGTAAGGTCCTGGCGGAATCAAAATTCGATACGCAAAAGGGAGAGGTTTTCTTCCGGGAAGACCATCAGCTGGTCGCCAAATATATGGCTTTCCTGGTTAAGGGGAAGGCTCCTGAGGAGCGAAAAGCCAAATTCGACGTCTTCACGGTCGAAGGTTATTTCGGCGGCGAGCAGGCGCTTCCTTCCCTCGAATCAATGGGATACTAAAGACTAACTCTTCATTTCAAACACGTCCGGGCGTCTCTCCGGCCACATGGCCGGAGCGCCCGGGCGCCGCTTCCCTGAGCGAAAGAGCGTAAGCGGGGGCCCCGGTTTGAGGCGCAGAATGCGGGCGGCTCCTCGCGCGGTTTATCAGGCGTCCTGGGCGGAACCATATGCGATCACCCGGCAAACGAGACCTCATCAAAATCTGCTACCTCTATTATCGAGAGGGAAAGACCCAGGGAGAAATCTCTTCCCATTTCGGACTCAGCCGTTTTCAGGTGAGCCGCTTGCTGAAAAAGGCTCGGGAGGACGGCCTGGTTACCGTTCAGATCAACGATCCCATGGGCGAAGTGACGGAGATCGAGATTGAACTGGCGAAAACGTTCGGCCTCACGCAAGCCATAGTGGAGCAGACAAACGAATACGTCACCAGGAACCCGCTTGAGCATCTCGGCGAGGCGGGCGCGCAGTATCTCTCCAGCGTGATCAAGGATTGCAGGATCCTCGGCGTGGCCTGGGGGCGTTCCGTGTATCAGATCATCAACAGCGTCGCGCCCATGAAGACCAAAGGTCTGATCGTCGTCCAGATAAGCGGCGGGCTGGGAAGTATCGGGGGGACCGACAGCAGCGTGCTCACGGGCCTTCTGGGCCAGCGTCTGGGCGCCGCGGTCCATGTCCTTCACGCGCCGGCCATTGTGAGCGATCCTTCGATCAAGAAAACACTGCTCAACGAGAAAAATATTCATGAAGGGCTGGCTCTCGCCAGGAAAGCCGATACGGCCCTTTTGGGCATCGGGATGGTGAGTGAGAACGGCTTGCTGCAGGTGGAGGGTTTGCTTGACCGCGAAACCACCCGCCTGATCGAAGGGCGCAAGGCGGTCGGCGCGGTGTGCGGGCGTTTCTTCGATATCAATGGGAAGAAGTGTTACGAGGAGATGGACGAACGGATCATCGGATTGGACTTTGACGATCTTCGCCGGATCAAGAACAAAATATGCATCGCCATGGGCCCGAAAAAGGTGCTGGGCATTATTGGGGCGATGAGGGGGAAGCTCATCAACACGCTGATTACCGACGAGTCCACCGCCAGGAGTATACTGGAATATTCCTCCTAGGGCGGAGCGTCATGGAACGGGCCGGCGATGAGGCGCTCCGGAAACCGGCGCCGTTTATGGGGGTGGGCGGCGGCGATCGGGCGCAAAAACCGTTGTCTCCCGCCGCGAACCGGAATTCGGATAAAAAGGGCGCAATAAGCGGCAAAATCGTTCATCTGTTATCCTCCAAGCGCTCCGGTTGGCGATTACCGGCCGCAAACGCCATCCCTCCGGCCGCGCCTCTGATTTACTGTTATTCCTTTCCATTCCTACCGCTTATCTTTAGTTTTTTGCTTGACTCCCATTAGGATTCGATTATCTTATTGTATCATTGTCAGTCAATCTTACAGCAGGCTCATACCCGCCATAGGCGCCGCTCAATCGGAGCGCGCCGTGAGACGAGGGAAGCGACGAGCGTTTATGCGGATGTACGCCTGAGCAGGAGAAACTTATGGATATCCCGAGCAGAATGAAAGCCGTAGTTTTGATGGGTCCGAACCACTTGGAAATTCATGAAGTCGATACGCCCGCTCCCGGTCCTCAGGATGTGTTGATCCGGGTGGAGGCGGCCGCGATTTGCGGCAGCGACGTCAGCCTCATAGACAAAGCCTGGCCGCGCCAGCCGCCTTACGGTTCGTTCATTCCCGGCCATGAGTATGCGGGAACGATCGCGGCGGTTGGCGAAACGGTGGATGAAGTGCGGGTCGGGGACCGGGTCGCCGTGGAGGCTCATTTGGGATGCATGAGGTGCAAGAACTGCCGGGTCGGCGATTACACGGGCTGCCTCAACTATGGAATAAAAGGGCACCGCGCCAACGGATTTACGACCAATGGCGGTTTCGCCCAGTATGTGGTCAATCACATCAATACGGTCTACAAAATCCCGGATACGGTGGATTTCAAGGAAGCCTCGCTGATCACCAATCTTGGTTGCGTGCTGTACGGTTTTGAAACCATTGGCGGCTACGTTGTCGGCGACACGGTCGCCATCATCGGACCAGGCCCGCTGGGATTGATCTCGGTGGCCACGGCCAAGGCGCTTTGCGCGGACAAGGTTTTTCTGATCGGTACCCGTGACAGCCGCCTGGAAATGGGGGCTTCGCTGGGGGCGGACCGGACGATCAACGCCAAGAAGGAAGACGCGCTGCAGGCCGTTCTGGACGAGACGGGCGGCATCGGGGCCGACCTGGTTATTGAAGCGTCCGGGAGCCTGAATGGGCCGCAGATGGCCATCGAGATGGCCAGAAGAATGGGCAAGATCCTCCTGCTCGGTTTTCCCGAGGGAGAGGCGCCTACGAATTTCGCTCACCTGGGCAAGGACAACAAGGCCATGTACACGGTCCGGGGAGAGGGATGGGCCAACGTGGGGCGCGCCGTTTCCCTTTTGAAATCAGGCAAGGTGTCGCTCGCTCCGCTGGCTACCCATTCCTTTGGTCTGGATGACATCAACACGGCGTTCAAGACCTTCAACGAGCGGATCGGGGGGGCCATCAAGGTGGTGGTTCATCCCAACGAATAGGCGGAAAAACAAGAGAGACGGTACGGCGAAAAACCTTATTATAATAATACGTTACGCATAACCGCCGATTGTTTCTCGCCGATGAGGGAATCATTATTTTTTCATTGACATTGCGGCAATTTTGGCTACACTGATTGACAATCACATTGTCAGACAAAAACACAACCCTACTTGAGAACGATGAATACGTATGAAGAAGTCGCCCTCCCATAGCTGTTTATCTACTTGTTCTTTTCGGAACATGAGGCGGGCGCCTCGGCCCTAGAGTTCTCGCGCGAGAGTCAATAGCGGCGCCGCATTCATCGGAAACCGGAAACGTTTCGTTTCTCAAGGCCCTATGATGCGCTCTTTATCCGTTCCTTGACGGATGGTTAAAGAGAAAGGAGGCGCCAAATCCTAATAACCCCGCCTGTCATTCACAATCCACATCGTTGCGCGAAAGAGGGAAGCGGCGAAAACGCTTCGTCCCTTGTCGTCGGACTCACCGGCCCGGTCTTCGAGCTAAGGCGGAGACCATTGTAGAGGATGACGAAACGAACACCGACGCGGAGGGCGGACCGATTTAGGAAATTGTATGGCCGTGGGGTCGAAGAGGCGTGTTCCTCGCCGCTGAAAGCTCCATCGCCGCAGCCTCTCAGCTATGAAACAGTATACTCACGGAGCCCGTTATGGAAGATAACTCGCTTATTCTCAGTACGCACGGAGTGACCAAGAACTTTGGTGAATTCATAGCCGTCGATAATGTCGATTTCGAACTTCGTCAGCAGGAAACGGTAGGCATAATCGGTCCGAATGGCGCGGGAAAAACGACTTTCCTCAATATCCTTACCGGTTTCTATGTTCCTGAGCAAGGCCAGGTCTACTCCGGCGGAGTCGACATCACGCATTATTCCCCCGAAAAAAGGGCGGCGCTAGGCATCGCCAGAACCTTTCAGCTTGTGCATGTTTTTGACAATTTGTCCGTAAGGGACAACATGGCTCTCTCATTCTTCCGCAAGAATGAGGACAAGGCCTTGTCCCTGAGAATGTTCTTCGGGACCCTTTTCCAAGACACCATCAGCAAAAAAGTACAGGAAAGTCTTGAGATGTTCGAGTTGGAACATCTGAAGAATGAGCTTGTCGGCAACCTTTCCCTGGGAAGCAAAAAGCTTCTGGAACTGGCCATGGCGTTTGTGGCGGAACCGAAAGTGCTCGTGCTGGACGAACCGTTCGCCGGTCTGGGCGACCATGAAATCGATGAGGTTGTGGCGGTGTTGAAAAAATACACGCACGACAAGACCATTCTCGTTGTTGAACACAAGATCTCCAAACTTAAAGAGTGTGTGGACAACATCGCCGTCATGCACGAAGGCCGGGTTATCTGTTACGGCGAATGCGAAGAAACTTTGAACCATCCAGAAGTGCGTAGATGCTACTGGAAACTCTCCTGACTTAGGGAACACTACAATGGACGATCAAAGCGCGAAAACTCTTCTGGACGTTAAAGATCTGGACGTCGCCTACCAAAAATTGAAGGTTCTTTTTGGGGTGAGCCTGGAAATAAAAGCCGGGGAAGTGGTTGTGGTGGTTGGAAGGAACGGCGCCGGCAAAACAACGCTCTTCCGCACCATCGCCGGATTTCTGAAAAAGGAAAACGGCTCCATCCGCTTCAACGGCGAGGACATTTCCGGCAAGCGGGCGTATGAAGTCGCCCGCCTCGGTCTTAAATACATAAATCAGGATAAACAGGTCTTCGCGGATCTGACGGTGAGGGAAAACCTCGAATTGGGAAGCTACGCCATCAATGATTATGACTGGGACAGCGTTCTCGAATATTTTCCCAAGCTTAAGGTCCTCATGGATCGTAAGGCCAATCATTTAAGCGGTGGTGAGAGGCAAATGCTCCTCATGGCCATGGCGCTGCTGGGCAAGCCGCACATGGTTCTGATGGACGAACCCACGGAAGGGCTTGCGCCTCATGTGATCACCGATCTCAGCGTCATATTCAAGGAACTGAGCAAGCAGACGACGTTGGCCATAATCGAGCAGAATCTCCCTCTTACCGCCACGGTCGCGGACCGCGTCTACGCCATGAAGGAGGGAAAAATTGTGGCCGAAATCAGAGAACGAGATGAAATCACCGGGCTCAAATTTGAGAAATACCTCTAATTTGAATCACTACCACCGATCTTTGAGGCGACTATGAATAAGACATTTAAAGGAATAGCCGGACCCCTTCTGCTGGTTTTCCTCCTCGTAGTGGCAAGATTCGTATTCCCGAACAAGATGACCTTTATAATCGAACTTGCCATTTTCAGCATTTACGTAATGGGCAATAATATCCTCTATGGCTACCTGGGTATGGTGTCATTCGGACAGCCCTTCTACCTCGGCGTGGGCGCCTACGCCTCCGCCATTTATCTGGCCCACATAGGCACGAATCCGATAATTGCCCTGGGCGTAGCCCTGATGATGGGCGTGGTGATCGGGCTTATTTTCGGTCCTGTTTTCATACGGCTGAGGGGCGATTACTTCGCGTTGATTAACGCGGCCCTCTGCGCCATCGGACTGTTCACCGTCGAAAAACTCCTGCTGCCCATAACCAGGGGTGACGACGGTTTGTGGTACCGATCCCGCATGGCGGAAATTCCTTTCCTGGATATCCGCGCCCCTGAAAACTTCTTCTACTTTGCTATCTTCGTTCTTTTCATTGCGCTTGTGCTGTACCGTTTCATGGACCGGTCAGTCATGGGCGTGTCCTTCCGGGCCATCAAGATAAACGAACGCAAGATGAAATTCCTGGGTTACAACACGTTCGGCATCCGCTGGATCGGGTTTATCCTCTCCTGTGTGCTGTCGAGTTTGGCGGGTTCTCTGTACGCCATCAACTTCGGGTTTGTGAATCCCAGTCTTGTGGAACCCGGCCGCGCCGCGGAAGTGCTCGTAGCCACGCTTATCGGTGGCGCCGGAACGGTGTACGGCCCATTCTTCGGCACCCTGGCGTTCCTGGGGATAAAGGACCTGGTGAGCAAGTTCATCAGCCGCTGGGAGTTGGTGGTCGGCATCCTCACCCTGATAGTGTTGTTTAAATTCTCCAAGGGAATCTGGGGCGGCCTGGAAAGCTGGTCGGAAAACTGGACCGGAGGCCGCAGGAGGAAATTGTCTCCCGCGCTCTCAACAGAAAAGCCGAGCCAGGCAAACATTAAGTAAAGGAAAAGGCCATGACGTTCGATCTTCTCTTTTCAGCAGTCGTTTTCGGATTCAGCGTGAGCGGCATTCTATTCCTTGTATCAATCGGCATATCCATAGGCTTCGGCCTTATGCGTATTATCAACATGGAGCAGATGGTTTACTATACCTTCGGCGCGTACGTGACATACACGATCATGTCCACCACCGGCAGCTTTGCGCTGGCCCTGGTAGCGAGTATTCTGGTCGCCGCAGGGCTGGGATTTCTCGTGGAGACCCTGCTGTTGCGGCGGGTTTACGGTCGCGAGCTCATGTTCACCATGGTGGTCACCTTCAGCGTGTTCCTGATCGGTATAGGCATCATCCAATATGCCTGGGGACTTGAACCCAAGCCCGTCTCCTCTCCTTTCCACACCTTGATCTCCATATTCGGCGTCAAGATGCCGCTTTACAGGATACTGGTTATCGCCATCGCCATAGCGGTCTTCATCGGCATACAGCTCATGCTCAACAAGACCATTATAGGAAAGGCGATTCGCGCGGGCATCGATAACCCGGCGCAGGTGCAGGGATTGGGGATAAATATTTATCGCATCTTTACCTTCACGTTCGTTATCGCCAGCGGTCTCGCCGGGCTGGGGGGAGCCTTGAACGCGCCCCTTACCATGACCGGGCCGTACATGGGCTTCGACATGCTGCTGTTCGCCTTTATCACCGTTATTCTCGGCGGGCTGGGAAGCATCAAGGGCACGCTTGTGTCCGCGCTCATACTGGGTCAGGTGATGTCCGTGGGAGGCACGATATGGGCGCCGTTGTCATTCGTGGCCCCGTTTGTTGTCATGTTCTGCGTCATATTGATCAAACCCAACGGTCTTTTCGGAGTTGAAGCAAAGGCTTTCGGTTTCGAATAATAACGCCTTGCGGCGGCCGGCGGCGCCCGCCGGCGCGCCGATTCAACCTCGATAAGAAATGGCGGTCGCGGGGCTGAAGGTTTTGCAAAAATGTGATATCCTTCGGCCTCTCTCTATCGGGATGGTTCATTTTGGACAGGAACAGCGCGCAAGATAGTCAAATCGCATTGAAGCCCATGCGGAGAGTCCTTGTATCGGACGGCATCATCGACCACATCAAACAGCTGATCGTCGAGGGCAAGCTCAGGCCCGGGGACCCGCTCCCTTCTGAAATCAAGATGGCCAGCCAGATGAATGTGGGACGGAGTACGGTTCGCGAGGCCCTGAAGGTCCTTATTCACCTTGGACTTATAAAAAGGGTCAACAAGGCGGCCATTGTCGCGTACGATGTGCAGGAAAAAGTCTATCCGCATGATATCGTCGAACGCCTCCAGAAACATCGCAATGTGGTGGAGATGGTGGAGACGAGGAAGATTATCGAACCCGACATCGCCGAACTCGCCGCCGCGCGACGGACTCCGGAAGATATTGAACGATTGCGGGAAGATATGGAAGCCATGGAGGCGACACAGAACGATGTGGAGTTGTTTATCATCCACGATCATCACTTTCATTTGCGCCTCGCCCAGGCCTCCCGCAACAATATTCTGATCGAGATCATACGAGGCCTGCAGGAAAACCTGGTGCTCAACCAGGCCCACATACTTCGGCAAAGCGATACCATAATGCCGCGCTCGCTGGATTTCCACAAGGATATCTTCAAAGCGGTGGCGGACGGTAAGCCCAAAATAGCCAAGAAGCTCATGTTTGGGCATGTGTTGGATATCGAACGGGAGATGTACGCGATATTCAACAAGGGGGAATCCGATTCCAATGCGGCGCGCAAGGAGTGACAAGCGTCTCCGCAAGGACCTGTTTCCTTCATCCGTGAAGCCGATGGCAAGCCCTTTGATAAGCCGGAAAGGATATTTCCAGTATCATTTCTCCGCAGCCCCACCTTGATCGCCCGAAGGAGCGCCGCCGAGGCTCGCTTTTCACCGGCGCCTTCCGTACGGCGTGAACATCTCGACTGTTGGTTCCTGAAGGGCGTAGGTACGCGCCCGCTATGGTTAGACCGTTCAATGGAGTATCCCTTCCATGGAGTATCGTCGAAAAGTCATCACTGTCGCCGCGTTTTTCGCTCTGGGCTTTATGGGAATGACCATGGCCATTATGGGGGCGAGCCTGCCGGCGATGCGCGTTTTCTTTAATATGAGCCTGGAGCAGGCCGGCGCGCTGACCGTGTTTTACCAGATGGGCTACGCGTTGAATAATTTTATCGGCGGCCTTCTATCCGATATGGCGCGGCGCGAACGGGTGATTATCGCCGGATGCGGGTTGCTGGGTTTCGGCTCGATGTTCTTCGCCGTTTGGAACGGCTTGGGCCTGGCCTGTTTTCTGATTCTGGTCATGGGCCTTGGATCGGGTCTGATTCTCACCGGCTCCAACGCGCTTCTGGTGGGAATTTATTCCACTCGGAAGGCGTCCATAATGAATATTCACCACGTATTTTTCGGCCTGGGATCGCTGATCGGACCGCTGATAATGGCTCAGCTGCTCAAATACGAAGGTTTTTGGCGATATGGCTACCATGGGCTGGGCGTCGCGGTGGTTTTGGTCATTTTTCTGTTTCTGGCCGCGGGATCCACCCCGAAAGTCAAAAGATCGGGGACCGCGCTCACCAAAAACCTTGGCGCCGTGCTGAGAAACAAGGCCTTCATACACCTGGTCACCATCAACACCATGGTGGTGGGCACGCAATTCGGGCTGATGTTTCTCTCGGTGACCTACCTGCACGAGGGAAAAGATATCTCCGTCATTGACGCCGGGTATGTGCTCTCCCTCTCGTGCCTGGGGCTTATTGTGGGCCGGCTTGCGTGCAGCTGGCTCACCATTCGCCACTTCGCCTCTCACGTGGTGCTCATTCTGCTGGCGCTGCTGACCGCTTCATTGGCGGTGGCCGTGGTCGGCGATGGAAACATAGCCGCCGCGGGCATCGTCGCCAGCGGGCTGGCCTGTTCCGGGGTTTTTCCTTCCCTGCTGGGTTTGGGCGGCATACTCTGCCAGGAAGCGGCCGGAACCGCTCTGGGCATCATGTCCACCATGAACGGGTTGGGCGGCGCCCTGTTCTGCTGGCTTATAACGCTGGTTTCTCAAAGAATAAACCTTCAGGCCGGATTCATGGTGCTGATATGCGCCTCCTTGTGCGCCCTTTTGTTTCATTTTTATAACATGCGAGCTTTTTCCCGAGCCGAAATGCTGGCTAAAGGATATATGGAGATGAGATCATGAAAGCGTTGATACTGAGAGAGTTTTCTCAACGCATGTCCCTGGAAACCATGGAAGACCCCAAACCCGGTCCGCATGACCTGATACTCCGTGTCACCAGATGCGGGGTGTGCGGGACCGACGTAAAGATAACCACCGGGCTGCTGCCGCCTTCGGTCATTTCCCTGCCGCATGTTCCGGGCCACGAGATAGCCGGAGTGGTGGAGGCCAGGGGTTCGGCGGTGGAGAACGTTTCGCTGGGACAGCGTGGCGTCGTCTATTTTGTCGTCGGCTGCCATGATTGTGAGATGTGCCGGACCGGCAGGGAACACCTGTGCCTGAACCTCAAAAGGCTGGGGTTCGAACTCCCCGGCGGGTTTGCCGAGTATGTGAAAGTACCGGCGTACAACTTCTGCCCGTTTGACGATTCCATGCCGGACGAAAACATGGCGGTTCTTCCCGACGCGGTGGCCACTCCGTACCGCGCGCTCACCGAACGGGGCGGCGTAAAGGCGGGAAGCTATGTTCTCATTGTCGGTATCGGCGGGTTGGGAGTCCATGCGGTTCAGATCGCCAAGCTTATGGGCGCTCGCGTTATCGCGGTGGATATGCGCGATGAGTCCCTTCAACTGGCGAAAGACTACGGCGCCGAGTTCATCGTAAATCCGTACGCCGCGGACCCGCAAGAAGCGGTGATGGATATCACGCGCGGACGGGGAGTCGATACGGTTATCGAAAACGTGGGAATCGACGCCACCCTGCGATGGACCGTGTCGTGTCTGGCGCGGGGTGGAACCCTGGTTATCGTGGGTTATGATCCGAAAAAACCGTTTCAGGTTTCCGCCATTGACATGCACTTTAACGAATGGAATATACACGGCTCCAGAGTGTCCACCAAACAGGAGCTCATGGAGGTTATCACCCTGGTTGAAACCGGGAAAATAAAACCGGTGATCGCCAAGCATTTTCCATGGGAACAGGCCGACGAGGCCCTCATGGAACTCAAACGAGGGGAGACCGTGGGGCGCACTGTGCTCACGTTTAATTGAAAGCCGTGCGCGGCGCTAACCCACAAACGAAAGAGGGTACTCAGCTATGACCGATAAGACCGTACTGTTGATCGCTACTTTTGATACCAAGGAAGAGGAAGCGCTTTTTCTGAGAGATTGCATCGTGCGGCAGGGTTACCCTGTGCTGACACTTGACGCGGGCATTCTGGATTCCCCGCTCAAAACAAAACCGGATATAAACCGCGAGGACGTGGCGGCGCGCGGAGGAATGAGCCTTGCCGAAGCCCTGCGGTCGGAGGATAAGGGAACCTGCATCCTGAACATGATACGGGGTGTGGAGGCTATCAGCCGTGAGCTTTATGAACAGGGACGCGTGCAGGGGGTGATCAGTATCGGAGGCGCTCAGGGAACCGATATCGGGTGCTCGGCCATGCGGGCGATGCCCACCGGAATGCCCAAGCTGATGGTGTCCACCGTCGCTTCGGGACGCGCCACGTTCGGCCCCTACGTGGGGACAAAAGACGTCACCATGATGCATTCGGTCGCCGACATGCAGGGGCTAAACTTTCTCACCAAGAGAATCCTGCAGAACGCCGCCGGGGCCATGTGCGGGATGTTGAACAACGTTGACGGCGATTTGATGAAACCGGAAGGTGTTCCGGTCGCGCTTTCCATGCTCGGCACCACCACGCCCGGCGCCCTGCGCTGCAAGTCCTTTCTGGAACAACGGGGGTTCGAGATCGTTACCTACCACCAGAACGGCACCGGCGGTATCGCCATGGAAGACATGATCCGGGCCGGACTCTTCAAGGGCGTGCTTGACCTCAACCTGCATGAAATCGGAGACCGCTATGTGGGCGGGCTCCACGGCGCCATCAGGGAAGACAGACTGGTGGCCGCCGGCGAGCTCGGCCTTCCCCAGGTCGTGGCGCCGGGAAGCATCAACTACGTGGTGCTGGGGCCGCTGAACAGCTTGTCGCCGGAAATGCGGTCCAGGAAACTGATCGTTCACAACCCCAACCTCACCCTGGTTCGCCTGAGTCCCGATGAGCTTACGGAGGTGGGAAAGATCGTGGCTCAAAGGCTGAACCGGGCCAAGGGGCCGACCGTGATGTATATCCCGTTAAAAGGATTCTCATACCCCGACAGAGAGAACGGGCCTCACTGGGAGCCGGAAGGAAATCAGGCGTTCATCGACGCGCTGAAGGCCGACCTGTCGCCGTCCATCCCGGTAAGGGAACTGAACGCGCATATAAACGACCCCGATTTTATCGATCCGGTGGTTGAAGAGTTTTTGAATCTTATGAAGAAACAGGAAATCATTGCCACATAAAAAGGAGAAACGCATGAGCAAACGTCTCGAAAACCGCAACGCTATCGTCACCGGCGCCGCGCAGGGAATGGGGCTGGCTATCGCCAAAGCCCTTTTCGATGAGGGCGCGCGGGTGGTGATTGTGGATATTGACGAAAAGCTCGCATCGAGCGCGGCGGAGACTTTGGATAGTTCAGGACAACGGGCGATCGGCCGGAAGGTTGACGTCACCAAACAGGCGGAAGTAAGGGACGCGATCAAAGAGATGGCTTCCTTGTGGGGGAGCGTCGACATTCTGGTGAACAACGCGGGCGGCGCGTTGCACACGCCCCATCGCCTGGAAGAAATCGAAGAGAAGCATTGGAACCTGGTGGTGGACGTCAACCTGAAGGGCGCGTTCTTCTGCTGCCAGGCGGCGATCCCGGAAATGGTCAAAAAAGGCGGCGGGACGATCGTGAATATCTCGGCCCTCGCCGCGCATTGGCGGGCGTCGCTGGCGGGAGTTCAGTACACCGCGGCCAAGGCCGGTGTGGAAGGGCTGACCAGACAACTGGCCTATGACTGGGGAAAAGCCGGCGTACGCGTGAACGCCGTGGCCCCCACCGTCACCATTACCGGCGCGCGTGTCGGCGGATTGTGGGACCAGAAAACTCCGGAAGAGAAACAGAAAGTGCTCTCGGCCATTCCGCTGGGAAGGTTGTCCACGCCGGAAGAGATCTCCGCGGCGGTCGTTTTTCTGGCTTCGGATGAATCGAGCTATATCACCGGGATCAGTCTCGATGTCTGCGGGGGCCGTTACCTGCGCTGAGCAGGGGAGCGGGGCCCTTTTACAGCTCCACATAAGCCCCATCCCGCCTCGCGCATGATGGGGCTTTCCTTATTCCTCCAGCAGGGAGTCACGCACCTTGCGCCGCAACACTTTTCCCACAGGGCTTAAAGGCAGGGCGTCGGCTATCACTATCCGTTTGGGAGTCTTATAACCGGCGAGCTTTTCCTTGCAGTATGTCTTAAGCTCCTCGGGCGTGGCGGATCTGCCCTGGGTGAGCACCACCACGGCGTTCACGGCTTCCCCCCAGTCCTGGTGGGGAATGCCCACCACCGCCGAGTAACTCACCGCAGGATGCGAATTCAGACAGTTTTCAACTTCCGTCGAATACACATTGTAGCCGCCACTAATGATCAAATCCTTTTTCCGGTCGACCAGAAAAACGTAGCCTTCCTCGTCCTTATAACCAATATCACCCGACTTCCAGAAGCCGTTGGACGAAAAATTCTCCCTGGTAAGCTCTTCCGCTTTGTAGTAGCCGCTGACGGTGTTGGCGCCGCGTATCCAGAGTTCTCCCTGCTCCCCCGCGTTCAACTCCTCGCCCTGGTCGTTGCAGATAAGGATTTCCTGTCCGGGAAAGGGACGGCCCACCGAAGCCAGCCGGTTTATGGACTCCTGGGTGTCGGTGCGGTGATCTTCCCGGCCCAGGATGGTGCAGGACGGCCAGCACTCGGTCGACCCGTACCCCTGCACAAAGATCTGTCCGAAGATATCCAGAACCGCTTCCAGTTTGGAAGGCGATATGGGCGCGGCGCCGTAACGGATCGTTTTGAGGCTGCCGAGGTCGAATCTCCGGTGAACCCCGTGATCCAGCATACGGTACAGCACGGTGGGCACCGTGTAGATCATGTCGATTTTTTCGCCGGAAACCACCCGCCCGATGTCGTCGATATCGGCTTTGTTGAGGGTGACGATGGCGCCGCCCCTGATATGGACCGGTATCATAATGGAGCCGGAGGCCGCGTGATGTATGGGGGAGAACAGGAGCGCGGCGGGAGCCGCGTAGGGAAAGGTTTGATAATAGTGGGCCGGGTTGCAGCCCCAGGTCCATAAGTTGCTGAAGCTGTACATGGCGCATTTGGGTTGACCGGTGGTGCCTCCCGTAAAGCGCAGCACGCTTATGTGTCTGGCCGTGTCGTCGATCACGAATTCGGCGTCGATGTCCGCGGAGGAGGCTTCTTCCAGCAGATCCCAGAAACTATGGACCCCGGGCCGGGGATCGTCCACGGGGTCCATGAGAATTATTTCCATGCCGGCGCCATGGCAGTGATCGTAAAGCCGGTCAAGGAACCGGTTTTCAATAAAAATAGCCTTCGGTTCGGTGTACCTGATACGCTCGATTATGTCGTCCAGCGATTCGCGAACATCGATCCAGATGGCTCCGACCGGACTTTTCAGCATCCATGGATGGAAAAATCCCATGTTGTCGTTTTCCAGAACGGTGGCGTAGAAGTCCCCGTCCTTCAGCAGAAACCGGTGCGCCAGAGCGTTGCAGACACGGTTGGTGATCTCATGCGTCCGCGCGTACGTGAAACGACGATTACGCTCGATGTTTATCAGCGCCGGACGGTCGCTGTATTGATTTGCGATTTGTCTGAAAACCCGACTTACATTCATCAACATGGGAAGCCCTTCCAACTTTTCACGCTTGTTTCGCGGCCCGTACGAACAACGCCGAACGCTCGGTTACAACCCCATGTCCCGCGCTTCCTCGGCCACGCACTCGTCCAATATCTTGAGGGCCTCATCGATCTCATGTTTCGTGATGATAAGCGGCGGCGCCAGTTCGAGCGCCAGCCCCATGGTCTTCACGATAAGCCCTTTCTCCTTGGCCCGGCGTATGAAGTTGTTCAGATTCTTGGAAGGAAACGCCGTCCGTTTCTTCTTGTCGGTGGTAAAATCGATGGCCGTCCATAAACCGGTTCCTCTGACCTCGCCCACGATGGAATGCGATTCCAGGGATTTCATGCCTTCCAGGAAGTAGCGTCCCATGTTGGCCGAATTCTCGACCAGCTTTTCTTCCTTGATGATCTCGATGTTTTTAAGGGCCGCCGCGCAGCCTACCGGGTGATTGGCGTAGGTGTGGAGATGGTTGAATATCTGGATAGGCGCCAGAACTTCTTCCGTGCAGCCCACGCCGCCCAGGGGCACATATCCGCTGGAAAGGCCTTTGGCCATGGTGATGATGTCCGGCTGAATGTCGAAATGCTGCACGCCGAACCATTTTCCGGTTCTGCCGAACCCGCAGATGACTTCGTCGATTATAAGAAGAATCCCGTAGGCGTCGCAGATTTCACGAATAATGTTCCAGTACTCCGGCGGAGGCGCGTAGGCCCCGAATCCCTGCTGGATGGGCTCGCCGATAAAGGCTGAAATCTGCTCGGGGTCTTCGAATTCGATAATGCGGGCCACGTCCCTGGCGCAGGCGATATCGCACTGGGGATAGGTGAGATGGATCGGGCACCGGTAACAGTAGGGCGATTCCACGAATATCGATCCGGGGGCAAGGGGTTCCATGATCTGCCGCATGGGCAGCACCGTACCCAGCGCCCTGATCGCGCCCCCGGTCACGCCGTGGTAAGCGCCGCGGCGGGAGATCACCTTAAACCGCTTCTTGTCCCCCCTGCTCTCATGGTAATGCCTGGCCAGTTTCAGCGCCGTTTCGACCGCTTCCGAGCCGTCGCAGACATAATTGAATTTACTGATCCTTCCCGGCGCGATTTCCGCCATGGTTTCGGCCAGCTTCATGGCCGGCTTATTGGTGAACTGCATGGGGGTGAAATAGTGGAGTTCGCACATCTGCTCGTAGGCCGCCTTGGCGATCTCCTCCCGGCCATAACCAACATGAACCGGCCGGGTCACTCCGGCGACCAGATCCAGATACTTCTTCCCGTCCTGATCGAACACATGCGACCCGACGCCCTTGGTGATAATGGTAATTCCTTCCTCGACTTCCTGTCGCGAGGTTCTTTGCAGGAACAGATGCGATCCCAAATCCATTTTATTCATTTCTGCGCTCCCGTTGGTAAAAGTTCGGCATACCGTATGTAATACCAGTGTTGGGCCGTTTAGACAATAATTCCTGAACAGTGTGACGTATTAAAATGGCAAACGGCCAACGCGCCGCTCCGCGCGCGGGCCGTTTTTCCTGAAAACGCGAGTATCGGCAAAGGCTACGGTTCAGCCATGAGTTTGCGGGGCCGGTAAAAACGCCCTTCAAACATCGCTCGCCGCTTCCAGGTTCATTTTACCGGGATTCAATATGTTGTTGGGGTCAAACATCTTTTTTAACGACCTCATGGTCGCCATGGCCACGGGATCGTGCTCCAGAGGCATAAACGCCGCCTTGGCCAGTCCGATGCCGTGCTCGCCCGAAAGAGTCCCGCCCAGCTCTATGGCCGCACGGTACAGTTCCTTCTCCGCCTGCGTTACCCGCTCCACTTCATCGGGATTGGTCCGGTCATAGGAAAAATGGGGATGCAGGTTTCCATCGCCCATGTGGCCCACGGTGGGGAATATCAGGTTATACTTGGAACCCAGTTCCTCCAGGGCCTGCAGCATGTCCGGGACCTTGGAAAGGGGCACGGTGATATCCTCCGCAAAGGTCGTGTTATTCAGACTGCTGACAACCGGAAAGGACGATTTGCGGGCTTTCCAGAGCGCCTGAGCCTGCTCCGCGCTTTCGGCCCACTTTACCTCCATGGCTCCGTTGGCGCGGAAGATATCGACAATCTTGTTCATCTGAAACAAGGCGTCTTCCTTGACGAAACCGTCCGTTTCCGCCAGGAGGATCGCCTCCACCTCGGGCAGGTTCAGAGGGGTGCGCTGGTTGATCGCCTTGATACACGTCTTCTCCACGATCTCCAGCACGCTGGGGATCGCGCCCGAGCGCATGATCTGACTCACCGCCCGGCCCGCGTCGGTCAACCGGGGAAACGTGGCCATGGCCGTGCAGGTTTCCGTGGGTTTGGGATCGATTTTCAGGATGACCTCGGTGATAACGCCCAGAGTCCCCTCTGATCCCACGAAGAGCTGGGTGAGGTTGAAACCTGAACTGGTCTTCAGGACGCGCCCGCCGGCGCGCATTACCTCGCCGCTGGGCAACACCACCTCCAACCCCCGCACGTAACCCATGGTCACGCCATATTTACTCGCCCGCACACCCCCGGCGTTGGTGGCCACGTTGCCGCCAATGGTGGCGACGATACCGCTCGAAGGGTCCGGCGGAAAAACAAACCCATGGAGCGCCAGACGTTTGTTAAGGTCGGCGTAGACAACGCCCGGCTGAACCACGGCAATGCGATCCTCCAGGCTGATTTCCAGAATGCGGTCCATACGGCTCATATCGAGCGCGATCCCGCCCCTCGCCGGCACAACCTCACCGGCAAGATTGGTGCCCGCGCCTCTAGGGGTAACCGGAATACGCTCCCTGTTGGCCATCTTCAGGATGGCGGATACCTGCTCGGTGGTTGTGGCGTAGACCACCACGTCCGGACGATGTCTGAACACCGAAGCGTCACAAGAGTAAGAAATCAAATCGATCAGTTTGCTGGCTACCTGATCTTCTCCTACGGTTTCCTTTAGAAATTCCATTATGTTGGGGTTCAATGCGGACTCCTATTGTAAGGGAGAAAAAATCACAGCGCCCTTATTCATGCTTCTCCGCGAGGGCTCCGGGGCGCGCCGCGCCTGGCGCGCCAGGAGTTATCGGACTTTCGAAACGACTTCTTTCATCAAGGTTTTAAAGGCTCCGGCGATTATACTGAGATCCGTGCTGAAATGCTGGAGCTTGACGCCCATATCCGCCAGCTTCCTGGACTGCTCGACCGTGCAGGGATTTACCGCGGCGAGGATGGGAATGTTCTTTCTGGTGGCGCATTCCACGACGGCTTCAAACGCTTCCTTAATCCGGGGATGGTCGAAGTCGTACAAAAGGTTCAAGCCGATGGAAAGCGCATAATCGGTGGCGCCGAAACAGACGCCGTCCACGCCTTCCACGGAGAGAATATCCTCCAGATTGTCCGGAAATTCCTTGTCCTCCAACAGCGGGATGACCATAATCTCTTCATTGCTTTGTTGTATGAATTCCTCCCAATTAAAGTCCCCGCATTTATACTTGGCGGACCGCACGGTGGGATCGGCGCCCCGGACGCCCCGGGGCGCGAATCGGGCGTACCTGACGGCCTTTTCCGCGTCTTCCCTGGTGGCCACGTGAGGGATCACCACCCCCTGCGCGCCGGCTTCCAGAGCGTTCCGGATATAGTTTTGCGCGTTTTGCTTTACCCGCACCAGGGGAACGATATTGCTGGCCTCCGCGGCCCTGATCAAGTTCTCCAACTCCAAACCGCTCTCGATGGGAACATGCTCGGTATCGATAAAAACCCATTCAAATCCGGTGTATCCCAGCATTTCCACAATGATCGGGCTCCTGCTCATGACCGCGCATCCGCACGCCACTTTGCCCGCCGCCAGATTTCTTTTCAGAGTGTTTTTTCTCATCATAGACCTCTTTTGGTATGGCCGGAATGTATGGATGGTTTTTAGCGCGCTTAACCGGCGGCCTTCACCGGATTGGACAGCGCGCCGATTCCCTCTATTTTTACCTCAACCAGATCGCCCGGTTTCATGGGCGCTATTCCCTTGGGCGTGCCCGTGGACACGATGTCGCCGGGGCAGAGGGTAAGACACTGGGACAAATAGCTCAGTAGGGTTTGTACGTTAAAGACGCAGTTTTTGGTGTTGTCGTCCTGCTTCACCACGCCGTTCAGCACGGTCTGTATCCGCGCATTGTCAGGATCGATGTCATCGACAATGTAGGGGCCGAACGCCCCGAAGGTGTCGAAACTCTTTCCCATCGTGAGGTTCAAAGGCTCTTTCATCACCAGATCGCGCTCGGTCACATCGTTGAAACAGGAATAGCCCAGGACATACTGCTTGGCTTCGTTCTCCGGGACATCCTTCATGGTTTTTTTGATCACCACCGCCAGCTCTCCCTCGTAATCGACCCTGGTGGCGTTTCTGGGATAGACAATGGCGTCTGCGGGTCCGATCAGGCATGAGGGGGGCTTCAGGAAATAAAGTGGTTTTTTGGGTGGGGACGCGCCTATTTCCTTTATGTGTCCGAGATAGTTTTGACCGATGCAGACGATTTTGGACGGCGAGATCGGCGGCAGCAGTTTCACGGCCGATAGCTGATACTGTTTCCCGGTTTTTTTATAGTCCCCCAGTATGGAGCCGTCGAGTTCCAACAACTCCTCGCCCCGGACTATTCCAAATCGCTCCTCGCCCTCTCCGATTTCAAATCGCGCGTATCTCATGCCATGCCCTCTTAAGCTGTGCGTGCGGTTTCTATCCGGATCGTTCTGTCACGCGTTAAATTCCGGCGCCTTCCTCCTTGTACCCGTTAATATCTAAACATGATGGAGATTACGTCTGATCTGTCAAGCATTTTGTTCAAAAAACGCAATTATAAAGCTCACTTCCGTTGAAAACGCAAAGCGGGAAAGGGGGTCCGCCGGGAAGGGGGGAGAACGCCGGACGGGCCGGGAAATGAAGCGCGCATATCCTGGTTCCCAAGGGCGCCGGAATGTTTTACAGCAAAAAAATGGGAAACCTTGGCTCAAAGGCTTCCCATCGTACCGCCTCTTTGGGGTTTGCGAATCAGTCTTACCGCACGCCAACGCTTTAACCGTATTCGGGCGGCGAGGGCGACCCGGCCGCCTGGGTTTCCTCGCCCACCTCCTCCACTTCGAACATCATTTCCTGAAGCTCCATGGCTTCTTTGGGCAGAGCGATTTCTCTCCAGCCGACGGCCAGATCCCTGGGGACCGCCTCAGCGATTTTCTCCGACAACTCCGGCCCCAGCCGTTCCTTGATAAGACCGATAACCACCTGGGCCACCCGGTCGGCTTCCGCCAGGGAACCGAGGCCCGCCAGACGCATCACGCTCATGAGAAATTCTTTTCGTGTTTCATACATCGGCGCTCCCCTTTCTCGCGTGGATGGTTAGGAAAACTATCAGACCCGGAATGACGCATGTACATTAATAAAGAAAAGGGAGCGCGGGAAATGATTTAAAAATCATTACGGATACATGTCCCGGCGGCCTGTCGCGGATTCTTGCCTCTGGCCGATTTGACAGCATTGCCCAAGGGCAGGAAGGGGGGGCGGGCTAGCGCGAAAATCTTTCCCAAGCCGGATCGTTCAAAGGTATTTTTTGAAAAACGCCACCTGGTCGGTTACGCTCCGTTCAAAGTTTTCTCCGAAATAAATTTCGAAATGACCCACGGGGTAGCGTTTGACCTCGGCGTATTCACCCAAATTGGCGATGGTTTCCTCCGCCGCGCTCAACGGTGTTATGGTGTCCTTTTCGCATATCTGCAACAACACCGGACAGCGTACATGGCGGGCGTGTTTTACCGGCCGGTATGTATCCGCCTTGATGGCGATGCGCGCGCAGGCCTCATTGATGAAACCTTCCGGGGCTATTTTGCCAAACATTTCATAGGCGTCCGGCGTGGTGAAAAAAGCGATGGAGCCGGGCTTGCCCACGATGGGGATTCTGTGCGGCGTCAACCCCAGCCAGGATCTAACCAAATCCCGCTGCGCGTGAACGATCATACGCAGGCCGAGCCCCAAGCCTATCCTTTTAAACGCCAGCTCACTCGACGCTTTGCCGTCCAATCCCGGACATTGGGCGGCAACACAGGCCACCCTGTGATCCCTGGCCGCCATAACAATAGCATGTCCGCCACCTAAAGAGCTGCCCCACAGGGCTATTTTGGCGGGGTCCACGTTTTCCAGGCCTCTGGCGTATTCTATGGCCGCCGCCCAATCTTCAAGCTGACGCGGTATCCAGATAAGCTGCCGGGGGTCTCCACCGCTTTCCCCGAAATACCGGTAATCGAAAACCAGAACCGCGAACCCGGCTTCCTGAAATCTGACGGCGTATGTATCCAGACCGAAGTCCTTGGTTCCCCCGAAACCATGCCCCATCACGACGCATGGAACCGGGGAGGGGGCGTTTTCAGGCCGAAACAACCAGGCGTTAATTATCGCGCCGCCGGCCTGGAAGGTCACGTTCGCCCATGGGCCGGCGGCCTTTCCGTTGGCTGATTTTGAAGGGGTGGAGGAGCTGTTGAGACTTTGCTGTGGGGCCGATATCCCCGGCGCCAGGGCCACGATTAACAAATACAAAGCCACGGTTCCGACGACCACGCCTAGTACGATGAGCGCGATATTCATGACCGCTCCTTCTTTCATTTTTCGCCCTCAGGATCGTCCGGGCGGGTTAAAAGACCGTAATAGATCAACGTGCGCAATTGGCGCTGAAATTCACTGTAGTCGGAGAAGATGTGGAGGTGCTTTTCTTCCCTGACCAGTTCATGGATTTTTTCGAGGACCATCCACAGAAATTCCAAGTTAATGTCGGACCTGATTTCCCCTTGCGCCTGAGCTTCGGCAATGTTGGCCAGGTATCGTCTCTTTACCTCTTCCAGGTCCTCTTCCAATGAAACAGCGTCTTGCAGGAATTGAACACTGATTTTGGCCGAAAACTCCATCTTCCATCGGGTCATCATCTGGATTTTCTCGGGAAACGGAATATCCAACGCTTTGATTGCGTCAAACCTGGCAAAGGCTTCGTTCATCCAGGCCTTCTTGATCCGTCCGGCCAAATCGGTTTTGTTGGTGAAGTATTTGTAGAAGGTCATCTTGCTCGCCCCTGCCTCGCGGCAGATTTCCTCCACGCTGATCCGATTGAACCCGTGCAGTTTGAACAAGCGTTCGGCCGTCCGGATTATGCTTTCTTCCTTTTGAGATTTCTTTTTTCTGTCCATCACCGCGCCAAGTGGTTACAGCATACTATTTCAATAAAAGTATACGATAAAAGTATATTTATTATGTTTTAGTATATTTTGTCAAGCGATTTCAATCACGCTTACCGAGCCCACAGGTTTTGAGTAAGTGATTTATTGAACCGGCAGTGAAGCTTTGTGACCCGACTCAGGGGACAAATTATGGATTGGGGTGGCCGCGACCATCCGGCCCTACCGGTGGTTCCCGGATACGCGCGATGAATTTTGAAAGGCGCGCCGTAGCGGGAAGTGAAAACATTCTTCCTCGGGAGCTTCCCGTCACGTCACTTGAAAATAAGACTCAGAGAAACATCAGAAATACGCGGTCGGACATTGAATAAGCGAGGTCTGAAAGCTGCGAAAAGCTATATAAGGCATGCGGGAAAGCGGGACGCGAAACCTGTAATTAATCGAAGAAGTGTTCCAGGCATGCGGCGCTTCTTACGCGCCGTCCCGGACGGCGGCGGGACTAGTTCGGAGGAAACGCCTCGGAATCACCTGGCGTTTCCCGTGCGAGGCTGTTGGATCGGGTTATATGGTCGGAATAGCCACCCGCCACGGACTGAGAAGCGTTTACGCCCCGTACGGCGCGATTTGCGCCCCGTAGGCCCAATAGCCGTTGGTAAGGTCTATAACCACTCCCCGCTCCCTGACCCGGTCCCACTCTATTTCCTCGGTGGGCTTGGCCTGGCCCTTGGCGGTAACCTTAATACCCCTTACGGTGGCCGGTCTCCAGGGATCCGCCCCGAAAAAACCGCTCCACCAAACCGTATCTCCGCTTTTCAACTTTCTCTCCATGACTCCTCCCCCAGTGCGAACGATCTTAAGAATAGGCGCGATGCGAATTTCGTACCTAAATTGTAAATATAAGCATAACAGGGGCTTATGTGGATTTGTAGGGGGGTGAGGCATGCAATCGGCAAATATTTCGACATAAATTGGCGCCACATAACAAAAAAAAGCCCGCCAGGGGGCTTCAGGCGCCGGCTCTCTCCGGATCAATCGCGCTGTTTTATTTTTAGAGGGGTAATGAAAGACTGATCGTAATAAAGGAGTCCCTGCGCCGGACATTGATCACGCCGCCGTGTTTGTCCACCAGCACTTTGGACATGGGGAGAAATTTGTTCTCGTAGGCGTTGGGCGATGTGGTAAAGGGGTAAAAGAAATGCTCGATATCGTCTTTGGAAAGATGCGGCGCGTCGTAACCAATGGTTATGGTTATCGAATTATCTTCCTTGCCGGATGAAAGGCAAAGGGTGGAGTTCGGTTGGGTCTGATTCAGGGCGTTCCGCAGCAGCGCCGCGAGAGCGCGCCGCATGAGGTCCCTGTCAAGGGGTATGGGGGGAAGGTCGGGGGTTAGCCGCAGGTCCACGCGGCTCCCGTGCTCCCTGATCTGCCCGTCGACCTCAGCCAGGGCCTCTGTTATCAACTCGTTGATGGAGGTTTCCGCTTTGGAAATCTCCAGAGGCTGAATGTAATTCAAGATCATACGGAGGATATCTTCCAACCGGGACACCTCTTTTACAATAATCTCCATTTTGGCCCGGTTGGGGTCATCGTAATCCATACTGGTTAAAAGACGGCGGGCGAACCCGCCCGCGGACACCAGCGGGTTACGAATTTCATGGGCCAGCCGCGAAGAAACTTCGCTGATGGTTTTCAACTCCCGGGCGCGCACGAGCTTCTTTTGCAGCTCCACGCGCGCCGTTACGTCCATGATTATTCCGTCGACGCTGTTGGGGCGCCCTTCGTTCCCCCGGAACGGAATGAAGTGATCCATCACGTACACCAGATGGCCGTCCTTATGCCTGACCCGGTATTCCGCGACGCATTCCTTCCCCTCCGCGAAACTTTGCTCAAAGAGACTGTCCACCCGGTCGCGATCCTCCTCATATACCCGGCGGCGCCACAGGGTAGGGTTTTGAAACAACTCCGTGGGCGCGTATCCGAACATCTCTTCCACGAAATGATTCACTAAAAGAATGTCGCCGCGGGGGTCCAGACGATAAACCACCAGCGGAACGTTTTCCACCAGGGTCCGGTATTTCTCCTCCGATTCGATGAGGTCCGCGGTGCGTTCGCGGATTCGTTCCAACGCCCGTTTGTAGTTCGTAACGTCGCGGGCGTATATGGCTATCAGGGAAAGATTCCCCTGGGCGTCCCAGATGGGGTAGAGGGTGGTGTCGTAAAACCGGCCTTTCCGTTCGTCTTCAAACCGCAGCGGGGCCTTGCCCGCCGTCATTTGCTCGACACGCCACTTGCGGTATCGGGCGATGTCCGGGGGCATAAAATCATAGAGGTTCCTGCCTACGAGTTCATCCACGCTTCTGCCGAACCTATGGGCCGCCACGCTGTTGATGGCCCGCACCTCTCCGTTGGGGTCGATGAGGATGGCGGAATCGCTGGGGGCGTTGAGCAGCGCCTGCGCCGTATTTTCGCTGGCTCTCAGCGCCTCTTCGGTCCGTTTGAGATCCGTTATATCGCGTCCTTCGGGGATGAGCAGTATTACCTTCCCGGTTTCGTCTTTCAGCGGTTTCAGCGAAAAATCGATGTAGGCCAGAGCGCCGTCCGGCGCGGTGTGAGTCGCCTCGAAACGCACAAACCGGCCGTTTGCGGCTTCCTGAACGGCCTGGCGCAACTGGTTCTGCAGGCGCTGCGAATGCTTCCACCACGGCGTTTCCCAAAATGGTTTGCCCAGCACTTCCGCCGCGTCGACTCCGGCGAATTTCAAAGCGGAACGGTTGGCCTCGATCAGCGTTCCGTCGGTTTTCATGAGACCGATAAACTGGAAGGTCTGGTCAAAAACGGCGCGAGCCCTGTATTCGCTCTCCTCCAGCGCTTTTTCCATACGGATTCGGTCCGTAACATCGCTGGAGATACCGCATACGCCGTAGACGCGCCCCTCCGCGTCGCGTAAGGGATATTTTTGCGACATATAGATATGCGGGCCGTCGTCGTGAGGAGCGACCTCCTCGACCGCAATCGGGGAGCCTGTCCGGAGGACTTGCTGATCGTTGGCCTGAAACGCGTCGGCCGTTTGCGCGGGAAAAATATCGTGGTCGGTCAACCCCACCACCTGGCTCCGGCTTACCTTGAACAGCTCTTCGAATCTCCTGTTGATCAACAGATAGCGGTTCCGGGTATCTTTCAGGTAGATAACCGCAGGAGCGTGATCCAAAATATCCTTCAGGCGTTGTTGCGCAGGCGGAGTCTCGGGCTTTCCGGCTCTTTCCGACAGCGCCGATTCGAGTTCGTGTACCCGTCTCTTCAGTTCGGCTATTTCGTCGACCAGTTGCTGTTTGGTTTTATTCATGGTCGTCATCAATACTTCGCTTCAAGTGATTGTTGAGAGAGCCGTTTCGCCGCTTCTTTCCGGATGTCGTTCTGTCGGCGCTGGGGCCGAAGGTTCGGGTCCGCAAAAAGCGATTTTCCACTCAACCGGTTACAATGTCTCGCATTTTTATAGTATAGAGCCTGCAAACCCGCATATCGCTTAGAACCCGTTTACAAACATGAGCATGCCCGAAGACGATCGACAGACCCCGGAGATGAAGCGCCCCCTTGATACTATTGAAGGGTCGGGCGTTTGCCTCCCCCATACCGGGAGAATATTCCCGAAAGCCGGGATGTGTCAAGATATTCAATAATAAAATCAAATATATAGTTCAGCAAAGCCGTTCCGCAAGAAGCGTCACCCTAAATATATCCTTGACAGTGGCGGACCCATTTTATGAAACTCAAGGAGATATCGAGTTCGGGTCCATTGACTCGTCTCCAACGAAGGGAGCCCCGCATGGAACAAAAAAACATAGTTTTGGAGAAGCGCGGTCATATCAGCGTCATCACCATTAACCATCCTCCGGCCAACACCTGGAATCTGGCCACCATGGAGGAGTTCGAAGAGGCCATCGGCGCTGTGGAGAAGGACGCCACTACCCGCGCGATCGTCATCACCGGCTCGGGCGAGAAATGTTTTTCCGCCGGACTCGATGTCAGCGACAGCGAGAATATACCCAAGATCAGCCCCAAGGGCAGGGCCCTGTGGACACGTATCGACCGTATGCCCAAACCCCGAATCGCGGCCATGAACGGGCACGCCCTGGGGGGAGGACTGGAACTGGCGTTGACCTGCCATTTCAGGATTATGGCCGACAATCCCAAAACCAAGCTGGGTTTGACCGAACTGAATCTGGGCATCATCCCCGGTTGGGGAGGAACGCAGCGCCTGCCGCGTGTGGTGGGCGAACCGAAAGCCCTGGACATGATGCTTTTCAGTAAAACCCTGTCTCCGGCCGAAGCGCTCGATATCGGTTTGGTCGACAGCCTTGTACCGCCCGAACGATTGATGGAAGAAGCGTTGGGTCTGGCGCAAAAGCTGGCGGAAAGGCCGCCCATAGCGGTCAGTTGCGTTTTAAAGGCCATGACCGCCAACACGTACGAGGGAATCGAGGCCGGATTGAAACTGGAAGAGGAGGGGGCCAACCGGGTCCGTAATTCGAAAGATAAGACTGAAGGATTCAAGGCCTTCCTCGAAAAGCGAAAACCCGTGTTTACGGGGGAATAAACCCGGGGCTTCTGATTACAAGCCGATTATCGTACATCGTGGCGGAACGGGGAGGGCTTCGGACGCCTTTCCCGGCCCACGCGCGCTAGATTGATTTGACCGAAAATCCTCCGTCCACCACCAGATTGCAGCCGGTTATAAAGCGTCCCGCCTTTTCGGAGGCAAGCAGCAGCGTCGCGCCAATCAACTCCTCCGGCTCTCCGAAGCGGCCCATGGGCGTGTGCCAGAGGATATTTTTCACCCGTTCCTTGTCCAGGATCGCTCTGTTCTGCTCGGCCGGGAGAAATCCGGGGCAGAGCGCGTTGACGCGAATTCCGAACTCCGCCCATTCCCTGGCCAGGTTCTGGGTGAGGTTCAGCAGGGCGGCCTTGCTCATGCTGTAGAGGAAGTTGCGGCTTAAAGGACGCAGCGCCGACATGGAAGACATATTGATGATACAGCCTTGTTTCTTAGTGTCTATCCAATGCCTGCCGATAACCTGGCATCCCGTGTGGACGGCTTTGAGATTGAGTTCCAGAACCTCGTCGTACTGCTCGTCCGGGATGTCGATATAATTATTCGGGGGACCCATGGCCGCCCCGTTTATCCAGATGTCGATCCGTCCGAACCGTTCCAGAACGGCCGGAATGATGGCTTCAACCTCCCGCCTCTGCCGCACGTCCGCTTCCTGGAACCAGGCGTCCTCCGGCGGACATCGCCAGTTTTGGAAATGCGCCTCAGCCTTCTGCCGGTTGCGGCCCACCAGTACGGCCTTGCAGCCCGCCTGCCACAGCCCTCGGGCCATCATGCCGCAGAGTACGCCCGTGCCCCCGACGACCACCGCGACTTTATCTTCCAGGTCGAAAAGATCCCTGTAGAATTCGCAGATATCGCCTCTTTCCATTAAGCGTTCCCCGACCGCGCTTCCTTGATCAATCGCAGGCATTCAGCTACCTTGGTTTTTATGCCCTCCCAGTCTCCCTTGGCGACCAGGTCCTTGACGATCAGTTTTGAACCAATACCCAGGCAGGCCGCGCCGGCCTGTATCCAGTCGGTAATTGATTCCCTGGTGGGGCTCACGCCGCCGGTGGGCATGATGCGGGTCCAGGGCATGGGGCCCAGGACAGCCTTGACAAAGGCGGGGCCTCCCACCTGACCGCCGGGAAATACCTTGACGATTTCCACGCCCAGCTCTTCGGCTTCCGAAATCTCCGTGGCCGAACCGCATCCCGGCGAGTAGGCTATTTTTCGTCTGTTGCAGATTTTAGCCACGTCCTTGTTGAGGATCGGCCCCACCACAAAATTGGCGCCGTTATTTATATACAAAGCGGCGGTCCCGTGATCCAACACCGAACCCACGCCCAGAATGGCGTCGGAGTTCTGCCCGTCGAAATACTCCACCAGTTCGCTGAACACCTGGTAGGCCCGATCTCCACGATTGGTGAATTCAACCGCCCGAGCGCCTCCGTCGACGCAGGCCTTGACGATATTTTTAGCGGTTTCGATATCCTTGTGGTAAAAAACCGGAACCAGACCGATCTCGTACATGGCTTTCAAAACTTCCATGCGGGCGAATCGTGCCATTCTTCTCCTCCATTGAACGGTAAAAGGACTAAAGCGGGGTTAAATTTTTTCGTAGCAGGGGATAGATTGACCCATATCTTTTCTACACTAATAAGCAACAATAATCGACGAAAATTATGGTTGGTCTGAGCAAAGGTGGCTGTCGATTGAACAACGATTATTGAAAATGTGGCTATGCTGTAAGCTCCGAAAAGGAGACATGAGGGCTGATAAGAATATTGCGGGGGAATCTCTTGGGGTTGTTGCCCAAAACCCCCGCCATCGCTCATACTATATGGCAAGAAACAGTTAAGTTATTGTAATTAATGCCTAATTGTGGTAAAAAGACCCATCGTTATCCACCTCACGGAGTCAGTCGCTATGATGGGACGTCAGGCCGACGGTCAACAAGTGAAGCTGTTTTACGCCGGCTTCTCTCTTGAGCAGCGGGTGCGTTTGGATCACCCGCTGCGCAAGATAAAGGCCTTAATCGACTTTGATTTCATCTACCAGGAGGTGGCGGACAAATACGGAGCCAATGGCAACGTGTCCGTTCCCCCGCCGGTAACCGGCTCAGACGCCGAAGGTACAAGAAACGGGACAACGCGTTTGAATATGCGTGTTTGGGTAGGCTCTGCAGAGCATGCCCCCTGCGCGATCAGTGCACGACATCCCAAAGGGGCAGAACCATACAGCGTCATGTCAGACATGACGAGGTTCAGCGCATGCGCAAAAAAGCAAAGGAACCCGCGGCCAAAAAGGACCCGAGAACCCGCCAACACCTCATGGAAAGGAGCTTTGCCAGGGCGGTGCGCAGGGGATTCAAACGCGCCCGGTGGAGAAGGCTCTGGCGGGTTCAGATCCAGGAGTACCTCACCGCCGCCATTCAGGACATTTTGATTCTCATCCGCTATGTAAAAGAACCGGGTTTTGCAAAGGCGACAGCTATGCCCGCAGAGGAGAAATCACCCCACGACGGGCTAAATACCGGCGCATTAATAAACCTGATAAGCCACATGTTCTTTTTTGCCGCCGTTTAGTCGCCGGTCAAAACCTTTTCAGGTGATATCGCCCACGGGGGAAATTACAGCGCTGTTTCCAGAGTAGTTTGGACAACAGCCCCATGAAAATCCTCCGCATTTCTTATCAGTCTGGAAGAAACCTACCTGATCCACCAAAAGATCTCCTTGCCCTTTTTGCTCAGGTTGGAAACTATGTCGTAGGCCTGTTTGAGCATTTTCTGGGACCAGGGGGAGAGGCGGTCGGGGTCGATAAAGTTATCCGGTTCGCGGTCTTCCCGGAGGGCGGCGGCCATGTTTTTCAAACGCAGGCCCACCATGTGGTTGAACGCCTCCATGATGGATTCGGCTTCCTGCTCCGAAAACACGCCGCGATCCTTGAGCGCCTGGACGCGTTCCCAGGTGTTGGTTTCCGTAACGCCATGCATGAGCGCGAACACGCGAACCAGATTGATTATCATGAGCGTGCCTTGATTCTTGATGTTGAGCGTTCCCTTGCGCTTGCCCGACTTTTCCACCATGAACTGCTTGAACAGGTTGAGCGGCGGGGTCTGGCGCAGGGCCGCTTCGGCCATGTAGGTCAACGAACGGGGGTTTTCCTCGAACAGTCTCATGAAGGAGCGCTGAAAGTCGCGGAAAAGGGTCTCATCGCCGTAGAGCAGGCGGAAATCGGCGAAGGTGGCGCAGGCCAGCAGATTTTCGTCGGTGGGGTCCTGGACCCATTTCCTGACCCGGCGCATCCAGTCGTTGGGCGAACCCGACCAGCGCGGGTTGGAGGCCATCATGCCCCCCGGACAGAGCGGGAAACCGCAGCGCGCCAGACCATCCACCACGCGGCCGGCAAAGGCGCCAAAATAGTTCAGAACGCTTTCGGGCGGCGGATCGGCGCTTCCTATGATGAGCGCGTTATCCTGATCGGTGACCAGGGTCTGTTCCTTCCTTCCTTCGCTGCCCAGCCCCATCCAGGCGAACGGGGCGGGCGGCGGCCCCATTTCCTCCATGACCATTTCCAGGGTTCGGCGGGTAATCTTGTCGTTGAATTCGGTTATGATATTGCAGACCTGGGAGGGCAGCGCGCCTTCGTTCAGCAAGACCTCCACAAAGTGGTTCACGTAGGACCTGGTTTCCGCGAGGCCCTCGATCCGGTCCTGCCGTTCGATGTGATCAACGATGTTCAGAACGCCCAGGCCCTGGAATTTGAGGATATCGTTGTAGCTCACCACCCCCACCAGAAAGCCGCCTTCCTCCACGATGAGCGTGTCGGCGCGGTTGCGCACCATGATGGTGAGCGCGTCGAAAAACAGGGCGTCCTTGTGAATGGAGGTGAACTTGGCGTTGATGAAGTCCCCGGCGGTCTTCCGGCGCCAATCCTGTTCGCCGAACAGGCGCACCGCGGCGAGGTCCTTGAGGCTGATGGTTCCCATGACCCGCTCCTGGCGGTCCAGCACGGGGAGGAGGGGAACGTCGGTGTCTATGAGTTTTTTCAGGGTATGGCCGATACGTTCGTGCGTCATGCAGGTGACCGGGTTGGGGTTCATGAGGTCCGCCACCCGCCTGCGCAGCAGAAACGGTTCAACCCGCCCGGAGGTATCCAGGGAAAGAATCCGGCTCAGTTCCTGGACTTTTTCCTCGGCTTTCTTGCGTTCGGTAATGTCCCGGCTCACGGACACAAATCCCGATATGGCGCCTTCCGCGTCGCGCAGGGGCGCCTTGTTCACCCAGAAAATGTGTTCCCGGCCCCGCTTGTCCAGAATGACGGCTTCATAGGAATTGACCGCCCCGGTTTTGCGCACCAGATCGATCTGGCGTTCGGAGAACATGCTATCCTGGTACATATCGGAGATGTTGCTCCCCACGGCCTCCGCCTGGGTATAGCCGGTCACGTCCACCGCCGCCTGGTTGTAATAGGTGATGGTCCCGTCCAGATCGGTGGCCACGATGATGTCGTGCGCGGAATTGAGGATCTGTTCCAGGAAGTGCTGCACGTGGCGCAGGGTTTCAATGGCTTCCCGGCGGTTGGTCAGGTCCCGGCTCACGGCCACGTAGCCGGTCACCTGTCCATCCTTGTTGCGCAACGGCCCCTTGTTTACCGAAAGATACCGTTCCTGCCCCCACTTGTCCAAAATGGCCGCTTCGTAACTGTACACCTTGCCGGACCGCTCCACTTCGCGCAAAAGCCAGTCCGAATACTGCGAATCCTTGTAGATGGACGAGACGTGGCGGCCCACGGCCTCTTCCGGGCTGTACCCGGTGGCTTCGCTCCAGGCCCTGTTGACAAAGGTGATCAGGCCGTCCTGGTCGGTGACCGAAATGAGATCGTGGGCCGAATCGAGGATGGCCTGGGAAAATTCTTGCAGTTTGCGGGCCTGTTCGGCGGCTTCGGCTTCCTTAGTTTTGTCCTTGGACAGGGAGACAAATCCCGTGTCCGTTCCGTCCTTATCGTGGAGCGGGGCGCGGGAAACCGAGACGAGCAGCTTTTTTCCGTCCTTGCGGATCAGGTTGGCTTCAAAGGTAACGCTGTGGTCCAGTTCGGCCACCTGTTCGAACGACTGGCGGCAGCCCGCGGGGTCGGGATCGAAATCGCATATGTGCCTGCCCAGGATTTCTTCCTTGCGGTACCCGGACATGCGCAGGGCGGCGGGGTTGAGGAAGGTGATGATACCGGCGCGGTCCGTGGCCAGTATTACGTCATGGGCCGAATTGAGGATTTGTTCGCGAAAATCCTCCAGGGACCTGATTCGGTCCAGGGCCTGCTTTTCTTCGGTGATATCGCGGGTGGAGGCGACAAATCCGATGATTGCGCCGGAATCGTCCTTCACCGGCGCCCTGCTGACGGACATAAGCCGGAACCGGCCGTTTTTGGCCACGATGCGGGCTTCATGCAGATGCGGCTCGCCCGTTTCCAGGACGGTTTTCAGGGAATTCCGGCACTGGTCGGGATCGGCGTAGAGCGTACAGATGTGGGTCCCCAGCGCTTCGTCCCGGCTGAATCCCGAGAAGCGTTCGGCCGCTTCATTGAAAAAAATGATGATTCCGTCCCGGTCGGTGGCCACCAGGATATCGCTGACCGAATGGAGGATTTTTTCGCCGAACCCCGGAGGTGGACCGGGTTTCGCGTCCCGGCCGGATCGCTCGCTTTCTGTTTTTGCCTTCTCCTCGGTCATGGGCGCCGAGACCTTATCCGCTTGCGGGAAACTCGTCGTAGGGGTCCCAGGGGACTATGAGGTCATCCTCATATTGATGCGTAAAGAAGTTGATACGGCACATGCGCAGCATTTCCACATACTTGGCCACGCTGGCCATGAAGCTTTTCTGATCGGTCTTTTCGTGCACGAGGATCAACTTGAGCGCCACCTTGGCCTGCTGCGGAAAGTCGTCCGGGAAACGCAAGGGGTCCAGCGTGGCGCCTCTGACTTTGCCGTAAGCCCCGAGCATGGCCGCCGCGATGGTCCATATTTCCTTGATTTTGGATTCCGGCGCATCGAGGTCTTCCAGGACTTCGGTGCAGTATTTGGCCACCGTGGACAGCGGGTCCTGGCAATACCCGCAACTGGACTGGCAATCGCTGGCCGTATAGGTTTCGCACATGTAGGCGGTCAGGGTTTCTTCCAGGAGACCGATGGCCATGCTGTGGGCGCTCTTGATGACCAGTTGGGGATTTTCCTTGAGCGACGGCGAACTTTCGGTGAGGTAATAGGCGGCAAAGGCCGTGGTCTTGGCGGCTTCACAGAATTTGTTCAAACGCACCATGTACAGGGCGCGTTTGTAGGTTATTTTGGCGGCCACGGCGTTGCGTTCCATGACTTCGCTTTCGGGCGGGCGGCGGACCATTTCTTCGGGAATGGCCATGTCATTTATGATAACCTGCAGCCGCCGTTCCAGTTCTCGCAACAGGTCCTGCCGGCCGGTGGTGATTTCATACTCGAAATCCGAAAGACTCACCTCGGAAAAGGCCTGGAAACGGAAATACTCGTAGCGGAGCACACGGTCAGTGGAAAATACGTCCAGCGACAGCTCACTCAACTCTTCCTTCAGGACGTCGAGAGATTGATAGGATTCCTTTTTGATCACGGTTTTATCCGACTCTCTTTCATGATTTGCGGGCCGGGCGAATGAATGGGTTTCGCGCGCCGGAGTCCAGCATAGCAACGGGAACGCTTCCGCGCAAGCGGGAGTCATCATCGCATGGAAACAAGCCGAATAAAAGAACTAAAATAATTTCGGATTGTTGATGTGCCGGTCCTTATCGCGGGCGGTCTTCTTTTCCAGGTTCTTTTTCACGGCCTCGGTCAGATTCACGCCGGTTTGATTGGCTATGCAGACCAGCACAAACAGCGCGTCGGCGATTTCGTCCGCCAGATCGCCGGCGCCGTCGGGGCGTTTAAAACTCTGGTCGCCGTACACGCGGCACATGATCCTGGCCATCTCTCCCACTTCCTCCATGAGAATGGCCAGATTGGTCAATTCCGAAAAATACCGCACACCGTAAGTGCGCACCCACTGATCGATAATCTTCTGCAGTTCGCTGATCGAGATATCCTGTTCCATTGGCGGCGATAGATTCCTTTTCCGGCGGTCGTCACGGGACGAACAAAAACGGGATCGTCATGGCCCACGCATCCCGTTTCCCGTTACAGAGGTTCGGGCTAAGCCGCGCCCACGGCCTTGCGGTAAAGCGGCGACATGCTGCGCAAGGTGGTAACCGCGGTGTCGAGCGCGTCGAGAAAACGGTCGATATCGGCTTCCGTGTTTTCCACGCCCAGCGACACCACCAGCGTGCCCTGCGCGTCCGCGAAGTCGCGTCCGATGGAAAGCAGCACGTGCGACGCCTGCAGCGCGCCCGCGGCGCAGGCCGATCTGGTGGACACCGCGATATTCTCCTCATCGAGCATCAGGACGATCCCTTCGCCCTCGATATACTTGATGGAAACGGAAACCAGATTGGGCAGCGAAAGCTCGGGATGCCCGTTTATGATGATCTCCTCGATCCGTTCATGCAAGCCCTTGATAACATAGTCTTTCAGCTTTTTATAGTGGGCGATCCGTTTATCCATGTCCCGGGAGGCCAATTCCGCCGCGACTCCCATTCCCACAATGCCGATAAGATTTTCGGTTCCGGCGCGTTTGTTGTTTTCCTGCACGCCGCCGTCCAGGAGCGGCCACATCTTGGTGCCCTGCCTGACGTACAGGCCGCCCACGCCCACCGGCCCGTAAAACTGATTGGACGCGAAGCTCAGCAGATCGACGTTCAGTTTTTGCACATCGATCGGCACCACCCCCACCGAGGTTACCGCGTCGCTGTGAAAGGCTATTTTCCGTTCGCGGGTGATTTTGCCTATTTCCTCGATAGGTTCGATCACGCCGATTTCATTGTTGCTGTGCATGACGCTCACAAGCACGGTGTCGTCGCGTATGGCCTTGGCCACGTCGCCGGGGTCGACCAGGCCGTGCTCGTCCACCGGCACGGAGGTTACCTTGTAGTCCATCATTCTCAGCCGGCGCAGGGCCCGCAGCACGGCGTTGTGTTCGATATTGGAAGTGACGATGTGCTTTCCCTTTTCCTCCGCCAAGGCCATGGCGACGCCCTTGATGGCGTGATTGATGGACTCCGTTCCGCTGGAAGTGAAAACCACTTCCTTGGAAAGCTTGGCGTTGATCAGACAGGCCACCTGCTCCCTGGCTTTGTCCAGGGCCTCCGCAGCCCGGTCTCCGAGTTGATGCTGGCTGGACGGATTGCCGTAGTTGTGGCTAATGGTGTCGATCATAGCCTTTTTCACTTCGGGCGCGGGTTCGGCGCTCGAAATGTGATCAAGATTAATAATACCCATACCTGACCTCCTTATCGCCGATCATAATGTTCACGGAGCGCGTGGCGGAGAAACATCCTCATTTGGCCATGGGGAAGTCGGCCCTCTCCAGCGTATGGCCGCAACCTGCGCAGATTTCGGAGTCCGCGGGGACATCGGCGTCGCAATAGGGGCAATAACATGAGTCTCCGTGATCGTGTTCATGCTTTTCCGACCGTGCGGGGCCGGTGACGGTTTTGCCCGACTTTTTCGCTTCGTAATTTTCAATAGCCAGGTGAAGCGCGTCGGCGCCCAGGTTGGAGCAGTGCAGCTTGTTTTTGGGCAAACCTTCCAGGGCCTGGGCCACGTTTCTGTTGGTGATTTTCTTGGCGTCTTCTATGGTCTTCCCCTTGGCCATTTCCGTCAGCATGCTTGAAACGGCGATGGCCGCGCCGCAGCCAAAGGTCAGAAATTTAATATCCTCAATGACCTCTTTCTTGTTCACCTTGAGATATATGGTCATCATGTCGCCGCACAGGGGATTGCCAACTTCACCAACTCCATCGGCGTCCGTAATTTCTCCAACATTGCGGGGGTTTTTAAAATGATCCATGACGGTTTTTGAATACATGACCAAGCCTCCCTCTTGTGTTTGAAGCTCTTTTTCTTGGATATTTACATAATTAATCATTCATTGGCGAATTGGTAGGAGGCCGGGCTATTTTCTTTTGTTTCCTGCGGAAAGAATCCGGCGGATTGATTGGAAGAGTCAAAACCAAGAGGGACGGTTGTGGAAAGGGGGGGAGCCTGCTGTTATCGGAACATCAAATAAGCGGCGCCAGAAGCCGGACCGCGCCTTCAAACGTGTCGCGCACCGCGCTCACGGTTTCCACGCCCGCTTTGGATTTTTCGGCCAGCGTTTTCATCCAGGATTCGATGGACCGTATCTCCGGGACGCTGTAAATCAGCAGGGCGATTTCGTAGTCCAGAAAAAGGCTGCGCATGTCCATGTTGGCCGATCCGACGATGGCCACCCGTTCGTCGATGAGTATGGCCTTGGCGTGGATCATCCCGTCCTCGTAGAGCATGACCTTTCCCCCTGAGTCCTGAATCTCCCGGAGAAACGCGCCACGCGCCAGGTCGGCGATGCGGTGATTGGATTTTTTGGGAGTGATGACGCGCACGTCTATGCCGCGGCGCGCGGCAAGGCAGAGCGCCTCTATGAGCGCGTCGTCGGGCACAAAATAGGGGGTGATGATCCAGAACCGTTCCTCGGCGGCGAATACGGACGTGAGAATGGCGCCGTAGAGGGGGTCTTCTTCCACGTCCGGCCCGGAAGGAATGACCTGCACCACCGCGTCTCCCGGAGCCTCGGGCGCGGGATTGGGCTGAGGCTCGTCGAATTTCAGGACTTCCTTGGTGGCGAAGGCCCAATCGGAAGCGAACACCTCTTCGTAATGACGGACCGCGGGCCCTTCGACCAGAAAGCAGAGGTCGTTCCATCTGCCGGGCTTGGGGGTGGGCCCCATATATTCGCTGGCGATATTGGCGCCGCCGGCGATCACCCGCAGGCCGTCGGCGATGGCTATTTTACGGTGATTGCGCAGGTTGGCCCGTCCGCCGAACGGGCTGCCGTACACCGGAAGGAAGTAGCCGACGCGGCCGCCCGCCTCGGTCAAGGGCGCCAGGGAGCGCCGTTTGGTCTGCAGCGCGCCGAAACCGTCCAGGAGCAGCCGTATGGACACGCCGTCGCCGGCCTTGCGGGCCAGGCGGTCCACGATGTCCCGGCCCACTTCATCGGCGTGCAAAATGAAGGTGGTGATATTGATGCTGGTCCGGGCGGACTCGATAAGGTCCACCATGGCGAAATAGGCTTCCTCTCCGGTAGCGTACAGGGACAGCGTATTGCCGGTGGTCGCGCCCGGAAGACCGTGGCCCCGCAGCATGCGATCCAGGGAATTGGACTCCGAAAGCGGGATGGTTTCCAGTCCATCGATGTGCAGACGGTTTTTGGCGTTCATCTGACGGCGCATTTTGCGCCCGCCGAATATAAAGTAGAGGGGCACTCCGATATAGGGAACCATGATGATTCCCAGAAGCCAGGCCATGGCGCTCGCCGGAGACCGCTTCTGACGGATCATATGCGCTATGGTCACCACAGTCAGCGCCACGCCCAGGATATATACAATGTGATCGACAACCCAATTCATCTGGCTACACGCGTTCGATAGGGCCGGAATACGGGCCGGTTACCGTTATGAATCAGCAGGGCGATTGACGAAATGGCGCCCGGTCTTGAATTTCCGACATTTGTCTTAATATCGTGTTTCACGGATAAAAAGTTAAGCCTTATCATGTCAACGCGCTCATAACAGTCATTATTACCCTAAATTTTGGTCTTAAGCGAATGATTTTTGCAAGTGTCGCGCGTAAAAGGGGGCCGAACGGGCTCGATCGTACCGGCCCCGGGGGTTTAAGCGGGCGGATCCGTGCGCGCGGCGCCTGAAAAGCGCGCGCGATAATCTCCGCGCGATCCGTTGATATGAAGCGGCTTGGAGTTCCCTGATGAAAAAAAGGCGGAGCCGAGAGGCTCCGCCCGACTGCAACCCACAGGAGAAAGCGGCTATTTCCCCAGTTTCTTTCGTCCGGCCACTACCACCGCGATCAAGCCCGCGCCAAGCAGGAATAGCGTCGCCGGTTCAGGAACGGGCGCGGCGGTTCCGGACGTTACCGTTACGGAGCCCGTGGTGAACTGAACGTCAGAGATGGGATCGCCGAAAGCGTCTCCCAATTGGTTTATGACCATGGAAAGCAAACTCACGTCGGCCGCGAGCGCGGTGAACGACAGGGTGGCGAGCGTAAAGTTTTGGGGCTGTATTTCATCAAGATAGGGGGGTATGTAGAACGGTCCGCTGGTGTCGTTGGCTTCCAGAACGGAAAGTTCGGCCAGATTGACGGTTCCCGGCGCAGTTTCGCCCAGAGACCAATCATAGGCTTCGGAGAAGTTTAGATCACCCAAAAAAGACCCCAGCTCATACCCGGTGAATTCAAGAATGAGCGGATCAAACATCACGTCTATATCGAACGCGCCCAGCGAAGGCGCGGCATAATCGCCAAGCCCGGATATATATAAATCCACACTGACGATATCGCCGACCTGAACGGTCTGATCGCCGGGATCAAAACCCAGTTGACTGGCATGGGCCGGGGTGAAGAAACAGAGCCAGCATAAAGCGGTAATCAGGCAGATTAAAGCGTGCTTTCTCATTGTTTCCCTCCATTTCAAGAAGAGCGTTATGGATTATTCCGGGGGAAGGCACACGCATCTGGGACACGTGCAGAGAAGCGTCAGTTTTCGAGCGTCCAGCACGGTGATGAACCCATCGCCGTCGAGGTCGCGCGGGTCTCTTCCCGGACCGTATGTCTCGTCGTCAGCGGGCTGGTTGCGCGCGTCCAGGATGTACTGGAGATCGTTCCGGTCCACGTACCCGTCACCGTTCAGATCACCCGGTTCATTGATCAACGCCGCAAAATAGACTGAAAAATGGGGGATCTCCTCGAATACGGCCACGCACCTTCCTTGGGATCTGATAATGGTACCCGGAGAGTCAAAGGCGGCCGAATACACTCCGCAACCGACGCCCAGGCCGCTGGAAAAGTACTCCTTGCATTCAAAAACAACCACCTGGCCCTCGGGGATAGTCATGCCGCACAAATCCGTCGTCAGCGGCAGTTGGATGGTCGCTCCTCCGAGATAGTTTTCATTATCTGAAAGTGTGAATTCGTAGGGGTAACTGATGGGCGTTACGCCGGGCAACACGGTGTCCGGCAGCGGCTCTTCCTTGGGGTCTATGGTCCAGGATGTCGGAGCGGCCAAGGATCCGGGGTTCAAGTAAACACCGGCCCCGTCTTCTTCAATGACCTTTCCCCCTTCTATCGGAATCAAATCCCCCTCCCCGAATGAGACATAGGCGGTTTTCATGAAGGAGCCATCCCGGCCTCCACTCCACTGAGGCCCCCTAACGCCGTCAGGATCAAGCAAGTACCCGAATGTATTGATAACTATGAGAACCTCCTGCCCATTTTGAATATCGTCACTTTGGATAGTCAGCAGCCAATAGGGGCCCTGTTCCTGCAATGGAGCGCCGACACCCTCGGCGCTTCCATAGACGCGTCCGGCGACGTTGGGATTGTCGGTGATAACTCTCCAATAGCCGTCACCACTCACTTCGGCGCAGCCCAAGGCGAATGGATAGTCGATCGGATACGGCACGCTTCCATTCCATCCGTCCGGTGTCGCCCATCCAGTCACGACACTGTCGTATTGATTGGAGTCCGCGCTGAGGTAGACGTAGTTCACGGCCATTTCCTCAAGGTTCCATTTGACCCTGAGCGCGTTGTAGACATCCGAGGAACTCACCTCGAACGTAAATTCCTCCGCCGGAAGATTGGCCCCACTAAATGCGGTTAAAAGCAGAAATGCGGCTAGAACAAGAGTGGCCTTTTTCATACTTCCCTCCCTAGTAGTGGTTAAAATCAGATTAGACGGTTTACAATGATGGCCTGAACGTTCCAATAACAGCAAAAAATGAGCCATGGAAAAATAGTAAATATATTATATATTTAACAGCAAACCAAAATTCGAGGATCAGAAAGTGTAAGCTGTGTCGACAATAGGCAGGAAAATTAATAGTAAAATCAGCACCATACTATATTGCTGCCAGGAGGCTAAAAGGTAAAGAAAATCGACATACATCATAAAAATGATCAAAAATAAAGAAATATAAACAATATATAATTTATACACTCTAAAATAAACATGCGCATTCTTGCATTCGATGAATCGTTATCACCTGTTACACAGCGCTGTACAAATATAAATTGAAAATTTAACGCGATATAGTATAAACTCCTCGATTAGCTTGTCTGTAGTATTGTTCAATGCTGAAAATCTCGTTTCTTTTGCTGCGACCGTTCCCCGTGGGTGGTAGACATGCCAGACGAAAAGATTGATTCCGAGCAAAATTCTCATGAACCAAGCGCCCTGCTGAAGCGGATACACACGTTGGAAGCTTCCG